>Ga0208357_1003073_pt1 | contig 10522 bp, 9 predicted proteins | sample NGESurdeep092012_6_FD_184487 | JGI IMG/M metagenome (GOLD analysis project Ga0208357, IMG submission 184487) | Arctic peat soil microbial communities from Barrow, Alaska - NGEE Surface sample F52-2 deep-092012 (SPAdes) | ecosystem: Environmental > Terrestrial > Soil > Wetlands > Peat ... | reverse complement strand
AACAAGCCGCGCCCTTCTTTGCGCAGCATCTCCGTAACCCACTCGATTTCCTCTTCGCGCACCGCGACCACGATATCCGTCACCAGCGGCGAAGCCACAAACTTCCGCACCGTGTGGACCAGGATGGGCGCGCCTTCGAGCAGCATGAACTGCTTGCGGCTGGTGCCTGTGGTTTCCGCGGGAACGGCCGGGACGCCACGCTGCATCCGCGTGCCAAGACCGGCAGCCGGAAGGATCACGGCAGTCTTCACGATCAGCCTTCTCCTACAGCTTGCTCTCTGCGCGGCACAGCGTCGCGGCGTTCCGGCATTGTGGCCGCTGCCGCCTGCGCGCGTTCGTCGTACTTGCCGAAGATCATTTTTCCAGCCGTTGTCTGCAGCACGCTGGTGACGGAAACATCGATGGTTTTGGAAATCATACGCCGCGCATTATCGACCACCACCATCGTACCGTCATCCAGGTAAGCAACGCCCTGGTTGTACTCTTTGCCTTCCTTCAGAATGAATACGCGCATCAGTTCGCCCGGAAGCACGATCGGCTTCAGCGAGTTTGCCAGTTCGTTGATGTTCAAAACCTCGACGCCGCGCACGTGCGCGACCTTGTTCAGGTTGAAATCGTTCGTCATGATTTTGCAGTTGTAAAGGCGCGCAAGCTCGATCAGTTTCATGTCAACCTCGCGCACCTGCGGGAAGTCTTCACTGACGATCTGAACTTTGATATGCGCCATTTTCTGAATGCGCTGCAAAATATCGAGACCTCGGCGGCCGCGGTTTCGTTTCATGGAATCGGCGGAATCGGCCACCATCTGCAACTCGTGCAGGACGAACTGCGGGACTACCAGAACACCGTCGAGAAAGCCTGTATCCGCGATATCGGCGATGCGGCCGTCGATGATCACGCTGGTGTCGAGGATCTTCTGATTCGTGCGCGTTTCCGTCTCGGTTCCGAATACGCCGCCCATGGCCGCAAGGTTCAGCAACTCGCCCTTGGCCGCGCCGGTGACGGCCCCAAAATAGCCGAAGACCAGCAGGCAGGCGATCTGCACGAAGTGAATTGCGTACGGATTCTCGCCGCCCGCGCGGTCGAGCACCAGACTGATGAGCGCGGAGCAGAGCAGGCCCGCGATCAGCCCGAACGCCATGCCGAGCAACCGCTTCAGGCTGACGCGCTGGATGCGCCGTTCCAGCAGGATTGCGGCCACGCCCAAGGCCGCGCCGATAAGAGCGGCGAACCAGAATGGCTGACCGGGTGAATGGAAGTATCCGGCGGAAATACCGAGAATAAGAACGAATAAAGCCCTAACCAGGATAAAATCAAGCACGCGCGACGCCCCCCGAGCGTCTTTTGCGGCAACATGGCGGTAACTCAATGAGCGGAAACACGGATGCCACGAGATTGTATCACCTTGCCAGAGGGTCTACCGCAACTGGTCAAGAACGCCAACCTCAACCTCGGGAATGCGCGTGAGGTGAGGATCGTTGGTCAGCAGGGCGGTAGCCCCTCGATGGATGGCAGTGGCGCCCTGCAGGGCGTCCGGGGTGCGGAGATTGTGGTGGGCGCGAATTCGAGCCGCGGTATCGGCAATGGAAAGGTTCGGCGCAATCCACTCCAGGTTGGGAAACAGGGATAGCAGCCCGTAATACTGGTTGACGAGCGTCTCGTTCCCCGCGCGGTATGGCTGGACCAGCACTTCCGTCATTGTGAGCGACGATGTGACCGCCGTGTGGGGTGAACGCTCCAGCCAGGCAAAGACTTCGCCCGCCATGTCGACGTAAGACGGATTCGCCTCCAGACAGTAAATGAAGATGCTGGTATCGAGCGCGATCCGCCGGTGTCTTTTGAGCAGGGCACGCAGGGGAGTCAATCCCAACTGGCGCGCTCCCGATCGAGATGGTCTGCCGGGTACGCCGAGCCGGCCAGACCGCGCAGTGCCTTCGTCCAGGAACGAGGCCGGGGAAGGATAACGACAGTATTACCGCGCACGACGACCAGCAGTTTGTCGCCCGCGTGCACCCCGAGCGCCTCGCGCGCTTCCCGTGGAACGACGATCTGGTTCTTCGAAGATAGAGTCGCTTCGGCCATCGCTTTACATTATACGGCAAAGTAAAGCGGAAGGCGGATGCTACTTTACGCGCTATGCGGCCTCGCTAACCTCTATGGATAATCGCTTGCCGATCGCCCGAAAAGCCGCTTCCAGCCGATCGAGCTTTGAAGCGTGCTGAATATCGAGCAGCCTGTCAATCTGGCTGGGAGAACACTTCATACGCCTGGCCAGTTCGATTTTCCTGATCCCAGCGGCACGGAGCGCGGAATAAAGTTTGAACTTCGCCTCGCTCAACGCCGGGACGGGAACCATGCGCATGCCGCGTTTCGGATTTCCGGGGACAGGCAGGTCTTTCCACTGTTCCGTGTAAAAGGTTAGTGCCAACTCAAGCGCTTCCGATGCCATCTCCACCGCTTCTTCAAGCGTTTCGCCCTGTGTGACGGCTTCCGGAACGTCCGGAAATGTAACCACGTATCCGCCGGCCTCCTTGTCGGGAGTAAACTTCGCTGGATATTCCATCGTTTGCCTCATTCCCTCTATTACTCTGGCGTGGGGCAGGCAGGCTCCATTGTTTCCTGCCAGCGGCGCCTGCCCGGCAATTGCGCTGCCTTCAGTCGCTTGGAGGCACTCTCTGGGAGGCCCGTTTCAGCTTCGGGACGCCAGGGCGCGCGGTTTGCTTTCTGGGTCTGGCGCTGCGGCTCTCCAGTGGACGCGGCTTCTCAGATAGCGCAGCAAACAAGTTAAACTTTCCCGGAATGTTCTTGATGTCGCTAATTTCTCCCGTGGGGGCTGCTTCTATTCCGGATCGAACCCGTGCTTCCGTTGACTGGGAGATGAGTATCTGTCCCGACTGTGCGCGAGATTCGATTCGCGAGGCAAAATTCACGTGTGGGCCGAGGGCTGTAAACTGATCTCGGAAGTCGGTACCGACATTTCCAACGAGCGCTTCGCCAGTATGAATGCCGCAACCCAACCCTATCTCGATCTTTTGCGGTGTGTAAAGAGTCCATTGCTCCATCCACCGGCTCAATAAGGGAACAAACCTCAACCGCAAATCGAGGGCTGCCCGAACTGCTGCAATTGCATCGGTCTTCCCCTCGTCATCCTTCCCGTTAAGGACGCCAAAGAGCGCCATGACTCCATCTCCGATGAACTTGTCGAGTAGCCCTCCATGATCGAAGATTGTCCGTGCCGCAACATCGCAGTATTCTCGCAGAAAGCCCGCGATCAAGGTTGGATGAGCCTTGAGGATTTCGCAAAGGCGAGAGAATCCACGGATATCCCAGAAGCAGATAGTGATCGTCCGCTCCTTGATCGAAAGGATAGACGGGTTCCGCTCAATTGCGTCAAATACTCTCGGGTCGAAATAGCGGCGCAGAAAATTTACACGCTGTGACCATTCGCGATACCGTAGTGCCGCCTGCGTCTTTATGATAATTTCCCGAACGGCGGCTGTTCCTCGTATGTTCTTCTCAACAACGTCAAATGCCCCATAGTCGAATGCCGCATACCGATTCAAGCTCTTCTCCTTGGCCGTGAAGAGAATTGCCATGATCATCGGGTCCAGCTTTCGCGCCTCCTGAAGCATGTTCATCCCACTCTCCTCGGTTGTCATCACAAGGTCAGTTAGAACTACGTCAATCGGCTCTCCCTTGGCTAGCTGGGCCTCAATCGCAGCTTTGCCTTCTGCGTCACCTCCGGCTGTGAACAGTTCCCAATCCGAATTCGCATCGCCGAGGGCAAGCTCTAAGGCTGCCCGATTCTCGCTCTCGTCATCCACGATCAAGATTCGTGCCATCTTGTTCTTGCTCCTTTCTTTCCCTTACCGGCATTTCTTCAACCTTCAGAGGCCGAACTGCCCCCTGCGTTGGCACTCCCGCCGTTTCAACAGAGTGTGGCAAATATATCTCGAAGTCAGCTCCTTCCCCAGGTCGCCCGGATTCGAGGATTATCCCCCCATGGCCCTCGATGATCCGCCGAACGACTGCCAGACCAAGGCCGGTTCCGTGATGCCGGGTCGAGAAAAATGCGTCAAAGATCTTGATCTTGTTCTCCAGCGGCACGCCAGGGCCATTGTCCTTGAAGTGGATCAGCGTGTATTGCTTGCTCGTATCGAGCGATTGAGGCAAAGGTTGGGGCGCGGGCTGCGTGACGAACACCTGGATCTTTTTTTCTGGTTTATCCAGCCAGCGCAAAGAGTTGGACACTAGTTCATCAAAACACTCCGCCAGGCGATCAGGATCGCCCTCAATGCGCACTTCGGTTGGGCATTCAATTTCACACGCAACATTTTGATTGCGCGCTGCCGTACAAGCGTCTTCGAGGATTGGGCGGACAAGCATGGAAACGACTGAGATTTTTTGCGCACGCGCCAGTGATTTGAACTGATCGACAATGCCTTTCGCATTTTCCACCGATACCCGGATGCGGCTAATAATTTCAGAGGCTTCCTTCGCTCGGTTTTCAATAACTCGTTTTTGCAGGGGGTCCAGGTTCGTTTCGATAGCAAAAATGGGATTGCCGATCTTGTGAGCTGCGGAGAAAGATATGTCTTTCCAAACCGCGTCTCGCTCAGCCCGAACACGTCTGTTCTTTTCGCCTTCTAATTCCCCGATAACGATTGTCAGGCGATTAGTCAAGGCCACATTCTCACGGTACAGCTCTTCAGGAGTCTTACGAAATTTCGACCGGGAACGGCTCTCGTCAGAGAAGTACTTGTACCCAATCTGCGGAAATTGCTGAACGAGAGATGTCAGGTAATTTCGGTCCCAGACCCGAACGCGAATGCTGAAAGGAAATGGTCCGCCCTTTATCCTGCGTGACGCGCGCGTACGCATCAGCTCGAACTGTTCCGCTGAGGATTCCCCCCCGAGCAAGATCACGAGCAGCGTGACAGGCGCGTCTCCACCGGTCCGGGAGAGCAGTCGATCGAGCCGTTCTCCTCTAAATAGCCGGTGCAAGAAATAGTCAGGTTCCGACATGGCCATTTCCAACATCATTTCAGGAGGAGCGTTGCGGCCCATCGTGACGAACCAGAGTTCCCGATATTCGAATCCGTCTGGGTCTTTCTTTGGAAGTTCGGCGATAAGGTCAAACTCGCGAGATTCTTTATCCCAGTCGAGTCGCTGGTAACCCATCTGGGCGAGTAACTCGCGACAGAGGTTTTCGGCTTCGGAGCGGTCGAGCCGATCCCACTCAACGAAAAAAGGGGTCGCCAATCGGGACCTGGGAAAGACCGGCGCACGACCGGGAGAGTGCCTGTACTCACGAAGGAGCGAACCGAGTGTCCTCGCCAGCGCTAACAAGCCGGTCGAAGTCGATTCGTACTCAATCCATTCAAGTCCGCTGAGGATAGCGGAACCGGTCCTTGAGCTACCGCTCCTTCTCAAGCAAATGACACTCTTCTCCATCGCCCGAGCGAACCCGATCTCAAAGAAGACCGCGGAGTCGGCATCGGAGGTATCAGCAATCATGAGGTCCGCGCGGGCCATTTCGCCGAGCACCGCGCCCCGGACCGAAAGCTCGGGCGAAGGAAATTGTTCGTCGACGGAGGCGATGACGAAATCGGCGTCGTCGACGGCTCGCATGATTGCCGCCCGCAAATCCTCAAATTCCGGAGAATACGGAAGCGCAAGAAAGCACCGCGGTCTGGGACGGTCGTCGTCAGGCATCAGATTTCCATTTCTTTGGTTAGTGGAGATTTCTCAAGCATTGGGCGGCCCGGTTGCTCGACGTGCGTAACGATGCGCCGGGCGCCGCAGTTAAGGGACAAACGCACGTAAATGATGGTACTTCCTGCTATCGAGAGAGCGCAAGGAACCCTGCTACCCGCACGCCCCTACTTCACGACAAGATTAATCAACTTATCCGGTACCGCGACGATCTTCACAACGGTCTTGCCTGCCACCAGCGCCTGAATTTTCTCGTCATCCTTCGCCAGACCGGTCAGGCCATTCGCATCCGTTCCCGCCGGCACAACCAGACGCGCCCGCACTTTCCCGTTGATCTGAACCACAATCTCCACCTCCGATTCGCGCGCGAGATCGGGATCGAAATCCGGCCAGGGCTGTTTGAACACCGGCCTCGTGCCGCCCTGCTCCTCCCACAGCTCCTGCGTCAGGTAGGGTGCGAAGGGAGCCAGCATCAAAGTCAGAATCCGGATGCTCTGACCCATCGCCGCGGGAGAGATGCGCGATTCCTCCAGATACATCTCGTTCACCAGTTCCATAATGGCCGCGATCGAGGTGTTGAAATGCCAGCGGCTGTCGAAATCCTCCGTGATTTTCTTCAGCGTGCGATGCAGTTTGCGCAGGATCTTCGCATCGGCTGAACCGTCTCCGCCGGTTTCGGAAACAGGCAGATTGCGCGTGGCATAACGATACACGCGGGAGAGGAACCGGTAGATGCCTTCGACGCCCGCATCGATCCAGTCCACGTCCCTCTCGGGCGGCGCCGCGAACAGTGCAAACAGGCGCGCCGTATCCGCTCCATGCTTGTCCGCAACCTCATCCGCCGGGACCACATTACCCTTCGACTTCGACATCTTGGTCCCGTTGCGAATCACCATCCCCTGGGTGAAAAGCTTGCGCACCGGTTCGTCGCAGTCGGTCAAACCGAGATCCCGCATCACCTTCGTCCAGAAGCGCGAATAAATCAGATGCAGAATGGCGTGCTCCACGCCGCCGATGTACTGATCGATGGGGAACCAGTAATCGATCTTCTTCTTATCGAAAGGCGCGGACGAATTCTTCGAATCGCAGTAGCGATAGAAATACCAGCTCGAATCGACGAAAGTATCCATGGTGTCGGTCTCCCGCCGCGCCGGGCCTCCGCATTTCGGACACGTCACGTTGACAAATTCAGGCACTTCATCGAGTGGAGAGCGCCCCTTGCCCGTGATCCGGATCTGGCGCGGCAGCAGCACCGGCAACTGGTCGTCGGGCACCGGCACCACGCCGTCGAGCGGGCAATGAATAACCGGAATCGGCGTGCCCCAATAGCGCTGGCGCGAAACACCCCAGTCCTTGAGCCGGAAAGTAATCGCGGGTTTGCCGAAGCCTTCCCGCTCGGCGCGCGCCGCCATCTCGCTCCGGGCTTCTTCGCTCGTCATCCCCGTATACGGGCCGGAATTGGCGACGATGCCGTAATCGCCCGAAGCCTGAGTCATCGTGGCGGGGTCGGCCAACTCGCCGCCGACAGGTTGAATCACCGGCAGGATATCGATCCCGTACTTCCAGCAGAACTCGAAATCGCGCTGATCGTGCGCGGGCACCGCCATGATGGCGCCCGTGCCGTAGCCCATCAGCACGAAGTTCCCGACCCACACGGGCATTGCCGCGCCGTTGAACGGATTGATGGCGCGGAGGCCTGTATCGAAGCCTTCTTTCTCCACGTCGCCCGGGCCCTGCTGGGCGCGCGCATCCACCATCTTCTTCGCGGCAGCCTGCTGCTCGGAACCCAACTTCGTCGCCACGATCTCGTGCTCCGGCGCCAGAATCAGGCATGTCGCGCCGTAGATCGTATCGATGCGCGTCGTGAATACCCGCGCTTTTATCGGTGAAGAGCCGCCATAGCCTTCGATCCGGAAATCGACCTCCGCGCCTTCGCTGCGTCCGATCCAGTTGCGCTGCATGGTCAGGACGCGCTCCGGCCATCCGCCTTCCAGCTGCGCAATGTCTTTCAGCAATTCATCGGCATAGGCCGTGGTGCGCAGGAACCATTGTTCGAGCGCCCTCTGTTCCACCGGATTCGTTTCGTGACGCCAGCAACAGCCATCCACCACCTGTTCGTTCGCGAGCACGGTGGCGCAGAGCGAACACCAGTTCACCAGCGCCTGCTTCCGGTAGGCCAGCCCGCGCTCCATCATGCGCAAGAAGAACCACTGGTTCCAGCGGTAATATTCGGGGTCGCAGGTCGTGACTTCCCGGTCCCAGTCATAAGAGAACGCGAAGCGGCGGTGGGTGCGCTTCATCTTCTCGATGTTGGCCTCAGTCCACTCGCGCGGCGGACGCTTGTTCTGAATCGCCGCGTTTTCCGCCGGCAGCCCGAACGCATCCCAGCCCATCGGATGCAGCACGTTGTACCCGCGCATCCACATGTGGCGGGCGAGCGCGTCTCCGATCGAGTAGTTGCGCACATGCCCGATATGCAGGGCGCCGCTTGGATAGGGGAGCATCTCCAGCACGTAGTATTTGGGCCTGGCGGAGTTCTCCTCGGCCTTGTAAAGACCTTCGTCTTTCCAGCGCTCGTGCCATTTCAACTCGATCTGATTGTGGTCGTATGTCTTTTCGGGCATTTACGTTCTTTGAAACCAGTTTTGCAGAGTCTCTTTCAGGATGCGGAAGCTGGAGCTGGAGTTCCGGGCGGATACGCTGGCCTAATCCAGGCCTAATCCGGCCTAATCCACAAGCAGAACCATTTCGCCATAGGCGCCGAGCGCGCTGTCCGCGGTAAGCAGAATCAGATTCTCACTCGTGGCCTGGGCGATCAGCATGCGGTCGAAAGGATCGCGGTGATGCCATTCCAGCATAGCCACGGCCGGCGTGTGTTCGGCCCTTAAGGGCAGGTCTTCAAATGGCTCCGCGGCGAGTTTCTGAGCGAAGCCGGAAGGCACGCGAAGTTTGCCGACACTACTCTTGAGCCAGACTTCCCAGAGACTGACGGCGCTCACGAAGATCGTATTGCCGGGATCGGCGATTGACCGGCGGGCCCGTGCGGGAAGAAGCGGGCTGTTGGAAAGCCACCACAACAGCAGGTGCGTATCCAACAGTAGTTTCACTTGCCGGGCTCCCGCATGCCAAACGCTTCCGCTATGTCGTCCGGCAGCTCATCGAAATCGGGAGCGATCCAGATTTCCCCTTCCATCGAGCCGGGAACCCGCGTTTTCGCGGCGCCGCCGTAAGGCACGATCTTCGCAACCGGCTTACCGGCTTTGGACAGAATGACTTCATCACCCTGCTGGACCATGGCGATCAGCGCGGAAAGTTGAGCCTTCGCTTCGGAAATGTTGCGTACGACCATACTTCGATTATGGCACAGACCAGACCAGATCTAGTCTGTTTAGGATACCTAATCATTCCAGCTGCTGGAACATATGTCCCGGTGGCGAAACTGGCTCCCGATTTCCTCCAGCTTTCAACGATAACCGTTTCAGAGCGTCCACGTTCTTCCGGTCGTCGCCCTCTTCATCCACCGGCGTCTCCAGAATAAACGGCTTCGTGCTCAGCGCCGGATGCCGCAGTATCCGTCGGAAACCCTCTTCGCCGATCTGCCCTTCACCGATATTCGCGTGCCGGTCCAGATGCGAGTTCAGTGCCCCTTTGGAATCGTTCGCATGAATCACCCGCACCAGATCCAGATCCAGCACCCGCTCGGCTTCGCCAACGGTCTGCTCCAGCCCGGCCGCCTGCGCCACATCGTAACCCGAAGCCAGCAGGTGGCAGGTGTCGAGGCAATAAGCCAGCGGCAAATCCGTCTCGCGCGCCGCCAGATCCCGTATCGCCCTCAACTCCCCGAACTTCCGCCCGATCTGGCTTCCCGACCCGACCGTATTCTCCAGCAGCACCGTAAGCCCTGACGCACGGAATCCCTTCGCCGCCTCCGCCAGCCCAAGCACAAACGCAGCCAGCCCCTGCTCCAGCGCCTGGCCTTTATAATTCCCCGGATGGAGCACCAGATACTCGGCTCCGATGATTGCCGCGCGGTCGAGCTCCCCCCGAAACGCCACAATCGACTTTTCCCGGATCGCGGGATCGAGCGACGCCAGGTTCGTCAGATAATTGACATGGATCGCGAGCGGCGCAAGATCGAACTTCGCGCGCGCATCCCGGAAGCGTTTGACATCCGCCGGATCGGGCAATCCCGCACGCCACATGCGCGGGCTGGCTGAAAAAATCTGAAACGTGTTCGCGCCCAGCCGATTGGCCGTGAGCGCCGCATCTTCGAGCGATTTACCGCGCGACGTGTGGATTCCGATTCTCAGACCGTCATCGTAACAGGCCGCGCCGCTTCCCCTGCGCCTCCCGCGGCTCATCCTGCAGATGCGCCACCGCCTGGCCGATGGCGGCCAGCGCAACCGGCGACATGGTGCGATACCCCTTCGCGTTCGGGTGCAGCCCGTCGTCCGACAAGTCCGTTTTCATCCGGCCCGACGGGTCCACCATGGCGGAATAATAATCCACGTACATGTAGCCCTGGGTCAGGCAAAGGGTCTGCATCCAGCGGTTGATTGCCTGGATCGTCGCGGGCGGGCGGCCCTTTGTCATCTCGTACCGCGGATCGGCGTCTTTGTGGTAATCGCTCACCGGTGTAATCGAAGCCATCAGCACTTTGATTCCGTGGGCTTTCGCCAGGTCGGCCATCGTGGCCAGATTGTCTTCGATCTGACTCACCGCCACGCCGTTGGCAATATCGTTCGTGCCCGCCAGAATCAGCACGATTCCCGGCTTCAGCGCCACCACGTCCTGCCGGAAGCGGGCC
>Ga0208357_1003071_pt1 | contig 10531 bp, 10 predicted proteins | sample NGESurdeep092012_6_FD_184487 | JGI IMG/M metagenome (GOLD analysis project Ga0208357, IMG submission 184487) | Arctic peat soil microbial communities from Barrow, Alaska - NGEE Surface sample F52-2 deep-092012 (SPAdes) | ecosystem: Environmental > Terrestrial > Soil > Wetlands > Peat ... | reverse complement strand
CCGGCCGCAGGACTGCTCCCGGTCGTGGTCTTCTTCCACGGTGGCGGCTGGGTCCTGTGCAACCTCGACACGCACGACGACCTCTGCCGGTCGCTGGCCAACGGGACCGGTGCCGTGGTGGTGTCGGTCGACTACCGCCAACCGCCCGAGCACCCGTTCCCAGCCGCGGTCGACGACGCCTACGGCGCGCTCCAGTGGGTGGCCGGCCAGGCCGATGAGCTCGGGGTCGACAATGACCGCCTGGCCGTTGCCGGTGACAGCGCGGGGGGAAACCTGGCCGCCGCCGTCTGCCTGATGGCGCGCCACCGGAGCGGTCCGCCCATCCGGTTCCAGTTGCTCATCTATCCGGTGCTGGCCCACGCATTCGACAGCGGCTCCTACCTCGACAAGGCAACGGGTTATTTCCTCACGGCCGACCACATGCGCTGGTATTGGGACCAGTACCTAGCCGACCCGGCCGACGGCCGGAACCAGTATGCGTCGCCGCTCTTCGCCGAAGACCTGGGTGGGCTGCCCCCCGCTCACATCATCACTGGCGAACACGATCCGTTGCGGGACGAGGGTGAGGCCTATGCCGGCCGGCTCCGAGAAGTGGGAATCGACGTCACCAACGTCCGCTACGGGGGCATGTTCCACGGGTTCTTCACGCTGGGCCGGGTCCTGCCCGCCGCCACCTTGGCCACGTCCACCGCCCACGCCGCGTTGCGCTCCGCGCTCGAGCCCAAGGAGCTCCATGACTGAACCGTGCCACCAACCGTCAACCGGCGTCCTCATCACCGGCGGCGCCTCGGGCATCGGCCTGGCCAGTGCCGAGGCCGTGGCCTCGGTGGGCCGGTCGGTCGCACTGGTCGACTGCGACGGCGACCGAGCCCATGACGCTGCGGCGCGGATCGCTCAAGAGCACGGTGTGGACGCGGTGGGATTGGCGGCGGACGTGACCGGTGACGCCGAGGTGTTGGCTGAGGTGGTGGCCACCTGTCGCGCCGCCATCGGACCTATCGGCGGGTTGGTGCACGCCGCGGGCACGGTCCTGGTGGCCACGGTGGACGAGATCACCGTGGCGCAGTGGGATTCCGTGCTCGATGTCAACCTCCGGGCCTACGTGATGACCAGTCAGGCAGTGCTGCCCGAGATCCGACGAGCCGGTCCCGGTGGCTCGATCCTCGGTGTGGCCTCGATCGAGGCCCTCCTGGGCCAACCGGCCATCCCGGCCTATTGCGCATCGAAGGCCGGAGTCCTCGGGGCCACCCGATCGATGGCCCAACACCTGGCGCCCGAGGGGATCCGGGTCAACGCAGTCTGTCCCGGCTACGTCCGCACCCCGATGCTCGCCCCCGCCCTCACCCACCCCGGCGTGGAGGAACACATGATCGGCCAGACCCCCCTGGGCCGCCTGGCCGAGCCGATGGAGATCGGACGGGTGGTCAGGTTCCTGCTGTCTGACGAGGCCAGCTACGTGACCGGGATCGAACTGGCCGTCGACGGTGGGCTGACCCACCGGGGCTGACCGCTCTCGGCCGGGCCGCTACCCATCTGAGCGAGGGAGGGTCCCGGGAACGGGCTCGGCCGGGTGCGAACGTTCGGCCACATCCTCCACCGCCGTGCTGTGCACGACGCGATCGGAGCGCGGGTCGTCAGCGTCGTCGGCATCGAGGTCGTCCCGGCCATCCGGGTCGCCCGCGGCGTCGTTGACCGCGAGTTGCTCCACGCTCGACCGCTCGACGACGTCTTCTTGGAGCTCGCCGTTGTCCTGCTGCAACACTGCGATCCTGTGCGTCTTGGACCCGGGTGACACGCGGCGACTCCTTTCGCGAGGGCCTACGGCCCACAGTGGGGACAGCCTGTCCTGTCGCATCCTGAGATACCCGATCGCCCCAGCAACGAAACGGAGCGGGATGGCATCCGGTCCGGTGGCTCGATCAGCGGGCGAGCGCCCTCAGCGCAGCAAGCTCGACACCACGTTGATAACCAACGCCACGACGACGGCACCGAACAGATAGGAGAGGAGGGCGTGATGCAGCGCGGAGCGGCGAACCGGTTTCGACGTGAGGTCGGTATCGGAGACCTGAAAGGTCATGCCGATGGTGAGCGCGAGGTAGGCGAAGTCCACATAGGTCGGATCATCGTCCTCGTTGAAGTCGATGCCGCCCAGGGGCGGTGAGTAGTACAGGCGGGCGTAGCGCAGGGTGAACACGGTGTGGACCGCGGCCCAGGCCACGGCCACGCTGAACACGCCGATGACGATGAGATAGGCCTTGGTTCCCCCGTGGGCGCTGGCCGCCTTGACCAGAACCAGGCCCACTGCGGCGAGACTGGCCACACCGGCGCTGACCACCAACAGGTCCGTCGTGGCCACACTGGGGTCCTCTCGAACGGCATGCTTCTTCGTGGTGGCCGGATCGAAGCTCCCGACTGTGAACCACACGCCAACGACATAGAACAGCGCGGCCGCCGACCAGCCGATCAACACCGCCGCCTGCCAGGGCACGATGAATAGGGCGAGCGCACCGATGGCCATGCCGATGGGCACGGCCAGAGCCACCCGCTGTCCGGCCGGGGGAAGTCCGTCGCCCAACTCGGACTTCATCGCCACGGTGGGACGTTGCCGGGCTTCAACATGGAACAGGTCCGTTCATGAGCGTCGACGATGACTCTAGGCCAGCCATCTGCGTTCGTGGTCGACTGGCGCGGGCCCGAGACGATCGCCATTTTGGGGCCCTACCCCCGGGCGACCAGGACTAAGGGCAGAATCAGTGCGTGATTCTCCCGACCTCGCCGCCACGACGGCTCTGGTTCCTCGCGCTGGTGGCACTGGTGGCGGCCATGGTCATCCCTCCGAGCGGCACGGCCGGGGCACAGACACCGACGATCAGCGACCCCACCGCGTTGGTGAACCCCATGATCGGGACGACCGGGGGTGGGAACGTCTTCCCCGGTGCCTCGCTGCCCTTCGGGATGGTCCAGTGGAGCCCGGTGGAGACCGCCGGTGACCAGGACGCCAGCGTCGGAGACTCGGCCGAGTACACGTACCCCACCACCAAGGTGCGCGGCTTCAGCCTCACCCATGTGAGCAGCGGCGGGTGTCCCGACATGGCCGGCGACATCCCCGTCATGCCCTACCCGGGGCGGGTCACGTCGTCCCCGTCTGCTGACGTGACCGATGCCATCTACTCCAGCACGTTCGGGCACGACGACGAGGTGGCCCAGCCCGGGTACTACGGAGTGACGTTGGACTCGGGCGTGGGCGTCCAGCTGAGCGTGACCAAGCGGACGGGGTCGGGGCGGTTCACCTTTCCCACCAACCAGCCGGCAAACCTGCTGTTTCGCGTTTCCAATTCTGCCGCCGGCAGTACCAACGCGGCGGTAACCGTCGACCCCTCGGCGCGGACGGTGTCGGGGTCGGTGGTGAGCGGCGGGTCCTGCGGCTCGGCCGCCGACCCCACCGACCAGCGGGCGTACTACAAGCTCTACTTCGTCGCCCAGTTCGACCGCTCCTTTGCCGGTAACGGCACCTGGCACAACTCGACGCTGCATCCCGGAGACACCACGGCCTCAGGGGGCGAGGGTTTCGACCACCGAGCGGGAAAGGGGTCGGGCGCCTACGTCAGCTTCGATCCCAGCCCCACCGCGGCGGTCGACATGCGCGTGGGTATCTCCTATGTGAGCGCGTCCAACGCCTTGGCCAATCTGAGCGCCGAGAATCCCCCATCCAAGTCGTTCGCATCGGTCAAAGCCGGCGCGCACCAGGCGTGGCAGAACGAGCTGAACCGGGTCCAAATCGGTGGCGGTACGGCCCCGCAGCAAACCGTGTTCTACACGGCGCTGTACCACGCCTTGCTCCAACCCACCCTGGCCAGCGACGTCAACGGCCAGTACGAGGGAGCCGATACCGGCAAGGGCCGGCCGGGGCCGATCGAGACGATCGGCCCGCACCAAGGTGCGGAGTACCAGACCTTCTCGGGTTGGGACCAGTATCGGGGACAGGTGCAGCTCGTCACCCTGGTCAACCCCGCAGTGGGCAGTGATTTCGCTCAATCGCTGCTGAACCAGGCGACCCAGCGGGACGGCGAATGGGATCGCTGGCTCGACCGCAACGGCAAGATCAGCATCATGGAGGGCGATCCCTCACCGACGGCAGTAGCCGGGATCTACGCATTCGGCGGCACCCACTTCGACCTGCAAGCCGCGTACCAATCGCTGCTGAAGGCGGCCACCCAGCCGACGGCCAATGACCTCAGCGGCGTGGGCTGCCCGGTGACCTGTGTGGGACAGCGACCGGAGTTGAACCAGTACCTGGCTCGACACTACGTCCCGGCCACCAACTGCAAGTGTTGGGGCTCCACCGGTGAGACCCTCGAGGATGTCAATGCCGACTTCTCGGTGGCCGAGTTGGCGCGCGATGTCGGTGACAATTCCACCTTCCGGCAGTTCCTGCAGCGGTCCAGCTACTGGAAGAACGTCTTCAACCCCAAGGCCACCGGGGGCGGCTTCACCGGGTACATGCAGCAACGCAACGCCAACGGCACGTGGACGCCCGACTTCAACTACGCCGCCTGGGCCGGGTTCGCCGAAGGCAGCAGCGCCCAGTACACCTGGATGGTCTATCCCGACGTCGCCGGCCTGGCCCAGCTGCTCGGGGGTGAGGCGGCCACCGTCAACCGCCTGGACGCCTTCTTTCAGTCCGATGGGGCGTGGGCGGTCTCGGGGGGCAATACCGCATTGTTCGACCCCACCGATGAGCCCGACATCCAGACACCGTGGATGTTCGACTACCTGGGCGCACCCGCAGACACCGAGGCCACCGTCCGCCAGATCATCGACACCAACTGGACCGACACCACCGGCGGGATCCCCGGCAACGACGACCTGGGCACCATGTCGGCCTGGAACGTCTGGGCCAGCCTGGGCATGTACCCCTACGTGCCCAGCCAGGCCTCACTGGTGCTGGCCAGTCCGCTCTTCCCCCACATCGTCATCCATCGCGGCAACGGGGTCACCATGACCATCGATGCTCCCGGCGCCGACGCCAACACGATGTACGTCCAGCACCTGGCGGTCAACGGACAGACGAGCACCCGTCCCTGGCTGCCCTCCTCGTTTGTCAACCGGGGCGGCAACCTGCAGTACACCCTGGCCGCTACACCCGACGCCACCTGGGGCTCGGCGCCAGCCGACGCTCCGCCTTCGTTGAGCACACCCCCGTCGATCACGGTCACCCCGCCGGCGAACGGACCCGGCACCACGGTCACGGTGACGGCGAGTTCGGCCATGACCGGGTTGCGTGGGCCGCCCTCGTGCATCCTCGACGGCAGTACCCGGTTGCCGCTGCGACCGGTAACGGGCGGTCATTCGTGGTCGGCGACCGTGTCCCAACCCGGCCGGCACACTGTCGCCTGCACCGTCTCCGACAACAACGGCACCGTGTCCCACGCCAGCATCACCGTCACCCCCAGCCACCACTGACCATCCGCCCCTTCGATGGGCGGACCAGGGAGCGATCGGCCCGGACGGGGCTGGCATACTGGCCCCCTGTGAGCCTGCCTCCGCCCTCGTTCGCCCGCGACGCGGCAACGGCGGAGTACTACGACCAGCGAGCCCCTGAGTACGACGAATGGTACGGGGGCCAGGGCCGGTTCCAAGCACGGGCCCGACCGGGCTGGCACCAGGAAGTGGAGCGACTGATCGGCTGGCTGAGCGACCTGGCGCCCGCCCATACCTTGGACGTTGCCTGTGGGACCGGCTTTCTGACCCGCCACCTACCTGGCGCGGTGATCGGTCTCGACCAAAGCAGGGCCATGGTCACGCTCGCTCGGGAGCGAGGCGCCCTCGGTGCCGCCGCACTGGGCGATGCCCTCAACCTGCCCTTCGCCGACGGGTCGTTCGAGCGGGTGGTCACCGGCCACTTCTATGGGCACCTCCCCGCCCTGGAACGGACGGCCTTCCTGGCCGAGGCCCGGCGGGTGGCCACCGAGCTGATCGTCATCGACTCGGCCTGGCGACCGGATACCCAGGCCGAACAGTGGCAGGAGCGACTGCTCAACGACGGATCACGCCACCAGGTCTTCAAGCGCCACCTGCGACCCGAGCAGCTGGCCCAGGAGATCGACGGAAGCCCGATGGTGACCGGGTCGTGGTTCGTCGTGGCCCGGAGTGGGCCCCGGACCGAGGCGGCGGCCCCGGGCCCGGCGGAGACGGATGCACCCGGGGACGAATCCGCCCTCCGTGACCTGCTGGATGCCGAGCGAGCATCGACCCTGGCCCGACTGGGGGCCATGACGGCCGAGCACGACGGGATCGTGGCCGCATCGGTGGACACCAACGCCGACGACGAGCACGACCCCGAAGGGTCGACCATCGCCTTCGAGCGAGCACGGGTCGCCGCGCTGGTGGCCCAGGCCCGGGCCCATCTCGACGACCTGGACCGAGCCGTGGCCCGGCTCGACCAGGGCACGTACGCCCTCTGCGAGCGCTGTGGGTCGCCGATCACTAAGGAGCGCTTGTCGGCCATGCCGGCCACGCGGACCTGCATCGATTGCGCGGCGATTCCTCCCACCCACTAGCCGGTCCCTGCCCCGTCGCAGGGTCAGCCGCCCAGGCTGGCCCGCAGCTCGATGAGCTCCGTGCGCAGTCCCTCGACCTCCGAACGCAACGCGGTGACCTCGTCCCGAAGCTCGGCCAAGGAGCCGGCCGGAAGCGGTACAGGCCCGGTGGCCGAGGGCACGGCGTCGGCCTCCTCCCCCATCGGAGCGAACATCGGCTCCGGCCCCGGGACCTGGCCTGTCGACGCGTCGTGCTCAACGGCCAGCAACTGGGCCCAGCGCTCTTCCTTTTGGCCCGGCCGGCGCTCCAGCCGCTGCACCAGACCGTCGCTCAGGCTGGCCATCAGCTCCAGGTCGTGCTCCACCGAGCCCAGGTCTTCGAAGTCGACCATCCGCTCGGTCCTGGTCCGGAGCTCGCCCACGGTCTGGGGGCCACGCAGCAACAGGACAGCCAACAGGGCCAGCAGTCGATCGTCGATCCCCAACACCTCATCGAGCACCTGTCGGTAGCGAACCACCGACCGTCCGTGCGACGGGAGCACGAACCGCACCAGACGCTGGTCCTTCAGCTGGGAGAGGGCCGACTCCACCACCGACTCGTCGTAGTCCACCACCGGCGCCCGGTTCGAGGTCTGGTTGCAGGCCAGGACCAACGCGTTCAGGGTGAGGGGATACTGCTGCGGGGTGGTCAGCCGCTTCTCAATCAAGCTGCCGACCACCCGAGCCTGCTCGACGCCGATCTGCATGGGGGCAGCATAGGGTCGACGCCCGGCCAGATCCCTATACTGACGCCAGTCACATAACGACCGGTCGAGCCGGGGGGCAACCATGGGCACGAGCACTGACAGTCCCGAGCAGGTGGTGCGGCGCTTCTGCGACGCAGTGACGGCCATGGACGCCGAGGCCCTTCGCCCCTTCTTTGCCGACGACGTCGTTTACCACAACATTCCCATGGAGCCGGCGGTGGGCATCGACGCCACCATCGAGACCCTCACCATGTTCATCGGCATGTGCACGGCCATGCGCTTCGACATCCATCACCTTGCCGTCCAAGATGGCGCCGTTCTCACCGAGCGGACGGACGTGTTCACCATGGGAACGACCGAAGCCCCCATCCCGGTGATGGGGGTGTTCGAGGTGGCCGACGGCCGGATCACCGCCTGGCGCGACTACTTCGACATGGCCCAGGTGACCGCGCTGTTCAGCGGGGAGGGCTGACCGCTCCGGGATGGCCCATCGAGGGCGACTAAGCAGCGCCCTTTTCCAGGATGTGCACCCCACAGGCGGATCCGAGCCCGATGACCTGGGCCAAACCCACCGTTGCCCCTTGGATCTGTCGTTCACCAGCCTCGCCGCGGAGGTGATGGCAGACCTCCCAGATATTGGCGATGCCGGTGGCGGCGATGGGGTGCCCCTTGGACTCGAGGCCACCGGACACATTGACCGGCGTGGTGCCATCCCGGAAGGTGGCACCCGACTCGAAAAAATCGACGGCGCCCCCGGGCGGACAGAGCATCAAGTTGTCGTAGTGGACCAGCTCGGCCGTGGCGAAACAGTCGTGGAGCTCGACCAGGTCGAGATCATCGGGGCCGACGCCGGCCTGCTCGTAGGCCTGCTGGGCCGCGTTCCGGGTCAGCGTGTTCACGTCGGGGAGGACCTGGCACGCCTCTTCCCAAGGATCGGTGGTGAGCACCGATGCCGAGACCTTTACCGCTCGGCGCCGTTGCTCACTCGACAGCTTCTTCAGCGTCGAGTCCCCGACCACAACTGCGGCGGCGGCCCCGTCGCAGTTGGCTGAGCACATGGGCCGGGTGTTGGGGTAGGCGATCATGACGTCGCCCATGATCTGCTCCAGTGACATCTTCTTGGTGTAGGCAGCCAGCGGGTTCAGGGTGGAGTGGGCATGGTTCTTCTCGCTGATGCGGGCGAACAGCTCGAAGGCCGTGCCCCCGTAGTCCTGCTCGTAGAGGTACTCCATGCCGATCTGGGCGAACACCCCTGGCATCGTCTCGGTCCCCACGCGCCCGTCGATGCCGGCGACCGCGCCGTAGCGACCGGTCGGGGTCCAGGTGTTGGCCTCGGCCTTCTTGGATCCACCAGCCAGCAAGCCGGCACCGGCCAGCTTCTCGACGCCGACGGCCATGCCGTAGTCGACCTCGCCTGCCTTCACCGCCATGACGGCGGTGCGCAGGGCGGTGGCCCCCGTGGCGCAGGCATTGGCCACGTTGTAGACGGGGATGCCCGTCTGTCCGATCTGCTTTTGCAGCTGCTGGCCGATACCGGCAGCCGAGCCCATGAGGTTGCCCGCGGCCAACACCCCCATCTCAGCCATGGTCACCCCACCGTCGGCCAGCGCACCCATCGCCGCCTCGGCCGCCAGGTCGACCACGTCCTTATCGGGGTGCTTGCCGAACTTCGTCATGTGGATCCCGAGGATCCAGATGTCTTCGCTCATGTGCGTTCCTTTGCCGGTTCGAAGCCGAAGCCGATGGCCTCGGTGCCGTTGTCGTCGGTGCCGATCGAGTAGGTGGCCAGCTTGACCTTCATGCCCAGCGTGACATGTTCGGGATCGGGCTCCACGTTGATGATGTTGGCCCGGATGCTCGTCCCGGCCGAGTCCACCACGCCGGCGACGTAGGGCACGGGGATTCCCGGCGCTGCGAACGAGACGATGGTGAACGCCCGCAGGGTCCCGTTGGGATCGACATCGACGGTGACGAAGTCGGTGGCCGTGCAGGCGGCGCAGGCGTTGCGGCGGTCGAAGAACCGGGCGCCGCAGGCCACGCACTCGTGGGCGATGAGGTGGGGATCATCGCCCAGCACCAGGTAGTCGACCAGCGGGATCTGTTCGGCCATGGCGCTCACTTTCCGTCTCGGTACCCGACGCCTCACGTTATCGGCGCCCAGCCCAACCTGCAGGTCGCCCGCAGGAATCGAATGGCCGGCGACGGGCACAGCCCACTGGGTCTCAGGTCACGGCGTTGAGCTGAGAGGGCCCGGCCACGATCTCCGCATCTCGGAGCAAGACCAGGCTTCCGTTCTCTCGTCCGTAGCTCAGTGGCGTGAACAGCATCGTGTCCAACGGAAACCAGAGTCCCACCCAGACCAGGACCCAGCCCACCGTGTCGAAGGCGAGATTGAAGTTCCCCTGTCGACCCGCCACCCACACGGTGTTCACGACGGCGATGAGGCCGAGAATGGCGATGGGCACGCCGACCCGCAGCGACCAGAGCCCGTCATACCGCACCGCTCGCCGCTCCCGCTTGTTGTAGTCGATGCGATGCTCGCAATAGCGACGGAGGGTGCCGCCAATCCGTTCGGCGGTACCCTCATCCACCTCTGAGGGCGGCATCGACAGCTCGAGCCGGACCGGGGCCCGTGAGCGACGACTCCGCAGTTCACTGAGGCAGTAGTCGACTCCGGTCAAGAAATTCCGATGTTCGGAGAACAGGTCGGACTGCGGCAACTCGAACATGGCCTCGGCCGACGCGAGCTGTATGCGAATGACCTGAGACGCGTTGTCACCCATGAGGGCTGTCTAGTCGATGGGATGTGTACGGCCGCGCATATCGACGGGACCATCACGATGACCGTCTGGGGGGACCCAGGGCGTTTACTGCTTGGTCCACACTGGGGAACAGCCGATCAGTTCCGATCCGGGGAAGCAGGCTACGGGCAAGATTTGCCCGGAGGTGGCTGCCCACCCGGGCCAGGGCAAAGGTCACGTGCCGGCGATCGAGGTCGTCGAGTACCTGCTTCAAGAGGCGTGTGCCGGTGAAGTCCATGTCGTACATCCCCACTGCGTCGAGGACGAGAAGGCCGGGACTGTCAGGGCCTCGATCCAATGCTGCCTCCAACTGTTCACGGAATTGAGTGGCATTGGCGAAGTAGAGAGGAACGGCGAAGAACACAACCAGGACGCCGGGCACCTCGACGGGCCCCGGCCCCGTGTCGATCGGCTCCCAGCTCGTGGTGTCCGGGATGCGTCCCAT
>Ga0208357_1003069_pt1 | contig 10534 bp, 14 predicted proteins | sample NGESurdeep092012_6_FD_184487 | JGI IMG/M metagenome (GOLD analysis project Ga0208357, IMG submission 184487) | Arctic peat soil microbial communities from Barrow, Alaska - NGEE Surface sample F52-2 deep-092012 (SPAdes) | ecosystem: Environmental > Terrestrial > Soil > Wetlands > Peat ... | reverse complement strand
AATATCGAGCGTCGGTATCGAACCAACCGTGGCGTGGGGGAGAAGTTCGATGACTTGCGCCTTGTCCTGGGACATCTGCACCTCCCGATAGTTCCCTTAGGCTTCGACACGAGGAGCAGGAGACTTGATGGTCTCTCAGGAATTGACGGGGTGGCGCTTGAGCGTTGGCGCACGAGGCGAAATCCGTGCCTGGGATGCGGTGCCACGGCGAATCCCCGTGGGCGGCATGATATTTCGAGGACCCACCAGGGTAAGACTGCAGCGACGCCTGTTGGGCGGGCGTCGTTCACCCAAGGAGAACCGGCCCCATGGAAATCGTCCGCAACGCTGATGGCACCCTCCTCGTTCCTGTCGCGCCGGAACGACGGCACACCGACGACGAGAGCGCCGACGCGGCATCCGCTGAGGAGGGTAAGAGCGAAGAGACCCCTTCGGTGGCGCCGACGACCAGATTGCTCCATCCGGGTGAGGGCGGGTACGACGAAGCTCTGGCCGAATGGGACCACCAACAGAACCCGGACCGCGCCCCGGTGGTATCGACGGCCACAGGCCGGCAGGAAGCCATGACACTGGTCCACGCCGTGGCCGTGTCACCCGATCACGCTGTGGCCGTCGAGGTGGAAGCGCTTGGTGATCCGGAAGCGAGTGGAGAAGCATTGCGCCACGTTCTCGTCGGTGGCGTCCACTCGGTCGAAGACTTTGCCGCTGAGGTGGAAAAGGCGGAGGGCGGCGCCCTCCTCACCGCCCATGAGACGACCAAGATCATCGGTGAGGTCCTAACCGAACTCGACTGACATCGGGCCGTTGGCGCAGGCGCTAGCGCCCTGTGCGCTTGTCTGGATTCACTCGTCACGAGGGCCCAAGGGGTCCGATGTAGACGAACTCGTTCACCGAGTAGTCGTCGCCGAGATGAACGGTGATCTCACCGGCCCGCGTCCAACCACACCTCTCATACAAGTGGATGGCGGCCTGCAGGTGCGTGACGACGTCGAGAACAGGCCACAGTCCAAGGTCGACCGCAGCCCGTGAAGCCTCATCGAGCAGAGCCTGCCCCACACCATGTCCTCGCGCCGAAGGTGCCACCAGGAGACGAGCCACTGTTCCGAGACACTCAACCGGTTGCTGCACTGCCTCGCTGGCCATGGCCATGGCAGCAGGGGTGCTCCGGCGGTGAAGCGCCACGTGCCCGACGATCTCGCCGTTGCCCTCGGCCACCCAGGCCCCACACGCGTCGGAAGAGACGAGGAAGGTCCGGAGATCGGTCGGAAGATACGGCGGATAGCCGTCGAGCTGGTGGACGATCTGCGCGACAGCCACACACCGATCGAGGTCAGCCTCGTTCCGGCGTCGTACATTCACCTGGGGCCTACGGGCACTTCCACATTCACTCATGTTCGTTGCAGGCGACACGACAACTGTAAGCGGAGGATCTCAACCAGGAGGACCCATCCATCGGCCACTCCGGCGGCGATGCACAGTGCGGTACCGGCCGCCTGCCACCACAGTCCGCCGGAATGCTGGGTCACGAGCAGGATTCCGGCGATCACGGTGGGGACAACAGCACCCTCGGCCATCAGCACCCGGGCCACATATTCGTTACGGCGCCGGGCGCGAGATGTCCGGTATCCAGCCAGGACGATGAGCGAAACCGCAGTGAAGTCAATCAACCCGAGGCCGAGAAGCTCGCCCCCGAAAGCTCTGATGCTCGTCTGGGGCAACGCACCAGCCAAGCCGATGAGAAGCGGAAGCAGAAGGAGCAATAGTGCCTCGCCGGCCTGCCCGGCCAGTCCCGGAATACTGAGAATCTGCTTCAGGTTGATGGAAAGGGCAACGAATACCAACCCGGTGAGGGCGGCGCTGACCTCAGCTTGGGTCGAAAGAACGTCGGCCAGGAACTGAACACCAGAACGTCTGGACGTATTAGCTGGTGGCACCCGGGCAACGACGTGACGCGGCGATTGAATGTGAGTCTCTTTCCCCATCACTCGTCATCGTCGTCGCCCCACCCCTCTTCGGGTTCGCCAGACCCACCATCGGCGCCTTGTCGGGCCCGGAGCCAATCCCCGATCTGATCGGCGACGCGTTGCACTCCTCCGCCCATCCGGTCGACGGTAGCGACGAATCGGTCGCCGTAGTGGCTGACAGCGGCGTCGAACTCCGTCGACGCCGGCGGCTCCTGGCCGCGATGTACGTACTGACCCGACCGAATGCGGTCAAAGTCCCCTTCACTCACCCAGGCCACCAGCTGGCGCACCCTGCGGACAGCGAACGGATGCGTCCGACCCAGTTCCTCCCAGAAGCGAGCATGACGGGCGTAGAGGTCATCCTCCTCCTCGTACTCCGTCGCTTGACGGATGAAAGCATCCAGATTCATTCCCGGCAGTGCCCCACCGGCCATCCGCATGAGCATGTGACAGACGGGTAGAGGATCACCGAGAACGAGAGCGGCGGCCCGGTCGCAAGACAGTTCCGCCATCCTCGACCATTCAAGAAGAGCCAAGTACAGCGCTCGCATAGGTAGTCCCGCCAGTAACGATCGCGGAATGGCGCCTTGAATGACCTGAGAGATGATGATCAGAGCGGTCGTGTAGGTGTAGTGCTCAGACAGGACGTGGCCCAGTTCGTGAGCCAGAACAGCCTGAGTCTCGGTCGATTCGTAGGACCCGACCAGAGACGAGTAGACGATGATCATCGGGTTCTTGGCCCCCACCGTCATGGCGTTCACGAGCGGCGTCTGGGTCACATAGAGGTCAGGCGTGAACTCGAGATCGAGAACATCGGCACAGTGGCGATAGCTCGTCCACAGGTCCACCAACTGATCGTCACCGATGCGGACGGCGTTACCGAGGAGGACCTGCCGAAGGCGGCGCTCGTGACCGAAGTCGCATAGCCGCTTTATCAGCTGATCCATGAGCGGAATCGAGTGCAGGGCGGCGGTAGCGGCCCTGTCAGCGGGGTGCTCGTAGGCTTTCGGGCTGATCCCCTCGTATCGCAGTGTGGGTCCTGCGGGCACGGAGCGCTCCTGACCTCGGATGGAGAAGCTCAGATTCTACAGACGCGAGGGTCGCTCCACCCCTCCGGTAACCAGGGCGACCCGTGCACCCGTGCACGAGCCGCAGCTGGATCATCTCTACCCCGATCCCATCGAAAACCAACCGTGCCGCCAGTCCTCGGACCACTGTCAGGGTCCGGGTGCATAACCATCGGAGGTGATCTGACCCCCGGTGGTGGCATCGAAGGCCTCAACACCCCAACCGCCACATCCGGCGATCGTCGGGCTCCGCGGGGAGGAGTAGACGACCCAGGCCAGAATGTTGTACTCCAAAGGAATCAACGAGCCGTCAGGACCGTCAAGAGCCGGGAACTTTGCCGAGTACCGGCTGAGGACCACTCGGTAGCGTTCATACGACGCCGCTGGTTCGCTCTCCTTCCACGCCTGAGCCGGAAACATGACCGCCGAATCGGACCTCTTCGGTGGATCCAGAACGATGGTGCCCCTATCCAGAACCAGCCGTCGCGCCACTCTCTCAGGTGAAGGCATGACATTCGGATGTGGGGACCGGACACAGACCCCGGTGGCCGATGTATCCGGAGCGCCGGGTGTGAACCGAATCGAGTCGACGATTTCTTGGGCGATGTTCAGGTCAGGGCCCCGTCCAATCTCGAGAGAGACGTGGTGGAACCAGAGAACCTTGACGGGATACTCAGACAAATCCGGGTTGCCCCTGAAGACCACCTGACCTGAGGGCGTCGTCATCTTCTTCGTGCCCGGTGGGGGGTAACCCACCTGGAGCCAGACGCCGTCGTAGGCCGGCGGTTTCGTACCTATCGGAAGCGGGCAGCTCGGTGCCCCTTCGTCCTGGGGGCCGACAAAGGCCGTAGGCCTTTGTCGAAAGGGCCCTCGGCAGAAGCCGGTGTGAATCCCGTCGACGACCGGCCACGCCCTAGGCACCTCGACACGGACGTCGTGGTAGCTGACCACTTTCCATCCAGCTCGGGCGCCATCAACCGAGGTCACCATGGGCGAGCTGGTGACCGACCAGAGGGCGCTCGCCAGAGTGAGGGTCGCCAAAACGACCAACGCCAGCCCGGCAGTCCATCGGCGCTTTAACACCAGGTTCCAACATATCGGTTGGAACCTGGAAACTTCCGTCCGGCTTGACCCCGTACTGAGGTACGGGCCCTACCCTGTATCTATGGAGGTACTCACCATCGGTCAGTTGGCCCGTGAGGCGGGCGTGAATATAGAGACCGTCCGGTACTACGAGCGCCGGCGTCTTCTCCGTGAACCGCCGCGAACCGGTTCCGGCTACCGCCAGTACTCAGTCTCCGATCTGTGGCGCCTGCAGTTCATTGGCCGAGCCAAACAGCTCGGTTTCACCCTGGCCGAAATCGCCACGCTGGTCGGCCCCGACAGCGGGTCCTCGGCCGAGAGTGTGGTGGCCATGGCACGGACGAAAATGGAAGCGTTGGACGAGAACATGAAGGCCCTCTCCGACACCCGTTGGCGGCTCGAAAGACTCATCGATATCTGTGCCGATCCGGACAGTGAAGACTGCACCGCGCTCAAAGTGACGGGCTGAGCCATCCGGACACCTCTCCGATCTCGTCCAGAAGCGTGGCCCGACTGCGGGCGCCGACCATCCGGCGTCGAAGCTCACCCTCGACGAAGACGAGAAGAGTAGGAACGGACACAACCTCAAAACGTCTGGCCAGTTCAAGCTGCTCATCAGCATTGACCTTGGCCACTCGTAGTCGAGCCGCCTCGTCGGTCGCCATGGCATCAAGGACGGGGGCCATGATTTTGCACGGCGGGCACCAAGGCGCCCAGAACTCGACGACTACGGGAACATCCGAGACTCCGACCATCTCGTCAAACGTCGCCGAATTGAGCTCGGGCACAGAACTGGACATGTCGATCTCCTTCTGAATTCTGCCTGTCAGACGAGAGTACGGCCCGTACCGTGGTCCGGAGTCAAGGAGTTCGATCCAAACCCTGTCGCCCTATCCGGAGGAACTCAACGCCGCCGCGTCCCAGAATTCCTGGACGGCTGGGTAGAACCGCGCCCGGGCGGCTCTTTGACCAAGCGGGAACGCTCGTCCGGCCAGCACTCAGTTCGGGGACGAACATTCCGGAGGATCGACCAGGCCCCAGAGGCTGATCACCGGACTGGGGATGACCGATTGGGCCAGGCAGCGCGGCTCGCCGGCGACTCCCACCATCACCCAGCCGTCGTCGTTCGACGGGAGAGCCTTCGGATTGGGAATCTGGTAGAAGAATCCTTCGTCACCACCATCCTGCATGGCGACATCCGGGGAACCCGAAGAATCGGTGTCCGGGCCGGTGTAGTGAAAGGTGGCATAGGCCCAGTTAAGGCCGGTCTGCGGATCGTAGGCCACGTACGTCGTTCCCGGATCAAGAGAGATGTCCGATCCGTACTGAGCCAGCCACCCGTTCTGGACCAGATACTCATGGAGCAGGCCAGCATTGATGGCCGGAGTGGCGGTCAGGTTGGTGGCGACCGTCGGCTGAGACGGCGGCAAGCTGGGGGCCAGCTTGTAGCTGAAGGTGCACGAGGGCGGCGCCGAGGGTACCGCCTCCCCCTCGGCCGCGTTGGAGACAGCCGGCGAAAAGAGTCGCCCACAGTTCTCGATGATGATGGTCGGTGCCACCGTCACCTGGGCGGTGGCCGAACTGGCAGCGCGGTCGCCCTTGATGCTCAAAGTGAATGGCGCCAGAGAACTGGCCCGCCCGTGGAAGGAGAAGAAGGCCACCTCCTTGCCGTCCTGGTACTGATAGACGGCGATTCCACCCATCGTGCCGCGGCCCGTCGAACCAGGATTGACGACCAGGGCGTAGCCCGGCTGGCCTAGGGGGCTGTCGGTATAGGTCGCCGCGTACAGCGTCGGTGTCTGTGCACCGGTGGTCGGGGTCGTCGGTGGATTCTTCGTGGATCCGGTCTTCGACCGCACGCCGGTCGTGGCCGGTGTGTCTTTCTGCTGGGATGTCGCACACCCGCCCAGTACCAGGCTCAGCACGACGACGGTTGCCGCGGCCACACTTTTCGAAGTCCTGGATACCGAGACGCCCATCTATCCGAACCCGACCCTGGTCGAAGGTATTGGCCAGCTAGCGAGGATCTGAAGGCTACTTCTCTGCCACCGCAACCGTCTCGAAGAAACTCTTTCGAGGCCCCGTCCCGTTCGGGTGGATCGGTACCAGAGTCCGGGCCTGGCATGATGGGAACCGATGAAAGTCCGGGTCATGTATGTCGAGTTGAAGACCGGCTTCAACGACGACGGACCGGCTTGGATCGGACGGGTCCAGTTCTCCAAGACCGGTCGGACCCTTTATTACCGCGACAAGACTCTCCGACGAATTCCTGGTGGCGGCATCCACGGAAATCACGAAGACACCGAAACCGGCGAGGAATATTGGGTTTCGGGGGTCAAGAGGAATCGGGCGCAACGCCCGTCAGCCGGAACCGGACCGATCGTTATCGATGAGGACGCTCGAGAAGAGTACGAGAGTCTCGTCGGAAAAGGTTGACTCTCGGTTCGAGGCCTCAACTTCTGTCAATTCTCCACGGCGTTCATCGTCCCCACTCTGCTCAGCCGGGTTCGTATCCGTCGACAATGAAGATCCGACTGCTGGCCGCCGTCTGGCGAACCCGACGTGCCGCCTTGTACTCGTCGGAGTTGTACCACTCTCGTGCCCGTTCGCGGTCAGGGAATTCCAGAACCACCACCCGTCCGACGGCAGCATCACCCTCCAGCGGTTCGGTCGCCCCGCCGCGTGCCTTGTAACGACCTCCATGGGAAGCGATGCTGGCCGCGGCCAGGGGCTTGTATTTTTCGTACCCCGCCTCGTCCGTTATGGATGCTTCGACGATGACATATGCGGCCACATCTGCTCCTTCATGATCTCGTGGGATCACACCGATCCGGGCAGTATCCCTCGCCGGGGGCGACCGTGAGGACGAGGTTGCCCAAAGTAGACTCCACTCGTGGGCTTCATCTTCCGAAAGATCATGGCCAAGCTCAGACTTCGGCGGGAACGCCGCAACCGGTCGCGTCGCTGAGCTGAGGGCCAGGACACTAGCGAGGGCGACGCCGCGGTAACGCGACGATCAAAGACGCTCAGGAGTGCCGGCGAAGGAATTCCCGCAGCGGTCCGTTGACCGCGTCGGGATGGCTGAGATTGGAAGCGTGCCCGGCTCCGGCAATGCGGACGAGGTCCTCGCAGTTCGGGATCTCCCGAGCCAGTCGTTCTGCTTCCTCCATGGGAAAGGCGGCGTCAGCGTCGCCATGGAAGATCACGGTCGGAGCCGCGATCTGGGGTAGTTGATCCCAGATGTCGTCGCGCCCCATGAGCGTCTGAAAGGGCTCGAGAATGGATTCCTTGGGCGCGGCCTGCCACTTGGCGATCCAGGGAGCAGAGTCGTAGCCCGGGCTCATGATGACCCCGGCCACGCCACCGGCCAGAGCCTCGGAGGGGCCGTTGGTTATCCACTCGGTGCGCATCGCTTCATAAGCCGGACGCGTTTCCTCCGGTTCGATACCGGCGCTGGTGTCGATGAGGCCGAGCCCCCGAACCCGTTCGGGCGAACGAAGGGCGGCACGCATCGACAGAAACCCCCCTTGGGACATCCCGACGAAGAAGGCAGCGTCGATCTCCAGGTGGGAGAGCAGGGCCAAAGCATCCTCGGCCGAGTCCCAATAGGTGAAGGGCCCGTCGACCGCTGTCTGCCCGAAGCCACGCTCGTCCCAGGTGACGCAGCGGAACTCATGGGAAAGCGCCGAAACCTGCGGCTCGAACATCTCGTGGTCCATCAGAAAGCCGTGGCTGAAAATGACGGCAGCTCCGGAACCGCCTGAGTCCTCGAAGTAGATGTGCTGACCGTTGACATCGGCAAAAGACATAACTTTCCTCTCGCCCGCAGTTTCCCCACATCATGCCTCTCCGAGGAGCCGAGCGGACCGCCTTCCGAGCCGTCACCGATCAGACGCTTTAGGTACTGTGGGCTATGAGCCGTCTCTGGACGTCGGACCGCGAGAATCACGCTCGGCCCGGAGCCCACTGAAGCCCGGAGTCCTCCGGTGCTCGTCCGGGTCCGTTCGATCCTCTCGGTGTTCCGGGCTGCTTTCCGGAACGCCACCCTCCGACGAGTCGGGTTCGCCTATGCCCTCTACGGAATTGCTGAATTTGGGATCTGGATTACTCTGTTGGTCTTCGCCTACCGCCATGGTGGAGTCGACGCCAGTCTGGTTATGGTTCTGGTTCAGCTCATCCCCTGTATCGCCTTGGGTCCTTACTTGGGCGCCCTGGCCGATCGGCGGCGCCCGAGCAGCGTGTTGCGGATCAGCTACGCCCTGCAGGCAGTGTCGTTGGCGGCCACGGCCGTGGCCATGAGTCTCGACGCACCGACAGTGGTCGTGTACATCCTGGCGCCACTGATCGCCATCGGTGGCACCGTCACCCGTCCGCCCCAAGCCGCCCTTCTGCCGGCCATCGTCCGGACACCCGAGGAGCTCACCGCCGCCAACGTCATGACCGGTTGGACCGACGGCGCGGCCAGTTTCGTCGGCCCTGGACTGGTCGGCCTCCTGCTGGCATGGCAAGGTCCCGGACTAGCGGTCGCCGCCTTGGCCGGCGTCACCCTGATAGCGATGCTTCTGGTTGTCGGTGTGAAAGGACCCGCTCCCGCCATCACCTCTAACGCCGTCCCTGGCCATCCGGTCGACCACGGTGGCGAGAGATCTCCAGCCAACGGTCTCATGGCCAACGCCAAACAGAGCCTGGCCTCGATGGGAGCGGGGGCACGGACAAATGTGGCGACTGCCTTCAGTAACCCCCAGATCAAGGTCCTCCTGACGCTATATGTCTTCTATTTCATCCTCATCGGTTCGCTCGACCTCCTCTGCGTCATTCTGGCCCTCGACTACTTGCACACGGGAGCCGGCGGACCCGGATTCCTGAACGCGGCGCTCGGCGGAGGAGCTCTGCTGGCCGCCTTCGTGACTGCTTTCCTCGTCGGGCGACGCCGTCTGGCCACCACCTTGACGGCCGCTCTGGCCGTGGCCGTGGTGGCCCTGGCCCTGGTGGCCGCCGTCCACACCGTGGCCCCAACCCTTCTTTTCATCGGGACGGTGGGCCTGGCCGGCGCTGTCTTCGACATCACCGGTCGGACCCTCCTGCAGCGATCAGCACCGTCCGACGCCATCGCCGGTTCCTTTTCGATCCTTGAAGCGCTCATGGACTGCGGACTGGTCCTCGGGGCCGTCCTCGTGCGCGTTGCCATCGCCGTCGGCGGTCTGAAAGCCGCTCTGTTCGCTCCCGGAGTCTTCGCTTTCCTGCTCATCGTCGGCCTGTGGCGTCGACTGCAACAGATCGACGCGTCAGCCAACGTGCCCCAGGTGGAAATCCAGCTCTTGCGATCGCTCCCGCTCTTCGCCGCTCTTCCGGCACCGTCACTCGAGGGACTGGCCCGGGAACTCGAGCCGATGGCCGTGGCCGCCGGAACGGTCGTCATCAAGGAAGGGGAAGGCGGCGATACCTATTACGCCGTGGCCCAAGGTGACCTGGCCGTCTCACGCCAGGGCCGGGTGGTGCAGACGGTGACCCGTGGCGACGGCTTCGGCGAGATAGCCCTGATCCGCGACGTTCCCCGACAAGCGTCGGTGACGGCAACGACTGATGCCCTGCTTTACACCTTGCACAAGGACCCGTTTGTCCAGACCGTCACCGGCCACGCCACCGTGGCCTCGGCAGCGGGGACGATCATCTCCCGGCACCTGGAGGATGACGACCCTGGTGGCTCCGACCCAGACGAACCGACCGCCCACGACAGGTGATCGCTGACGTGATCGACATCAATCCCTATTCGACGATGATCTCCGTGGGCCCATACGAACCCTCGACCAGTCCACGGCTATAGGTACAGTCGGCCTCAAGCTGGTACTGACCCGGCGTCGACCCCCTGGGCACGGTCAGGCTGAAAACGTCACTGGTCGAACCATTCTCCGATGTCACCGATACCTGTGATCCCGTGTAGAGGTTCACGGTGGGTGCGGAGGGTCCGGGACAGGCGCCACCGAGCAAAGTGACCGATAAGGTCGCGCCCGGCTTCGGAGTCGTCCCCGGTCTCACTTCCATCCGGAATCGCGTCGTGACGGTGACAGGGACGCTGGGATAGGCGAATTCAGTGGCTCCGTTAAGCCCTGGTCGCGGCATGCACCACCTGGTGACCGTCGATGGTCCCGGAACCACCATAGGGACGATGGCCGTCATGGTGAACCGACCATCGGCCCCCACCTGAGCACCGACGTCACCGTCGGTATCGGTGAATACTTCCTCCTCATCGTAGAGTCCGGACGTCGTGCTGAAGATGAACGGGTTGTTCAAACCCGAGTCGATAATCGGCGTCCCCCAGTGCCCGGGAGAGCAACCGGTTCCCGAGATGGTCCCTCGTTCACCGACCGAGAGATCTGTGGTGCAGATGGTCAATTGGCGGGGTGGCGGGGTGGCGGGGTG
>Ga0208357_1003068_pt1 | contig 10534 bp, 10 predicted proteins | sample NGESurdeep092012_6_FD_184487 | JGI IMG/M metagenome (GOLD analysis project Ga0208357, IMG submission 184487) | Arctic peat soil microbial communities from Barrow, Alaska - NGEE Surface sample F52-2 deep-092012 (SPAdes) | ecosystem: Environmental > Terrestrial > Soil > Wetlands > Peat ... | reverse complement strand
GGGCACGCGGCCGGGGAGGTGGCCAGCGCAGCGGTGATCTCGGCCCTGCGACCGCTGGACACGCAGGTGCCTTCCGGCGAGCTGCTGAACGCGCTCGGGCACGCGGTGCAGCGGGCGGAGGGGACGCTGCGGGAGATGGTCGCGGCCAACCCGTCGCTGCGCGGGATGGGGACGACGGTCACGGCGCTGCTGCGGTCGGGATCCCGGATCGGGCTGGCCCACATCGGCGACACGCGGGCCTACCTCGTGCGCGGCGGCGAGGTTTTCCAGATCACCCGCGACCACACGGTGGTGCAGTCCCTGCTCGACTCGGGGACGATCACGTCGGATGAGGCGTCTTCTCATCCGCAGCGGTTCCTGCTCCTGCAGGCGCTCGACGGGGAGCACGACTTCGCGCCCGACCTGCAGTTCCATGACGCGGTGGCCGGGGATCGGTACCTGCTGTCTTCGGATGGGCTGCACGCTTGCGTGTCGGCCGAGTCGATTGCCGCCGTGCTGGTTGGGGTCGCTGATCCTGATGAGGCGGCGGAGGAGCTGATCAGGCTGGCGATGGAGAGCGGCGGGCCGGACAACGTGACCTGCATCGTGGCGGACATCGTGGCTGTCGAGTGAGGTTGGGTCTTTGGTGTCGGCGCTCTTGGGCTGCGGCCGCTTCTTGCTGTTATCCGGCTTGTGGCGGGGGCTCAGAATTATTGTGCGACGTTACAGTACGTTTCCCGAATGTTTTGTCGCACAATAATTTCTAGGCGGAGTGATTCTTGCTGTTATCTGCCGGGTAGAAGGATGCGCTGCCGCGGGTGGCACCTTGGGCGGGGGTGGGGGCGGCGTGCGGGGCCGGCTGGGGCGCGGCCGCTCTCGCTGAAGCTGCTGGTGCGGCTGGTGCTCTGCCGAGCGATGATCATGCCGTCGCTGGGCGGGGCGGTAGGGGTGGTGCTGGCGCAGCCCCTGGCGGGGGTTTCTGATCCGGTCGCGATGAGTTGGGGTGCGCTCGTTCGTATCAGCCGTGTGTTGACGGGAGCGGGTACAGGATCTGGGGAGGTTGGCTGATATGGCCTATGCGGTCGTGGTTCAGGTGCGGATCGAGCCGGGCTCGGACATCGAGCACCGGCATGCCATTCTCAATGACTTCGTCGTCCCGGAGGTTCGGGCGCTGCCGGGCTTCCTGAAGGGGAGTTGGCTGAATGACGGCGCGGGCACCGGCACTTGCATTGTGGTGTTCGACAGCGAGGACAAAGCGCGGGCGGCGGTGGCGGTGTTGACGCCGGCCAACGGTCCGGCGGTGCTCAGCGTCGAGGTTAGCGCGGTGGAGATCGAGGTCTAGGTCGCTGGCGCAGCGGTGAACGTGGGGTCCGCTCGTTAGCGGCGGGACTGGGTGCCGTGTTTGCGGCGGTGGTCGCGGGTGAGGCGGAAGGCGAAGACGAGCGCGGATATCCCGCCTGAGTACATGGCGCCGCCGAGTCCTCCCAGGATGAGGGAACGGTGGTGGAGTTGCATGCTTCCCACCGGTCCGAGGTAGACACCGAAGCCGAAGAGCACCGCCGCTGCGACGAGTAGCAGCCAGGCTCGGTTGGGGCTGATGATCTCCCGGCGGGGCGGGAGCGGGGGAAGTCCGGCGGCGTCGTTGATCGCGTCCGCTATCGTGTCGGCGTTGGCTCGGCGGCCGGACCAGTAGGAAGGGCCGAGGACCGCGGTACCGACCGTATTACGCTCGCTGGCGAACGTGCCGTGCTGCGAGGTCACGGTCAGCTTGCTCCGGCGGAAGCCAACCTCGGTGACATCGGCGATCGGGACGCGCTCGGTCGTGAAGATGTTCCTGATTACCAGCGTGTCGCTGGTCAAGGTCACGGACTGGGCCAGCACCCGCCCGGCCAGGAACGCCCACGCGGCCAGGCCCAACGCGAGTGCGATCAAGATGGCGTGCGATACCTGGTTTGTCCATAGCGTGAAGGCCAGATACACGGCCGGCAGGGTGAGAATCAGGCCCATGCAAAAGGCCAGGGCAATGCGCGTTTCCAGGGGCGGCCGCCAGGTCCGCTCGGGGGCGCCGCCGGGCGCCTCGGTCATGAGCACGCGGGGAATCGTATGGGTTTGTGTGCGTTGTTGGCTACCGTCTTGGTTTGACTGACTGGACACTCTCCTACATACTGGGGGCATGCCCCGGCCTCGCAGTGATGACAAGCGGGCGGCGATCATGGCCGCCGCTACGCGGGTGATCGCCGCCCAGGGGCTGGGGGCGGCGACGGCGACGATCGCGAAGGAGGCGGGCGTCTCCAACGGGTCGCTGTTCACGTACTTCGACACCAAGGCCGACCTGCTCAACCACCTGTACCTGGAGCTGAAGACGGACATGGGGGCGGCGGCGCTTGGCGGGCTGCCGGTTGACGGCGACGTGCGTTCGCGGCTGCTGTCGATGTGCACCGGGTGGCTGCGGTGGGCGACCGCGTACCCGGAGCGGCGGCGGACGCTGGCGCAGCTCGACGTCTCGGATGAGATCACGGCGGCCACGCATCAGGCGGCCAGCCGGGCGATGAAGGGCATCGCGGAGATCCTGGAGCGGAGCCGGGAGAACGGGCCGCTGCGCGACGCGCCGCTTGCGTTCGTGGTGGGGCTGGCGAGTGCGGTCGCCGAGGCGACGATCGACTTCATCATCCGCGACCCGGACCACGCCGACGCGCACGCCCGGGCCGGGTTCGAGGCCATCTGGCGGATGATCGGCTGAATCGCGCGGCCGCTGGGAAAGCGGGCACTCGTATCCATGAATGACTGACTAGTCAGACTGCTAAGGAGGCAGGGTTATGGCACCCATCGACGGCGGGCCGTCCGGCCGGAAGGCGTACATCGTCACCGGTCCGACCGCCGGCATCGGCCGGCAGACCGCGCTTGATCTGGCCCGGCACGGGACCGTGGTGCTGGTTGGCCGCGACCCCGGCCGGCTGAACTCGGTGCAGCGGACGATCGAGGGGCGCGGCGGGCGGGCGGTGACGGTCGTCTGCGACCTGTCGGATCCGGCCAGCGTGCGGCGCGCGGCGGCGCGGATCATCGAGCTCGGGCTGCCGATCGTCGGCCTGCTCAACAACGCCGGCATCATGCAGCTGCGCCCGACCACGAACGCGCTCGGCTGGGACATGACGTTCGCGACCGACCACCTGGGGCCGTTCGCGCTGACCGAGGCGCTGGCACCGCACCTGCCGGACCGGGCGCAGGTCGTGTTCGTCTGCTCCGGGGTCGAGGATCCCGAGCGCCGGTTCGCGGTGATGGCGGGGTTCCGCGGCGGGCGGTACATCTCGGCCGAGGCGAGCGCGCGCGGCGAGTGGGCGCCGGGCGGCTCCAAGCTTCCGGGCGGGGACGCCTACGCGACGGCCAAGCAGTGCAACCTGGCGACGGTGCTGGCGTTCGCGCGCGAGATGCCGCGACTGCGGTTCAACGCGGTCGAGCCCGGCTTCAGCCCGGGCACCGATCTCGGCCGGGACAGCAACGTGGTCCTCCGCCTGGTGATGAAGTACGCGCTCTCGCCGCTGGCGCCGCACATCAGGTACATGGGCAGCCCGAAGTCCGCCGCGCGGGTGATCGTCGGGGTACTGACCGACGACTCGGACGCCACCGGCGTGTACTACGACGAGCGGGGTCGGCCGATGAACGGGTCGGCGCTGGTGCGCTCGCCGGAGTTCGGCGACCGCGTGGTGGCCGAGACCCGCGCGCTGCTAGCGCAGGTTCCGGCCTGAAGAGCGAGGGTGGATGGCGTAGTGACCACGGAGTCGCCGTGGTTGGCCATCCGGCCGAGCGCGAAGGGGCCGTTGCCGGGCAGTCTCTATCGATGCTGTCCGAGGGCGGCGAGGACCGCGGCCGGGCGGGCGTCGAGGGGGCCGTTCAGCTCTAGCAGCGGGACGTCTCCCCAGGCGTCGAAGGGGTCGGCGTAGACGAGGTTCAGCAGCGCGTCGTTCATCGCCGAGCGGAGCCGGGGCATGTCCGGGGTCGGCAGGAGCCGCTCGGTCTCTGGGGTGATCACGGTGACGACCAGCAGGTCGAGGGTGGCGAGGGCGGACCGGACGGCTGGGGCGTCCGCCTCGCGCTCGGGGTCGGCGCCGGCCGCCGCCAGGTAGGCGAGGTAGTCGAGCGGGGTCCGGTCGAAGACGATCTCAGGCCGCGCGGGCGGCTGGCTGAGGGTGCGCAGCGAACGGGCTAGCTGGACGCGGTAATCGTCGAGCGAGGGCGGGAAGGCGAACTCGTGCCCTTCTTCCTCGAGGAGGTAGTAGGGCTCGACGGCGGTTACGTGGCCGGGGAGACACCGGCAGAGCGCCTCGGCCAGCGTCGTCTTGCCGGTGCCGTGGGTGCCGGAGATCCCGATCCTCATGCCGGGCCTCTGCTAGACGCCGGTGGCGCCGTCGACGCGCTCGCGGATCAGGTCGGCGTGGCCGTTGTGGCGGGCGTACTCCTCGATCAGGTGGACGTAGATCCAGCGGAGGCTGACGTCCTGGCCCATGAAGCGGCCGGTGTCGGTCAGGGCGCGGGCGGCGCAGAGGTCTCGGGCGCGGGCGATCTCCGCCTGCCAGGTGGCGAGGGCGGCGGCCAGGGTGGCGCCGGCCGCCAGGTCGAAGCCGCCGTCGGGGGCGTTCGGGTCGGCCTGCGGGTCGTAGATGGGCGGTGCCTGCTCTCCGGCGAAGACGCGGCGGAACCAGTTCCGCTCGACCTCGGCCAGATGCTGGACGAGGCCGGTCAGCGTGAAGCCGGACGGCGGGACCGACGCCTCGGCCGCCTGCTTGTCGTCGAGGCCCTCGCACTTCATGGCGAGGGTGGCGCGGTGGAAGTCGAGCCAGCTCTCGAGGGTGGTGCGCTCGTCGGCGTTGAGGGGCGGCATGGGGCGGTCGATGGTGGTCACCGGTCGATTATTCGCCGGCGGTGTTAGCCGCGGACGGGCAGGGCGTGGTCGGGGATGTTGGCCGGGTCGGGGATGTTGGCCGAGGTGGTCGTCGTGGTAGCCGGGCGCATGGTCAGGATTAGGACGGCTAGGGCGGCGAAGATGAGGGCGGCGACGAGGGCGGTGATGTGGAGGCTGGCGGTGAAGGCCTCGTCGGCGGTGCGGAGCAGGCCGGCCGCCTGGCCGGGGTTGAGGTGGCGGCCGGCGGCGACGGCGCCTGCCAGCGAGTTGGAGGTGCCGCCGGTCCTGGTGCGGTAGACCACGGCCGCGAGGACGCCGAGGAGGGCGAAGCCGAGCGAGCCGCCGAGGTAGTTGCCGGTCTCCGACATCGACGCGGCCGAGCCGGCCCGCTCCGGGGGCACGGATCCGACGACCAGGCCGGTGCCGAGCGCGAACAGCGGGCCGGTGCCGAGCGCGAGGACGGCGATGCCGATCATCACCAGCGGGACGGCGGCGGCCCCGCTGACGCCGACGCCGAGCAGCAGCAGGCTGCCGAGCGCCGACCCGGCCAGGCCGGCCGCGATCGCGGTCGGCTGCCTCATCCGCCGGGCCAGCGCCGGCGCCGTCATCGTGCCGGCCGCCACGCCGAGGCCCATCGGGGCGAACAGCAGCGCGGTCGCGACCGGCGAGTAGCCCCGCACGAGCTGCAGGTACTGGGTCACGAGGAGGCCGGTGCCGGCCATCGCCAGGCCCGCCAAGAGCAGTCCGACGAGCACGGCCGTGAACGGGCGGTTGCGGAGCAGCCGCAGGTCGAGCAGCGGCGTCGGCAGGCGCAGTTGCCTGCGCACGAACAGGAACCCGAGGACGGCGCCGACGACGAGGGCGGCGGCCGGCCCGTCGGGCGCGCTGGCGATCGCGAGCTGCTTGATGCCGTAGACGATCAGAAGCACCGCCGCCAGTGACAGGCCGACGCTGGCCGGGTCGAGCCGGCCGGCCTGGTCGCTGCGGAACTCCGGCAGCAGGAACGGGCCGGCCAGCAGCAGCAGCGCCATCGCGGGCACCGCGACCAGGAACACCGATCCCCACCAGAAGTGCTGGAGCAGGAGGCCGGCCAGCACCGGCCCGAGCGCGCTGCCGGTGAACTGGCAGGTCGCCCACACCGCGATGGCCCGCCCGCGCTCGCGCTGGTCGCGGAACATGTTGGTGATCAGGGCGAGGGTGGACGGCGCCAGGGACGCGCCGGCCACGCCGAGCAGCGCCCGGACGACGATCAGCATCAGCGGGCTGACCGAGAAGGCGGCCGCCAGCGACAGCGCCGCGAACGCGGCCGCGCCGATCAGCAGCAGCCGGCGGCGGCCGATGCGGTCGCCGAGCGTGCCCATCGTGATCACCAGGCCGGCCACCGTGAACCCGTAGCTGTCGCTGATCCACAGCTGCTGGACGTTGCTCGCGCCGAGGCTGGCGCTCAGCCTCGGGAGCGCGAGGAGCAGCGCGGTCATGTCCATCGCGACCAGCAGTGTCGGCAGCATCAGGACGGCCAGTCCCAGCCAGGCCCGGTTGACTCGCATGTCAGAAGCTCCCTGTTCTCTCGACGTTCTCGACGACTGGTCGGAGCGGTCGGGAGATTCTTGACGTCGCCGACGGCGGGTTCAGCGGGGAGCGGGGAGCTGGTGGACGTGGGGGTGGGACCAGGGACCGTTCGAGATGACGGATTTGAATTTCTTATGCGGGCTCGGTTCTGGCGGTTCGCTTGACGGTGCCGATGATGGGGGCGCTCTCGACCGACTGGAGGCCGGGCAGGTCGGCCAGCCTGGTCGTCAGGTAGGCGTAGAGCTCGCGGGTGTCGCGGAAGACGGCGCTGGCGGCGAGGTTGGTGGCGCCGGTGGTCGCGCCCGCGAACGGGATCTCGGGGTGGGCGGCGATCGCCCGGCCGGCCGCCTCGAGGGCCGCGGGCTCTATTTTGAGCCAGAGCATGACGTTGGCGTTGATGCCGACGACCGACTCGTCGAGGTCGACGTCGAAGTAGAGCAGGCCCGCCTTTCGCAGCTCGTCGAGGCGCCGGCGGACGGTCGACTCGTGCCAGTGGGTCGCCGCGGCCAGGTCGGCGACCGGGGTGCGGCCGTCGCGGGTCAGCTCGGCCAGCAGCGGGTCGTCTTCGGGCCGGAGCAGGGTCTCGGTCTCCTCGGACGGGATCCAGGCCTGGTCGGCGGTTATTGCCGGGGCCTCGTCGAGCCGCTGGGGCTGCGGCTGCTGCTCGGGGGCGGCCTCGGTCAGCGCGGACAGCTGATCGGGCGCCAGCGCGCGGATGTAGGTGACGTACGCGACCGGGGAGAACACGTGCAGGATGGACTGGGCGGTGATGCCGGTGACGTGGCGGCTGCCGGGCAGCCCGCGCAGGAAGAGCGCGTTGCGCTGCTCGGGGGTGCGCGCCTGCAGGGTGCAGACGATCTCGGTGCCGCCCGAGTACAGCCGGACCCAACGGGTGTCCGGGCGCTGCGCAAGGGTATCGGCGATACGCTGGGCGCTGCCGGGGGCGACCTGCAGGCGGACGATCCAGTCCACCCATCCGGCCCTCGGCCCGTGAATGAGCCCGGTCACCCGCAGGTCGGCGGTTTCCACGAGCCTCCGGTAGCGGCGCGCGATCGTCTGGTCGGAGACGCCGAGGGCAGACGCCAGCACCCGGAACGACGCCCGCGGCGCCACCACGAGCGCGTGGAGAAGCTGGCGGTCAACCTCGTCGAGCTGACTGGTTTTCACGGATAGCAGCTTACAGATGTCGAATTCCGGCGTGATGGCGCTTGAATTTGGGGCGGCGTCGCGGTGTCCGGCAGGATGGACCGCGAACGGACTTAAGGAGAGGAGTTACCGGTGGATAAGAAATGGTGGACGCTGATCGCGGTCTGCGCGGGGATCTTCATGCTGCTGCTTGACGTGACGATCGTCATCGTGGCGCAGCCGTCGATCCAGTCGGGGCTGCACGCTTCGTTCAGTGACGTGCAGTGGACGCTGGACGCCTACGCGCTGACGCTTGCCTCGCTGCTGCTGACCTCGGGGTCGCTGGCCGACCGGTACGGGCGCAAGCTGCTGTTCACGATCGGGCTGGTGGTGTTCACGGTCGGGTCGCTGCTGTGCGGCGTGGCGGTTAACCCGCTGATGCTGATCCTGTCGCGGAGCGGTCAGGGGATCGGCGGCGCGATCATGATGGCGACGTCGCTGGCGCTGCTCGGGAACAGTTTCCGCGGGCGCGAGCGCGGGGTCGCGTTCGGGATCTGGGGGGCGGTCGTCGGGATCTCGTCGGCGCTCGGGCCGGTGCTTGGCGGGGTGATCACGACCGAGTGGGACTGGCGGGGGATCTTCCTCGTCAACATCCCGGTCGGTGTGTTCGCGCTGATCGTGACCGTCTGGCGGGTCGAGGAGTCGCGGTCTCCTGATGCCACCCGGCCTGACTGGGCGGGGTTCGTTCTGTTGACCCTCGGGCTTGTCACGTTCGTGTACGGACTGATTCGGGCCGGGGAGACTACCTGGTCGGACACGGGTGTTATTGCCTGCCTGGCGGCTGGCGTGGTGCTGCTGGCTCTGTTCTTGGTGGTGGAGAGCCGGGTGGCGCACCCGATGTTCGACCTGTCGCTGCTGCGGGTGCCGACGTTCGCGGGCGGGTCGATCGCGGCGTTCGCGATGAACGGGTCGCTGTACGCGGTGCTGCTCTACTTCGTGATCTACCTGCAGGACGTGCTGGGGTACTCGGCGCTCGGGACCGGGCTGCGGGTCGCCATCCTGTCGCTCGCGCAGCTGGTGACGTCAGTGATCGCGGGGCGGGTGTCCGAGCGGGTGCCGACGCGGTGGCTGATCGGGCCGGGGCTGCTGCTGGTGGGCATCGGGCTGCTGGTGATGACGGGGCTTAACGGGCTGTCTGACTGGACGCACCTGATTCCCGGGTTCATCGTCGGCGGGCTCGGGGCGGGGCTGGTTAACCCGCCGCTGGCGTCGACCGCGATCGGCGTGGTGCCGCCGGCTAAGGCGGGCATGGCGTCGGGCGTGAACTCGACGTTCCGGCAGATCGGGATCGCGGCCGGGATCGCTGCTTTGGGGTCGATCTTCGTGTCGTCGATTCAGAGCCACCTGACTGCTGCCTTGCCGGCGTCGCTGGCGGGGTCGGCGGGGTCTTTGGTGAACGCGGTGCGGCAGGGGTCGGTTTCCGGGGCCCTTGGGTCGCTGCCGGCCGGGTCGCGGGCGGCGGCGGGGCTGGCGCTGCGTTCTAGCTTCGCGTCGGCGCTGAACGAGCTGCTGTACGTGACGGCGGGGGTGGCGCTGGTGGGGGCGGTGTTCGCTACGGTGCTGATCCGGCGGAAGGACTTCGTGCGGCCGGACGGGGCTGGTGCCGGGGCTGGTGAGGGTGCTGGGGCTGGGCGGGCGGCGGAGACGGTGTTAGGACGGGCGCGTTCGACGCTGGTGTTGGACGCTGGTGTTCGACGCTGGTGTTCGACGCTGGGACGGGGTTGGCCAGGTGGATTGGCCGGCCCCGTTTCGCTTTTCTTGGCTTGGTGCGTGGGGGGCCGGGCCGGCTGTGGCGCTTCTTGCTGTTATCTCGGGATGGCGTCATGGTCGAATTATTGTGCGACAAAACATTCGGAAAGTGTATTGAAACGTCGCACAATAATCTCTGTGCGGCCCTGCGCGGCAGGTGGGCTTGCGCTTCTTGCTGTTATCTGTTCGGCGGACCATCGGGCCGTGGTCGCGCGGTGGCGCCAACGCGTCCCGGATGGTCGGGACGGGCGCGCCCGATTGGTGAACCTCTCAAACAGGGTCCGGACGGCCCTTCATGGTGCTGGCTGCGTCGGCCGGGTCGAGGTGGGTGGCGAGCTGTCGCTGCTCAGCATGACGCCGATGGTGAAGCTGTCGAGGATGTTTTTCCTCTGCCTGGCGCTGATGCTGGTCGTGTTCGCGGTTTGGGCGCTGGCCGGGTTCGGGTATCAGTCCGCGCCTGTGCCGTTCGCGATGAACGTGGTGTCGAAGATCCTTGCGTTCGTCACCGCGCTGAGCTTGTTCTTTCCCGAGTGGTCACGTGGTGGCGGAGGGGTCGGGAGGATGGCGTGGAGCAGGCCCCCGGCGCCGGCGAGATTGGGGGTAGCTGCCGTCACATAGCAACGGAAAGTACTCCCAGTCTTGAAGCGCAGACCGCGGTGGGGCCGGCTGGGCGGCTGGGGCGTTGCGGATGACGTTGGATGGTCGAATGTGGGTAAATTCGGTCTCATGCATCTGACGCATCTAGGGCTGCCGGTGCTTGAGGCGGGGCGCAGCCTGGACTTCTACTCGACGTAGTTCGGCTTTGATCCGGCCACCGCTCAGCGGTATCCGGACGGCACGGTCATCATCCAGAACGCGGATGGGTTCGACCTGGCGTTGCACGCGGGGCAGGATCCCGGACCGCCGCAGCCGTTCATGCACCCCGGGTTCCATCTCGGCAGCGGCGACGAGGTCCGCACGGTGCTTGACCGCGTGCGAGCGGACGGGGTCAAGATCATCGAGCACGATGACGACGCGGACGGGGTGTCGTTCAAGTGCGTGGATCCGGACGGCCACCGGAGCGAGGTCTACTGGGAAGCGTGACCATCGGTTGCCAGCGCGAGCAGGCAGGGGCGCAGGAGGCTGATGACCTGTGCCGGGTCGGCGGTGGCGAGG
>Ga0208357_1003067_pt1 | contig 10535 bp, 11 predicted proteins | sample NGESurdeep092012_6_FD_184487 | JGI IMG/M metagenome (GOLD analysis project Ga0208357, IMG submission 184487) | Arctic peat soil microbial communities from Barrow, Alaska - NGEE Surface sample F52-2 deep-092012 (SPAdes) | ecosystem: Environmental > Terrestrial > Soil > Wetlands > Peat ... | reverse complement strand
GCAAGCTGGACAACTGCAAGGCGCTGGCCGAGGAGGTCGAGGCGACCGGACGGCGGGCCTTGCCGGTCGCGTGCCATGTCGGCCACTGGGAGGAGTGCGACGAACTGGCCGACCGCGCCTACGGGTACTTCGGCACGGTCGACATCCTGGTCAACAACGCGGGCATGTCACCGCTGGCCCCGTCGTCGGCGGAGACGTCGCAGGAGCTGTTCGACAAGGTGATCGGGGTGAACTTCAAGGGGCCGTTCCGGCTGTGCGCGCTGATCGGGCAGCGGATGTACGACGCCGACGGCGGCTCGATCATCAACGTCTCGTCGAGCGGCGCGCTGTTCCCGTCGCCCCGGTTCGGGCCTTACGCGGGCGCCAAGGCGGCGCTGAACGCGCTCACCACGGTTTTCGCCCGCGAATTTGCGCCCAAGGTCCGGGTCAACACGCTGTCGGCGGGGCCGTTCCTGACCGACATCTCCAAGCACTGGCCAGCCGACAGCGAGCGTAGCTGGCACAACGCGGCCGGGCGGCCGGGGGAACCGGAGGAGGTCGTGACCGCGGCGCTCTATCTGGCGTCGGCCGCGTCCAGCTATACGACCGGGTCGCTGATCCGGGTCGACGGCGGGTTGTACTGAGAACTGGGTTGTGCTGTCAACTGGGTTGTGCTGGGAAGGGAGAGCGGACATGGCGGGGCGCATGCAGGGCAAGGTGGCGCTGGTCACCGGGGCCGCACGCGGTCAGGGGCGGAGCCACGCGGTGCGGCTGGCGCAGGAGGGCGCGGACATCATCGCGGTGGACGTGTGCGCGCAGATCGACTCGGTTCCGTACCCGATGGCGACCGAGGCCGACCTGGCCGAGACCGCCCGCCTGGTGGAAGAGCTCGACCGCCGGGTCGTCACCCGGGTGGCCGACGTCCGCGACCGCGCTCCGCTGGCCGCGGCGGTGGAGGCGGGTGTCGCGGCACTGGGGCACTTGGACGTAGTCGTGGCCAACGCCGGGATCATCCCGCTCGGCTCGGGGATTCCCCCGGTCGCCTTCCTGGACGCCGTCTCCGTCGACCTGGTCGGCGTGATCAACACCGTCGAGACCGCGTTCCCGCATCTGGGCGCCGGGGCATCGATCATCTGCATCGGGTCCATGGCCGCGATGATGCCCGGGGCGGGCGATGCGCCCGGTACCGCCGGGTACTCCCACGCCAAGCGGGGCGTGGCCCGCTTCACCCATGACCTGGCCCTGGCGCTCGCCCCGCACGGCATCCGGGTCAATGCCGTCCACCCGGGCAACATCGACACCGACATGCTGCAGAACGACGCCATGTACCGCCTCTTCCGGCCGGACCTGGACCATCCGACCAGGGAAGACGTCCAATCGGCGTTCGGCTCCATGCACAAGCTCCCGGTCAGCACCCTTGACCCAGCCGACATCAGCGAGGCCGTCCTCTACCTGGCCTCTGACGCCTCGCGCTACGTCACCGGCCTCCAGCTGAAAGTCGACGCCGGCGCGCTCCTTCCCGTCACCACCTCCGGCGCGCCCGGCTGAGAGCTGGACTGACCGGCCGCCGTCAAGCAGTTCGCCGGCGCTCAGGTGTCGGGGTGCTCGGGTGTCGGGGGTGCTCGGGTGTCGCGGGTGCTCGGGTGTCGGGGGTGCTCGGGTGTCGAGAAGGCCATCCTTGGTACGACTACACGATGACCACGGATGAACTCAGCTTCGGCCAGAAAGGTCTACCGTTATGTCGCTTGTTCGCGTTCACAACCTTTCCGTTTCTCTCGATGGCTATAGCGCCGGCGCCGGACAGAGCCTGGAGGCACCCTTCGGGCACGCCGGCAACCGGCTGATGCGATGGTTCATGGACACCCGATCATTTCACGTCATGCAGGGCCAGTACGGCGGGAGCACCGGCACCGACGACGCCTTCGCGAGCAACTGGGGGCCGGGCATCGGCGCCGAGATCATGGGGCGCAACAAGTTCGGCCCGCAGCGCGGACCGTGGACCGACGAGGAATGGAAGGGCTGGTGGGGCGACGAGCCGCCGTTCCATACCCCCGTCTTCGTGCTCACCCACCATGTCAGGCCCTCGATCGAGATGAAGGGCGGCACCACGTTCCACTTCATCGACGCCAGCCCGGCGCAGGCGCTGGCGGCGGCGAAGGAGGCAGCGGGCGGCCTCGACGTCCGCATCGGCGGCGGCCCGGCCACCGTTCGCCAGTTCCTCGCGGCCGACCTGATCGACCACCTGCACATCGCGCTGGTGCCGATCCTCCTCGGCCGCGGCGAGTCCATCTGGGACGGCTTGGAGGGCGTGCAGGAGCGGTTCGGCATCGACTCGGTCAGTTCGCCCAGCGGCATAACCCACGTCACCTTCACCCGTCGCTAGTAGTTTTCTGGGATCGTGGCGGGCGGAGTGTCGATTCGGCGGAGGTCACTTCGTAGCGGGAGTGAGGGCCGGGCAGAGACCGGCTCCGGATGACAAGCAGGAGTGATCTCTCATGGCCCAGTACCTGCTCGCGCTCTACCGCGACTACGCCGTGCCCGTTCCCCCGGAAAGGAGCCAGCAGGTGTGGGCCGGGGTAAGCGAACTGGGCGACAGACTGCGGGACGCCGGCGCGTTCGTGTTCAAGGGCGGCCTGCAAGGCGGGGCGGAGTCGGCGACCGTGGTGCGCCAGTCCGGTGGCGATTTTCTGCTTGCCGACGGGCCGTACACCGAGACCAAGGAGCACCTCGCCGGGTTTTGGATCATCAACGCCGCCGACCTGGATGCGGCCCTGGAGTGGGCCAAGCTCGCGGCGGCGGCGGAGCAGCGGCCGATCGAGGTCCGCCCGTTGTTCGGCGGGGACCTCGACGACGCGATCAGGCTGGGCTGACGCGTCCTGCACCCGGTGAGCGGGTCTGTGCAGCGACCGCGGAGACTCCGGCCGTGACAGCCGAAGCTGTCTTCCGCCGCGAGTACGGCCGCTGCGTTGCCACCTTGATCCGCTTCCTCGGCGATATCGACGCCGCCGAGGAAGCGGTCCAAGACGCGTTCACGGTGGCGGCCGCCAGGTGGCCGTCGGACGGTCTGCCGCCCAATCCCGGTGCGTGGATCGTGACGACCGCCCGCAATCGGGCCATCGACCGGCTGCGCCGCGAGTCGGTCCGTGACGAGCGCCAGGCGCAGGCCCATCGCCTGTACGGCGTCGACGCGGCCGACGAAACTCCGCTTCAGGAGGGGACCGTGCCCGACGACCGGCTGCGGCTGATCTTCACCTGCTGTCATCCGGCGCTGAACCAGGCCGCCCAGGTCGCGCTGACCCTGCGGCTGCTCGGCGGGCTCGGGACGCCGGAGATCGCGCGGGCGTTCCTCGTGCCCGAGGCGACCATGGCCCAGCGGATCGTCCGGGCCAAGCGCAAGATCAGGGACGCCCGCATTCCGTACCGGGTGCCCGCGGAATCAGAGCTTCCCGGCCGCCTCGTGCCGGTGCTCGGGGTCGTCTACCTGATCTTCAACGAGGGCTACGCCGCGACCGCCGGTGGCCTGCTGCGGCTTGACCTGTGCGCGGACGGAATCCGGCTCGCCCGGGTGCTGGCCGGGCTGATGCCGGACGAGCCGGAGGCGCAGGGTCTGCTGGCGCTGCTCTTGCTGCTGCACGCCCGCAGCGCCGCCCGCGAAACTCCCGACGGGTCGCTGGCCCGCCTGGCCGAACAGAACCGGCGGCTCTGGGATCGGGGGCTGATCGCCGAAGGCCAGGCGATCGTGCGGGCGTGCGTCCAGCGCGGCGACCCGGGCCCGTACCAGCTCCAGGCCGCCATCAACGCCGTTCATTCCTGGGCCCTCACGTTTGACAGCACCGACTGGCACGCCATCATGACGCTCTACGACCAGTTGTACGCGCTCACGCCGACGCCGGTAGTCGCACTCAACCGCGCCGTCGCGCTGGCCGAGGTCCGCGGCCCCGCAGCAGGCCTGGCCGCGGTGGACGGCCTGCGTTCTTCGGGCCTGGACAGCTACTACTTGTTCCACGCGGCGCGGGCCGACCTGCTGCGCCGCCTCGGCCGCAACGAGGAAGCCGCGGCAGCCTACGACGCTGCCCGCCGTCTTACCGCGAACCCGGTCGAACAGGCCTTCCTCGACTCGCAGCGTGCCGCAGTCCGCGTGCCAGGCTAGACGTCAGCCCGCACCACGCGATCCCCACCGGCCGGGAATGAGTGGCGCAGATAAGAGTCAGCCGGGTCCGTTCGGGATGACTCTGATTTTGAATCCAGGGGTGTTTCTGTCACCGGTTTGTGATCGTCGAGGAAATATGCTGCTGCGCGCGCCCGGGTCATCGGGGAAGCGTCAACAGCCCGGCCCTGGCAGCGCCTCCATTCCCGAATTCCGTCAGCGCGCCAGCGGGCTACCAGGTGACCTACGCTCATACCTTCACCACGCAGGGCATGGGCGACTGGCTGACGCAGCCCGGGGCGAGCGCCGCGGTGTCGGTCAGCTCCAGCTACGGCCTCGGGGTCACCGGTGAGGACCAGTGGGCTGAGGTCATCTCCTCGAATGCGGTGATCGGGCCGAACTCGTTCGTTCGGGGGCTTGTGTACATCCCACCGGGCCCGAACGGCTACACCGCTAACTGGCCCGCGTTCTGGTCAACGGGCTCGCCGTGGCCGAACAACGGCGAAATCGACATGCTGGAGGGGCAGGCAGGCCGCTCGTGCGAGCAGACGCACTACGGGGTACATCAAGGTTCCGCTGCCCACAACGGCCAATGAGGAACTGATCTTCCAGAACCAGGACGGCCCCGGCGACAGCTGCCCATCGTGCGACGGGCCGCTGGTTTTCCCGTCCACCGCGTGGCTCTCGCGGGTCGCCGTCTGGAGCGCAGGGTAGCGGTTGACCGAGCGGCAAGGCCAACGGAAGCTCAGGCGCCGTAGGCGGGCACGACCGCGCCGCTCACCGGTCCGGCGGCATCGCTCGCGAGGTAAACGAGGATGTCCGCGATCGCCTCCGGCGTGACCGCGTGCGCCAGCGCCTCCGCCGGGACGAACCGGCGGGTCGCCGCGGTGTCGAGCAGCTGCGGCGCGACCGCGTTGACCCGGATCCCGAGCGGGCGCAGCTCCAGGTCGAGCACCTGGGTGAGGTAGGCCAGGCCGGCTTTGCTCAGGGCATAGCTGGCCTGCCCGGCGGTCGGCTCCAGGCCCGGACGCGCCGTCACGTGCACGATCGAACCCGAGCCGCGTTCCCGCATGTACGGAACCACCGCCTGGGTCAGCCACAGAGCCGAGCCCAGGTTGACGTCGATCATGGATCGCAGGTCTTCCTGAGTCACCGAGAGCGCGTCGCCCAGCCGGTAGGCGCCGATCGTGTTCACCAGCACCTCGGGCGGGCCGGCGGCGGCCGCAATCCGGTCGACGACGCTCCGGGCCGCGGTCGGGTCGACCGGGTCGGCCACTTCCCGCCCGATCCCGTCCGGCAGCTCTCTCAGGCCCTGCTCGTTGCGGTCGATCCCGGTCACGGCGTACCCGGCGGCCGCCAGCTTGGCCGCTGTCGCCCGGCCGAGCTCGCCGCCCGCGCCGGTCACGATCGCCACCCGCTCGCTCATCTGTTTCTCCTTTCGGTCCGGTCCGGTTTATGGTCACCGCCGGGCAGGTGGGCGGCGACGGTGGGCGTATCGCGATCGTCGGCACGACCGCCACGGGCGTGCCTGGATTCAAGGGAGACACCGTGACCTCACCAGCGGACCTGCCGCATTATGATTACGCGCCGATCCCCCAGTCCGCGCTGGGCCCGGCCCTAACGAGCAGGGGTACTTCGTCGGGCGGGTCGAGCGGAACCTGTACTGGGTCACCGACGGCGTCTACCAGTCCGCGTTCCTGACCACCGCCGACGGCGTCGTGCTGTTCGACGCGCCCCCGTCCATCGGCGGCAACCTGCGCCGGGCGGTCGACGAGGTCGCCGCCGCGCCGATCATCGCCAAGTACACCGGCGTGCTCGCCGCGGCCGACATCGAGGCCTTCACCACCACCACGACGTTCCAGATCATGCAGTCGTACCGGCTGGACCGCGGCCACAGCGGACCAGTCCACCCCTGACCAGCACGCGTGGATGCTCCGGGCCTTTCCTACTCCTCGGCGGCGGGGCGGTGGGTGCTGGCCGTCAGCGTGCTCGGCTCCGGGATCGCCGCGCTCGATGCCACGGTCGTCAACATCGCCCTGCCGACGATCGGGCGCGACTTCCACACCGGCGTGGCGGCCCTGCAGTGGGTCATGAATGGCTACACGCTCACGCTGGCCGCGTTCCTGCTGATCGGCGGGTCGCTCGGCGACCGCTTCGGCCGGCGGAAGGTGTACCTGATCGGCACCGCGTGGTTCGCCGTGGCCTCGGCCGCGTGCGGGCTCGCCCCGGACAACAACGACGTCGCCCGGTTCGGCGGCCTGCTGGCGGTCGCCCTGCTGCCCGCCCTGGCCGGAATCACCGGATCCGCCTACCTGCACCCGGACGCATTCGCGGCGGGATTTAGGACCGCGGTGCTGATCTCGGGGGCGCTCTGCGCCGCCGGAGGGCTGCTCGCCGCCGTCACGATCACCAACACCGGCCGCGGGCCCGGCGACGCCGCCCTGCCCGAGCAGTGCCTGCACTGCGGTCTGGACGCGCCCCCGCTGACCGCTAGCAGGGGTCGCCGCATTCTGGAGGTCCGGCCTCGGGGGTGAGCTGGCGGACCTCGAGCAGGTCGAGGCCGAGCGCCTCGACCTCGGCTAGCACGCCGTAGAGCCCAGGCTGGTCGAGCAGGCCGGTCAGGACCGTCTCCGGACCCTGCCACTGCCACGCCAGGGCTGGAAACGCGGACAGCAACGTGGCGCCGAGATGGCCGTTGATCCGTATCGTGTACCTGGCAGATGCAGGGCCCATGCCCAGATCGTCCGGCGTGGCCAGGTGAGCCCGCATCGCCGGGATCTGGTGACTACGCTGAGAGGCGACAGGGTAGCGCCCGCCCGGAATCGAGTTCAGAATTCAGGTGTGGTGTCCAGCGCCGATCACCGACCGCCGGGTCCGGACGCTCCGCGGCTCATCCGGCGCGAAGAGCTTCTCGCGTCCCTCGATCGTGCGGCGCAGGCCAAGGTGACGCTCATCTCGGCCCCGGCCGGCAGCGGCAAGACCTCGCTGCTACGGGCCTGGGCGGATGGCCCGGGCCAGCTGTGCCGGCTGGCTGTCGTTCAGGTCCAGCGCGACCAGCAGGACACCCAGCAGTTCTGGCTCGCCGTGCTCAGCGCCATCCGGCAGGCGCACGGCGGGCCCGGCGACGGCGAGCCGCTGGCCGCGACGCCCGGCTTCAGCCCCGGCGCGATCGCCGATCGGGTTCTGTCAGAGCTAGCCGAGCACCGCGACCGCACCTTCCTGATCATCGATGACCTGCACGAGCTGGCCTCGCCGGACGGGCTTACCCAGCTGACGCGGCTGCTGGAGGCGCTCCCCCCGCACGTGCACGCGATCCTCGCCACCCGACGCAGTCTGCCGCTGCGGCTGCACAAGCTTCGCCTGGCCGGCGACCTGGCCGAGATCCGTACCGCGGACCTGCGTTTCACGCGGCGCGAGACCCGCGAGCTCCTGGCGGCCTCGGGCATCGCCCTGTCGGAAGCGGCGGCCGCTCGGCTGCACCAGCGCACCGAAGGCTGGGCCGCAGGCCTGCGGCTGGCGGCGATCTCACTGGCCGACAGCACCGATCCCGAGCGCTTCGTCGAAGAGTTCTCCGGCAGCAGCCGGACCGTGGCCGAGTACCTGCTGGCCGAGATGCTGGAATCCCAGCCGCCGGAGGTCCAGCAGCTGCTCCTGCGTACCTCCCTGCTCGGCCGCGTCAACGGCGAGCTGGCCGACCTGCTGACCGGTCAGGTCGGCTCCGAACGGATCCTGCTCGATCTCGAAGACGCCAACGCGTTCGTCGTATCGCTCGATCCGGCCCGGACCTGGTTCAGGTACCACCATCTCTTCGCTGACCTGCTCCGGCTCGAGCTCCGCCGCAGGCTGCCGGCCCAGCTTCCGGCCCTGCGGCGGCTGGCGGCGGGCTGGCTCAGCGAACATGGCGAGATCGTCGACGCCGTCCGGCACCTGCAGGCCGCGGGCGACTGGTCAGATGCGGCCCGACTGCTGGCCGACCACTCCTTCAGCCTGACCCTCGACGGGCAGGCCCAGACCATCGAGGCGCTGGTGCGAGCCTTCCCGCCCGGTGCCGTCACACCGGGTCCTGATCTTCCGCTCGCCCGGGCCACCAGCGACCTTGCCCGGGGACGGCTGGACGAGGCGGCCGCCCACCTGACGGTGGCCGAAGCCTCGATCGCCTCGACCACGCCCGACCGCCGGCACCGCCTCGAGGTGGCGACCGCGGCGCTGAGACTGTCGCTGGCGCGAAAGCGCGGCCACCTCGAGGGTGTAGTCGAGCAGGTCAGGTTCCTGGCCTCGCCGCTCGCCGGGCAGTCGGACGAGGACATCGCGCTCGACAGCGACCTGCACGCGATGGCGCTGATGAACCTCGGCATCGTCGAGGCCTGGTCGCTTGGTAACCAGGACAGCCAGCGGCACCTGCTCCAGGGCGCGGAGCTGGCGCGGCGGATCGGGCGTCCGTACCTCGAAGTCGCCTGCCTGGCTGAGCTGGCCTTCGCGGCCAAGATCGAGCCCTTCGCCATCACCCAGCGGCGCTGCCGGGAGGCGATTGCGCTGGCCGAGCAGCATGGCTGGGGTGCCGAGCCGGTCATCTCGCCGGCGCTCGTGAACCTGGCCGGCGTGCTCATCTGGACCGGTGAATTCGACGAGGGCGAACGCTGGCTGGGCCGGACCGCCGACGCCCTCGAGACCGACACCGGGCTCCTCATCAGGCTGCTGCTGCACATGGCCACGGGCATGCTGATGTCCGGCCGCGGCCGGCAGCACGAGGCGCTGGCGGAATACCGCGCCGCCGAGGACCTGCAGGCCCGGCTGGCGGGCTCGCACGCGCTGGCGCGGCAGCTGACCGGCTTCCGGCTCGCCACTCAGGCCCGGCTGGGGCAGTTCAGCGAGGCGCGGACGTCGCTGGCCGCACTGGACGACGCACTGGCCCGCTCGGCCGAGATCGGCAATGCCAGGGCCGCCATCTGCCTGGCCGAGGGCGACCCGGCGGCCGCGCTCGCCGCGGTCCGCGATGTCCTGGACGACACCGCTCCGGCCATCGGCTACGTAACCGTCGTCGAGGCGAACCTGCTGGCGGCGCTCGCGCACCGTGAGCTCGGGGACCAGCGCGCCGCCACCGCGGCCACCGAGAGCGCCCTGGCCCTGGCCGAGGCGGACCGGCTGGTCCTGCCGTTCGCGATGACCGGCGCGCTGAACCTGCTCGACGCCGTGCCGTCGCATGAGACCGCCCATGCGGCCCTGGTCACCGACATCGCCGAAGTCATCCGGGGATCGTCCCTGGCGCCTGACCATGAGCCCTCGCCGGCCGAGATCGAGCCGCTCAGCCCGAGCGAGCTGCGGGTACTGCGGTATCTGCCGACGAATCTGTCCCGGCCGGAAATCGCCGGCCAGCTGTCGGTCTCGGTGAACACCGTCAACACCCACATCCGCAACATCTACGCGAAGCTCCAGGCTCAGGATCGTTCCGCGGCCGTGCGGCGCGCGAGGAAGCTGCGGCTGCTCTCGGCCGGCCTGAACCGCTGAATCATGCGCGGTGGCCATCGTGGCCACGACAGCAGTGATCAGACCGTGACGAACCCGTCACAGCAGGCTCGACAGGCAACCACAAGCTGGACACATTGGACGCCTCACCGGAGTCCGCCGCACGGTAAGGCCACCAGTCATAGCGCGCGACATTCTCGATGATCTGCATCTTGACCTCCGTTCACAGCGACCGGCGACTACCGAGGCATCATGCCGCAAAACGGGCCGCCTGCCCGCAGATACGTAAGAACCGACGGACTGCTGGCCAAGGAAATTCTTCGCTGCTTATCGCGATACTGTCAGTCACCGAATACGAGTGTGTACTTTCCGGCCGCCAAGCGAAGCTCTGTTCCCGAAAGCCATACCCGTGCGTCCTGGCCGTTCAGGACGCGGCCGAAGCCGTTGATCGCGGCGTTAAGCGGGCCGTGGACGTCAGCGCAGCCGTTGGCCGCGCTGATGACATCGGAGATGGTGAACCCCTGCGCCGATCGATGTCCAGTTCCGCTGAAGAAGGAGCACCCGTCGTCGCCTTGCACCGCGTACCCGGTCGTTGCCTCAAACCAGCTGTCGATGGACGCAGGGATCGCGGTTGTGCCGTCTGGCTCCCGCACCTGCGTGAGCTGCCAGCGCACACCGACCAAGCCGTCATGGCCATGACCGGGCGTAGCGGTGCGGGCAGCCAGCCCCCGCTGGCTAGCGCACCCGGAAACCAGCAGGCTCAACAGCAGGACCAAGGCCGGATAACGATGCCAGCGACCGCGTCTCATTGGTTTCTCCCATAGCGCTCACGGTATGGACCCGCTGATTGGACGCTGTGAGCGGGCTTTCGGTTCCGCCTCAGGTGCCTGGTAGGCGAGGACGACGCGGATAACCAGCCACGGCCGGCCTCAGACGCAGTGCCGCC
>Ga0208357_1003065_pt1 | contig 10542 bp, 7 predicted proteins | sample NGESurdeep092012_6_FD_184487 | JGI IMG/M metagenome (GOLD analysis project Ga0208357, IMG submission 184487) | Arctic peat soil microbial communities from Barrow, Alaska - NGEE Surface sample F52-2 deep-092012 (SPAdes) | ecosystem: Environmental > Terrestrial > Soil > Wetlands > Peat ... | reverse complement strand
TTCGCGCACGGTCCAGCCCAGGGTGACCGCCTGGCGTGCCAGCGGCACGGCGATGCCCTCTTCCAGGGTCAGCAGGCAGCGCGCGTGGCCCATGTCCAGTTTGCCGTCATCGAGCAGCTTCTTGATCGACGCCGGCAGCTCGGTGAGGCGCAGCATGTTCGAGACCGAGGCGCGCGAACGTCCCACGGCGTCGGCAGCCTGCTGGTGGGTGAGCTCGAAATCGTCGATCAGGCGCTTCAGCGCGTCGGCTTCCTCGAGTGGGGTGAGATCCTGGCGCTGGATGTTCTCGATCAGCGCCATCGCCGGCACGGCGGCATCGGCGACTTTCTTGACCAACGCCGGGATTTCGCCCAGCTGGGCGCGCTGTGCCGCGCGCCAGCGACGTTCGCCCGCAATCAGCTCGAAGCGGTGCTTGCCGATCTCACGCACCACCACCGGCTGGATCAGGCCCTGCACCTTGATCGAGGCGGCCAGTTCGTCCAGCGCCTGCTCGTCCCAGTGCCGCCGCGGCTGGTACTTGCCGGGCTGGATCTGCTGGATCGGCAACATGCGCAGTTCGCCTTCCTGGGTCAGGGCACTGGGCGCGCCCTCGGCGTCGCCGCCGAGCAGGGCATCCAGTCCGCGTCCCAATCCCCGTTTCTTCGCTGCTGCCATGCTTATTCCTGATGATTGGCGGCAGGCGCCTTGAGCGACGCGGCATGCTCGCCATGCGCCGGTGAATCGATATCGCGGACTGCGGCGACCGGTTCGGCGGCGGCGCGCAGACCACGCTCGCGCCGGATGATCTCGCCGGCCAGGCCGATGTAGGCAATCGCACCACGCGAACTGCGGTCGTACAGATGGATCGGCTGACCGTGGCTGGGCGCTTCCGCCAACCGCACGTTGCGCGGAATGATCGAGCGCAGCACCTTGTCGCCGAAGTGCTGGGTCAGCTGGGCCGAGACCTCGTTGCCAAGGTTGTTGCGCACGTCGTACATGGTGCGCAGCAGGCCTTCGATCTCCAGCTTCGGATTGAGCCGGTGGCGCACCGCCTTGACCGTGTCGAGCAGGCTGGACAACCCCTCCAGCGCGAAGTATTCGCACTGCACCGGGATCAGCACACCATCGGCCGCGGTCAATGCGTTCAGGGTAAGCAGGTTCAGCGAGGGAGGGCAGTCGATCAGGATCGTTTGGTAGTTCGCCGCCACCTTGGCCAACACATCTTTCAGCCGGTGCTCGCGTGCCAGCGCATCCATCAACTTGAGTTCGGCGGCGGTGAGGTCGCCATTGCCCGGCAGCAGGTCGTAGTGCGCGTCGGTGGACACGATCGCCGCGCCGATTTCCACTTCCTCGAGCAGCACTTCGCAACCACTCAGCTTGATCTGGCGCTTGTCCACGCCCGACGCCATGGTGGCGTTGCCCTGCGGGTCCAGGTCGACCAGCAATACCTTGCGTTTCGCCGCGGCCAGCGCGGCGGCGAGGTTGACTGCCGTGGTGGTCTTGCCGACACCGCCTTTCTGGTTGGCGACAGCGATGATACGGGCCATGGATGCAGGACTTTCCGTTTGCGCGGGAGATGAAGGCTGGGCGGTAGAAATCGTTCGGGCGGCAAAGCCCTGCCCGCCGCCCAGACTCCTAGATTAGCATTGCCGCCGGGGCTTGCCCGCCGATCCGCTTGCCGCTGGCGCCGTCGAACAGGTGCAGACGCTCGGTCACCAGGCTCAGCGGCATCTCCGTGCCAGGTTCGGGCAGGGCCTGCGGCGCCACGCGCGCGACCAGCGCCTGCCCGCCGAAACGCAGATTCAGGAAGACCTCGTTGCCGACCGGCTCCAGCACCTCCAACTGCGCGGTCAGCGCCGCAACGCCGGCAGCCTGCGGTTGCAGGTGTTCCGGACGCACGCCGAGCACTACTTCGCGATCGCACCAGGCCGCCCAGGCCGGGTCGGCCAACGCCTCACCCAGCGCCACGTCGCCCTGGGCCGTGGCGAGTTGCCAGCCATCGCGCCGGCACAACGTGCCGCGCAACAGGTTCATCGCGGGGCTGCCGACGAAGCCGGCCACGAACAGGTTGGCGGGCTTTTCGTACAGCGCCATCGGCGTGTCGATCTGCTGGATCACCCCGCCGTCGAGCACCACGATGCGCTGGCCCAGGGTCATCGCCTCGATCTGATCGTGGGTCACGTAGATCATGGTGGCCTTGAGCTGGCGGTGCAGGCGCGCGATCTCCACCCGCATCGACAGGCGCAGCTTGGCGTCGAGGTTGGACAACGGCTCGTCCAGCAAAAACACCTGCGGATCGCGCACCAGCGCCCGGCCCAGCGCCACCCGCTGGCGCTGGCCGCCGGACAGCGCGGCCGGGCGTGAAGCCAGCCGCGACTCCAGTTCGAGCGTCTTCGCCGCCGCCGCCACGCGGCGATCGATGTCGGCCCGGCGCTGGCCGCGCAGCTTCAGCCCAAAACCGAGGTTCTCGGCCACCGTCATGTGCGGATACAGCGCGTAATTCTGGAACACCATCGCGATGTCGCGATCTTTCGGTGCGACGTCATTGACCAGACGCCCGCCGATGCTCAGCGCGCCGCCACTGATCGGCTCCAGCCCGGCGATCATGCGCAGCAAGGTGGTCTTGCCGCAGCCCGATGGCCCGACCAGCACCAGCAGTTCGCCATCGGCTGCCTCGAAACTGGCGCCGGCCACGGCGACGTGACCGTCCGGGTAGACCTTGCGCAATTGATCCAAGCGAACCGTGGCCATCAACATCTCCGCTGCGGGTGACTTGCAACCTGTCGGACTTTGGCTGGCCAGGCTGCTCATGGCCGTCCCGCCTGAGCGGTCTGCAGCTCGGCGGGCGTTGGGCTATTCTGCCCATGTAAGCGTTTACATCATAGTTCGGGCCGCAGGGAGCCCCATGACCGCACGCAGTTTCCGCTTTCCCGACGGTTTCCATTGGGGCGCCGCCACCTCCGCCTACCAAATCGAAGGCTCGCCGCTGGCCGATGGCGCCGGTGCCAGCATCTGGCAGCGTTTCGCGCACACGCCCGGGATGATGGCCAACGACGACACCGGCGACGTCGCCTGCGACCACTACCGCCGCTACAAGGACGACGTGCAGCTGATGAAGTCGCTGGGCCTGCAGGGCTACCGCTTCAGCATCAACTGGGCGCGGGTGCTGCCCGAAGGCACCGGCCGGATCAATCCCAAGGGGCTGGATTTCTATTCGCGGCTGGTCGACGAACTGCTTGAGCACGGCATCGTACCGAATGCCACGCTGTTCCATTGGGACCTGCCCGCCGCGCTGGATGATCGCGGCGGCTGGCTCAATCGCGACAGCGCGGATTGGTTCGCCGAGTATGCGGCAGTGATGTTCAAGGCGCTGGACGACCGCGTGCCGCGCTGGACCACCTTGAACGAGCCTTGGGTAGTCACCGATGGCGGCTACCTGCACGGCGCGCTGGCGCCGGGGCATCGCAACCGGTTCGAAGCGCCGATCGCCGCGCACAACCTGATGCGCGCCAGCGGCGCCGGCATCCAGGCCTATCGCGCACACGGGCGGCACGAGATCGGCGTGGTATTCAACATCGAACCGAAATACCCGAACTCGGACAGCGCCGAGGATCTGGCCGCCACCCGCCGCGCGCATGCCTACATGAACCAGCAGTTCGCCGACCCGGCCCTGCTCGGCAGCTACCCGCCCGAGTTGGAGGAAATCTTCGACGAAGCCTGGCCCGCGTTTCCGGCGGACGACCTGGCGCTGACCCGGCAAGCCGTCGATTTCGTCGGCGTCAACTACTACACCCGCGCGGTGGTGAAGCACGACCCGAACCAATACCCGCTCAAGGCTTCATCGGTACGCCAGCCAAACCGCACCCACACCGAAACCGGCTGGGAGGTGTTCGAGCAAGGCCTGACCGACACGCTGGTCGCGTTCAAGCAGCGCTACGGCGACATCCCGCTGTACATCACCGAAAATGGCTCGGCGTTCTACGATCCGCCGGTAGCCGAAGGTGGCATCGTGGACGACCCGCTGCGCTGCACCTACTTGCGCAAGCACCTGATCGCGCTGCACCGCGCGATCGAGGCTGGCGTGAACGTGAAGGGGTATTACGCCTGGTCGCTGCTGGACAACCTGGAGTGGTCGCTGGGCTTCTCCAAGCGCTTCGGGCTCTGCCACGTCGACTTCGCCACCCAGCAACGCACGCCCAAGGGCAGCGCCAAGCTGTATGCGCAGGTGATCGAAAGCAACGGCGCCGTCTTGGACGTGTCGCCGTAGGAGCCCGCTCGCGGGCGATGCTTTTCTGCCGGGATTCGGGATTCGGGATTTGCAAGAGCATCGCCCGCCAGCGGGCTCCTACGGCGGATCGCGACCGAGCACCAGCAGATGGCGCTCCGCCGGCAAGCCCGGTACCGCCAGCACATGCGTGCTCCGCACCGCAAAACCCGCTGGAATGCCGGGCAGTTCGTCATCCGGACGCTTGCCTTTCATCGCCAACCAGATGCCATCCGGCGCCAGCAGGTGGCCACCCCAGGCGAGCATGTCGGCGAGGCTGGCAAAGGCGCGCGCGGTGATGCAGTCGAACTGACCCTTGACGTCTTCCACCCGTGACTGCTCGGCACGCACGCCTTGCAGTTTCAGCGCGCGGATCGCCTCGCGCAGGAAGCGCACCTTCTTGCCGTTGGAATCGACCAGCAGGACCTCGCGCCCCGGCGCGGCGATGGCCAGCACGATGCCGGGGAGGCCCGGCCCGCTACCCAGGTCGGCCAGACGCCCACCTTGCACGTACGGCAGGATCGTCAGCGAATCGAGCAGGTGGCGGGTAACCATCTCGGCCGGGTCGCGTACCGCGGTGAGGTTGTAGGCCGCGTTCCAGCGTTCCAGCAGGGCCTGGTAGTCGAGCAGCCGCGGCACCGCCGCGGGCGGCAGGCTCAGTCCCAGCGTGGCGATGCCCTGTTCCAGTCGTGCCTGCAAGGCGTCGCGCGCGGCCATGACCTAGGAGCCTGTAGGTGATCCGGGCAGCAAGTATCCCGGCGCGATGCGCCAAAAGAAAGCCCGCCGAAGCGGGCCGAAAGTAGTACAAATCCCCTACTGCGCAGGCGCTCTCGGGCGCCTCGCGCGATTCGATGCTTTAGGCGGCGTCGAGCTCGACCCGGGTCACCATCATGCCGCGCTCGCGCAGCACGTGGTTCAACGACTGCTTGACCCGCACACCCAGGTCACGGCGGTCGGTCGGCGCGATGGTCGCTTCGCTGCGCAAGGCATCCTGCGCACCGCGGCGGATCAACTGGTCGACCTGCTCGAACACCGCATCGGCACGCTCCGGCTCCAGCACCTGCCAGTACACAGTGCCGCCGACCTCGCACGCTTCTGCCCACGCACCCGGCAAGGGCGACTCCAGACGCAGGGTCTGGCCAGCAAGATTGATCTTGTGCGCCACCCGGTCCAGCAACGGCAGCACCAGATGCGTGCCCGGCTGCAGCAGGCGCAGCGGCTTGCCGTACCGGTACAGGCTGTAAACCTGGCCCACCGGCACGCGCCGCACCGCACCGGCGAGCAGCAGGGCGAGCGAGGCAACAGCGAGGGTGGTGAAGATCATCATGGGTTTAAAATCAGTAACTTGTATGTAGTTTATTCGTCTATTACTGGAAGTGAATTGTACAGCTGATTGACTCTGAAAGAATTAACCTAGCTTTAACGACTGTGCGAATCTTTAACAACCTCGGCGAAACAAGTCAAGCTCGACCCTTCATCGTCAGCAAGACGCTGGAACTTGAGCGGAATGTCCGAGAGTGACGCGGCGGGTCGCAATCTATCCGTTCAGGCCCGATATGCCGGTGTTTTGTCGCTCGGAACCGGCCCACCGAACCCTGTGCCGATAGACAAGCATCGAGCTTGCCAACAACGCCGACTTTCAGCCAGGGCGACCGCATGCGCGGTGCTGGATGCAGCCGATCCACCGCGCACCGGGACTGGAAGCCGCTGATCGCGATCGCCCTCGTGGCCAGACCCGCCAGGCCGGTGTTGTGCTGCAACAACCGCGCATCCCAGACAACGAAGGCACTTTGGGCCAGCGGTCTGGCCGTTTCGCCAAGCTCACTTCGTTTGGCTCGACTTGGCCCTCCCGCAGCGCAACAAAGTCGACGACAACAAAGTCTTTACAAGCGCCCATGAAAACGTTTACGTTGGCGCCGACCAAGGGTTCCCGCAATCGGTGGACGGGCTCGGAATGGCGGCAGCAACCATCAAAGACGTGGCGCGCGAGGCCAAGGTGTCGGTGGCTTCGGTATCGCGCGCGCTGAACGGCGGCAGCGGTGTTACCGAAGCCACCGGCCAGCGCATCCGCGCCGCCGCCGAGCGCCTGCACTACATCCCCCACGCTGCGGCGCGCATGTTGATTACCCGCCGCACGCACACCATCGGGGCGCTGCTGCCGGATCTGTACGGCGAATTCTTCTCCGAGTTGATCCGCGGCATCGATCTGGCGGCGCGCGCGCGCGGCCTGCACCTGCTGGTGTCCAGTTCGCACGACGGCGTCGATGAGGCAGCCGCGGCGGTACGCTCGATGCAGGGTCGCGTCGACGGTCTGCTGATCCTGTCCGGCCGTGTGGATGCGGCTTTCCTGCGCGCCAATCTGCCCAAGGAACTGCCGGTCGTGCTGCTCAACAGCGCGGTGAAGAGCCCGGCGTACCACGTGCTCAATGTGAACAACCACGCCGGCGCCGTGGCGATGGTCAGGCATCTGTTGCAGGCGGGTCATGCCGACGTGGCGCTGATCGCCGGGCCGGAGGGCAATTTCGACGCACGCCAGCGCGAACAGGGCTATCGCGAAGCGATGGCGAAGTACGCGCCCGGGGTGGCGCTGAACATCGTCGCTGGCGACTTCACCGAAGAGTCCGGCCATCGCGCCGGTCGCGAGCTGCTGGCCCGAAAGACTCGCCCGCAGGCCGTGTTCGCCGCCAACGACATGATGGCGGTGGGCTGTCTCGGCGCGTTCCGCGAAGCGGGCGTGCGGGTGCCGCGGGACATCGCGCTGGCCGGCTTCGACGACATCCCGATCACCCGTTATGTCACGCCCGCCTTGAGCACGGTGCGGGTACGGATCGCGGATTTCGGCCGTCTCGCGCTGGAGCGGCTGGCCGACTTGCTCGAACACCCCGAGCAGGAATCACCTACTGCAGACACGCTCGGGTTTGAAATCGTCGAACGCGAAAGCTGTGGCGCGAATACCCCCACAGGCACAGCCGAAGTCAACGCCAAATCGTTTCAGTCCAAATCATCTCAGCTAGCTGCCCGGGGAGGGGAGCGATGAAAACCTCAATGCACTTCAAGAAGAATCTGCTGGCCGGATTGATCGGCGCGTCGATCATGTCGCTCGGCGTCGCGCCATCGTTTGTGATGGCGGCGAGTTCGGACGCGAACCTGCGTGGCCACGCGCCGCCGAACACGCTGGTGACCGCCAAGAATGTCGACACGGGCGCAACCCGCGTCACCAAAGCCAATAGCGCGGGCAGTTATGCACTGGTCGGGCTGCCGCCAGGTACCTACGCCGTCGACGCCGGGCCAGGCACGGCGCAAACCGTCACGTTGAGCGTGGCCTCCACCGCGACGCTGAACCTGGCGGCCGCGGCGGCGACTTCCGTGCCAGCGACGACCAACGCCACCAACCTCAGCGCGGTGACCGTCACGGCGACCGCGTTGCAGGAGGTGAAGACCTCCGAGGTCGGCAATACCGTGTCGCAGCGGCAGATCGACACCACGCCGCAGTCTTCGCGCAACTTCCTGCAGTTTGCCGACGCCGTGCCCGGCATGATCTTCACCCGGGACGCGAGCGGCAATACCAGTTTGCGTTCCGGTGCCCAGGCCAGCAGCGGCATCAATGTCTACATTGACGGCGTCGGCCAGAAGAACTATGTGCTGCAGGGTGGCGTGACCGGGCAGACCGGCAGCCAGGGCAATCCGTTCCCGCAGCTGGCGATCGGCGAGTACAAGGTCATCACGTCCAACTACAAGGCGGAATACGACCAGATCTCCAGTGCCGCCGTGGTGGCCCAGACCAAGTCCGGCACCAATACCTTCCACGGCGACGTGTTCGGCGACTTCACCAATACCGCCATGCGCGCGGAAACGCCGTCTGAAGAGGCCAACCACAAGAAGACCGCATCGCACGAGAAGGACTACGGCTTCGATCTGGGTGGCCCGATCATCCAGGACAAGGCGCATTTCTTCATCGCCTATGAGGGCAAGGAGTTCGATACGCCGACCACCGTGGTTCCCGGCCTGATCGGTGGTGGCTACGACACCCAGCTGCCGGCCAGCGCCCTCGCCCAGATCGGTCCGGCCAGTCTGCCGTTCAAGGAGAACGACTGGTTCGGCAAAATCGACTATGAACCCACCGACCGCGACCGCTTCGAACTCAGCGCCAAATACCGCGACGAAACCCAGGTGTCAGGCATCGGCGGCGCCACCACGGCATCGGCCGCGATCAATGTCGCCAACACCGACAAACGTTACGACCTGCGCTGGGATCACAGCGCCTACAGCTGGTTCAACCGCTTGCAGGTGACCTACGAGGACGCATTCTACTCACCGACGCCGGCGACGTTTGGGGCCGGCGCGACCTATACGCAGGACATCAACCAGAACCAGACCATCCTGCAGACCGGCAACTCGCCACTGGCCCAGCAGAACAAGGGCCAGAAAGGACCGTCGCTGCAGGACGACCTGACCTTCAATGACTTCGAGTGGCACGGCGACCACGTGATCAAGCTGGGCGTCAAGTACAAGGCGGTGAAGCTGACGGCGCAGGACGCCGGTGATGCGAACGCCTTGTTCAGTTACGCCGTCACGCCCGACAGCGGCACCGAGGCGATTCCCTATCAGGTGCAATTCGGTTCGCCCACGCCGGGCCAGAGCCCGGTGGCGATAAGCAGCGACAAGCAGTTCGGCACCTACATCCAGGACGACTGGGCAGTCAACGACAAGCTGACCCTGAACCTCGGCATTCGTTGGGACTACGAGGAGACCCCTTCGTATCTGAACTATGTGACACCGGCCAACGTGGTCGCGGCCTTGAACAGCCAGGATCCCAACGCCGCCGAGGGACAGACCTACGCGCAATCGCTGGCCAAGGGTGGTGTGAATATCGCCGACTACATCGGCACCGGACACAATCGCAAGGCGCCGAAGAACGAGTTCCAGCCGCGCTTCGGGTTTTCCTATGACCTCAACGGCGACCAGGCGCATGTGATCTTCGGCGGTATCGGCCGCTCCTACGATCGCGACCTGTACGAGGCGATCCAGGTCGAACAGACCAAGTCGGTACTGTCGCAGCCCACCCTCCAGTTCAACACGCCGATCCATCCGTGCCCGGTAGGGGTCGGTACCTGCTACGCCTTCGATCCGTCGTTCATGGACATCGCCACCTTGCAGGCGCTGGTCGCCGGAAGCAACACCGGCAAGGAAGTGGACGCGATCAACAACAAGCTGAAGGCGCCCTATTCCGACCAGATCAGCATCGGCATGCGCAACACGATCGGCGAATGGAACACCAGCGCCGCCATCGCCAACGTCCGCAGTCACGACGGCCTGGTCTACACGCTGGGCAACCGTTATCCGGATGGCAGTTTCTGGACGAACGGCAGCCAGCCCTGGGGCAACGGCATCCCGGGCTTCGGCAGCCTGATCATCGGCAACAACGGGCTGGAAACGCGCACCACCCAGGTCCTGCTGTCGGCGGAAAAGCCCTATACCAAGGAATCGCACTGGGGCCTGACGATTGCCTACACGCACAGCAACACGAGCCAGAACAACAACAACAACGACCCCACCGACCAGTACGCGTTCGACTTCGAGACCATCGGCCACTATCCGTTCGTCAGTTCCGGTGTGCCCAAGAACAGGCTGGTGGTGACCGGCAACCTCGACGGTCCCTGGGGCTTCGTGCTCGGCGGCAAGCTGACCCTGTCCACGCCGGTTCCCGACATTGCCATGGCCTTCTATGGCGCCCCGGCGACCAACCAGGACAGCGGTGCGATCAATGGCGCTGGCGGCCGGGTCGTCGCGATTGCGCCGCCGGGCAACGGTCGCTTCCTGATCGGCGGCAAGATCTTCGGCTATCGCGATCTCGACCTGCAGGCCACGAAGAACTTCAAGGTCTACGGTAATCTCAACGCCTATGTACGCATCGATCTGATCAACGTGTTCAACTGGCACAACACCGTGGGCTATATGGAGAACTTCGGCAGTGGCGGTGTCTACAATCCGCAGGTGTTCTACAACCCGACTGGTGATATCACCGGTTACACGCGTACCTTGCGGGCCACCGCAGGCATCAGCTTCTAGGAGCCTGTCGGGCTTGCGCCGTGACATACGGAGCGCCGGCGTCTCGCCGGCATGCTCTGGCGAGCGGGACGCCCGCGCTCCCAGTGGCGGCAACGCTATGCAGACCTCAAGCAAAGCCCGCATCACGCGGGCTTTGCTTTTAACATCGGGTGCTTGTGACGATAGCCGGACTTTCCATGACTGACATGCGCTTGAAGAACATCATCATCGTCGGCGGCGGCACCGCCGGC
>Ga0208357_1003063_pt1 | contig 10548 bp, 7 predicted proteins | sample NGESurdeep092012_6_FD_184487 | JGI IMG/M metagenome (GOLD analysis project Ga0208357, IMG submission 184487) | Arctic peat soil microbial communities from Barrow, Alaska - NGEE Surface sample F52-2 deep-092012 (SPAdes) | ecosystem: Environmental > Terrestrial > Soil > Wetlands > Peat ... | reverse complement strand
ATCCTTTTTCGCCCGGACAGGAGTCCGGTCGAAAAACCCGGCTGGCACTCACGGACTTGCCGGGCAGGATGCCCGGCAGGCGCCAAGCGGGGTGTCGTTTTCTCTTGGTTACTTCTCTTTTGGACAAGCAAAAGAGAAGTGACTCGCCCTCCGAAGGAGGGTGAAAGCTCTGCTTCTGAGTTGATCGTTCACCTGTGAAAACCCGGTCCCACTTATTACTTGATCGACACCGCGCGCTGGCCGTGCGAGGAAGTGGCTCCGACTTGCGACTGGCCTCCAGAGGTCAATCCGTGGACGGCCGCTTTGGCAATGGCCCTCAGTTCGCCAGCGGCTCGGCCAGCATGGGCCGGCGCACGCTCAGTGCGGTACCGGCGGCGGCCACGATGATCGTCGCGATGGCCAGCCACTGCAGCAGGCTGAGCTGTTCGCTCAGCAAGGCCACGCCGGCCACCGCCGCGATGGCCGGTTCCAGGCTCAGCAAGGTGCTGAATGTGCGCGCGGGCAACCGGGTCAGCGCGACCATCTCCAGCGAATACGGCAGGGCCGAGCTGAGTACCGCCACGCCCAGCGCATACGGCAACAGCGTGGGCGACAGCAGCGCGCTGCCGGCGTGCGCGATTCCGAACGGGATCGCCAGCAACGCGGCGATCGAGGTGCCCAGCGTTACCGCATCCGCGCCGTAGGCTGCGCCCGCCTTCTTGCCCAGCACGATGTACAACGCCCAGCCCGCGCCGGCGGCCAGTGCGTACATCACGCCCACCGGATCGAGCGCCTGCATCGAGCCGCGCAGCGGCAGCAACAGGGCCAGCCCGACCACCACCAGCGCGATCCAGACGAAGTCGATCAAACGGCGTGAGCCGAACAGCGCCAGTGCCAGTGGTCCGGTGAATTCCAGCGCCACCGCGATGCCCAGCGGGATCGTGCGCAGCGACATGTAGAACACCAGGTTCATCGCGCCCATCGCGAGGCCATATCCCCATAGCGTGTGCCAGTCACGCCGGTTGTTGGGCCGCTGCCGCCAGGGCCGTCGCCACAGCAGCAGGATCAGCGCGCTGATGCCCAGCCTATAGGCGGTGGCGCCCTGCGCGCCGACCAGCGGGAACAGGTGCTTGGCCAGCGACGCGCCGCATTGGTAGGAGATCATGCTGATCAGCAGCATGCCGACCGCGAGGGCGACCGGGGCGACGGTGAAACGGGCTGACATGAGTGCGGCCGCGGAGGGAGAACAGTCGGCCCATGATGCCCGCACACCCGGGCGAAACCCACCATGCGGACCGTCTCGCCGTGGTCATTGCTGACAACGTCTGACAGCAGTGAGCGGTGCATGGGGATGGGGGACGGTCGGGCTTCGCCCCTTGAGTCTTGTGCAAGTACGCTGCGATTGCGCGTCGGGCGCGGGTTGTTCGCGCCGTTGGGCGCTCAGTACGCAAACTCGCGAAACACTGGATCCACGCTGGCGCCCAAGGCGCCATGGAACAGCTCTACCAGCTCAGCGGTTATCGGGGTCGGGTTCAGTTTCTGCGGTAAGTGAGCGTGCGTTGCAGAAGCAAGACCTTTCGTGCGGCTTCGGCGCCAAGTCACTTCTCGCATGCGCTGAAAGGGGGTGTTCTGCCGCGCGATAGTCGCGGAGTGAGCGAGGGCAAGAAGGCCCCGTGTATCTGAGCGGCGAGTCTTGCTTTACGCATTGTAACATGCTGAATTAAATTCATTAATTTCTTTTTACTTTACAATTTAAAGTAATTTACTTACCAATTACTCCGGTTGGCTTTACAATCCCGGTATGCCTCGCAAACGCTCTCCCGCCATCGATGCAGCCTTGCTGGTTGCCGTCGACGCGCATCCACGTGACCTCACCCGCACGGTGGCCGACCAGATTGGAGTCAGCCGTCAAGCGGTGGCGGCTCGCGTGCGAGCTTTGGTCGAAGCGGGATATCTCGCCCGATCAGGGACCACCCGGCCCACCTACGTGCGAGGTACCCGTCGGGAAGGATTGTTCAAGCATGCGCTGAAGGGCTTGGCCGAGGACCGGGTGTGGAGCGATGACGTGGCTCCGATACTGCGTGGGTTGCCGGCGAACCTTGTGGATATCGCTCACCATGGCTTGACCGAGATGGTCAACAACGCCATCGATCATTCCGAGGGGAAGCAGCTTAAGGTCATGGCTAGGCGTGATGCGGAAGGGGTGTCGCTGTGGGTGGCTGACGATGGCGTGGGCATTTTCCGCAAGATCGCACGCGCCCTGGCTCTTCCGGACGAACGACTCGCGTTGCTGGAGTTGTCGAAGGGAAAATTCACGACCGATCCACGGCGGCACACCGGCGAAGGCGTGTTCTTTACCTCGCGCATGTTCGACAACTTCCAGATCGTGTCCGGTGATCTGGTGTTCGATCATGATGCCGCGGAAGAAGACGATCTGCTGTACGACGTGGAAGTGCCGAGGGTACGCCACGGCACGACCGTGGTCATGACGATCGGCCTGTCATCCGAACGCACCGCCAAGCAAGTATTCGATGAATATTCCAGCGGCCCGGACGACTACGATTTTGCGAAGACCGTGGTGCCGGTGCGGTTGGCGAAGGTGGGTGATGAGAACCTGGTGTCGCGTTCGCAGGCAAAACGCTTGACGCAACGCGTGGACCAGTTTCGTTGCGTGATGCTGGATTTTGACGGCGTCAGCATGATCGGGCAGGCGTTCGCCGACGAGGTATTCCGGGTATTTGCCAATGAGCATCCCGCCGTGGAGCTGGGTGTGATGCGTGCCGTGCCTGACGTGCAACAGATGATTCGACGTGCCAAGACTGCCCGGGACAAGGACAACGGCCAACTCCCGCTGATCTGATTCCCGCGACGTGCCTTCCGGAGACCGGCTCGCGCGCGGGCTTGTTCAGTACGCAAACTCGCGGAACACCGGATCCACGCTGCCATTCCAGGCGCCATGGAACAGCTCCAGTTTGCGTTCGGCGGGGGTTTGGTTGGCTTGCACGATTTCGAGCAACGGTTCGAGGAAGATGCGCTCGTCGGCGCCGTTGTCATTGAGGCGAGCGCGGCGCTTGAGGCCGTGGGCGGCAATCTTCAGCGCTTCCTCCGCGAGATCGCACACACTGCCGCGACGGAATGGCAATTTCAGCGCGTGCTGAGGCACGCCGTCGCGCAGCGCATGGCGTTCCTCGCGGCTGAAATCCTTGACCAGATCCCAGGCGGCGTCCAGCGCCTCCTGGTCGTACAGCAGGCCGACCCAGAACGCGGGCAGGGCGCACAGCCGGTTCCATGGGCCACCGTCGGCACCGCGCATCTCCAGATATTGCTTCAGGCGCACTTCGGGGAAGGCGGTGGTGAGATGATCGGCGAAGTCTTTCATCGTCGCGTGCGTGCCGGGCAGTGCGGCCAGTTCGCCGGCCATGAACTTCTTGAAGTCCTGGCCGGCCAGATCAAGGTACTGCCCGTTTTGCAGGCTGAAATACATCGGTACGTCGAGGATGTAATCGATGTAGCGCTCGTAGCCGAAACCATCGGCGAAGACGAAGTCGAGCATGCCGGTGCGGTCCGCATCGGTATCGGTCCAGATATGCGAGCGATACGACAGATAGCCGTTTGGACGTCCTTCGGTGAACGGCGAATCGGCGAACAGCGCGGTGGCGATCGGCTGCAGGGCCAGGCTGGTGCGGAATTTCTTCACCATGTCCGCTTCGCTGGAGAAATCCAGGTTCACCTGCACGGTGCAGGTGCGCGTCATCATGTCCAGGCCGAGCGAGCCGACCTTGGGCATGTATTCGCGCATGATCTTGTAGCGGCCCTTGGGCATCCACGGCATCTCGTCGCGGCGCCATTTCGGCTGGAAACCCATGCCGAGGAAGCCCAGGCCGAGATCGTCGGCGACCGAGCGCACGTCCTTCAGGTGCGAGTTCACCTCGGCGCAGGTCTGGTGGATGGTCTCCAGCATGGCGCCGGACAACTCCAGCTGACCGGCCGGCTCCAGCGTGATCGACGCTCCTTCCCTGGAAAGGGCAACCGGGTTTTCGCCTTCGCGCGCCACGTCCCAGCCGTAGCGCGTGGCCAGCGTCTCCAGCAACACCTTGATGCCGCGCTCGCCCTCGAACGTGGGCGGGCGCAGATCATCGGTGCGGAAGCCGAACTTCTCGTGCTCCGTGCCGATCCGCCACGCCTCGCGCGGCTTCTCGCCCGCGGCCAGGTAGTCGGCCAGTTGCTGGCGACCCGCAATCGGGGTGCTCTTGACGGCGCTTGGTATGGACACGGATGAAGCCTCGCTGGTGAAGTCGACACTATGGGGGCGGCTCGGTGCGACGAAAAGGGGTGGGCGAGGGATGCTGGCCGGACAGCCCATTGGATCAGCGCACGAGGGACTGCGCCCTGAGCTGGATCAAGGCGGGGTGATCTCAGTGTGTCGTTGTGAGCGCCGGGCAGGCCAGAGGAGCGACAAGGGCAGCAAGAAGCTTGGCGCGGCTGCCGATCTGCGCAAGCGTGTGCAGCATGGACCGCGTTGGATTCACGCGGTGGAACTCAATGACGTGTCGATCGAAGACACACGGATCGGCGCCGTGGTCGAGCAGGTGCTGCACGATCGGCGCATCACCGTCGCTGGTGGCTTCGGTCAGCGCATCGATAACGTTGGGTGCCGGTCGCGCCATGACATTGGCGCGATGGCGCAGAAGTACATCCACCGTGGCCACATCGGCACAACCCACGGCATAAACAAGGGCGGGCCCGATGTATTCGCCGGTGTTCTTCATTGCGCCTGCTGTCTCGAGTGTTTCGGCAGCTTCGCCGCCAAAGCTCCTATCCATGCTGACCTTGGCTTGCTTGTAGATCGCCGGTTTATAGGGTGGAAACCATGCCTTGCCAGCAACGGCGGCGCCATCGTGCAACAACGCGTCCACCAGCGTGGGCTGGCCGGCCCGGGCCGCGACAAGCATGGCAACCTGGCGCCAGCGCCGTCCCTGTTCAGGTGTCATGCTCGCCAGCGCGCGCCTGACCTTGGGCAGCTTGCCGTCGATGGTGTCGACCATCAACCTGTCCACTTCGGGCGAGACGTCGAATTGCTGGTGCAGCCATAATTCGCGTCCCAACGCGTTTGACCTGTGGCAAAGCGCCAGCCCTGACAGCACTTTGCCGTTGGCGACGAAGGGAACGGTCATCAGCAGCGTGAAAGCCAGCAACACGATTCGAAAAACCACGATTGCGTTCTGCCCGAATGTTCGAGCAATTTAAACGCGGTGATCGGTCCGCGACAAGTGCGGAAACGAAAAAGGCCGGCAAAATGCCGGCCTCCGTCGTTTCGCGATAAGGGACCAGGAGCCTGCAGCTCTTGCTATTCCCGAATCCCGAATCCCGAGTCCCAGCTCTTCAGCGCTTCATCGAATTGAAAAACTCGTCGTTGGACTTGGTGTTCTTCATCTTGTCGAGCATGAACTCCATCGCGGAGAGCTCGTCCATCGGATGCAGCAGTTTGCGCAGGATCCAGATCTTGGACAGCAGGTCCGGGTCGATCAGCAGGTCTTCGCGGCGGGTGCCGGAGCGGTTGATGTCGATGGCCGGGTAGACGCGCTTCTCGGAGATGCGGCGGGACAGGTGCACTTCCATGTTGCCGGTGCCCTTGAACTCCTCGTAGATCACCTCGTCCATCTTGGAGCCGGTATCGGTCAGCGCGGTGGCGATGATGGTCAGGCTGCCGCCTTCCTCGACGTTGCGGGCGGCACCGAAGAAGCGCTTCGGACGCTGCAGGGCGTTGGCGTCCACACCGCCGGTGAGCACTTTGCCGGAGCTCGGGATCACCGTGTTGTAGGCGCGCGCCAGGCGGGTGATCGAGTCGAGCAGGATGATCACGTCCTTCTTGTGCTCGACCAGGCGCTTGGCCCGCTCGATCACCATTTCGGCGACCTGCACGTGGCGCACGGCGGGCTCGTCGAAGGTCGAGGAGATGACTTCGCCGCGCACGGTGCGGGCGATCTCGGTGACTTCCTCCGGGCGCTCGTCGATCAGCAACATGATCAGGTGCGCTTCGGGGTGGTTGTACTGGATCGCCTGGGCGACGTTCTGCAGCATCATCGTCTTGCCGGACTTCGGCTGGGAGACGATCAGGCCACGCTGACCCTTGCCGATGGGTGCGATCAAATCGAGGATGCGGCCGGTGATGTCTTCGCTGGAACCGTTGCCGCGTTCCAGCTTGAATGCCTTGCGCGGGAACAGCGGGGTGAGGTTCTCGAACAGCATCTTGTTTTTCGATGCTTCGGGCGGATCGCCGTTGATCGTTTCCACCCGCAGCATGGCGAAGTAGCGCTCGCCTTCCTTCGGATGCCGCACGCGACCGGTGATGTAGTCGCCGGTGCGCAGGTTGAAGCGGCGGATCTGGCTGGGCGAGACATAGATGTCGTCGGGGCCGGCCAGGTAGGACTCGTCGGCCGAGCGCATGAAGCCGAAGCCGTCCTGCAGGATTTCCAGCACGCCTTCGGCCCAGATGCCGCCGCCGGAGCGGGCATGCGCCTTGAGCACGTTGAAGATCACATCCTGCTTGCGGGCGCGGGCGATGCCTTCGTACACGCCCAGCGACTCGGCGAACTCCAGCAGCTGCGGCGCCTTCATGCGCTTGAGCTCGGTCAGGTTGATCACCCGGTCGTTGCTGCCCGGATCGGCGTTGTCGTCATCCACCGGCAGGCCGTTCGGGTTGGGGCGCTGGTGGCGCTCACCCTGGGGGCGTGGCTGGTTGTTGGGGCGTTCGCCGCGCTCGTTGCGCCGGCGGCGCCCACGGCCTTCGCGGCCTTCGCGACCACCGTTCTGGCCCGGGTTCGAGCCTTGTCCCTGGGGCGCGTTCTGGTTGGCGTTTCCGTTCGAGCCGGACGATGGCTCGCTCTGGGCGCCGGGCGGGGCGGATTCGTTCGTCCCCTGGCTGGTCGACGACGATGGGCTGGCCGGCGATGATGCCGGCTCGGTCCTGGCAGGCACCGGGGCATCAGCCGGAGCGGAAGGTGTGGGCGCAGGGGCGGACGAGTTCTCGGCCGCCTTGTTGCTCGCGGCCGTCTTGTCCGCACTCGCGGCGGCTTTCGCCGTGGCGGTGCGCCGGGGCGCCCGGGCACGCGGCTCAGGTTTGTGTTCGGCCACGGGGCGGGAATCGGCGCCCTCGGAGTCGGGCGGGGTCTGGTTATCGGTATCGGACACGGGCAATCCTCGCAGGGCGCCGTTGAGTTGCAGGAGGGAGGGTGTGCGTCGCGCGAAAGGCGCCAGGGGACAGGACTGTCCCGACGGACGCAGTCAATCTAGCACCCGCTGCGTACTGGCGTAAAGCCCCCGGCAGCCGGCCGGGTGATGCGGGGCGGGATGCCTGCAGCGGGTGGGGGTCAGGCGAATCAGATCGCCTTGTCGATCATCTGGGTCAGCTGACCCTTGCTGACGGCGCCGATCTGGGTTGCTTCGACCTTGCCGTTCTTGAACACCATCAGGGTCGGAATGCCACGCACGCCGTAGTTGCGGGGGGTCTGCTGGTTCTGGTCGATGTTCACCTTGACCACGCGCAGCTTGCCTTCGTACTGCTGGGCCAACTCGTCCAGCATCGGGGCGATAGCCTTGCACGGGCCGCACCATTCGGCCCAGAAATCCAGCAGTACGGGGGTTTCGGACTTCAGCACCTCTTGTTCGAAGGCATCGTCGCTCACATGGGTAATCAGGTCGCTCACCGGGGGATCTCCGTGGCTGGGGGCGTAAAACTGCGGGTAAGACAGAATGGGGCGGCCGGCGCCGCAATACAAGGATCGGCGTCATCAGCTACACTCAAGCGCCCATGAAGCATGGGTTGGGCAGGAAGAAGGCAAGCCGAGGCGGCTTCGCATTCATTCCAGCGCAACTCCGGGCACGATTCAAGGGTGGTCTTCCAGACTGCCCGTCGGACCGCCGTCAAATCCGGCGTCGCACGCCGCGGCGCGACCTTGTCGACCCCGAGATTGAACGCTTCAGTTGCGCCCTGGAGCCTGTCGGGCTTTGGTTGGCCGGGCTGCAAAGCCAGCTGTGCGGTCCATATTTCCGCCAATTCTTGGCCCATGGAACCACTATGGGCCGGCGAATCGTCGAAAATCTGTCCTCGCACAGCCGGCTTTTCGCCGCGACCACCACAGCAAGGCAGCTCCAGCGCACCCGTCCTGCACCGCTTTCGCGCCGATCTTCGGCCGCTGGAAGCGGCGCAGCGCATCACGCCGCCGTCAGGCAAGGGCCAGAATTTCCGCTATGTCACAAACCGTACTCACTGATACCTTCTTCACCAACTTCGATCTTCAACCGCTGCTGCAGCAGGGCCTGGACGACAGCGGCTTCACCCGCTGCACGCCGATCCAGGAAATGACCCTGCCGCTGGCCTTGTCCGGGCGCGATGTCGCCGGCCAGGCCCAGACCGGCACCGGCAAGACCTGCGCCTTCCTGGTCGCGCTGATGAATCGCCTGCTGACCACGCCGGCCGTGGCCGAGCGCAAGGACAGCGACCCGCGTGCGCTGATCATCGCGCCGACCCGCGAGCTGGCGATCCAGATCGACAAGGACGCCCAGGCGATCGGTCGGCACACGGGTCTGAAGATCGCGCTGATTTATGGCGGCGTCGATTACGACAAGCAACGCCAGCAGTTGCGCGACGGCTGCGACATCATCATTGCCACCCCCGGCCGCCTGCTCGACTACCACAAGCAGGGTGTGTTCAGTCTCAACAGCGTCGAAGTGATGGTGATTGACGAAGCCGATCGCATGTTCGACCTCGGCTTCATCAAGGACGTGCGCTTCATCTTCCGCAAGCTGCCGCCGCGCGAGCAGCGCCAGGTGCTGCTGTTCTCGGCCACGCTGAGCCATCGCGTGCTGGAGCTGGCCTACGAGCACATGCACGAGGCCGAGAAGCTGGTGGTGGAAAGCGACCATGTCACCGCCGACCACGTGCGCCAGCTGGTCTACTTCCCGGCCAAGGAAGAGAAGATGCCGCTGCTGCTGAACCTGATCGACCAGCACAAGCCCACGCGCAGCATCATCTTCGTCAACACCAAGGCCGCGGCCGAGCGCGTCACCGAGCGGGTCCGGCGCCACGGCTGCCGGGTCGGTGCAATCTCCGGCGACGTGCCGCAGCTGAAGCGGCAGAAACTGCTGCAGCGCTTCAAGGACAGCCAGTTGGACATCCTGGTGGCCACCGATGTGGCGGCGCGCGGCCTGCACATTCCCGCGGTCAGCCACGTATTCAACTACGACCTGCCGCATGAAGCGGAAGATTATGTACACCGCATCGGCCGCACCGCGCGGCTGGGCGCCGAGGGTGACGCGATCAGCTTCGCCTGCGACCTGTATGCGATGTCGTTGCCGGATATCGAGGTCTATATCGGCCAGAGCATTCCGGTCGCACCGATGGACCCGGCCTTGCTGGTGATGCCGAAGCCGCGCGCGATCGATGCGGAGTTTGCCGCCAATGCCGCGGCCGACAGCGCCGCGTTCGGTGATGTGGTGCCGCCGCGTCCGGGCGAGAAACCGCGCCGTAGCGGTACCGCCGGTGGGCACGGTGAACGCAGCAGCGGCGGCCGTGGCAGTGCGCGTCCGCCGCGCGAGCACAAGCCCACGGCGGCCGAAGCGGCGCCTGCCCAGCCGGTGGACGTGGCTGTGCACCAGACCGAAGCGGCACCCGTCGCCAGCGCCGTTGATGCCGAAGGCACGCGCAAACCGCGCCGCCGCCGTGGCGGTCGCAATCGTCATCGTGAAGGCGCGCCGGTCGAAGGCGTCGAGAAGGCTGCCCAGCAGGCGGATCACCAGTCCGCGCCGGCCCATGGCAGTCGTGCGCCCCGCGGCGAACGTCGCCCCGCGCGCGAGCGCAACGCGACCGAATCCTCCGCTAACAGTCACAGTCGCCCGTCGCGCCAGGTCGCGGTGACTTCCGGCAAACCCGTTGGCCACGCGCACCCGACCAAGCCCGGAAACAGGCCCGGGCTGTTCCGTCGCCTGACGCGCCTGTTCACGGGGAAGTAGCCGCCGTCGGGATGCTGTCTGCGGGGATTTCCGCGGCACGCGGGTCAGGCGACGCGGTGCCTGATCCGCGAGGGTTCGCGGCTGTCTGGGCGACTTGTGCTGAATCGACGCAGATCGACAAGCTGCGAAATTCCTCAACTCGCGACCTGCTTCCCGTATTCTTGCCATTGGGCATGATGGCATTCCGGCGCGGGGATACGCGGTGATCCAGTTCGACCAGGTCAGCAAGCGCTACGAGGGCGGCCACGAGGCGCTCTCGCAACTTTCGTTCGAGGTGCCCAGCGGCGAGATGGCCTTCGTCACCGGCCATTCCGGTGCCGGCAAGAGCACCCTGCTCAAGCTGCTGGGCCTGATCGAGCGGCCGTCGCATGGCGTGATCAGCATGGACGGCAGGAAGCTGTCGAAGATCCGCGCCAGTGGCGTGCCGAAGTGGCGCCGGCAGATCGGCATGGTGTTCCAGGATCACCGACTGCTGATGGATCGCACCGTGTTTGCCAACGTCGAGCTGCCACTGGTGATCGGCGGCATCGGCCGCGCCGAACGCGCCCGACGGGTACG
>Ga0208357_1003062_pt1 | contig 10548 bp, 10 predicted proteins | sample NGESurdeep092012_6_FD_184487 | JGI IMG/M metagenome (GOLD analysis project Ga0208357, IMG submission 184487) | Arctic peat soil microbial communities from Barrow, Alaska - NGEE Surface sample F52-2 deep-092012 (SPAdes) | ecosystem: Environmental > Terrestrial > Soil > Wetlands > Peat ... | reverse complement strand
CGCCGCGGGACGCGTCACGTGCGGCATGCAGAACTGGTCGTACTCCGCGAGCACGATCTCGGCGTGGTCGCCACATGCCGGGCAGTTGGGGTCGCGGCGCACCTTGAACTGACGGAACTCCTCAGCCAGCGCGTCGTAGGCGAGGATCCTGCCAACGAGCGAGTCGCCGATCCCAAGGAGCATCTTCACTGCCTCGACTGCCTCGAGGGAGCCAATGATCCCGCACAGCACGCCGAGAACGCCTGCCTCGGCGCAGGACGGCGCGAGCTCAGGAGGCGGCGGCTCGGGGAACATGCAGCGGTAGCACGGACCAACGTACGGGTTAAAGACCGTGACCTGGCCCTCGAACCGGAAGATCGACCCGTGTACCACAGGCGTGTTCGTAAGTAGCGAGGCGTCGTTCACGAGATAGCGCGTCGGGAAGTTGTCGGTCCCGTCGACGACGAGGTCGTACTGGGAGAAGAGGTCGACGATGTTGTCGGCGCCGAGACGGACGTCGTAGGTCTCAACCTTGACGTCGGGATTCATCGCCGTCAGTGCGATCTTCGCCGAGTCGACCTTGCGCATCCCGACTCGATCGAGGTTGTGCAGGATCTGACGCTGCAGGTTCGAGGCGTCGACTACGTCCATGTCGACGATGCCGAGCGTGCCGACACCTGCCGCGGCCAGGTACATCGCCGAGGGAGAACCAAGACCACCGGCGCCGAGCATCAAGACTTTGGACTCCAACAGCTTCTGCTGGCCCTTCTCGCCCACCTCAGGGAGCAGAAGGTGGCGCTGGTAGCGGTTGCGCTGGTCGCTGGTGAGCACCGCCGGCGAGATCCAGTTCCGGCCCTCGTCCTTCCACCGGTTGAACCCGCCCGCCATCGAGGAGACGTTCTCGTAGCCGAGCTCGCCGAGCGTCTTTGCGGCGAACGCCGAGCGAACCCCGCCGGCGCAGTACACGACGATCGGCTGCTGATGATCGGTGATCCTGCCTTCGACCTGCGGCTCGAGATAGCCACGGGGAATGTGCATCGCGTCAGGGATCGCACCCTGCTCGTACTCATCGGCCTCTCGCACGTCCAAGAACAACGCCTTGCCGAGCAGCTGCTCCGCCGCTGCAGGCTCAACCTCGCGGATGTCCTTCTTGACCTGCGCGAGTAAATCTCTCGAGCTCGCCACGTCTACGTCCTCCTTCACCTACGGCCCCGGTTGAAACCCTGACCGTTTTGCCCGCACGGGCGCATATATGTAAAACCCTACCAGTGGGGTCAGCATTCCCGACTAAACGGGAAAAGGTAGATTTCGGGGCGATGGAGTTCGAGGACGTGGTTCGAAAGCGCCGAATGACCCGGCAATTTTCTACCGATCCGATTCCCGGCGCGCTCATCGACGAGGTGCTCCGGACCGGGACCCGGGCGCCGTCGGCTGGCTTTACGCAGGGCATCGACCTCGTGGTGTTGACAAGCGAAGAGGCTCGGTCCCGCTTCTGGCAGGTGGCATCGGATGAGTCCTGGCGCGAGCGACACGAGAGCGCCGCCGGGCTGGTCGGCGCGCCGGCGATCGTGGTTCCGGTAGCGGACTCCCTCGCGTACGCCGATCGCTACCGCGACGCCGACAAGGCCACCTCCCTCCTTTTCTCACGCGACGTGGCCTCCTGGCCCGTGCCGTACTGGCTCGTCGATGCCGCGTACGCCTCGATGCTGATTCTGCTCGCCGCCACGGCGAAAGGCCTCGGGGCGCTGTTCTTCCAGCTGCACGCAGCTGAGTCGACGGTCTGTCACGCTCTCGGCATTCCAGGAGAGCGGCGCCTGATCGGCGCGATCGCCCTCGGGTACCCGATCAGCGACGAGCCGCCGGGATCGCCCTCACGCCGCGCCAGACGACCGTTCGCCGACGTCGTACACCGCGAGGGCTGGTAGCGCCGTGGCGAGTATTGCCCCCTACGGTTCGTGGCTTTCGGCGATCACGCCGGCGGCGCTCAACAGCGACACAGTCGGGCTCTCCGCCCCGTCGCTCGACGGGGAGTCCATCTACTGGCTCGAGCTACGCCCGCGCGACGGCGCCCGGCAGGTGGTCGTCGAACGGCGCGCGGATGGCTCCATACGTGACCGATTCGAAGCGCCGTTCTCCGCTCGGTCCAAGGTGCACGAGTACGGCGGAGCCGGCTATCTCGTTCACGACGGAATCTGCTGGTTCACCAACGCCGACGACCAACGTGTCTACCGAGTCGCTGGCGAGGAATCGCCACGGCCGATCACGCCGGCGCCAGCCACGCCCGCCACCGTGAGGTTCGCGGACTTCGCTCTCGCCACCGACAAGCGGGCCCTCTACGCGATTCGAGAATCGCACGGCAAAGACGGCGTCGTGAACGAGATCGTCGTTCTCGACGCCGAAAACGAGCGCGAACCCGTCGTCGTGGCCGCGGGTCACGACTTCTACGCTGCACCCAGATGCTCCCCTGATGGGAGCCGCCTCGCCTTCGTCGCCTGGGATCTCCCCGACATGCAGTGGGACCAGAGTTGCTGCTACGTGGCAACAATCGAGTCCGGCCACGGGCTCGGCGAACCAACCCGCGTCGCCGGCGGCGACGGCATATCGGTGTCGCAGCCTCGCTTCGGTGCCGACAGCACGCTGTACTACCTCGCCGACCAGAGCGGCTACTGGCTCCCCTACGACGAGCGCGGCGCATGCCTTGGACCAGACGGCGCCGACTTCTCGCGCCCGGACTGGGTGCTCGGACAAGCGACGTACGCGACGACGCCGACAGGTGCGCTTTTCGCGATCCGATTCGAGCCGGGAGGCCAGCGGCTCGGCCGCCTCGAAGACCGGAAGTTCACGCCCCTCGACATCGGCTACCTCGTCTACGGCGACATCGCCGCCGACCGCGATCGGATCGTGGTACTCGGGGCCTCTGACATCACGCCGATGGAGGTTGCGGTGATCGACCTGGCCTCAGGCGCCGTCGAGACGCTGCGCGCGAGCCGGACGGCGATCTCTGGAGTCACGATCTCGCGGGCGATCCCGATCTCTTTCGAGGGCGGTGACGGCCGCGAGTCGCACGCCTTCTTCTACCCGCCGAGCAACGACGACTTCGAAGCACCTGAAGGGACGCTTGCGCCGCTCATCGTCTTGAGCCACGGCGGGCCCACCTCGGCGGCGGTGGCCGTCTACGACGTCGGCAAGCAGTTCTTCACGTCGCGAGGCTTCGGCGTGGTTGACGTCAACTACGGCGGAAGCAGCGGCTACGGACGCGCCTATCGAAACCGGCTGTGGGACCAGTGGGGCCTCCTCGACGTCTCCGACTGCGTCGCCGCCGCGCGTCACCTTGTGGCAGAAGGATTGGCCGATCCGATGCGACTCGTCATCAGAGGCGGGAGCGCAGGCGGTTACACCACCCTCGCGGCACTCGCCACTACCGACGTCTTTGCGGCGGGGAGTTCGCACTACGGCGTCTCTGACCTAGCTGGGCTTGCAGCCGATACCCACAAGTTCGAGTCCCGCTACCTCGATCGACTGATCGGTGCGTGGCCGGAGGCAGCTGCGGTCTATGCAGCTCGATCGCCGCTTGTGCACGCGGACCAGATCCGGTGTCCGGTGATCTTCTTCCAGGGTCTCGACGATGCCATCGTGCCCCCGAGCCAGGCCGAGCAGATGGTTGCAGCGCTCTCGGAGCAAGGGGTGCCGGTCGCCTATCTCGCCTTCGAGGGCGAGTCCCACGGATTTCGTCGCGCCGAGACGATCGAGGCCGTCGCCGGCGCGGAGCTGGCCTTTCTCGGTGCGGTTCTCGGCTTCAGCGCCGACGGCGCCACCGAGCTCGCGATCGAGCACGCCGATCGCCTCCCCGACGCCGAGCAGGCAAAATCAGTTTGACCACCTCTTTGGACCGGCCTTCGCGGGCGACCAAATAGACTGCATTGGATCCAAATCGTGTGATGAATCAAGGAGCGATCAGGCAGCTATGGCGTTGATGCAGTCGGAAGTGAGCGACGCCGACGTCGAGGAGGCTCCCTACGAGCTGCGGGTGCACCAGGTCACGTGGGAGGCAGAGGGGATCGTTTCGCTCCGCCTCGTCCACCCCGACCGGAAGGAGCTTCCACTCTGGGAGGCAGGCGCACACATCGACCTGCTCCTTCCCTCCGGCCTAGTGCGTCAGTACTCCCTCTCGGGCGACGTTGACGACCGCTTCTCGTACCGGGTGAGCGTGCTAAACGAGCCGAACTCACGTGGCGGATCGAGAGAGATCCACGAGCGAACACTTGTTGGTTCCTTGATCACTGTGCGGGGACCCCGCAATCACTTCTCACTCTCCAACGAGGGTCAGTTCGTGTTCATCGCAGGCGGCATCGGCATAACGCCGATGCTGCCGATGATCTCTGAGGTAGAGCGCCGAGGCGTGCCGTGGAAGCTCATCTACGGCGGCCGGAGTCGAAAGACCATGGCCTTTTTAGACGAGCTAAGCGCCCATACGAGCGGCGTCGTCGAGCTCGTACCCGAAGAGGAGCTCGGCTACCCGGACCTCGATTCGATCCTCCATGCGGTCGGCCCGGACACCGCGGTGTTCACCTGTGGACCTCCAGGAATGCTCGCTGCGGTCGAGGAGCGATGCGCGCGCTACCTTCCCCCACACGTGCTGCACCTCGAGCGCTTTACCGCGCCCGAGGGCGCAGTCTCGCCGGAGCTGACCGGAGACGACGATGTCTTCGAGGTGGAACTCGCCCGCAAGGGCGTGACGATCACCGTCCCACCGGACAAGACGTTGCTACGCGCGATCCGAGACGTGATCCCCTCGATGCTCTACTCCTGTGAGGAGGGCTACTGCGGCACCTGCGAGGTGAAGGTGCTCGAAGGCGTCCCCGATCACCGCGACACGATCCTCTCCGACGACGAGCGCGAGTCGAACAAGACCATCATGGTCTGCGTGTCACGATCGAAGTCCCCGAAGCTCGTTCTCGACCTGTAAGAGCTGTCGTCGGCCCGTCTGTTCCAAGGCTCGATCCGTACCGCGGAGGTCGGTAGCGTGGGTCGCTGATCGGCGAGGGGTCGCCGTCGAGTGAGGGAGGGACCATCTCGAGCCCGCCCGAGGAAACAAACGCGCTAGGCCCCGATGGACGCGAGGCGCGTGTCGGAGCCCTCGGCATCGTCAACTACCGCCGATTCTTCGTCGGGCAGACGCTCTCGAACGTCGGCACGTGGTTTCAGATACTGGCCCAGGCGCTGCTGGTCTTAAAGCTGACGGGGAGAGCCAGTGCCCTCGGAGAGGCCACTGCGATCCAGGCGGCACCATTTCTTCTGCTCGGCCCGTTCATCGGCCCAGTCGTCGACCGGATCAATCTTCGACGGGTCATGATCGCGATCGCAGTCGCTGCGGGCATTGAAGCATCCGCGCTGGCAACTCTTACGAGGACCCACCACGTGACGATCTGGTGGATCTTCGGTCTCTCGTTCGTCCTTGGCTGTATCAACATGTTCAACCAGCCGGCCCTCCAGGCTTTTTTGCCCGAACTCGTACCGAGGGCGGCAATCCCGAGCGCGGTCAGCTTGAACGGCGTGCAGACGGCCGCCGGCCGTCTCGCTGGCCCGGCTCTCGCTGCACTGCTCTACGCCTGGAAGGGCCCGGCTACCTGTTTCGCCGTCAACGCACTGTCGTACGTGATCGTCGTGGTCGCGATGCTCTCGCTCCGACGAGGTGAGCTCCACCCGACGATCGCAAGAGCGCGGACGAAAGGAGCACTAAAGGACAGCTTCAGGTACGCGTGGCGCTCGCCCGTGCATCGAGGTCAGCTCATCGCGAACGCGTTCGTCGGCATGTTCGCGTGGAACTTCGGCATCTTCTTCGCCTCGTTCACACAACTCGTCTTGCACTCGGGGACGTTGTCGCTCGGCCTGGCCGAGTCCATCAACGCGACCACTGCGGTTATCGGCGGCGTCATTCTTTCGCGTCATCTCACCGCGCCGACGAGACGCACCTACGTCGGCGGCTGCGTCGCGCTTGGGACCGCGCTCGGGCTGACCTCGCTCGCTCCGAACCTCGTCACCTTCTACATCTGCATGGTGCTGTTTGGATCGACCACGGTCTGTTACACGGCGATCAACTTGTCGCTCTTGCAGCGCGTGACGCCGCGGGAGCGAATCGGGAGCGTGATGACCCTCTCGACCTACGGGACGATGGGCACGACGCCGGTCGGCGCGCTGATCGTCGGCTGGCTGACAACGATCGGCACCGCCCGCGCAGCGATCGCGGCGGGCTCCGCGTCGCTGCTCATCTCTGCCCTGGTACTCACGATCTCGGCTCGGCGCCAAGGGCGGCCGCTCGCCTCGTTCACCTCGCCGCCACTCGATGCGGCGTAGGGCCAGCGGCGCTGCTTAGCCTCGCCGGGTGGCGACGAATACCGGGATCAGCCGATCGGTCTTCTCCTGGTACTCGGCGTACGGGGGATACGCCTTGACGGCGCGGTCCCACCACAGTTCGCGCTCCTCACCAGAGACCTCCCTGACGGCGAAGTCCGCCGGTTCAGGACCGTCTTGGATCTGCACGGTCTCGGGATCGGCCAACAAGTTGTGGTACCAGACGGGATGCGTCGGCGCACCGCCTTTCGAGGCGACGAGCGCGTACTCACCGTTGTGCTCCACTCGCATGAGCGGGGTCTTTCGGACCTTGCCACTCTTGTTCCCGACGGTGGTGACGACCACGATCGACAACCCGGTATCGCGAAGCGTGTTCGCGTCACTCCCACCGGAACGCTCGTAGGCCTCAACCTGGTCGCGCACCCACTCGGACGGGCTTGGTTCGTAAGTTCCCTCAATTGGCATACCGCGATCCTATAAAGACCAGAAGCCGCATCTGTCGAAAACTTGGTGCCCTGAGCGACATACATCGCTCATTTGCCCACCACGTGAAGGTGCTCTGTGCCGCAATGACGCCCACGCCTGGCATCAATACGATGTTCGCAGACGACGCACGCGGTTCGACCGAAAGGACGCATGTGGCGAGAGCTTGGCTAATGGTTGTTGCCGTCGTGTCCTGCTCGATCCTCGGTGGCGGCATCGCAGGCGCGAGCCCGAGCGCGGTGGTTCGACTTGAAGCAAATGGGCTCGGCGTCGTCAGCTTCGGCGCGAGCACGTCGTCGGCTACCAAGTCGATCACTGGTGTGCTCGGAGCGCCGACGGGAAATCCCTCCGCCGGATGTACCGGCGAGTACAGCCAGACCGCGTGGCATGACCTGATCGCGCAGTTCAAGAACGGGAACTTCGCGGGCTACCGCTACCTCGCCGGCGGATCGAGCGGACTCAGCCCGACGACCACGTCGATCCGTGGCGCCAAAGTCCCAAGGCTCGCTACCACAACCGGCATCACGCTCGGGGACACTTTGGCCGAGGTGCGCCGCGCTTACCCAAGGCTCGACAAGAGTGGCTCCGACACATGGCGCACCTCGGGCGGGATCGTGTTCGCGTTCTTTGACGAAGGAGATGCGATCCCGACGTCACCGATCTATGAGATCAAGAATGACGTCTGTCCAGGTGCGCTGTAGTGGTCGCGCCGCGACGCTTCGGGGCGCGAGCCGAGCATGGAGGAGCGAGATGAAGCAGCGTGCCTGAGCTCGCGAGCACCCGGTTCGGGGTCGACCCGCAGTCGCCTCGAGATCGTTCTGGAGGCGGCTGGTCTTCGCACGCTTGAACTTCGTCGGAAACGTCGCCGCCGAGGCGGTCGCGTCCAGCGAGGGCACCCGTGCCCGTGCCGAGCTACCCGGAAGCCGCATCGTCATTCGAGAGCTGGCCTCCGGCAAGGAGGATTGGCAGATCGCCGCCGCTGATGTCACTGGTGGGACAAGCCCTGGCCAGCTCCTCGACGACATTCAACGCGACCTCGACGCGATGAGTAAAACACTTCGGCGCGAGATGGGGCATCACCATCTAGCTAGATCGGCTGCCTGACAATACGGGCTCGGTCCTTCGCTGAAGCACCGAAGCAAGCGTGGGCATCAACGGACGCGCCAGCTCAGCTCGGTGAGACGTATCCAGAAAGTGGCGCCCCTTTCGGGTTGGCATCGGCGTAGAACTCGTCGGCGCGCAGCTCGACGCGGCTATATGCGGTGAGGTCACCGTCGCCGTTGACGTCGATCGGCCCCTTGTCGCCTTGTAGGTAACCGACGACGATCGCCACGTGCGCGGCGATCAGCTGCGGGATGTTCAAGCCGTAGACCGCGACGTCACCAGGTTGAGGAACGTAGCCAGAGCCGAGCGGGTGCCAGGTGCCGTGCGCGACACCCCACTCGTAAAAGCTCGCCGACGATGAGTTGAGGTCGCCGTTTATGTACTGGTACGTGACTTCCGCACCCGCCTTCTGCCAGGCCCAGGCGGCGAAGTCGGCACACCACTCCTCGGAGAGGTTGGAGTTGCCGCAGATCGAGCTGCCTGAGACCCAGTACGCGCTGAATTTATTGCAGTAGCTGTTCGACGGATCAGTGGTATAGCCGATCTGTCCTTCTGCGAGCGCCACGATCCGGCGGCGAAGGGGCGACAGCCCTTTGTCGGCCGGCACGAGAAGTGTGTGGCCGTCGCCGAGGCTGAGCAAGGTGCGGCTAGGCGAGTGGTGGACGGCCCGTTCGCCCTCGCCGACGGCGAGCACCACGACACCAACTCCGACGACGAGCAGCAGCAGGAGCGTTCGTCTCCGGCGGCGTCGAAGCGCACGTTCCCGGCGCGCCGCCTGCGGAGCCCTCGCTGCGCGTTGGCGCGCTGTGACGGACATCTCTTTGATCATTCCATCCATCGGGCCGGATCTGGGGCCGCGGCCGCAACTGGGCGACCGCGCAGTGGCTCGGATCCCGCTTACACACCCGGCTCGCCGACTGGATCACCAGCTCGCCGATTCCTAGGTGGAGCGGGCCTTATGCATGCGATCTTGCTACTTTTCCGAACGGGGCGGGGGCGACACGACAGCAGGAGGAGCTACTCCAAAGCGTCCTCGTGATGCGCCACGGCAGCATCGTCGCTGAGCTCACGGGCGACCAGATGAATCCCCAGGCGGTACTTGCCGCGGCGTTTTCCGAACAGGTTGCCAGCGGGGGAAGCACCTGATGACGACGAGCTCTGTCGAGCTCCCCGGAGATGACGGGGACGCATTCGCACGTTTGAGGTCGGGCGCCGCCCACGCCCTCCGGTGGTGGAGATTGGCCGGGACCATCATTCCGTTCGTCATCTTGTTCACGGTCTTGTCGATCGCGAGTCAGCCGTTATAGCGCACCACCAACTTGATCAACATCCTCGACCAGCAGGCTTCGACGCTCGTCATTGCGGCTGCGGGCCCGCTGGCGCTCGTCGCTGGCGGCGACTGCGTGGGAATACCAGCGGTGCGTCAAAACGACCAGGCAGATCGCCAACACCACGAGCTCCAAGCGCCGACTACCGCTGACGGGCGTCTTGAATTACCGCTGGCAACGGTAGTTCGAGGGGAAGCCGAGGATCACTCTTCGCCGTACCACCACCAGGTGGCAGGACCGGATTGGAGTTCCGATGAGCGCGATGCCCTCACGCCTCGAGGCCGCAACACACTTCCGACTACGCAGCAGACGAATCGTCTCGAAGCGGAGCGGCTACGACGCCCGGTCAACTTACGTCGAGCAATTCTGGTTGCCAGTCCTAGGACCGTCGACGACGTTACTCATTCGCCACCTGAACATCCGACTCGAACGCGACGGCGAAGACGTCGTCCTCGAGGCAGCACTCACGGCCCGGGCCCTCGGCCTCGGCGAACATCCAGGCAGACATGCGCCGTTCCTTCGATCGATCCGTCGAGCAATCGACTACGACCTCGTAAGTGTCGGCGAGCGCGACGAGAACTCTCCTCAGTCCGAGGTGCAATTACTCGTCCGCCGGCTCGTCCCGATGCTCTCAAATCGCCTCGCGGAGCGGCTTCCGGAGCCGCTTGCGCGCGAACATCGCTGCGCGCTCGCACGAAGCGAGACCGAGGAGACTCCGCTCGCGCGCCGAGCACGTCAGCTAGCGAGGACCCACCAACAACTCGTTACGCCACCACGCAACGTCTCCGGCTGATCGTCGATCGCTCGCACCAAAAATCTCCAGGTGATCGGGTTCTCGCAACCGGCACGAACACCTAGATCTTGTCCACCCTGTTCGCGTACGCCTTCCGATAGTAAGTGTCAGGCCAATATCGGCAGGTCACGCTGGCAAACCGACCCGGTTTGAATGTCGACCCTTGTCGATTTCGCCGAATAACTCGGTGAGCGTAAAGAGAGCGGGGCCATGAGGACCTGCCGTTGGCACGGCACCTGGCGGAGCTTTCGTGCGTGCGGCCTCCAGCGTTGCGGTGTCGGCCGGGAGTCCTCCATCCTCGGCTGGGCCCCGCGTTATGCAAGCACCAAACGAGGCTCAGTCCGTAATCCTCGTGCGACCGCGGTCACCGTCCGGGTGGTTCCACAGGTGAGCCGAGTATGTCGGTACCTAATCAGAAGTGGCAGCTGACTCACGGCGAGAGTTAAGTCCGCCACAGTGGTGTACGAGCGGGTGACCGATTCGCGCGAAGCATCTCGCTTCGCGCGAAGC
>Ga0208357_1003060_pt1 | contig 10551 bp, 8 predicted proteins | sample NGESurdeep092012_6_FD_184487 | JGI IMG/M metagenome (GOLD analysis project Ga0208357, IMG submission 184487) | Arctic peat soil microbial communities from Barrow, Alaska - NGEE Surface sample F52-2 deep-092012 (SPAdes) | ecosystem: Environmental > Terrestrial > Soil > Wetlands > Peat ... | reverse complement strand
GTGCGGCCTGGTCGGGCGTTACCACAAGAAACTCGGCTACCTGCGCAGCGTGTTCGGACTCGATCCCGGCGTGTCGTGCACCTCGGCGATGAGTGGGGTGATCAACGACAAGGGGGCGTGGTTCTTCCTCGACACCCATGTCCAGGTCGACCCCACCGCCGAGCAGATCGCCGAGGCCACCATGCAGGCCAGCTATCGGCTCCGAAACTTCGGCATCGAGCCGAAGGTCGCGCTGCTGTCGCATTCCAACTACGGCAGCCACGACAATCCGAGTGCGGCGAAGATGCGCAAGGCCTGGCAGATCCTGAAGACGCGCGCGCCCAAGCTGGAGATGGATGGCGAAATGCAGGCCGACACCGCCTGGGACGAGGCGTTGCGCCTGCGTCTGTTCCCACGCACCACGCTGAGCGGGCGCGCCAACCTGTTCGTGATGCCGAACATGGACGCGGCCAACATCGCCTACAACATCGTGCGCGTGATGACCGACGGCGTGGCGATCGGCCCGATCCTGATGGGCGTGGACAAGTCCGCGCACATACTCACTCCGGCTTCAAGTGTTCGTCGCATCGTCAACATGACCGCGGTGGCCGCCGTGGATGCGCAGATCCGCGCGGCCCAGGGTGAGCGGCGCGGTTGAGCGCGTGCGTGATGAGCGCCGTCGAGCGAGTCGAAAACGGCGATCAGGGAACGACGGCATGAATGCAAAGCGACGGCTGCGGCAAGCGGCCAAAGGCATCGCGCCGCTGTATTGGGTTGCCGGCTTGCTTAAATACATCGGCTTTCGCCGGCAGCTGGCCCGTGCCAACCAGGCCGATCAGCGCCAGGATCTTTCGCGGCTGCCGCCAGCGATGCTTCGCTACCGCGTGCATCGGGCATTCGACGTGGAAAGCTACCTGAGCAATGGCCAGGTCATCGCGCAATGCCTCATCAAGGCATTGGCCGCGCACGGCGTCGTCTTGAAGGATCTGACCGTCCTCGATTTCGCCTGCGGGCCCGGCAGGGTCATCGGTGAGTTCGCGCAGGCGACCGAATCGTGCGTACTGCATGGGTCGGACATTGATCGGCAGGCAATCAGCTGGGCCCAGGTCAATCTTTCATCCATCGCGCGATTCGCAGTCAACGCCACGGCAACGCCGACCGACTATGCCGATGCCATGTTCGACGTGATCTACAGCGTTTCCCTGTTTACTCATCTGGATGCGTCGGCCCAGGACGCCTGGCTCGTGGAAATGTTGCGCTTGCTCAAACCCGGCGGGGTATTGCTGGCCACCACCCACGGTCGTTTCACCCGCGACAGTTGCACGCCGGGTGAACTGGCGCGCCTGAAGCTTGACGGGATTGTCTATCGGACAGATCGCAAGGGACGCTTCAAAGTGGATGGCCTGCCGGACTTCTACCAGACCACGTTTCACACCCGGGAATATGTCAGGGAGCATTGGGGACGCTTTCTTCCCGTGGTTGACCACCGGGAGGGCGGCCTGAATGGGCATCAGGATATCGTGGTGATGCGAAAACCCGTCGCGGCTTCCCGCGTGCGTCATGCGACTTGACCAGAGGTGGGCGGTTCATGGCACGAGCGGCAGCGCAGGTGAAATCATCAGATTCATCCGGCCGCGCATAGCAGACACGTCGACTACACCAAAGGGGGAGTTCCCCCGGCTCTGCCGGGGTGGCAGTAGCAGTTTGACGTTTACTGGAGTGGAAAGAACTTCATAGCAGCGCCGTCCAGCACGTGTTTGCTCTTGAGTGACTACCGGAATAGTGCAGAGTCGCCGGGTTGCCAGCTCTTGATTTTCGATCGCGAAAAGGCCCCTTTGAGGGGCCCGCGATCGTTAAAGCCCCCGGCTTTGCCGGGGGATACTTACTGTCCGACGGGTTCAGACAAGGAATGAAATGACAAAGCCTTACTTCGTCAGGGATTACGAGCGCCTGGTCAGGCGGCTCAAATGGAAATATTCCATGGACGAGGCGATGAGCCGCGCCGTGGGAGGGGGTGGCTACGAGCAGATGGGCCAGATCGAGGCGGCCATCGTCGGCTATGCGGGGCTACGCGACGGCCACGCGCTGCTCGATCTCGGCTGTGGGAGCGGGCGTCTTGCCGCGGCCCTGGGGCAGGGCATGTCCATCGACTACTGCGGCATCGATGTCGTCAAGGCATTGCTCAAGTACGCCAGGGCGAAATCGCCCGCCCATTACCGGTTCATCCTGAATCACTCGCTGAGCCTGCCACTGCCCGATGCGTCTTGCGACATGGCAACGGCATTCAGCGTATTCACCCATTTGCTGCACCACGACAGCTACATCTACCTCGACGAGTTCCATCGCGTGGTGCGGCCGGGTGGGGTGGTGGTGTTTTCCTTTCTGGAGTTTTCCGAGCCGGGGCACTGGGCTCAGTTCGAGGCGACCGTCGAGGCACAACGCTCGACCATGTTGCGTCACCTCAACCAGTTCCTGGAGCGTTCACAGATCGAACTGTGGTCGCGCAAACTCGGCTATCAGAGCGTGCAGTTTATCGACAGTACCGACGCCCCCTGGGGAGCGTCCGGGGCTCTCGGTCAGAGCGTTGCGATCCTGCAGAGGTAGCTGAAGCGGCTTTCGTTTGTGCAGGCGTGCCCATGCGCCTGCGCACGGACGCCCCGAATTGGCAGCCATGCGGTGCAACGGCTAAACTTGGGCGTTGATCCCGCCGCAGTCCCCGGCGGCGGGTATCCCCCTCAAGTGTGGCGCTGCAACGGCACCGTGGAGAACTTCATGGATCAGCTCGACGATATCCTCGATCAGGACATTGACCCCACTGAAACCCGCGAATGGATGGATTCGCTGGGCGCGGTGATCCAGCATGATGGCACCGAGCGTGCCCATTACCTGCTGGAGAAGATGGTCGATACCACCCGCCGTTCCGGTGGCTATCTGCCGTTCGATCCCACCACGGCCTACGTCAACACGATCCCGCCTGGCCAGGAGGCGAAGAGCCCCGGCGATGCCGCGATGGAGTGGCGCATCCGTTGCCTGATCCGCTGGAACGCGATGGCGATGGTGGTGCGCGCCAATCGCAAGCCGGGCGAACTGGGCGGCCATATCGCCAGCTTTGCTTCCTCGGCGACGCTCTACGACGTGGGCTTCAACCACTTCTGGCGCGCGCCCAGCGCGGATCATCCCGGCGACCTGATCCTGCACCAGGGTCACTCGAGCCCGGGCATCTACGCGCGTTCGTTCCTCGAAGGCCGGTTGAGCGAAGAACAGCTCGATCTGTTCCGCATGGAAGTGGTCGGCCGTGGCCGCGCGCTGTCCTCTTATCCGCATCCGTGGTTGATGCCCGATTACTGGCAGGTGCCGACGGTGTCGATGGGACTGGGCCCGATCCAGGCGATCTACCAGGCGCAGTTCTTCAAGTACCTCGAAAATCGCGGCTTGATCCCCAAGAGCGACCGGAAAGTCTGGTGCTTCATGGGCGATGGCGAGGTCGACGAGCCGGAGTCGCTGGGTGCGATCTCGCTGGCCGGTCGCGAAGGGCTGGACAACCTGATCTTCGTGATCAACTGCAACCTGCAGCGCCTGGACGGACCGGTGCGCGGCAACGGCAAGATCATCCAGGAACTGGAAGGCGTGTTTCGTGGTGGCGGCTGGAACGCGATCAAGCTGGTCTGGGGCAGCTACTGGGATCCGCTGCTGGCGCGCGATCAGGACGGCGTGCTGCGCAAGCTGATGATGGAAACCGTCGACGGCGAGTACCAGGCCTGCAAGGCCTTCGGTGGTGCGTACACGCGCGAGCATTTCTTCGGCAAGTATCCGCAGACGCGCGAGATGGTATCCAGCCTCAGTGATGACGACGTCTGGCGCCTGAACCGGGGTGGCCACGATCCGCACAAGGTCTATGCGGCCTACCACGCGGCGGTGCACACCAAGGGCATGCCCACGGTGATCCTGGCCAAGACGGTCAAGGGCTATGGCATGGGCCTGGGCTCGGGTGAATCGCAGAACCCCACCCACCAGCAGAAGAAGCTGGACGACGACTCGGTGCGGCTGTTCCGCGACCGGTTCCAGATCCCGATGCCGGACAACAAGCTGCACGAAGTGCCGTATTACCACCCGGGCAAGGATTCTCCGGAAGTGCAGTACATGCTGGAGCGGCGCCAGGCGCTCGGCGGCTTCCTGCCGCAGCGCCGACGCAAGGCCGACGCCAAGCTCAAGGCGCCGGAGCTTGCCGCGTTCGAACAGATCACCAAGGGCACCGGCGAGCGCGAGATCTCGACCACGATGGCGCTGGTACGCGGCATCAACCTGCTGCTGCGCGACAAGCAACTGGGCGAGCGGATCGTGCCGATCGTGGCCGACGAGGCGCGCACCTTCGGGATGGAAGGCATGTTCCGCCAGATCGGCATCTACGCCCCGTTCGGCCAGAAGTACAAGCCGCAGGATTCGGATCAGCTGTTGTATTACCGCGAGGACCAGAAGGGCCAGGTGCTGCAGCAGGGCATCAGTGAAGCCGGCGGCCTGGCTTCGTGGATGGCGGCGGCGACCAGCTACTCGATCAGCAACCAGGCGATGTTGCCGTTCTTCATCTACTACTCGATGTTCGGCTTCCAACGCGTCGGCGACCTGTGCTGGGCGGCGGGTGACATGCGCGCGCGCGGTTTCCTGGTCGGCGGCACTTCCGGCCGCACCACGCTGAACGGCGAGGGCCTGCAGCACGAGGACGGTCACTCGCACCTGCTGGCCGGGGCGATCCCCAACGTGAAATCGTACGACCCCACGTTCTCGTATGAAGTGGCGATCATCCTGCAGGACGGCGTGCGCAGCATGCTGCAGGAGCAGGAGGATCACTACTACTACCTCACCGTGATGAACGAGAACTATGCCCACCCGGACATGCCCGAGGGCTGCCAGGAAGGGGTCATCCGTGGGATGTACTTGTTGCGGGACTCGGGACTCGGGACTCGGGACTCGGGGAAGAGCAAGAACAAGAGCACGGCACCTTGCGTGCAGTTGCTGGGGTCGGGCACGATTTTGCGCGAGGTGATCGCGGCGGCCGAGCTGCTGGACAAGGATTTCGGCGTGAAATCCGACATCTGGTCGTGCACCAGTTTCACCGAGTTGCGGCGCGATGGATTCGATGCGGAGCGCTGGAACCGGCTGCATCCGGAAGACAAGCCGCGCGTGGCCTACGTGACCGGGCTGCTCGAAGGGCGTTCGGGTCCGGCCATCGCGGCCACCGATTACGTGCGTGAGTTCGCCGACCAGATCCGTGCGTTCATGCCTGACGGCACGCATTACACGGTGCTGGGCACCGACGGCTTCGGCCGCTCGGACACGCGTGAGCACCTGCGCGATTTCTTCGAGGTCGATCGCTACTGGATCGCGCATGCCGCGCTGGCCGCGCTGGCGAAGGAAGGCAAGGTCAACGCCAAGGATGTCAGCCGCGCGATCAAGGAATACAAGCTCGACCCGGACAAGCCGAACCCGCTGACGGTGTGATTCGCGGTTTGATCAGGATGCCCCGTCGCGTCGGTCGCGCGAAGGGGCCGGTCAGCCGGACAACGCCTCCTGGATCGCCTCCAGGCCGTGACCGCGGGTTTCGATGCCACTGCGCGCGAGCATCCAGCCGGCCGCTGCCATCGGCAGTGCGATAAGCAATGCCGACAGCATGAAGTGATCGAACATGCCGAACACGCCAAGCAGCGCGCCGAGGATGCCGCCGAACTTCGAGCCACCGGCGATCAGTCCCGCGCCCGTGCTGCGCAGGTGTACCGGATAGATCTCCGCCGCATACGGGATCAGCGTGGCGATCACCCCGCTGATGCTCAGCAGCAGGATCACCGTGCCGGCGGTGGTGAGCGCCGCGGAACGCAGGTTGGCCAGATCGATCACGAAGAAGAACAGCAGGTCGAGCGCGGTCAGCCCGATGAACAGCACCAGGGTGCGGATGCTGCTCCAGCGCTGGTAGAACCACACCACCACGCCGATGCCGGGCAAGGCGAGGATCGCCGAACGCGCCAGCAGCGCGGCGCTGGCCTGGGGATCTATGCCGAGCTTGACCAGGTTTGCCGGCAGCCACAGCAGGAAGCCGAAGTTGGCCAGGCCCCACGCCACCGCGCACACCATCAGCCCCCAGGTGATTGCGGCATGCCGGCCGCGCAGCAACTGGCGCATGCCGATGCGTGCGGGCGCATCATTCGCCGCGCGAATCACGTCGCTGGCGTGGTGGGCCGGCGCCAGCACCGGCACGGCGGCGTTGCCCGAGAAACGCTGCAGCACGGCACGCGCCTGGTCCTCCAGCCCGGCCAGCGCGAGGAAACGCGGCGACTCGGGGATGTAGCGGTTGAGGAAGACGATCAGCGCGCCGGTGGGCAGATTGAGCAGCCACAGCGAACGCCAGCTGTAGGTCGGCTCGAGCAGCGTCGCCGCGCCCGAGGCGAGCAGGTAGCCGGCCGAGGTGCCGACGCCGCCCAGCGCCACCAGCAGCCAGCCGCGATGCCGGGTCGGGATGGTCTCGGCCATCAGGGTGAAGGCAATCGGCAGCATGCCGCCGGCGGCGGCTCCCATCATGAAACACATCACCAGGTTCCAGCCGAAGTCCGGCATCGCGCCGCAGATCGCGGTGCCCATGAACATCAGCGCCGACAGCAGGATGCTGGCGCGGCGGCCGAACAGATCGCCGAGCCGGCCCCACACGATCGAGCCGACCACCGTGCCGGTCAGCGCCGACAGCGCCAGGAATCCGGCGGTCGAGCCGCTGATGCCGTATTCGGCCGCCATCCCCGGCATCGCAAAGCCGATCGTGGCCGGCTTCATCACGTCCACCGCCAGCGCGACGGTCAGCACGGCCACCAGCTTCCAGTGCTCGCGGTTGAGCGGAACGTGGTCGGCGGCATGGAACGGCAGCGGACTGCGATCGGGGTGCAGGGTGCGCCGCATCTGCTCCATCCGAGGCATCAGTCCGTAGCCGGCCAGCAACACGCCGGATGGCACCAGCGCCATGCCGACCAGCATCAGGTGGTCCATCGGCATGCCGGCGAGGCGATAGTGCATCGGTGCCGCCATCGCCAGCATCGGCAGATGCGCCAGTACGCCCGCGACGATCAGCGCGGTACCCAGCCAGAACGCGATCGGATGGTGGAAGGACATGTTTCTGGATGGCATGCGCGAGTCTGTCGGGGAGGCGGAACGATTCGGGTCGAAGCGGATTCAATGACGATCCGAACCACCGAATCCGTCTGCGTGGAAGCGCGACCCACCGGTGATCGTGGTGCAGGTAATCATGGTGGAACGGTGCATCATCCCTCAATCCCGAAGCGGGTGCGCAGGTCGCGCCGACCGGTCGGTGTCAGACGCAAAATGCGGCTGTCCAGGTCCTTGACCACCCATCGTCGCTTCAGGGCAGTGTCCAGCAGCATCGCGCCCACGGCGCCGCCGATATGCGGTCGCCGTTCGCTCCAGTCCAGGCAGGCGCAGGCGAAGCGGCGCCGCAACGAACGCACATGCGCCATATCCATGCCGAGCCTGGTGAGCGCCACGGTACCGGCGTCGGTGAGGTCGTACGTGCCGCCGCCCGTGCCTTTGCCCGGGGGATCGGCCGTCAGCCAGCGCAGCGCGATGAAGCGGTCGTGCAGGGCGACGGCCAGGGCGCCGGCCATATGGTCGTAGCAGGTGCGCGCGGCGCGCAGGCGGTTCGGGGTGTTGGGTTCGAAGCGGGCACGGGGACTCGCGGCGATGACCGACAGTGCCTCCAGCGCCGCGGCCACCTCGGGGCTGGCGAGGCGGTAGTAGCGATGCCGGCCTTGGGCCTGCACCTCCAGCAGGTGCTTGTTCGCCAACTTAGCCAGGTGCACGCTGGCGGTCGATGCGCTGACCTCAGCCACGATGGCGAGCTCGGTGGCGGTACGCGCATGGCCGTCGAGCAGGCAATACAGCATCCGCGTCCTGGCGGGCTCGGCGATCGCCGCGGCCACCGCGGAAACGCTGATATCCGCATCGCTGCTGGTGACATTCATGATTTGATCGTAAGCGAAGTATGTCGATGATTCAATCGCGACAATGTGCGGCATGAATTCATTCGATACCCCGGAACAAACCGCGCCGGACAAGCCGGCCGGCTCTGCGCCGGGTCTGCCAGGCCGTCGCGAATTCCTGGCCCGTGCCGGCCTTGTCGCCGCGTCCCTCGCCATGGGGATACCGCTGATGCGCGGCGGCGAGGCTGCCGCGTCCTGCGCCCTTCAACCGCAATCACCAGGGAGTGCCGCCATGATGATCACCTGCATCATCCGCTATGAAATCGACCCGTTCCAGCGCGAAGCCTTCAAGGAGTACGCGGAGCACTGGGGCAGCATCATTCCCCGTTGCGGTGGACACCTGGTGGGTTATTTCCTGCCGTGGCAAGGCACCAACTATGTCGGCTGGGGACTAATCGCGTTCGCCAGCCTCGCCAAGTACGAGGCCTACCAGGAACGTTTGGGGAAGGACCCCGAGGCCTTGAAAAATTTCGCGATGGCGCAGTCCAGGCGATTCATCCTGCGCGAAGAACGAAACTTCGTCGAAGTCGTGAACGGCACCTTCGACATCCCCGCCGCGGCCGCGTGAACCGCACGGTGATGCCATGAAGAAAATCGGCATCCTGGGCGGGGTCGGCTGGCGCGCCAGCGCGGAGTACTACGCCGGCCTGTGTCGCCTGGGCGAGGCATGGCGGTCGCGGGCGCACAACGCCGCCGTCTCGTCGGTGCAGGAAATGTCGATCGAATCGCTGGACCAGGCCACGGCGATCGCCTGCCTCGGCGTCGATGGCGACGAGGCATCGTGGTCGCGTTTCGATGCCTACCATCGCGACGCGCTGTTGCGACTGCAGGCGGCAGGCGCCGAGTTCGCGCTCATGGCCAGCGTCACGCCGCACCATCGGCATGCGCAGATCGTGCGCGGCGTGGGCATCCCGGTGATCGATCTGTTCGAGGCGGTGGCGCGCAAGTGCGCACACATCGGCGCGCGGCAGCTGCTGATCCTGGGGACCTCCCACACAATGGCGTCGGCGGTGTTCCGCGCGGTGCTGGCGCGGCATGGCGTCGCGGGCACTGCTCCGCACGAGGCTGCCGCGCGCACGTTGACCGGTGCATTGATCACGCAGCTGCAGCACGGAAACATCGACGGCGTGGCGGCGCGCGTGGGCGACATCGCGAAAGCGTCATTCGCGCCCTCGACCGACGCCGGTTCCGTGGCCTGCCTGGCCTGCACCGAGCTGCCGCTCGCCTTTCCCGAAAGCGGGGCACAGGAGGTATTCGAGACGGCCGGCGTCACCTACCTCAACGCCGCCGCGATCCACGTCGCCGCCGCGTTCGACTGGGCGGTCTCGTCCACATGATCGCGCGCGGGCTGCTGCTGCTCGCGGCGTGGGTGCTGCCATGCCTGGCGGTCGCCAGCGACGCGGCTTCGCCGGCGAGCGGTTTGCAACGCGAGGCGGTGTTCACCGACTACTCACCGCTCGCGCGCAGCGACGAGTTGTTGCGACGCCTGCTCAGTCCGCTGAACGCGCTGCGCGTGCACCGCGAACTGGCGCAGTCGAAGCAAGGCTTGCGCGAGCAGCCGCTCGACCTGGCCCAGCAAAGGTTTGCGCTCTACGTGCCCGGTGGGCCCGCGCCTGCGCGAGGCTATGCGCTGCTGGTGTTCGTGCCGCCGTGGCCGCAAGCCGTGGTGCCGCCGCGCTGGATGGCGACGCTGGAACGTCGCCACGTGATCTTCGTCAGCGCGGCGCATTCTGGCAACGACGCCGACGTCATGGATTGTCGCATCCCGCTGGCACTGCTGGCCGAGCAGAACATCGTGCGACGCTATCGGGTCGACCCACGGCGCATCTACATCGGTGGTTTTTCCGGCGGATCGCGCGTGGCCTTGCGCATCGCACTCGACTTTCCGGATGTGTTCCGCGGCGTCCTGCTGGATGCCGGCAGCGATCCGATCGGCAATGCGCAGATTCCGTTGCCGACGCGGGAGCGGTTCCATCGCTTTCAGGATTCGACCCGGCTGGTGTATCTGACCGGCCAGCGCGACGACGCTCGTCTTCGCCAGGATGTGCGCAGCCGGCAGTCGCTGCGGGATTGGTGCGTGTTCGATCTGGTCGATGAAGGCATGAGCATGCCGTGGACGGGCCACCAACTGGCCGGCCCGGACGCGCTCGAACGAGCGCTTGCGGCATTGGAGACCCCTGCGCGGCCCGATTCCGCCGCGCTTGCCGGTTGTCGCCGTCGCGTTGACCGGAAGCTGGCCGTGCTGGAGCGGCAGATCAGCGACCTGCTGGCGCATGGCCGGTTCGACGACGCGCGAATCGTGTTGGCCAAGATCGATATGCGCTTCGGCGGCCTGGCGGCGCCGCAGAGCATCAAATGGCAACGAGTACTGGCTGCGCAGCCTTGACCGGTGCGGCGTTGCCCGATCGGCGTTGGCCGGTCCTTCGCGAGAAAGCGCGAGAACGAGAAAGCGCTTGCTTCAATCCTCGTCGCGGCTGCGGAAGGCCTGGCGCAACAACAGGAACGCACCAATCGTTCCGGCGACAATCGCGACCGTTGCGGC
>Ga0208357_1003059_pt1 | contig 10558 bp, 9 predicted proteins | sample NGESurdeep092012_6_FD_184487 | JGI IMG/M metagenome (GOLD analysis project Ga0208357, IMG submission 184487) | Arctic peat soil microbial communities from Barrow, Alaska - NGEE Surface sample F52-2 deep-092012 (SPAdes) | ecosystem: Environmental > Terrestrial > Soil > Wetlands > Peat ... | reverse complement strand
ACTTCACCGGGAGGCCTGCGGCCTTCACTTCACCGGGAGGCCTGCGGCCTTCACTTCACCGGGAGGCCTGCGGCCTTCACTTCACGGGGAGGCCTGCGGCCTTCACTTCACGGGGAGGCCTGCGGCCTCCCATGCACGGAAGCCGCCGTCGAGGTCGGTGGCTCCGGCAATGCCGAGGTCGAGCAGGCTCGCTGCGGCCAGGCTCGAGGTGTAGCCCTCTGAACACACGACGATGACGCGCAATGAGTAGCTCGCGATGGGCAGCCGGTGGTCGCTGCGCGGGTCGAGCCGCCACTCCAGCACGTTGCGCTCGATGACGATCGCGCCCGGGATCTCCCCTTCGGCTTGACGTTGTGCGGCGGGCCGGATGTCGACGAGTACTGCACCGCTGCTGACTTCGGCGTAGGCCTCTGCCGGTGTGACGCGATCCAAGCGCGCGCGGGCAGCCTCCAGGATCTGAGCGATGCCCAGTGTCCCGGGCGGCGCGATTGTCGTCGTCACAGCTGTTCGATCTCTCCCTCGACGGGCTCTGGTGGCCCGCTATCTGGTTTGGCTATGGGAATAGTAGACATAACCACGCGCTGGTTGCTACCGTCGTCTGTTATGGCCGTCGCCTTGACCCGTGGAGCACGTCTTCACGCCCGCGTGCATCTGGACCTGGTCCGGCACGCAAGCGCGCTGTGTCGCAGCTGCGCACGTCACGGCGCAATGCGCTAGGCGAGCGACCTCACTGCTCGCCAGCCCTCGCCGTCCCCTCGATTTTCTGTTACTAATCCCCGTTTTTCGCGCCCCGACGCTGCGGTTCGCGGCTTGTGAGTGCGCGCTCGCAACACATCCTTGGAGAGATCCCGATGACCACCCTGTCGACGTTTACCCCCGCTCGCGTGCTAGCCGAAACGGTCCCCGTGTCCACGAGCACGACGGCCGCGATGCTGCGCTGGGCGGCAGTCTTCGCAGCGACCGCTGACCTGTCCGAGCTGCTGCCGGTCACCAACGAACGCAGCTGGATTCCGCTGTCGAATCCGGCCGGATGGGACGCGTGGCTGATCGCGTGGCCCGCGGGCTCGGACACCGGCTGGCATGACCACCAGGGGGCCGCCGGCGTCTTCTATGTCGCGCGTGGTGTGCTAACCGAATTCTCGCTGGCGGGTGGGCGATCGGCTGCGGTGAGCGGCGCCGGCGAGCCCGTTGCAGTTGCCGTGCCCACTGCGAACTGGACCGACGTCCGCACCCATCGCGTCGAGGCCGGTAGAGGTCGCGGGCTCGGCACTAACCACGTACATCACGTAGTGAACGAGTACGAGCAGCCCGCGTACTCGGTGCATGCCTATTCACCACGTCTGTACGGGATGACGCGCTACACCTGGCGCGACGACACACTCGTGCTCACGGGTCTTGAGGCTGATACCGCGCCCTGACGCGAACGTCGGCGCAGACGTGACTTGGTTCACAGCGGAAACGCAGCGGGGGATTGAACTCTTGTTTGCTGGCATTCGTCGCTCTAGGCAGAGGCGCGTAGGTCCGGAACGCTTGCGGATGGGCGCCTTCCTACGCTGCCAGGAGGCCCGATGAATCCCGCAACAACCGACTCCCCCGCCACCGACTCGCCTGTGATGCTCTCCCGCAGGACGGTTCTAGTCGCCGGGATCGCGGTTGCGGGAACGGCCGGGCTAGCCGCAGTGGCGGGCTGTTCGGCGAAATCGAGCGCCGCGGCAACGCCAAGCTCGACCGGACCTGACGTGCTTGCGACCGTGGCGAGCATCCCGGTCGGCAACGCCGTGAGCGCGACCCTCGATGGCAAGCCAATCCTGATCTCGCAGCCGACGGCCGGGAACATCGTCGCGTTCACTGCGATCTGCACGCACCAGGGCTGCACGGTGGCGCCGGCCGGCAAGGAGTTCCAGTGCCCCTGCCACGGTTCGGTGTACAACGCGGCCACCGGCGCGGTGATCCAGGGTCCGGCACCGCGGCCGCTCGCCGCGATCCCGATCAAGGTCGAGGGCGGCAACGTCGTCCCGGCCTGACCGCCGGCTCGGGGGGTACTCGTACTGGTCGTAATGGGTACATTCCGGCCTGGTCGAGCCCGAGCGCCTCCTAGCCTGCTCTAGTTCTTCTGGGTGAATCAGGTCCTGAACCGGGACGAACTCCGGCGTTCGGGTTGTGACCATCTCCCAGCCCGGTTAGGGTTCGAGGCGGTTGAGCTACGTCTATTCGTGACGTAGCCGCACCACCGCCGAACCCGCGTGAGCGGGATCGGGGAACCACAGGTTTGCGATCTTGGGGTGAATCGGCCTTCGGGCCGTAGGGCGCACTTCCCGCCCGAATCCGTCAGCTAACCCGGTAGGCGGTCGAGGGAGAAGGGCTCCGCTTTGCCGTTTGCCCCGTTGTGTGTCGGGACCCCGCGCACCGGTCGTCGTATCTTGGCGTCGGTTGGCGCCATGGCTGTTTCGTCTGCCGTGCTGGCAGGCCTGCTGCCGCTCTCCGCCGCCTTCGCTGCGGGCTCAACGACGACTACCGTTGCCCAGGCGCAGCAGCAGCTCGACGCCGTCTCCGTTCAGGCTGACCAGGCTGTCGAGGCCTACGACGAGGCGTCAAACGCCCTCGCGACCGTTACGGCGAACGCCACCGCGGCAAAGACGGCCGCCGCCCGGGAGCAGAGCGTCGTCGACGCCGCCAAGGTCGGCCTCCAGGCTCTCGCGGTCGCGCGCTACGAAGGCAGCAGTGCATCGCCCGCTCTCGCGGTCCTGCTCTCCAACGACCCCACCACCTTCTTGCGGCAGACCGAGGTGCTCCAGCAGGTCAGCCACTACCAAACGGCCAGCCTCACCGACGTCGTCAACGCCAACCGCGTCATGACCGCACTCCAGGCGAGCGCCGACCAGGCAGTTGCCGCTCAGCAAAGCGCGCTCGCTCACCTCGCCGCGACGAAGGCTGCGGTTGAGAAGGTCCTCAACCAGCAGACCGCGTTGCTCACCGCCGCACAAGCCAAGGCCGCGCACGACGCCGCAATTGCTGTGTCCGCGGCCGAGACTGCCGCCGTCGAACGCCAGCGCACCACCGCGGTGTCGAGGTCGGTCGCGCGGCCGGCACTGCTGTCGGTGCCGAAACAGACGACGCGCCCCAAGGCCCCGACCCCGGTCGCCGCGAAAGCACCGGCCGCGAAAGCACCGGCCGCGGTTGCTCCCGCAGCCTCCGGCAAGGTCGCCAAGATCCTCGCCTTCGCGTACGCCCAGCTCAACAAGCCGTATCGCTTCGGCGGCGCGGGCTCGCGCGTGTTCGACTGCTCCGGTCTGGTCATGCGGGCGGCGGCTGCTGCGGGAATCTCACTCGCACATTCGGCCGCGGCGCAGCAACGGTCAGGACACCGAGTGTCGCTGTCGCAACTCCAGCCGGGCGACCTGGTGTTTTGGGGTAACCCCGCCTACCACGTAGGTATTTACGTCGGCGGCGGCAAGATCCTCGACGCTCCGCACACCGGCACCGTGGTCCAGATCCAGTCGCTCTGGGGCCGGCCGAGTAGCGCCACCCGCCTCTAAGGGGCTCACGCCCTACGTGTGCCTCTAACGGGCTCACGCCCAACTGTGCACCTAGCGGGCTCACGCCCTAAGTGTTCAGCCTGGGCGGCCAGTCTGCCGATACCCCAGCGTGGTCCTTCAGTACGTCGCCGTCGCGCTCGCGCTTGCTGCCCTGGCCTTGCTCATCCGTTGGCTGCAGCAACGCGGCATCCGCGAACACGTGCCGTTTCCCGCGATCAGCATCAGTTCCTGCGTGGTGCTCGCGGTGGTGGCAACGTTTCCCGTCGTCGACAGAGTCACCCTCGAGAGTCGCCTCAGCCACTCGTCGTCCACCTTGCTTGGCATGCATGTCGAGGTGGATTGCCAGACGCTGACCGGATCGGCGCTCGACATGGGCAACGAGCTCGGGTACGTGAAATGGGGCCCGGACGGCATTCCCGAGCACAAGACGCTGATCAAGCATCAGCAGTGCAATGACCTGCACGGCTACCTCAATTCATCGAAGCAACATCCCAGTGCTGCTCAGATTTTGGCGGTGCATGTGCTGACTCACGAGTCGATGCACATGTCCGGGATCACCTCCGAAGCCATCGCCGAATGCGACGCTATGCAGCACGACGCGGCGATGGCCGAGGTCATGGGCGCCAAGCCGGGGGCGGCCCACAAGCTGGCTGTGGCGTACTGGCTGATGGTGTATCCGAATATGCCCGACGGGTACCGGAGCTCCGACTGTCGCCAGGGTGGGTCGCTCGACCTGCACCTGCCCAATGCGCCCTGGGCTCATAGCCTGACGTAGGGCGCTGCTTGAAAGTTTGATATTGCAGGGGACAGCGTGCGTTCCGGAACGTAGCCTCAAGGCGTGCGCGTGACATTTACCCGGCAGACCGAGTGCCGCTACGGCGTTGATGTGAGTCGCGAGAGCGGCCCGCCGGCCCGGTTGCGGGTGGTCAAGTTGGACGCCGAGTCGCTCCCTCGCGAGATCAAGCACTTCCTCGTGGAGCGGGAATTCGGCCTGAAGCTGGGGATCTTTGGCCAACTCGCCGCCGGAGGGGACGCCGGCCGGTTCTGGGCCGCACCTGCCGATCGCGACTCGCGGTTGGCGCATCTTTCGCATCGCCTGCAGGTCACCGGCCGCGGCGACCTCGGCCGGTCGGTCGCGCTCGTCGCGTGGTGCACGGCCGTGTGGGAGATCGAGACCGGACGTCGATCAGCGCGGCCGGGTGATCCACGACGGTCCAGTGATCAGCAGGCCGAGTGCTTCGCTGAGCCGTGGCCGCTGCTGGACGTCGCGGCCGTGCCGTGCGAACAGGTTGCTGCCGCCGTCCAGTGCCTCGCGTCGACCGCGGTCACCTGGCACGGCCTGCACCTCGGTGACCGGGTGTCCTTCGACTGGCCGCAGGCCCTGACGTTGACTGCACGCCGCTCCGCCTGAGTCGGCTTTACGGTCAGTCGGCCTAAGCTCAGCAGTCGGCCTAAGCCCAGCGTCGGCCTAAGCTCATAGGCAATCTCGCGTAGGAGCAGGAGGTCGACGTGACGCAGCTTTCCCAGTCGGGCTCGCCGCTCGACGTATCCGACTACGGCGAGGACCTGGCCGAGGCACTCGGCAGCGCGGTCACTGAGCATCATGCGGACGCCGACCCGGACCTCCCGGCGGATCGTTTCATCGACCGTGAAGCGAGCTGGCTCGACTTCAACTCCCGCGTGCTCGAGCTGGCCGAGCGTGACGATGTGCCGCTGCTCGAGCGGGTCAAGTTCTTGGCCATCTTCGCGACCGGCCTCGACGAGTTCTTCATGGTGCGAGTGGCCGGTTTGAAGCGGCGCATCGCTACTGGCATTGCTGTCACCGCGCCAAGCGGCCTGTCGGCGCGCGACCAGCTCGAGCTGGTCTCGACGCGCGCGCACGCACTGGCGACCGATCACGCCAGAGCCTTCTTCGATGAGATCAAGCCCGCGCTCGCCGAGCGCGGTATCCAGCTGCTGCGTTGGGACGATCTCGACGAGGCCGATCACACGCAGCTGCGCACCTTCTTCAGCGAGAGTGTGTATCCGGTACTGACGCCGCTGGCCGTCGATCCCGCGCACCCGTTCCCCTACATCTCCGGCTTGTCGCTGAACCTTGCCGTCGTCGTCCGCGATCCGCGTACCGGTGAAGAGCGATTCGCGCGCGTCAAGGTCCCCGAAATCCTGCCGCGTTTCCTGCCACTGGGCGGCGGTCGCTTCGTCACGATCGAAGAGGTCATCGCCGCGCATCTGCAAGTGATGTTCCACGGCATGGAGGTGCTGGAGAGCCACCGCTTCCGGGTGACCCGCAACCAGGATCTGGAAGTCGACGAGGACGACGTCGACAACTTGCTGCAGGCGCTCGAACGCGAATTGCTTCGCCGCAGATTCGGGCCGCCGGTTCGCCTCGAAGTTGAAGAGACGACGAGTCCGCGGGTGTTGGACTTGCTGATTCGCGAACTCGGTGTGAACGAGACCGAGGTGTACCGGCTTCCTGCACCACTCGACCTGTCTGGCTTGTGGAGCATTTCTGATTTGCAACGGCCTGAGCTCAAGTACGAACAGTTCGTGCCGGCGACGCACCCGCGGTTGGTCAACGCTGATGGTGACGGCGTCCGCGATATTTTTGCGGCTCTACGGTCTGGTGACATTCTCGTGCACCACCCGTACGACTCTTTCGCGACGAGTGTGCAGGCGTTCATCGAGCAGGCGGCTGCCGATGCCGATGTGCTCGCAATCAAGCAGACGTTGTATCGCACGAGTGGTGACTCGCCGATCGTCGATGCGCTCGTCGATGCTGCGCGCGCAGGCAAGCAGGTCCTGGTGCTTGTCGAGATCAAGGCGCGCTTCGACGAAGAAGCAAACATTCGCTGGGCGCGCAAACTCGAGCAGGCCGGTTGCCATGTGGTCTACGGTCTCGTCGGCCTGAAGACGCATTGCAAACTGTGTCTCGTCGTGCGTCGTGAACCCGATGGATCGTTGCGTCGATATGCGCATCTGGGCACCGGCAACTACAACCCGAAGACCGCTCGAATGTATGAGGACGTCGGCCTGCTCACCGCAGATAGAGCAATCGGCGGCGACGTCGCTGACTTGTTCAATCACCTGTCGGGATACACCCGACCGGATCCGTACAAGACACTGCTCGTCGCGCCCGACACCGTGCGCACGGGACTGACGGCGATGATCCGTCGCGAGGCCGACAACGCAATCGCCGGGCGCCCCAGCGGCATCATGATGAAGGTCAACAGTCTGGTCGACGAGGAGTTGATCGACGAGCTGTATGCCGCGTCACGTGCTGGTGTCTCGATCGACCTGATCGTGCGAGGCATGTGCGCGTTGCGCCCTGGTGTGCCGGGCTTGTCGGAGAACATTCGGGTGCGAAGCATTCTCGGCAGGTTCCTCGAGCACGCGCGCATCATGCGGTTCCGCGGTGGTGGCGACGACGAGTACTGGATCGGGAGTGCCGACCTGATGCATCGCAATCTCGATCGTCGGGTCGAGACGCTCGTTCGGGTCGTTGACCCCGAGGGCCGTCGCATCCTTGACGACGTGCTCGACCGTTCGATGTCTCTGGAGATCGCGGCTTGGGATTTGGGGCCGGACGGGAGTTTTGCGGCGACGAAGGGCGTCGACCTGCAAGGTGAGTTCGTTCGTCGTCATCGCGCGTCGCAAAGCCACGATGGACCGGTCGTTAGCTGATGCGGCCGCTGGGTAGACTTGCCCCGTGGCAAGGGACGTGAGCCCCAGGACTGTTCGGGAGACCGAGGCCAAGTTCCGGGTGAATCCGACCTTCGAACTGCCGTCCATTGTGGGCGTTGTCGCAGCGGTCGTGGCCATTGACAAGCCGAGTCACATCTCGATGAACGCGGTCTACTACGACACTCCCGACCTCCGGCTCGCTCGCGAAGGCGTGACGCTGCGTCGTCGCTCGGGCGGGTCAGACGCCGGCTGGCACCTTAAGCTGCCCGTTCTTTCGCACACGGTTCCCGACGGCACCGGCGTCCGCGACGAGATCCAGCTGCCGGATTCTGCGGCGATCCCGGAAGAACTCACCAAGCTCGTGACGGTCTGGGCGCGTACGGCAACGCTCGGGCCGGTCGCGACGCTGGCGAGCGAACGGACCAAGCTCGTCCTGCGTGGCGAGGACGGTGCCGCCCTTGCCGAACTCGTCGACGACACCGTGTCGGTTGAGGGGGGCAGTCACAACCAGGCCCAGTTCCGTGAACTCGAGGTCGAAGACACCGGTGGTGGTGAGCCGATCGTCGCTGCCGTTGCCGCTGTGTTGCGCGAAGCCGGGGCTGTTGGTGGTGAGTTCGTGCCGAAGGTGGTGCGCGCACTCGGGCCGCAGGCGACGACGCCGGCCGACCCGCCGCCGCCGCTGCCGGTCGATGCTCGTGATCCGGTCAGCGATCTGGTCGCGGCGACGTTGCGTGGCTACACCCGCATTCTGATGGGCTACGACGTCGCGGTTCGACGCGGCCTCGACGACGCGGTGCACCAGATGCGCGTGGCAACCCGCCGCCTGCGCAGTGCGTTGCGCAGCTTCGAGACGCTCCTCGACAAGGAATGGGCCGACGGGCTCGCGAGTGAGTTGCACTGGCTCGCGGGAGTTCTCGGGACCGCGCGCGACAGCGAGGTGCTGCGTACGCGACTGCTGCTTTCGGTGCGTACGTTGCCGCAGGAAGCAAGGCCGGACGCCGTCGGCGCGAAGCTAGCCGATATCTGCGACAAGCAGTGCAAGCTCGCGTTCGATGAGGCGTTGGCCGCTCTCGCGAGTGACCGCTACATCGCACTCGTCGAGCGGCTCGTCGACGGTGCTACCTATCCGCGCACAACCGACGCTGCCCGCCGTCCATCGTCCGTCGTGTTGCCGCCGGCAATCAAGGCCAGCTGGGCCACGATGCGTCGTCGTGCGAATCCGGTGACGCGCCGGCGTCACGACACTGCTCCGGCCACCGAGTACCACCAGGTGCGTATCGCGGCGAAGCACGTGCGCTACCTGTGTGAGGCGTCCGCAATCGCCTTGGGACCGAAGGCGCGCAAGCTCGCCAGGCAGGCGGAGCGCGTGCAAGAAGTTCTTGGCGAACATCAGGACGCTGTAGTCGCGGCCGAGTTTCTCTCGGCGGTCGCCTCGCTTCCCCGTATCGGCTCGCTGGGCTTCGGTCTCGGTTTGTTGTTCGCCCGCGAAGAAGCCCGAGCCGCGGCGGCAAGGGTTGAGTTCGGCGAGATATGGCCGGACGTCGTGCGGGCCAAGCGGCGTCGTTGGCTTGCCAGTTGATCGGCCTCTCTCACTGATGGCCGACCCGACGTTCGTCGAGGCTGCTGGTGGTGTGCTCTGGCGTCGAGCCGCTGGTGGTCTTGGCGTTGAGGTCGCACTCGTGCACCGGCCGAAGTACGACGACTGGTCAGTACCCAAAGGCAAGTTGCTCGTCGATGAACATCCACTCGTCGGTGCTCTGCGTGAAGTCGTCGAGGAGACCGGCTACACCGGCCGACCTGGTCGCCTTCTCGGTGAAAGCCGCTACCTGAAGGACGGTTCGCCGAAGCGGGTGCGCTATTGGTCGATCGAGGCGACCGAAGGCGAGTTCGTCACCAACGCCGAGGTCGATCAGGTGATGTGGTTGCCGCCCCGCGAAGCGGCTGTGCATCTCATTCCTGACCGTGACCAGCGCATTGTCCTGGAGTTCGCCCGAGACATTCGGGTCACGACCGCGTGCGTCGTGGTGCGGCACGGCAGCGCGGGTGAACGCTCGTCGTTCGACGGTGACGATCGCGAACGGCCGCTTGATGATCTCGGCCACCGGCAGGCGCTGGCGCTGATCCCGGTGCTCGCGGCGCTGCGGGTCGAGCGGGTGCTGTCGGCCGACGTGTTGCGCTGCCTCGACACCGTCGGGCCCTACGCCGCGCAGCGCCGGCTGTCGGTGCAAAGCGAACCCCTGCTATCTGAATCTGGCTATGCCGGCGCCCCTGACGCAGCAGCGGACCGGCTCGTGGCTTTGCTGGCAGCCGACGCGGCACCGACCACCGTGTGCAGTCAGGGTCGGGTAATTCCGCCGCTGTTGCAACGCGTGTGTACGGAGTTGAAGGCCCCGACTCCGTGGGATGGCTCAGTTCCCAAGGGCGGCTTCGTCGTGCTCAATATGGCCGCCAACGCGGATACGAACACGATCGTGTCGGTCGACAAGTACCGTCCCATCGCCTGACCGCTGTTGGGCGCTGGCCGTAGAGCCAATTCCTTCCTTGGACTGCTTCGCTTTACGTCCTTCGGAAGGCATTGGCCCTCCGGCCACCGCTTGCGTTAGTACTGGCGGATTGCCGAGGTCGGGGCCATCACGATGATCGGCGCGCGTGCGGGGTCGAGCCAGCGCAGCACCTTCAGCAGGTTCGGCTGTGCGATCGACACGCAGCCCGCCGTCCCGTCTGCGCTTGAGCCTCGGCCGTTGCCCACGTGCAGGAAGATCGCACTTCCCTTACCTGGCACTACGGGGTTGGTGTTGTAGGCGATGTCGACGGCGTATGCGTAAGCCGTGCTGTAGGTCGCGCTGGCAAGATGTTCCCCGGTCAACGCGGCGTTCTCTTGCCACGTGTTGTAGTACGTCGACGAGGAGTCATCGACCCAGACCGACTGCGAATCTGCCTCCCGGTAAGGGAACTTGACGCCGGGGGACGCTTTTTGACCGAACATCGTGCCGAAGCCGTACTTGCCGGCGGGGGTCCTCAGGTCTCCCTCGTGCTTGTCGGCGGAGAAGCCGTCGCGTCCAATATTTGCTGCCATTGCAGGGAAAACTGCACGCCAGACGCCAGCGTCTTTCTCGAACGTTTGTAGCGTTGCGACGTCGGTTGACCAGCTAGCGGACGTCACGATGACTACCTGCTGTGCATTGCCGACATCTTTGAGCTGTTGAACAAGCAACGGCGCAGGTGCGGCCGGCGTGGGGGTCGCAGTGGGTGCGGCCTTCGTCGGGGTTGGCTTCGGGGTTGGCTTCGGGGTGGGTTTCGGGGTGGGAGTTGCCGACGCGGTTGGCGTCGGTGTCGGGCTT
>Ga0208357_1003058_pt1 | contig 10561 bp, 10 predicted proteins | sample NGESurdeep092012_6_FD_184487 | JGI IMG/M metagenome (GOLD analysis project Ga0208357, IMG submission 184487) | Arctic peat soil microbial communities from Barrow, Alaska - NGEE Surface sample F52-2 deep-092012 (SPAdes) | ecosystem: Environmental > Terrestrial > Soil > Wetlands > Peat ... | reverse complement strand
TACCAGGAAACAGGAGACGCCAGTCACGCATGCCCTTCTCGCGCCCAAAACCCCGCAGAACCCCCATTGACACGGCCCCGCTCCTTCAGGGATGACAGAACCCGTCATAGAAGGGAGCCAGAAGAGTGCGTGTGTCGCCCATGCTGCGTGACATTGAGTCCGCAGCACGGTCGCGTATCTGCGGCGCAACGGTCCTGGACGTTATCCGGGGTGAGTGCCAAGCTCAGTCCGGCGGCGAATGTCTCACCTGCCGATCCGGGCCAGTCCCGGGCCGAGGAGACGGATGCGGGCCGGCTGAGCGTCGCTGCTCACGGGCCGGCAAGTCATCAAGGGAGAGTGTCATGAGCGTTTACAGGGTGACCGAGATCATCGGGACAAGCGGCACTTCATGGGAGGACGCGGCCGCGGAGGCGATCAGGACTGCAGCTGGGACAATCCGCGATCTTCGAGTGGCGGAGGTCGTGAAGCAGGACATTGCCCTGGACGAGGCCGGAGCGATCACCTACCGCACCAAGCTCCAGCTTTCGTTCAAGTACGAACCCGAGCGCTGACCTCTGGTCGGTTTCCGTCACTGGCGGGTTGGTGTGCCAGTTCTCAAACTAATTCCTCCCGTCCCTGCCCAGGCGGCTCTTATCCAGAGCGTCGCGAAACGTCCTGGAGTACCCACCTGATCGGCGGCATGAGCGGATGTCGGCCGCAGGCTGGTTCCGATTCTGGATTGGTGGGCGTATCGCAGGAGGGATCCAGGACCCAGCCGGTGATGTCGAAGAATGGCGTCTGGCATCGCCGCAGCCGCTGGCGGGCCCGCCAGGTTACTGTTATCGGCGTATTGGCCTGGCGGGTTCAGTTCCGCCACAATGCCGGTCGGTTCAGGGGTGCGTGACCCGGCCGGGGTTCATCAGCGTGAAGCGGACTGCGGGGAAGATTCCTCAAGGCAGATGCCCAGAGCCGGCAACGCCGCCGACGTTATGTCAGTCATAGGCGTGCGCCTCCTTCGTGACCACGCAGGCGGGTCAGCCGCCGTCCGGACAGCCGGGCCTGGATGTCGGCAGTGACGGAGTCGGGTGGCTGGTCGGCGTCCACCGCGACCAGTATGCCCCGGTCGGTGTAGTAGGGGACGAGCGGCCCCGTCGTCTCGGCGTACACCCGGAGCCGGTGCTGGATCACGTCGGCCACGTCGTCGGCGCGGCCTCCCTGGCTCGCACGGTCCAGGAGCCGCTGCGTGAGCACCTCCTCCGGCGCGTACAGGTAGACCGCCGCGTCCAGCGTCACGCCGAGCCGGGCCGCGAGTTCGGCCGCGGCTCTGGCCTGCGGCGGGGTTCGCGGGAAGCCGTCCAGGATGTACCCGCCGCCAGTGGCCGCCTCGACGACGGCCGGGGTCAGCGCGTCGAGCACGATCTGGTCGGGGACAAGATCACCGCGGGCCTGGTAGGCGGCAATCTCGCGGCCTGCGGGTGTACCGGCCTGGGCCTCGGCTCGCAGCAGGTCACCGGCGGGGATGTGCCGCACCCCGTACGTGGCTGCCAGCCGCTCGCCTTGCGTACCCTTGCCGGCGCCGGGGGGAGCGAGCAGCAGCAGTCTCACGGGACGACCAAGCCAGCCGGGATGACGATATCCCGCTTTTGGATCTTGCCGGTCGGGCCCTTGGGCAGCGCGTCGGCGATCCACACGTGGCGCGGGTACTTGTAGGCCGCCACCTGGCCCTTGACGTAGTCTCGCAGTTCCTCGGCAGTGATGACGGCACCCGGCTTTAGCGCCACCGCGGCCCCGACCTCCTCGCCCAGGGCCGGATGCGGCAGGCCGATCACGGCGGCTTCGGCGACTGCGGGATGCTCGTAGAGCACTTCCTCGATCTCCCGCGGGTAGACGTTGTAGCCGCCTCGGATGATCAGGTCCTTTTTCCGGTCCACAATGTAGAAGTAGCCGTCCTCGTCGACCCGGGCCAGGTCACCGCTGTGGAACCAGCCGTCGCGGATCGCCTCGGCGGTGGCCTCGGGGCGATGCCAATAGCCTTTCATCACGTTCGGCCCGCGAATGACGATCTCGCCCACTTCACCGTGCGGGACCTGGTGGTCTTCGCGGTCCACGACACGCATCTGGACGTCCCGGATGGGGGTGCCGATCGAGCCTGGCTTGCGCTCGCGGCCGGGGTGGTTGAACGAGGCGACCGGCGAGGTTTCGGACAGGCCGTATCCCTCCAGCACTGGGACGCCGAACGCCTCCTCGAATCCGCGTAGCACCTCGACCGGCAGGGCGGCGCCGCCAGAGATGCACGTCCGCAGGGCGGAGGTGTCGTAGTCCGCACGGTCAGGCTGGTGCAGCAGCGACACGTACATGGTCGGCACGCCTTCGAAGACGGTGACCCGGTGACCGGCGATGATCCGCAGGGCGTGCTCGGGGTCGAACCGCGGCAGCAGGGTCAGGCACGCCCCGGACGCCACGGCCACATTGAGCGCGACGGTCTGCCCGAACACATGGAACAGCGGCAGCCCGCCGAAGATGACGTCGTCCGGGCCCGCGCGGACGATGTCGGCCCGCGCCACCTCGGTGTTGCTGAGGAGGTTGCCGTGTGTGAGCTCGGCGCCCTTCGGGTGGCCGGTCGTGCCGGAGGTGTAGAGGATCACCGCCGTGTCCTCGTCGTCCCGGTCCGCCACGTAGTCATCCGAGGCGGCGGAGGCGAGCAGATCGGGGAAGCTGACCCCGTCCACGACGATGGATTCCGCCTCGGCCTGCTCCGCGCCGAGGCGTGCCTGGTCCGCGAATGCATGCCACGCGAAGATCAGCCCGGCCCCGGAGTCGCCCAGATAATAGGCGACCTCCCGCGCCTTGAGCAGTGGGTTCATGGGGACGACCACGCCGCCGGCCCGGAGCACGCCGTAGTACACCACGGGGACTTCGGCGACGTTGGGCATCATGATGCCGACCCGGTCGCCGGCCTTGAGACCCCGCTCGTGCAGCAGCCCGGCGGCCCGGGCGCTCGCCTCGTCCAGGGCTCGGTACGTCATTGCCGCGTTGTCCACCCGCACGGCCACCCGTCCGGCGTGGGTGCGGGTGGTGTGCGTCAGGTTCCTGGCCAGGTTCGTCACGCTGCTCATTGTCCGGCTGGCGACCCAGGCGGTCGTCGGTCCCCGGGATCAAGCCTGTCCCCGGGCGTTGGTATGACGGCACAACCGTTGTACCGGTGGCCTGAGGAAGGGGCCCATCCTCGTGTTGCCAGCACGTTATCGCCGGGTTCGCTGCGGCCTAGCGTCGTGGATCACACCGCGAAAGGGGCCGTGATGGACACTATCCGCCGCTATTCGATGTTCATCGGCGGGGACTGGGTCGACGCGGATGAGCGGTTCGAGATCCGCAGCCCGGCCACCGAGCTGCTGCTCAGCAGGGCGCCGGACTGAGCATCATGGAGTTCGACGTCCTGATCGAGATCCCGCGGGGCAGCCGGAACAAGTATGAGGTGGACCACGAAAGCGGCCTGATCCGCCTGGACCGGACGCTGTTCACCGCGACGCAGTACCCGGCCGACTACGGTTTCGTGCCGGACACCCTGGGCGAGGACGGCGATCCGCTCGACGCGCTGGTGCTGGTGCTAGAACCCACGTTCCCCGGCTGCCTGATCCGCAGCCGCCCGATCGGCATGTTCCAGATGACCGACGAGAAGGGCGGCGACGACAAGGTCCTGTGCGTGCCCGCGGGCGACCCACGCCAGGAACACCTGCGCGACCTCCGCGACCTGCCCGAGTTCGACCGGCTGGAGATCGAGCACTTCTTCCTGATCTACAAGCAACTAGAGCCGGGCAAGAGCGTCGAGGGCGCGTCCTGGGCCGGCCGCGCCGCCGCCGAAGCCGAAGTGGAAGCGTCCCGGCGCCGCCTGCGGGAGACCCAGAAGCCAGAGCCAGGCTGACGCGGACGTGATATCACGGTCCGTTCGCAGGCAAAGGTTGGCTCGTCCGGAGCGCCCGCTCAGGTGAACGCCCCGATGCCGGTGATGGCGCGGCCGACGATGAGCGTCTGCATGGTCTCGGTGCCCTCGAAGGTGTGGATCGCCTCGAGGTCGGCCATGTGCCGGGCGACTTGGTAATCGAGCAGGATGCCGTTGCCGCCGAGCATGTCGCGGGCGTCGGCGGCGATCGCGCGGGCCTTGCGGGTGTTGTGCATCTTGGCCAGCCCCGCCACGGTAGGGGTCAGTCGGCCGGCCTCGGCCAGCCGGCCGATCTGCAGGCAGTACAGCTGCATCGCGGTCAGGTCCGCGAGCATCGACACCAGCCTCTGCTGGATGATCTGGAAGCTGGCCAGCGGCTCGCCGAACTGGCGCCGTTCCAGCGCGTACCGCAAGGCGGTGTCGTAGACGGAGGTGGCGTGGCCCAGAGCGGCCCAGGCGCAGGTGCTGCGGGTGGTGGCCAGGACCCGGGTGGTGTCCTTGAACGAGCGCGCGCCAGGCAGCCGGTTGTCGGCCGGCACCCGCACCTCGTCCAAGGTGATGTCAGCCTGCCATACCGAGCGCAGCGACACCTTTCCCTCGATGACCTGCGCCTGGTAGCCCGGCGATCCCTTCTCCACGACGAACGCGTTGACCTGGCCGTCGTCGGTGTTGCGGGCCCAGACGACGATTAGGTCCGCGACGGTGCCCAGGCCGATCCACCGTTTGCGGCCGTTCAGCACCCAGCCGTCGCCGTCCGGGCGGGCCGAGGTTTCCAGGGCGACCGAGTCCGAGCCGTGCTCCGGTTCGGTGAGCGCGAAGGCCCCCAGCTTGTTCATCCGGGCCAGGTCAGGCAGCCAGCGCGCCTTCTGTTCCTCCGAGCCGCACATCGCGATCGACAGCATGGCCAGGCCCGCGTGGACGCCGAGGAACACACCGAGGCTACCGTCGCCGCGGTGCAGTTCCATCGTGACCAGCCCGCACGCCATCGGGCTCATCCCGGAGCAGCCGTATCCTTTGATGTCCTCGCCGACGATGCCGAGTTCGGGCAGCCGCTTGACCAGCGGCCAGCAGATCTCGGCCCTTTCCCAGTAAGGGCCGACGACCGGCACGACCTCCTCGTCGACGAACCGCCGGACGGTGATGAAGTGCGACCACTGCTCGTCGGTGAACTGCTCGCGGACGGAGAAGAAGTCCGTCCCGAGGGATTCCCCGAGGTGCACGCTCGTCACCTGCGTCATCGCTGGCTTCCTTTCGGGGCCTGGCTCTCCGGTGTGCTGAGGTCGGCATCGAGAAACGCCTCCACGACCGGAGCGATGTGTTCAGCGTCTGCGGCCAGCTCGAGGTGGCCGCCGTGATAGATGTGCAGCTCACTTTGTGCTATCAGCCGGTGCATGATCCGTGCGTTGACCAGCGGGATGATCGGGTCGTCGTCACCGGCCAGGATCAAGGTGGGCTGTCGCAGCCTCGGCAGCCGCGGCAGGCTGGTCCAGCCGGCGCCGGAGATCAGCTGGTAGTAGTAGCCCCGGGCCGGGCCCAGGCGGGTCGTCGCGTGCAGCAGGTCCCGGGCCACGACCGGGTTCTTCCGCGCGCTGCCGCCGTACAGTTCGCCGGCGATGCGGGCCGCGTACCCGGGGTCACGGTGGCGGCGCGGCGTGAGCATGCGCAGCAGGACGCGTGGATTTCCGGGGACCATCAGCGCGCCTGGTCCGGTCGCCACTAGCACCAGGCGGCGCGCCCGGTCCGGGCGGCTCAGCGCGAACTGCTGCGCCAGCTCGCCTCCCCAGGAGATGCCCAGGACGTCGGCCTGCTCATGGCCGAGATGGTCGAGCAGGCCGGCCAGCAGGGACGGCAGCGTGACCAGGTGGTACGGGACGGCCGGGGCCGGCGAGCCGCCGATGCCCGGCATGTCGAACCGGATGACCCCTCGCCGCGGATCGAGCGCATCGACGAACGGCTGGAGCAACTCCAGGCTCGCGCCGATGCCATTGCACAGCAGCAGGGGCGGCCAGTCCGAGGTCCCCTCCCGCACCGCGACCCGCAGGGCACGGCCGCCGATCCTCAGGATCCTCATCCGCTCGGCTGACCCGGGCCGGCGCAGCCGGCTTCGTATGACCCGGCCCAGGCCAGATCCCGGGCGGTCTTCCCCGGCCGGTCCGGGATGGGACGCGTCAATGGTCATAGACGTAGGTTCCCGGCGCGTCGCAGATCGGCACCAGGCCGCCACCGCCGGGCTCACCCGGGGCGGCCTTCTCCTCGCCGCAACGCTCGGCCAGCCAGCCCGCGTAGTCCGGCCACCAGGAGCCGTTGCAGGTCTCCGCGCGCCGAAGCCACTCCTGCGGATCCTCCGGGCAGTCCTTGGCCACCTGGTATCTCGCCTTGTCGTTTCCGGGCGGGTTCACCATCGCGGCGACGTGCCCGCTGGTGGACAGCACGAACCGGTTGCGGCCGGTGAGCAGCTGGGTGGACCGGTAGCAGCTCTGCCAGGGGCAGATGTGGTCGGTGATCCCGGCGACCAGGTAACTGTCGCGGTCGATCAGGGCCAGGTCCACCGGTGAGCCGAGCATGGTCACCCCGCCGGGCCGGACCAGCGCGTTCGTGACGCCCAGCTGGAGGAAGTCCCGATGCAGGCCTGCGGTCATCCGGGTGGTGTCCGCGTTCCAGAACAAGATGTCGAACGGTGGCGGCTTGCGTCCGAGCAGGTAGTTGTTGACCCAGTAGTTCCAGATCAGGTCGTTCGGGCGCAGCCAGGCGAACACCTCGGCCAGCGACCGGCCGTCCAGGTAGCCCCGCGCCCGGGACGCAGCCGCGGCCAGCCGCACAGTCCGCTCGTCGATCACGGCGCCGGCCAGGCCCGCCTGCGCCTCGTCCAGCACGGTGACCATGAGGGTGAACGCGGCGAGCCGGTCCTGCTGGCCGGTGTGCGCCAGGTGCGCGGCCACCATCGCGGAGATGATGCCGCCGGAGCAGGCTCCCATGAGCGCGGTCTGCTCGCTCCCGGTGATCCGCGCCGCCGCGTCCATGGCATCCAGGACAGCCTGCCCATAGGTGTTGAAGTCCCATGCCGCGTGCCGGGCGTCCGGGTTGCGCCAGGAGATCATGAACACCTGCAGGCCGCTGCCGGTCAGGTACTCCGCCAGGCTCCGTCCGGGGGCCAGGTCCATCAGGTAGAACTTGTTGATCGTCGGCGGCACGATCAGCAACGGGACCTGCCGCACCGCGGCCGTGGCCGGACGGTACTGGATCAGCTCGAACACCGGAGTCCGCAAGATCACCGACCCGGGCGTGACGGCGAGGTCCACCCCGACCTCGAACGCGTCCGGCTCGACCATCGAGGGCACCCGTGGTGCGGCCGCCATGTCGGCGACGAAATGCCGGAGGCCCGCCAGGGCGCTGCTGCCGCCGGTGTCGATGGCGGCCTTCAGCGCCGCCGGGTTCAGCAGCGGGTTATTGCTCGGGGCCAGCGCGTCGATCAGGTTGGTCACCCCGAAACCAACGCGTTCGGAGTCCGCCCAGTCCAGGCCGGCGTCGGCCACCACACCTTCTGCAGTCCCCGCAGCAGCCAGGTACGCCTGCATCGCCCGGCGCAGCACCGGATTGCCCGCCCAGCCCGGATCGGCGAACCGGCGGTCGCGCCGGGACGGCTGCACCTGCGAAGTGCCCACCGCGATGCGGCCCAGCTCACCCAGCAGCTGGCGCCCCCGCCCGGCGACCAGCCGGGGCCGGCCAGCCAGCGCCGCAGCCAAGCGCAGGCCGGAACCACCCGGGTTTACCCGGCGCAGCGCGCCGATGGCCGCATCAGTGAGCAGCAGGTCTAGGGGCGCCGCCACGGCATCCGCCGCGGCTGATCTGATCGTGTCGCTGTCGGGGCTCATGATCTCTCCTCCAGAGGAGCCTAAGCAGCAGGGCGCGTTCTTCCATTGGTCGCACGTTACGAAGCTGGCCTCAGGCGTGGTCCCGCGAGCACAGGACTTCGAATCACGGGAATCCGGTGATGGCCAAATCATTTCCCTGACCGCCAGCGTGAGTTCTCGTGACACTTGCCGTCGCGCCCGCGATCAGTCGCCTCTAGGCAGGCTGGCTTCGATCGGCGAGGATCCACTGATGGGCATGGACATGGACGCGGATGGTCAGGGGGTCGCTGAGCTGGTGGCTGGCGTGGCTGCCGCGGTACCTCCGCAAGCGGTGTCTGCGGACGTCTTCCAGGCGATAGTCCGGGAGATTCCGCAACTGGAGGAGGACAAACCGCTGCTCGCCCTGCTTGCTTCGAGCGTCGACGGCAACGTGGATACGTGCCTGCAGATCATGCAGCACCGGATCGATCTGTCCGCTGTGCGGGCCCCGGCCGCGGCAGTGGAGTACGCGCGCCGCCTGGCTCAGCGCGGCACGCCGCTGACCACCCTGCTGCGCACTTACCGGCTCGGGCATGCTCGCTTCTCCGACTGGCTGCTCAGGGAACTCTCCCGGCATGCCGATGACGCCCAGGTGATCAGCGCAACCACGGTGAGAATGTCCAGGATCGTGGCCGCCTACATCGATCAGACTTCCGAGGAGATGGTCGCGGCCTATACCCAGGAGAGGGAACACTGGGTCCGGAACCAGAATGCGGCGCGGGCCGCCAGGGTCCGGAGACTGCTGTCAGGTGACCGGAGTGACGTGCGTGCCGCAGAGGCCGTCCTGGGCTACCGGCTGCGTCAGTATCACGTGGGCGTGGTCTGCTGGGTGGAAGGTGCGTCCGGCACAGCTGACGAACTCACCAGGCTGGAGCGCGCCGTCGGCCAGGTGGCGGTGCAAGCGGCCTGCGCCGGCGATCCTGTGTTCCTGCCCCGCGACGAATCGAGCGCCTGGGCATGGCTGCCATTGGGGATCCGCGACAGATTCGACTCGGCTGAAGCCAGCACGGCCGACGTCAGCGCCGACGTCCACTTCGCCTTCGGCGACACCGCGAGGGGCACTGGCGGGTTCCGCCTCACCTACCTGCAGGCGATCGCGACCGAGTCGGTCGCGCTCGCCGCAGGATCTCGCGCACCCCGGGCCCTGACGTTCAACGCGGTGGCACCCGTCGCGATGATGCTCGGATCCGGGGACCTGCTGCGCGGCTGGGTGCGCACTACTCTCGCGGGCCTGGCTGCCGATGACGAGCACCACGCTCGCCTGCGCGAGACCTTGCTGGTATTCCTGCAGACCGGAGGCAGCTACAAGGCCACCGCCGAACGTCTCGTATTGCACAAGAACACAGTCCAGTACCGGATCCGTAAGGCCGAGGAGAGCCTTGGCCGCGCAGTGAGCGAGAACCGCCACGACGTGGAACTCGCGCTGCAAGTGAGTTTCTGGCTTGGCCCGGCAGTCCTGCATCCTGGCCCTGCATCCGCGGGCGCACCGCGCGAGAAGGCGGATCCGTAACGGCCCGGCACAGTGGCCGGCGACTCGCCGGCTGGTGCTTTGTTGATCATGTCCCGTCGAACCGGAATTCGCTCTGCCAGCTGCCCTCGGACTGTGCGAGCGTCCAGTAGGCGTCTGCGATACGGGCGGGGCTGAAGGGAGTGTCTTCGGCGATGATCCCCGCGACGGTAATGCTCGCAACGTGCACGGCGCGCGGCGCCAGTTCGTCTCCGAGCATGGTCGCTGCGGATCGCAGTGCCGCCTTGCCGAGCGAGACAGTCGCCATGCTGGCGACGGGCCTGTCGGCGAAGCCGCCGCCCGTGAAGAAGATGGTGCCCGCCACCCGCGGTGCGCATTGCCTGCGCAGCGACTCGTGCGGCGGCGATGGCGCTGACGACGTCCACGTCGTACGCCTGCTGCAGGTGAGTGATATCGCTTTCCAGCAGCGTGTCGGGCGCGGCCAGGACGGCGTTGTACACCATCAGGCCTGGCGCGCTGCGCGCTGCGTATACCGAGCCGGGCGCGGCCTGGAAGGCTTGTGGGTCACCGGCATCAGGCTGCGCGCTGCTCGTCAAGGTCGTCCCCCCTTTCAGGTCGGTGAAAGCCGCAGCGGCACTGGCTGGCTGAGGGATGACGGCAGTGCTAGCCCGCGGAGGCCAGGGCCTCGCGTGCTGCTGCGTCCAGCTCGATGTCCGCGACGGCCATGTTTTCCTCGAGGTGGCGCATTGATGAGGTGCCGGGGATGAGCAGGATGTTCGGCCGGAAGCTCAGCAGCCACGCCAGGGCTATCTGAGCTGGAGTGCGGCCGAGGCGGGCTGCGATGCTCGCGACCTGCGGGCTGCGCAGGACCGGGTTACCGCGGGCGAAGGCCGAGCCGAGCGGGAAGAACGGCACGAAGGCAATGCCCCGTGCCTCGCACTCCTCGAGCACCGGCAGGGAGTGGCGGTCGGCCAGGTTCATGGGATTCTGCACGCATGCGACGCTGGTGACCGCCAGCGCGTGAACCAGATGCTCACGGGTGACGTTGCTGAGGCCGATGCCGGCGGTCAGGCCCTTGCCGCGCGCCTGCACCATCGCCGTGAGCTGGTCATCGAATCGCTGGCCCGGCCTGGCATCGTCCATGAGGCGCAAATTGGCCGCGGCAAGATGGTCGACTGCCAGAGTGCGCAAGTTGTCCTCAATTCCCTGCGTGAGCTGGGCCGGCGAATCGAAACGCAGCACCCGGCCTGACCGGTCCCGTCGCGCGCCAACCTTGCTGACCAG
>Ga0208357_1003057_pt1 | contig 10566 bp, 13 predicted proteins | sample NGESurdeep092012_6_FD_184487 | JGI IMG/M metagenome (GOLD analysis project Ga0208357, IMG submission 184487) | Arctic peat soil microbial communities from Barrow, Alaska - NGEE Surface sample F52-2 deep-092012 (SPAdes) | ecosystem: Environmental > Terrestrial > Soil > Wetlands > Peat ... | reverse complement strand
ATCGGGTGCGGTGAAGATCGGCACCGGCGTCGTCCAGGTCCAGCCGATCGAAGGTCCCGGCGTCTGCGGCGCCGATTTCCCGCTGAAGGTCTCGGCGCTGGGCGAGGGCGGCGTGCCCATGGCCTATGGCGACGACCTGCGGCCGCCTGCGGGCATCCCGAACGCGTCGCTGGCAAGCATGCCGCATTGGCCGGCGAGCCAGCCGAGCTATATGCCGCCGCAACCGGTCGCCAGCGCGCCGACATCCGGTGCGCGCATGCAATGGATGACTGGCCCGCAAGGTGTCGAGCAAGGCCGCGCGCCTGAGCAGGCGCCAGCCAGCGCGCCGTCATACCAGCCGGCCTACCAGCAGCCGTCTTACGAGCAGCAGCCGGCCTATCGGCAGCAGCAGCCGGCTTACGAACAATCCACGGAGCCTGTCGGCGCGCCGATGTCGATCCGCCCGGCCAATGCCGAGGAGAGTGACGATATTCCCGACGATGCCGTTCTGCCCGAGAGCAGAGCGCCGGCGATCGCGCGCCCGCAATCGCAGCCTCCGATGCAGCCGGCGTATCAGCCGCCGCAGGCACCGCCCGCGCTCGGGCCGCAACGCACGCCTGCGGCAGCCACGACCCAGGCAACGCTGACGCCCGCGGCGACGCTTGCCTGTCCGCTCGTCTCGGCGCTGGATCGTTGGGTGAGCGAAGGCGTGCAACCGGCCGCGCTGCATTGGTTCGGCCAGCCGGTGGTGCAGATGAAGCAAATCTCGGCCTATTCATGTCGCGATATGGTCGGGACCAGCAGTCAACACATATCCGAGCACGCCTTCGGCAATGCGCTCGACATCGCCGCGTTCACGCTCGCGGACGGACGAACGATCTCTGTGCAACATGGCTGGCATGGCTCGCCGGAAGAGCAGGGTTTCCTGCACGACGTGCAACTCTACGCCTGTGAGACCTTCACCACCGTGCTGGCGCCCGGCTACAACGCCGCTCACTACAATCACATCCATGTCGATCTGATGCGGCGCGCAAGCGGCCGGCGTCCGTGCCGGCCGAATGCGGTGGCGGGCGAAGTGGTTGCTGCCAAGGCGCGTGCGCATTATGCGGCCAAGGGCGCACCGGCCTATACCGGCTCGATTCCGAAGCAGTTCAACACTGTTGGCGACGTCCTCGCCGGCGCCGATGGCCTCTATGACGACGACGAGGACTCGTCCGACGCGCCCGCGAAGCGCGAGCCGGTCAAAGCATCGACCAAGAGCGGCGGATTGCTCGACTTCAGCCATTGGAGTCTGTTCGGCAAATCAAGCATGAGTAATGTCGCTTCGCCAGATCCCTCCGCAGCGGCCATGCACTAGAACGCCGCGTCGAGGAGCATCGCTCCGAACAGGACGAGCCCGGCGTCGCGGTTCGATTTGAACAGCCGTAAGCACAGCGCCGGGTCGTCAATGTCGATCCGCCAGACCTGCCACGCCAGTTGGGCGGCGAAGGCGACCATGCCCACCACGAAAATCGCGCGGCCGCCCGCCACCAGCCCCGCAGCGCCGATCAGCACCACGGCGCCCGCATAGAACACGGCCAGCATCGGTTTGGTATCCGTCTGGAACAGGAGTGCGGTCGACTTGATACCGATCATCAAATCGTCCTCGCGGTCCTGATGCGCATAGATCGTGTCATAGGCGATCACCCACAGGATCGATCCGGCGTAGAGAACGAGTGCCGGCGCGTCGAGCCGCCCGAATGTCGCCGGCCATCCCATCAGCGCGCCCCAGGAGAAGGCGAGGCCCAGAACGATCTGCGGCCAATAGGTGATGCGCTTCATGAAGGGATAGATCGCGACCACGCCGAGGGAGGCGAAGCCGCAGACAATTGTGAAGCGATTGAACTGCAAAAGCACGAGAAGGCCGACGAACGCCTGCGCGACCATGAAGATCGCCGCCTGCCGCGCCGTCACCTGGCCGGACGGGATCGGGCGTGAGCGCGTGCGCTCGACCTTCGCGTCGAGATCGCGATCGACGACATCGTTCCAGGTGCAGCCGGCGCCGCGCATGGCAAAGGCGCCGATGAAAAACAGAACGACGTGCGATAGCCGCGGCAACTCACTCGCACGCATCGCGGCGAGCCCGAGCGACCACCAGCAGGGGATCAGTAGCAGCCACGATCCAATGGGACGGTCGAGTCGCGCGAGTCGCAGATAGGGCCGAGCGAATGCGGGGGCGAGACCGTCGACCCAGTTTCCGGTCGCATCGGCGACGCGTCCGGCGCTCTCGCTCATTTGCCGATGGGCGAGCCGGTCAGCGTGTCGAACGTGCCCCGGCCGGTGCGGATGTTATTGGCGTTCGGCACGGGCGCGCTCAGCGCGTCGCTGAGCGACGGCCCGGCCGGCCGCGGCGGCGCTTCCGCCATTTTACACAATTTGGTCCGGATCTCGGCCGCGTGCGCGACGCCGGTCTTGATCTGCTCAATGATCTGCGGCGGGATCCCGCACCAGCTCGCGTTTTCATTCGCGTATTTCAGCATTTTGGCCTGGGCCGCGTGGAAAGCGGTGAACAGGCGGCAGGCCTCCTTGGGCTGAGCGTGGCGCTTGCTCGCCTCCTGGATCAGTTTGGCCTTGTTCTCAGTGTCGTTGCGCAATTTGGTGAAATCGCCGATGCAGGGTGGCTGCTGCGGCTGCTGACCGGGTGCCGGCGGGAATTGCGCAAAAGCGCTTCCGGCCAGCAGCGGCAGCAGGCCCACGGCCAAGATCAGGCCCCGGCGCAAAGTCATGACGATGTCCTCTCGATCATCTCTGTCGGCATTATACAGCCGCTTGGGCCGCGCGCAGCCGAACTTACGACGGTATAACAACCCGCCGAATGCGTCGGGAAGGCGGCAACTTGACCGGCCGGACCTCGCCTCGGGCGCCTTGAGGCGCTAAACCGCTGTCCGCCAGTCTTTACCTCGTCACGGTCTTTGATGTCGCAGTACGATTTCCGCACACCCCGCCTTTATGTCGACGAGCCGCTTCGGTCAGGCGCCGAGGTGGTGCTGGACCGCGACCGGGCCAGTTATTTGTTCAACGTGCTGCGGCTCGGCGCCGGCGACGCTGTCCTGTTGTTCAACGGCCGCGATGGCGAATGGCGCGGGGCGGTTGCCGTCGCCGGCAAGCGCGGAGGCGCGCTCACGATCGGCGAACAGACGCGGGTGCAACCGGTGCCTGGCAGCGTGCATCTCCTGTTCGCACCCCTCAAGCACGCCCGGCTCGATTACCTGGTGCAGAAGGCGGTCGAGATGGGCGCCGCGCGCATTCAGCCGGTCATGACGCGGCACACGCAGGTCGCCCGCGTCAATTCCGACCGCATGCGCGCCAACGTCGTCGAGGCGGCACAGCAATGCGGTGTCCTGTCTCTCGCCGAAGTCGGCGAACCGGTCGCCTTCGAGCGCCTGTGCGCGACACTCGCACCGGAGCGCCTTGTCGTGTTCTGCGACGAGGATGCGGATGTGACCGACCCGGTCGCGGCCCTGCGCGGCGCGCCGCATCATGCTGGCGTGGCGATGGTGGTCGGGCCGGAAGGCGGCTTCTCCGAGGAGGAACGGGCGGCGCTCGTCAAGCGCGGCAATGTCGTGCGTCTTTCATTGGGGCCGCGCATCCTGCGCGCCGATACCGCCGCTGTGGCGGCGCTGTCGCTGGTGCAGGCGGTTCTCGGAGATTGGCGATGAGAGGCTGCCGGCCATTGCGGCCGGCAGCCTCGCTTGTCATACGCGGGCCGGTGACCGGCCGCGCGGACGCCAACGCAAGCATACGCCAACGCGACTCTCTCGGCCGCTTCATTGCGACCGTTTGATCGCCGTGTTCGGCCGAACACCTCCTGCTTCGGGACTTTGCCGGCGGTACGCGTGAACGCGACTCGACAGCCGCAGGAATCCCGATTCGCGGGCGGGAGAATGCCGCCGCTTGCGAGGAGTCACGAGTCTTGAAATCCTGGAATCCGTGAATCGAATCGCTTGCAGGACGGAAAGCTGTGATAAAGTCCGCTTCGTCCGAGGGAGTATGCCATGTCGCGCGCGTCGCGTTGTCTGGAATCGCTCGCCGCCGTTGCCATGTTCTCGCTGGCCGCTCATGTGCCGGCGCAGGCGGCAGGCCCGCTGGAGAAGAATTTCTATCTCTCGGGGCCGAATTTCGACGGCGACCTGCCGCGCTGCGAGGCCGCGCTCAGCCGCATCACCGACCAGTTCGGCGATACGCAGGCCCATTTCTGGGCCAACAACGTGGCCATCGTCGGCTACGAGCGCGTGCGCGAAGTTGCCTATAATCCGTGGGCGCTCGGCAGCAATCCACGACGCTTCTGTAGCGCAGTGGCGCTGGTCAATGACGCCCGCTGGCCGCAGGTGCCATATCGCAAGCACGTGGTGAAATATTCGATCGGCGAAGACACCGGCTTTGCCGGCTTCGACTGGGGCGTCGAATGGTGCGTCACCGGTTACGACCTCGACTGGGCCTATAACCCACGCTGCAAGATGGCGGGGCCCTAGGGGCCGGCGGACTCCGCTTGGCGGTAACTTAGAACTGCTGACTTAGAGGGTCGGCCTATCGCCGCGGCCGGCAAGCCAGTCGGCAGAGGCTGCGATTTCAAGAAGACCCTCGCGCATGCGCAACATGCGTGCGCGCTCATCGGCGCTCATGGCTGTATCTTCGGCCCGCGCCGCGCATTGCATCGCCAATCGGCGCATCTCGGCTGCATTCAGGGTGTCGGGCATGTCGTGCCCTCCGTGGTGGTCTCGACGCAGCCCAATGTCAGCGGTTTTTCCCGCGAATGCGAGTCACGCGTAGTCTAAGAGCAAGTCACTCATTTGGCCGAGAAAGGGGAAAAGGCATCGGTACGCCCGTCTCGCCGCCGGGCAGGTCGAGCACGCCGAAATCCGCCGATTTTTTTCCAGATACCACCTGTGTCATTCCGGCGCTTGCCAGGCCGATGCGGAACAGTTCGCGCACTGCAGCCGCGCGGCTCGGCATGCGCTGCCGGAATCTGTAGTCGTCCACGGCGCTTAGTTCTTCCGGCGACAGCATGATTTGCAGCCGTTCGCCGCGAGCCAGATTTGCCTTTGGCATTATGCGCCGGACCATCGGAAGCCCCCTACTGAGTGTCTTACCTATGAGACGCGAAACGCCGCATTGCCATACAACAAGTCACTTACTCATTTGTTCCATCCGAGATTGCAGGCGTTGTGATCTGTGTTCGTTTCAATTTGTTCTTGTAACGTTCTAATTTCGGGGATAGCGTGCGGTGGGAACCGTTAATCTCGGTCAATCGTGGTTTGTTCTTGTTGAGTGGGAGGCATCCATGCGAACACGCCATTTTCGTCGGATCGGGTCGGCGGTGCTACTGGCCCTCGGTATCGTCCTCACTGCCGCCGGGGCTGCCGGCGCGCAGGACCGCCGGCAGAACGAGCCTGGCAAATTCGACTACTACGTGCTGGCGCTGTCCTGGTCGCCGTCGTTTTGCCAGGCTTCCGAAGAGCGCGCGCCGAACCGCGCACCCGACCAGCAATGCGCCGGCCGCCCCTTCGCTTTCGTCGTGCACGGCCTGTGGCCGCAGTATGAGCAGGGCTTCCCCTCGTATTGCCAAGTGCCATCGCCGCGCCTCGACCGTCAGATCGTCGGCAGTATGCTCGACCTGATGCCGAGCCCGCGTCTGGTCTTCCATGAATGGGACCGGCATGGCACCTGCTCGGGGCTGACGCCGCACGCTTTTTTCGAAACGGTGCGCAAGGCGCGCGCGGTAGTGAAGATTCCGGATGACTATCTCGCGCTCGATCAGCCCAAAACGGTGAGCCCCGCGGAGGTCACCGACGCCTTCCTCAAGGCAAACCCCGATCTGTCGCGCGACGACATGGCCGTCGCCTGCGACACCAAGCGGCTCAGCGAGGTGCGCGTCTGCCTGACCAAGACCTTTGGCTTCCGCGCCTGCCCTGAGGTCACGCGGCGCGCCTGCCGGCTCGACAAGATGCAGATGCCCGCCTTGCGCGGCGGCTAAACGGCTGCGGAATTTTTAGAGCCGCATGCGGACCTTGTCTCGACGATCGCGTTAAGCAGCCGCTTAGCATTGGCGGCGGCTGACGGGGAAAACCCCGTTTTGTCGACAATTCGAACAAGATTTTCGCAACGTCGCCGCGCAATCTTGGCCGCGCGATCGGCGCGATGGAGCGCGCGGGCCATGAACCGATTCCAAGACTATCTATGCTTTGCAGTCCGGTTCGCCGGGCTCGGCTACATCGTGCTGTGGCCGGTGAGCACGCCGGCGCATGGCGAACTCTTTGGCACGTCCCTGATTTGCACCGGCAAGACCGCGGACGTATTCGCTCTCATTTGCCGCATGCCGCATCCGTTGCAGATGAGTATCGGCCTGCACGCAGCCGGTGCGTTGTGCGCGGTGCTGGCGACGTTGCACGTCTTGTTGCACGTCTTGTTGCGCGTGATTGGCCGCGCGCGGCGGCGGCATCGCGGCCTTTCGGCCGTTCCGGCCGTCAGCCCCGTGGCGGTCGTGCCGCCTCCAGCGCCGAAGTCGCGCTTGCGCTGGCGCCACTTGCCGCCGCCGCGCAAGTTGCTCCAGGCCCGCTCGCATTTCGGCCTGCGCGGGGTGCCCCAATAGCGCCGCGCTGTGGCATAAGCACAGCTGACACGCCATTGCCGACGGCCGACGCATTTGAATTACCGCCACGCCTTCCATGCCGGCAGTTTCGCCGACGTCTTCAAGCACGCGGTGCTGTGCCGTCTGCTCGACTATCTGCGGCAGAAGCCAGCCGCCTTCCGCGTCATCGACACGCATGCCGGCGCCGGCCTCTATGACCTGACGTCGCCGGAAGCGACGCGCGGGGGTGAATGGCGCGACGGCATTTTGCGCCTCATCGAGGCGCGGCTGCCGGACAAAGTGGCGGCCCTGCTCAAGCCCTATCTCGACGTGATCGGCGCGCTCAACGAGCCAGGGCAATTGAAAGTCTATCCAGGGTCACCCGCGCTGGTGCGCGCCTGGCTGCGCGGGGAAGACCGGCTGATCGCCTGCGAGCTCGAGCCCGAGGCCCACACGGCGCTTGCCGACGCCATGCAGCGGGACACGCGGATCAAGACCCTTGCGATCGACGGCTGGACGGCCTTGTCGGCCTATGTGCCGCCGAAGGAGCGACGTGGCTTGGTGGTCACCGATCCGCCCTTTGAGCAGGACAGCGACTTTCCACGGCTGGCCCAGGCACTGGCCGTCGCGCACCGCAAATGGGCCGGCGGCCAGTATCTGTTATGGTACCCGATCAAGGGTCGGACGGAGCCGGATGCGTTGGCCAAGCGGCTGGGCCGGCTCGGCATTCCGAAAATCCTGCGCGCCGAACTGATCGTCTCGCCTCTGTCCGATCCGACCCGGCTGAACGGCTCGGGCCTGATCCTGGTCAACCCGCCCTGGACGCTGGAGGGCGAACTCAAGGTGCTGCTGCCGGTGCTGGCCGGCATCCTCGGACGCGACGGCAATGGCCGGTTCACCCTGGACTGGCTGGCGGGGGAAACGGGGGCCACACGATAGCACCGCTTTTCGCTTTCAAGCAGCCCGTACTTGGTGTGTAGTTCCTCGGTGGCTATGGCGTTCCGCCTCCTGTGGGGGGCAAGGGCGGAGTCTGAGGTCAAGGGCCGATGCCTTCGCTGGGATGTCTGGCTGCGCCGCCGTGCGTGGGGCCGGCGGCAGTTCGGGTTGGAGTATCCCGATGGCGCAGCAAGGCGTGGTCAAGTTCTTCAACGGTGAGCGCGGTTACGGCTTCATCAAGCCGGATGACGGCGGGCGCGACGTGTTCGTCCATATCACGGCGGTCGAGTCGGCCGGTCTCAAGGTTCTCAACGAAGGGCAGCGCATCGACTTCGATGTCGAGCCCGACAAAAAGGGCAAGGGACCGAAGGCGGTCAATCTCGTCGTGACCGGCTGACGCGCCGGCCTGGCCGCGGCATTCGCGCGCGGCGCGACTCATTTCAATCGACAGATGGCCGGCATTCCGCCGGACTGGAGCCTTTTGCACATGATGATCCTGCGTTCAGCCGGCGCCTCGCCCTTCGTGCGCAAGGTGCGTATCGCGATTGCAATGCTCGGCCTCGGCGATCGCATCGAGACGCGCGAGACCGATCTCAACGATCCCGCCGATGCCATTCGCCGGCAGAATCCGCTCGGCAAAATTCCGGCGCTGGTGCGGGAGGACGGCAGCGTGCTGTACGATTCGCGTATCATCCTCGAATTCCTCGATCATCTTGCCGGTGGCGGCCGCATCGTGCCGCGCGAGGCGGAGGCACGTTTTTCGGCGCTGACGCTGCAAGCTTTGTGCGACGGGGCGCTCGATGCCAGCGTGCTCATCGTCTACGAGAGCCGGTATCGTCCCGCCGAGATGCACGTCGCGAGTTGGACCGAGCGCCAGGCTTCAAAAGTCGAACGCGCGCTCAGCGCGGTTGAGGCTGCGCCCCCACCGCTCTCGGAGACGCCGCATGTCGGCCAAATCGCGCTCGCCTGCCTGCTCGGCTATCGCGATTTCCGTTTCGACAGTTCGTGGCGCACGACGCATCCGCGCCTGCACGCCTGGCATGACGCCTTCGCCGCGGCGGTCCCCGCCTTCGCCGCGACGGCGCCGGCTTGAGCGCAAACGAAAAGCCCCGGAGCAGGCTCCGGGGCTTTCCAGGGTTGGGATCGCCAGATCAGAATTTGTAGTTGATGCCCCCGCGGACGATATCGCTGGTAAAGCTCGTGCTCGTGCCGGGGAGGGCGGTATCGGCATCGCCGAGATCGACGTGAAGATATTCGACCTTCGCCGTCCACGGACCGGCGATCGAGGCTTCGACGCCGCCGCCGACAGTCCAGCCGCCCTTGGTGTTGTTGGTGTCGCCGACCCCGGCAATGCTGGTCTTCACGTTACCGATGGCAGCGCCGCCGGTGATGTACGGCATCCAGCGATCCATGGAGTAACCGAGACGCCCGCGGATGGTTGAGAGATAGTCGTTGCGCGCGCTGCACGAAATGCCGCCGCAAGAGCCACTGCCCCTCATGCCGCTCCAGTCGATATCGCCTTCGAGACCGAACACCAGCGGGCCGGTCTGCCAGTTGTAGCCGACCGTGGCGCCGAACAATCCCCCGCCGGCGTCGAAGCTGCCGCTCGGCAGCGTGCCATTGAATTCAGAGCGCCCGAAACCATAGCCGCCGTTGAGACCGAGATAGAAGCCGGTCCAGCTAAACGCCATCGGCTGAACATAGGCTGGCGCCTTCGCCGGCATCCGCGCCGGAAGATCGGCCGCCGAAGCCGCCACGGCACCCATGGCGAGCAGGCTCGCGCCCGCGAGCAGAAGCTTTTTCATGACGCACCTCACTTAACTTCCAGAGACTGGACGGTCGCGAATGCGCCGTCCCCCGATGATGTTCCAACCCGGAAGTGAAAAAGACGTTCCGCCGCGGGCCGAACATGTGCGGTTACTGTGGCGGCACCGACACAGGTTTGCCGCTTGCGTGACATTGGAACTGCGCACAACAAAAAGCCCCGGAACAAGTTCCGGGGCTTTTTAAGCTTCTCGTCGCGTGCTTAGAAGCGGTAGTTCAGGCCGGCGCGCACGATATTGGCGTGGAAGTTGACGTCGGTGCCAGCGGGCACGACGCAAGCCGCGCAGTTCGTCTTGCCGAGATCGGCATAGAGGTACTCGACCTTGGCGCTCCACGGACCAGCGATGTTGGCCTCGATGCCGCCACCGAGTGTCCAGCCGGCGCGCGTCTCGTCCGAGCTGCCGAACGCATTCGACGCCTTGACGTTGCCGACCGCCAGGCCGCCGGTCACGTACGGCATGACGCGATTGAACGCGTAGCCGAGTCGGCCGCGGAACGTGCCGAGCCAGTCATTGCGCGTCTCGCAGGCAAGGCCGCCACAGGTGCCGCTGCCCTTGATGCCGCTCCAGTCGACATCGCCCTCAAGACCGAACACCGCGGGACCGGTCTGCCAGTTGTAACCCACCGTGCCGCCGACGAGGCCGCCCGACGTGTTGAAGTCGGTGCCTGCGCCCGACCAGTTCGAGCGACCGAAGCCGCCGCCACCATTGATACCGACGTAGAAGCCGGTCCAGCTATATGCCGCGAGATAGGCCGGCGCCTTCACCGGCATCTCGGCGCGACGGCGCGGCAGATCCGCCGCGTTCGCTCCACTCATCATCGTCATGACGGCGAGAGCACTTACGCCCGCCAGAATTACGCGCTTCATTCCAACTACCTCCTGAACAGGGCCCCCGCCCCCCGACTTCGATGCGCGCAAGTTATTCGAAATTGAAATTACGTCTAGTGCAGGAAAGCCACAGGTATCAGTAAGTTGTCATATGTATAGTCATGATTATGTCAAGCGTTCGCCGCTAAGCTGCCGCAATCTGATCTGGAGCAGAGCGCCCTGATACTTCTGCAACAAGGGCGATGTGGAACAAGTAGTCGGGGAGAGCGCAAAATTAAAACCCCGGGCGCTCGGCCCGGGGTTTAATACTTGGATACCGCGGTGAATTTCAGAAGTGATAGTTCACGCCGAGGCGCAGAATGTTGCCACTCAGCCCATTGTCGGTGCCGGT
>Ga0208357_1003056_pt1 | contig 10567 bp, 9 predicted proteins | sample NGESurdeep092012_6_FD_184487 | JGI IMG/M metagenome (GOLD analysis project Ga0208357, IMG submission 184487) | Arctic peat soil microbial communities from Barrow, Alaska - NGEE Surface sample F52-2 deep-092012 (SPAdes) | ecosystem: Environmental > Terrestrial > Soil > Wetlands > Peat ... | reverse complement strand
AGGGGGCGAAGTACCGTCAGGACATCCAGTTTGGTACGGACGAGTGGCACGAGATGTACGCCACCGCGAGGAACACCATCGAAGGATTCAACGGTTTTGTCAAAGATGGTGCTCATGAGGCGCTGGCCGACAAAACTCGCCGTCGACTCCGGGGGAGGGCGGCGCAGCACCTTCTGACCGCACTACTGATCATGGCGGCAAACGTTCGCAAGATTCGTGCCTTCATGGAGAGTCTCAAGGCAACTCCCAAGGAAAAGCAGCGCAAGGCACAACGTCGTCAAGATCGTAAGCGTGAGTCGATCACTGACTTCTTACCGCAATTGGCTCGACCGCCCGACGATGAGGAAGACATCGCTTCGTAGTACCGACTGAATGTGCACCCGACACGCCCCGACTTCGGCACTGACCGAATAGTCGGGGCGCTTTTGTGTGTCAGTGCGATTGATCAAGCGGCGATTACCGGCGACAACGTGATCGAGGGTCTATTTCAATCTTCACGGTCATTCCGAGGGTAGTTTCGCGAACAGATTCATTTGGTTTCACGAACACCCCTTGGTGGGCGAGGCGGGACTTGAACCCGCACATCCTTTCGAATACAGGCACCTGAAGCCTGCGCGTCTGCCATTTCGCCACTCGCCCTAGAGGTGACAACCTTAGTCCAACCCTCCGACCTCCAGCCATTGCGCTTACGGTCCCCAGACGCCGACCGGTACAGTGAGAAGTACCATGGTGCTGAAAAAAGTTGAGAATGGCCTCGAGCGGTTGTTCGAGCGGACGCTATCGCGTCCCTTCAAGAATGCGCTGCAGCCCATCGAAATCGGCACGCGCATCGTTCGAGAAATTGATCTCACGCGGCGTCTCTCGACACACGGGCCAATATCTCCCAACGTCGTACGCGTCTGGTTGAGTCCGGCGGACGCCCAAAGATTCGACGGCTTTCAAAAGGCGCTGGTGGCCGAACTCGAAGAGACTGTGCGTCAGCACGCGCTCAACGAGGGGTACAGCTTCGTCGGACCAGTCAACGTCGAGATCTTCATTGACGACGACGTGAAGACCGGCGACATCAGCGTTGAAACAGATTTCGTGGGGGGAACGAGCGAACCGCGGTTGATCGCCAGTGACGGCCGGACCTTCACGCTCGGTGAGACTCCCCTGATCATCGGCCGCAGCCCGCAAGCGGGAGTGGTGATTAACGACGCGAACGTCTCACGACAACACGCCGAAGTCTGGCGTACCGCCGAAGGGGTGGCCATACGTGATTTACGTTCCACCAACGGTACGTTCGTCAATGGTCATCGCGTCGACGCGGTCTCGCTCTCGCCGCGTGACGACGTGGCCGTTGGCAACGTGCATTTTCGAATTGAGCTGGCGTAGCCGTGTTGGCCGCAACGACGAACTACGCCGCGGTAGTTCGTCCCTTACAGGCGCTAGTCATGATTGTCGCGGTCGTCTTCTTCGCACGGGTGCTGCGAGTAGCAGTGGTCGAATCACGACCGGCGCAGGGCACCAAGAAAGAACCCCGGCGCCGTAACGCCAACCTCGCGCTGCAGTTCATCGAGCCCGCCGATTTGGCGAAGGAGCGCGTCGCCGTCGACCCGTTCTTCGTCATCGGGCGTAGCCCCGAGTGCGAACTATCCATCGCCGATACCTATTTGTCGTCGCGCCACGCTCGTTTCGCCAACGATCAGGGCGACTTGACCGTGGAGGATTTGGGATCGACGAACGGGACCTACGTGAACCAGACGATGGTGCACGGACGGGTGCACCTGGAGAAGGGTGACGTCGTCCAAGTTGGCGGTGTCTTGTTCGAGGTGGTTCGTTGACGCGTTGGCGTTACGCCGCCGCTACGGACGTTGGACTGGTTCGCGAGAGTAACCAGGATGCCATCTTCGTGGACGACTCGCTCGCCATCGTCGCCGATGGCATGGGCGGTCACGCGGCCGGTGAAGTGGCGTCGGCGATGACCGTCGAGGCGATCTATCACGGCTTTGTGGCGCGCCCCTCAATTGAGGGACTGTTGAGCGCCGTCGAGACCGCGAACCGCGACGTCTTGTCCGACGCCCGGGCCAACCCCGAGCGATTCGGCATGGGAACAACCGTCATCGTGGTGGGCCTTACGCGTGACGGCAGCGGCCTGACGACGCCCACCTTGTTGCACGTGGGCGACTCGCGCGCCTACCAACTTCGCGACGGCGCCTTGCGACAACTCAGCGCCGATCACTCGGTGGCCGAGGAGTGGGTGCGCATGGGTCGTCTAACGCCCGAAGAGGCGCTGACGCACCCACGACGCCACCAACTCACGCGCGCCATTGGCGTAGACGACAACATCGAGATTGATGTAATGTCACTGCACGTCCAAGCGGGTGATCGGCTATTGCTCTGCAGTGACGGACTGTCCAACGAACTTGATCCCGAGAAGTTGGCGGAGTTGGCCAGCGTGGACGAGCCGCTCGAGGCGATCGTCCAGAAGATGGTGAACACCGCACGCCAGTCCGGTGGTCGCGACAACATCTCTGTCGTGCTCTTGGAATTCGACGAGGCCCACGAACCCTTGCGCGTCATCGACACGACGATGTCAGCGGCGCCACCAGCGGTGACACCCACCGTACCGAGCCGGACGAAAAAATCGGGACCTCGTCTGACGTGGCGCGTCGCGCTGGCCTTCGTGGTGCTGACCGCTGTCGTCGGCGCGTTTTTCTACCTCATGCACTGGTACGCCTATTCGACGTATTACCTGGCGACCGACGGTCACTACATTGGGGTCTATGAGGGTCAGCCCAGCGGGGTCCTGTGGTACAAGCCGCGGCTGGTGGTGAAGACGAACTACCTCGTCAGCCACCTCCTCGCACCGGCGCAGCGCTCCCTACATTTGACGATTTCTGAGCCGTCGGTGGCCGAGTCGCAGAACTACGCTCACTTTCTCTACGGACAGTGGGCGTCGGCTCACACGGTTCCGACCACGACGACGACCATCGCGGGTGCGGGCACCACGTCGACCTCGACAACGACAACGACAACGACAACGACAACAACGACAACGACGACTGTCGCACCGAAGACGACGACCACTAAGGCCGCGGGCTAAGCGTGTCGCGCCGATTGTCGCTGCTCGCGTCGTTCATCTTGTTGCTCTTCGTCGTCGTCGCCGGCCAGTCAGCCTACGTCCAGTATTTTCACGCCGGGGCCCTGACGGCGTCGCCGCAGAATCCTCGTAATAACTCGGTGACGGCGTCGGCACCGCGCGGCGAAATCCTCGCGGCCGACGGGTCGATCCTGGCCGATTCGTTACCGACGTCCGCGTCGGGGACGACGTTTCAGCGCGAGTACCCGCAGGGGAACTTGACCGCCGGGGTCGTAGGATTTATTTCGCCCTACTACTCGGTGTGGGGCTTGGAACAGCAGTACAACAGCTACCTCACGGCCCACGCCCAACCCGCCCAGAACTTCGAGCAAGTACTCGCTCCGACCACGGCGGCCGACAACGTGCAGACCACCTTGTACCCCGAACTCCAAAAGATCGCCCAAAACGCCATGGCGGGCCAGGACGGGGCCGCGGTCGTATTCCAACCCCAGACGGGCGCGGTGATGGCGATGTACTCGAACCCCACCTACGAGCCGGAACTCATGGCGACGACGAACCACAACGCGGCGGTGGCGGAATGGAACAAGATCAACAAAAAAGACGCCGACGGTTTCCCCCCACTGGGTCTGGTCGCGACGCAACAGACGTTCCCGCCGGGATCTACGTTCAAGGTTCTCACGACTGCGTCTGCGGTCAACTACAAGCCGGCGCTACTTACCAAGAGTTATCCGGACAATAACTACATGATTCCTCCCACGTCGACGTTGAAGTTGTACAACGACGGTTTCTCGGCGTGCGGTGGCACGGTCGCAGTGATGCTGCCGGCATCGTGTGACCCCGGGTACGCGCTGCTCGGTCTGGACATCGGCGCCACCGACTTGACCAAGACGGCCAACTCCTTCGGGTACAACTCACGCATTCCCCTTGACTTTCCTAACGTGCAGACCAGCTTCTTCCCATCGGCTGCGAGTCTCAAATACAACCTGCCCTTCGTCGCCTATTCGGCCATCGGTCAAGGTGACGTGCGCGCGACCGCGTTGCAACAGGCCCTGGTCGCGTCGGCCATCGCCGACGGGGGTAAAATCATGACCCCGCACTTCATGAGTACCATTATCGGACCCGACGGCACGATCGCGAAGAAGTACGTCGACTCGGTCTGGAAGACGCCCCTCACGACGGCCGAGACCAACCAGATCGTTCCGTTGATGCAGGGCGTGGTCCAACACGGCACGGCCTACGGAGAATTCTTGCCCCAAGACGACGTGGCGGCGAAGACGGGTACCGCTCAAACGGGTAACCCCAAGGCCAACACCGACGACTGGATGATCGCGTTCGCCCCGGCGACGCATCCCACCGTCGCCGTCGCGGTCGTGATGCCGTTTCAGAATGTTAACAATCTGGGCGCCACGGTTGCCGGCCCGGTGGTCAACTGTCTCATCCAAGGAGCCCTGGCGATTCAGGCTGGCCAGCACTTCAGTATGACCGGATCGACCTGTCCGACCTAGATAAGAACGCCATGAGAGCGTGATAGGACGGCGTAGGCTAGTGCAGGTATGGAGCCAGTGAGCGACGCCCGCCTTTATTCTCATCGTTATCAGGTCACTCACCTCATCGCGCGCGGCGGGATGGCCATGGTTTATCGGGCGCAAGACCTCCTCCTCAATCGCCCCGTCGCTCTTAAGATTCTCTATCCCGAACTCAGCGCGGACCCCATGTTCGTCGAGCGTTTTCGACGCGAAGCGCAGGCCGCCGCGAAGCTCTCGCACCCCAACATTGTTCCGGTTTTTGACTGGGGCGAGGATGAGGGCACCTACTTCATCGTGATGGAACTCGTCGAGGGACGTTCTCTCGCCGAGGTCCTGCGTGGTGGGAGCGTTCTTACGGCGTCGCGCACGGCGCAACTCGGAGCTCAAGTGGCCGCTGCATTGAATTACGCGCACCGCAATGGTGTGGTGCACCGTGACGTGAAGCCCGGAAATATCTTGATTACCGCGGATGCCCAGGTCAAGGTGACCGACTTTGGTATTGCCCAGGCGATGTCGAGTGAAGATTATTTGGCCGAAGAAGGCTCGGTCATGGGAACGGCGACGTATTTCTCGCCCGAACAGGCCGAAGGCGCCGCGGTGGACGGACGTTCGGATATCTACTCACTTGGCGTCGTCATGTACGAGATGCTCGTGGGGCGCCCGCCGTTCCTGGGTGATACGCCCCTGGAAGTCTCCACTCAGCACGTGCACGGCACCGTGACGTCTCCCACGGAAATGAACGCCTCGGTACCGCGCGACCTCGAGGCCATCGTCATGAAGGCGCTGTCGAAGTCGCCCGACCTGCGGTATTCGACCGCTGATGAGCTGCGCGCGGACCTGCTGCGTTTCGTGGACGGGCAGCCCGTCCACGCGGCGGGTGCCGTTGGCGCGTTCTTCGGTAGCGATTCGACGCAGATGGTCCAGACGGTGACGCCGGGGGAACGCACGCAGTCGGTACCGATTCTGAATGGTCCCCGTACCAACGTGAAGTCGAAGGGGAAAGCGAAGGTCAAACGTCGACGCCGCCGACCCGGGGCGGGTCTTATTTGGACGATCGTCGTCATCTTGTTGATCGCCGCGGGAGTAGCGGGATACTTGGCGATTTCGAACAAGAAGTCGCTGCCGAATATGCCGCATCTGGCCGGTCAAAACGTGACTGCAGCGAGGTCGCAACTCACGACCGACGGCATCAAGGCCGCGAATATCACGACCACAAAGGTGTACTCCAAGGTCGCCGTCAACAACGTCGTGAGCACCACACCCCTCGCCGGAACCAAACTCACTGCGGCGACCAAGATCACTCTCGTTATCTCGAAGGGCGTCTACGTCGCCCCAGTCGGCGTTCCAAACGTCGTGGGCTTAACCGTCACTGCAGCAGCGGGCGCGCTCGGCACCAAGTTGACATATTCCGTTCAGGCCGTCACCTCGTCGTGCACGACCCCGGCGGCCCCCAACGTGGTTTTGTGCCAGAGTCCAAATGCGAACACCCAGGTGAAGGCGGGGTCGCAGGTGATCCTGTACGTATTGCCGCCGAATGGGTCGTTCTCCCTCCTCAGCGTTTCGGGTGACACACCCGGTGAAGCCGGTAATGCTCTTGGCAACGAGGCGCTACACGTGAGTCAAGTGCTGCTGAATCACTGCTCCAACACCATTGCCAAGGGACTGGTGTACGGCACCAACCCGGCAGTGGGTTCTAAGGTCACTGCCCAGTCGACCGTAAAGCTCATCCTTTCTACTGGTGGCTGTCCGACCACCGTGCCGCGCGTCATCAACCGCCTATCCACCACGGCTCAGGCACTGTTGCACAACGCGGGTTTCGTGGTGGTAGAGAATCAAGCACCGGCGGCGATGTGTGTCACCGCGAAAATGGGGGCGGTGGTCTTTCAAAGCATCGGACCGGGCCTGTCCGCTCCGTACGGTTCGACGATCACCGTGGAGTACTGCGCAAGTGTTGGTTCCACGGGTTCCACGGGTTCCTCGGGCGCGACGGGCGTCACCGGGGCGACGGGGCCGACAACCACTACGACGACGACGACCGCGCCGACCGGCGTCACGGGCGTCACCGGGGCGACGGGATAATACGGATATGGACAACTCAGTTGAGTTGACTATCATCGCACCCATGGCTAATTCCGGATCCAAAAAAGCCGCCAAGACGGTAGGTCGTTACGTCGATCCGCACGCTCGAGGTCGGGTAACGGCCAAGAAAGAACACTCGCACGACCACAGTCCCCATTGGTTTGGGTGGGTACTACTCGACCTGATGCTCTTTGGCGTGTTGGTGATCACGCTCAACTACTTGCAGGTTCTTCCCGGTTCAACGTCGTCGTGGTATCTCGTGGTCGGCTTGGCGTCGCTCTTCGGGGCGTTCTATCTCGCGACGCGCTATCGCTGAAACGCCTCAGATGTGGTCGGCGGGAATCTGTCCGAGTCGGCCCGCCTGGTAGTCGTCAAAGGCCTGCTGCAATTCAGCACGCGTGTTCATGACGAACGGTCCGTACGCGGCGACGGGTTCGCCAATAGCCTCACCACCCAGTATCAATACTTCGAAGGCCTCGGTACGTGAGTCCTGGGTTTCGTTCGCCGAAAGCACCACGACGTCGCCGTCGACGTGCACGGCCATTTGACCGGTTTTGATGGGCAGGCGATCGGTTCCCACCGTGCCCTGACCGGCGAGCACGTAGGTGAGTGCGTTGAACGACGGGTTCCACGGCAGCACCAACTGGCTACCCGGTAACAGCGTCGCGTGCACGAGGGTGATAGCGGTGTGCGTGGTCCCGGGCCCGGCGTGTTCGCCCAGCGACCCGGCGATGACACGAATGATGGCGTCACCGTTCTCGTTGGTCAAGAGCGCGACTTCGCGCGATCCGATGTCCTGGTAGCGAGGGTTGGTCATCTTGAGCTTCGCCGGAAGATTGACCCACAGTTGGATGCCGTGAAAGAGTCCACCCGAGTCGATGAGCGCGTCCGGCGGTCGCTCAATGTGCAAGATTCCGGCCCCCGCTGTCATCCATTGGGTGGCACCGTCTTGGATGACGCCACCACCACCGATGGAGTCCTGGTGCATGAAGGTGCCGTCCATCATGTACGTCACCGTTTCGAAGCCACGGTGCGGGTGCCACGGGGTCCCCTTGGGCTCGCCGGGTCCGTAGTCGACCTCGCCCATCTGGTCCATGTGGATGAAGGGGTCCAGATCCGCGCCGTCGATCCCGGCGAAGGCGCGACGTACGGGGAAACCCTCGCCCTCGAGTCCGCTCGGTGCGGTAGTGATCGATTTAACGCGCCGTGGTCGTATCGCGGACGCGTCAACGACGACTTTGGGGAGTTCTAAGGGGTTCTCAACGGAGATCGCGGGCACGTTGGGAGCCTATCGGCGTCGTCTTCGAACGCGACCGTTCGGCGCGGTCGAGGGCGAGGACGCCGATGACAATGGCCAGCGAGAACATCAGCGAGACGTTGCCGGGTCCCCAATTGAGACCGTCGCGGGCTCGCGACACGCCGAGCCAGTCCGCGTAGGAGGCGCCCAGGGGGCGCGTCAGAACGTAGCTCGTCCAGAAGGCGGCGACCGCGTTGAATCCGGCCAAGCGATAGGCCACCCCGGGCAGCACGATGAGGCCGGTGAATAATAGGCCGGATGAGAAATAGCCCAAATGAAGGGTGATCGCCGTCATATCGCCGGTGGCGGTGCCCAGAGCGAAGGTCGTGGTGACCGTCGCCCAGTAGAAGAGTTCGCGTCGTGCCGAGGTGATTGAGTGAATCGACAGCGTTCCCTCCAAGCGATACCAGAGCACGAAAACCACGGCGAGGGTGACGGCGAAGACTCCCGTCGACACCACGTAGGGGACGCCGAGACCGACGTGCGCGACGTCGGCACACATGGTGCCAAAGACGCTCACCATGACCACACAGAACCAGTAGGGAAGCGTCTGATACGCCGTGCGCGTGAGCTGCCAGGACAGTGCGGCGAGGAAGACGAGTCCCGCGACGACCACGACGACGGGGGGTGAGAAACGGTGGACGAAGAAGTCGGAGGTGGCCTCGCCCATCGCCGTGGTGAGTAGTTTGATCGACCAAAAACCCACGCCGATGGCCGGAACCTTGGACGCGCGAAATTGATGCGTCGCAAAGAATTCCAGCATGGGCACTCAGTCTAGGACGTCACGTCTTTTCCTGAAGTTGGCTCAGCCCTCGTAGTACGAGGCGATCGACTCGAGGGCGCGGTCCAGGCGCGCCAGACCGTCGCGCGCCTCGTCAGGAGTGATGGTGCAGGGCGGAACGACGTGGACTCGATTGAAGTTGTTGAAGATGAGGAGTGATTCACGGCGACACGCCGCGACGAGTTCGTTCATCGCCGTCGAGCTCGCGCCGTAGGGGGCGAGTGGCGCGCGCGTTGCGCGGTTCGTCACTAGTTCTAAGGCGAAGAAGACGCCCGTGCCGCGCACGTCGCCGATTACTGGGTGCTTTGTGGCCAAGGCCTCGATGCTCGGGCGTAGGACGTCATCGCCGATGCGCCGGGCGTTGTCGATGATGCCCTCGGACTCCATCGCCTCCATAGACGCGACCGCCGAGGCGCACGCCAGCGGGTGGCCCGAATAGGTGAGGCCCCCGGGGTAGACGCGGTCGCCAAACGTCGCACAGATCGCCTCGTTGATGACGACGCCACCGAGTGGGACGTACCCCGAGTTGACGCCCTTGGCGAAAACGACGAGGTCCGGCGTGACGCCGTGTTGCTGGTAGGCGAACCACGAACCGGTACGACCGAATCCGCACATGACCTCGTCGGCGATGTAGACAATGCCGTAGCGGTCGCACAGCGTGCGCACTCCTTGGAGGTAACCGGGGGGTGGCACCATGATGCCCGCGGTGCCCGGCACCGACTCGAGGATTATGGCGGCGATCGTGGAAGGTCCTTCGAATTGAATGGTCGACTCGAGGTGTTCGAGCGCGCGAGCGCACTCCTCAGCTTCGCTGGTGGCGTAGAACTGCGAGCGATACAAGAACGGCCCGAAGAAGTGCACTACGCCGGCGGTACCGTAGTCGTTCACCCACCGACGCGGGTCGCCAGTGAGGTTGATCGAGGTCGACGTCGCACCGTGGTAGCTGCGATAGCGCGAGAGAATCTTGTGACGTCCGGTGTGAAGGCGCGCCATGCGGACCGCGTGCTCCACCGCCTCGGTACCGCCGTTGGTGAAGAAGACCTTTTGGGCGCCCTCGAAGGAGTGGTCAAGCACGAGTTCGGCCGCGCGAGTGCGTGCGACGTTGCCGTGCTGGGGCGCAATGGTGCACAGCAACGCGGCCTGTTCTTGGATGGCCGCAACGACGGCGGGGTGTTGGTGGCCGATGTTGACGTTGACCAACTGCGACGAGAAGTCCAGGTACGTCGTGCCCGCTTCGTCAGTGACGTAGACACCCTTGGCGTCCTTGACCATCAAAGGATTGATGGTGTTCTGGGCCGACCAGGAGTGAAAGACGGACGCCCGCTCACGCTCGACATCCGATAGGGCTGAACGGTCGACGGCCATGACACTCCCTTTAGTCTTTGCGCCCACGCTAACTCAACGCGCTGATCGTTGGAAAGTTCCGCGGTCACGTCAATGGCCAACGAGGGTCGACGTTCTCGCTGCATTGCCCTCCGGGGAAAGAGAATGCTGGCGCCAGCGCGCCACGGGTTGGGCACGCTGGCGCCAGAATCACAGGTTGAATTTCGTCGCAGTGATTACCTTGTCCTTCAGGGCCCCCGTCACGATGAGCGCCGTCCCCTTCTTGAGCATCGCCGCATTACCGTTGCAACTGAGTGATCTTTAGTGAGTCCACTCCTGCTGCACTCCTCGCGGAGTTGTTCTGCCCGACTAACGCCGGACTTCCCTTCCGCGTGTCATCGCCAGCCGCTGAGTGAGACTCAGTCTGATGCTCGGCTCCACGCTTCACCGGGGCTCCAACTGAACCCAGGCTCGCCCAA
>Ga0208357_1003054_pt1 | contig 10574 bp, 9 predicted proteins | sample NGESurdeep092012_6_FD_184487 | JGI IMG/M metagenome (GOLD analysis project Ga0208357, IMG submission 184487) | Arctic peat soil microbial communities from Barrow, Alaska - NGEE Surface sample F52-2 deep-092012 (SPAdes) | ecosystem: Environmental > Terrestrial > Soil > Wetlands > Peat ... | reverse complement strand
CCACGTCACCGGCTGCTACATTAAGTACACAGATCGGTGTACATAACACCGGCAAGGCACGTGAATGGAGTAGTTATGGGAAAGCTTGATGGCAAGGTCGCGGTAATCACGGGCGGGACAAGCGGTATGGCGCTGGCCGGTGCGCAGCTGTTCGTCGACGAAGGAGCTCACGTCTTCATTTCGGGCCGACGGAAGGACGCGCTGGACGAAGCCGTCAAGCTGATCGGCCGGAACGTGACCGGCGTGCATGCCGATTCGGCCGACTTGAACGATCTGGACCGTTTGTTCGAGACCGTCAAGCAGGAAAAGGGCGCGGTCGACGTATTGTGGGCAAGTGCCGGCGTGGGCGAACACGGCCGCCTCGGTGAGATCACCGAGGAGCAATTCGACGCCGCCTTCTCGCTGAACGCGCGCGGCACGCTGTTCACGGTCCAGAAGGCGCTGCCGCTGTTCAACGATGGAGGCTCGATCTTCATGACCGGCTCGAACGCTTCGCTCAGGGGTTACCCCAATTGGAGTGTGTACGCAGCGAGCAAGGCCGTGCTACCCGCCTTCGCACGAGTGTGGGTGGCCGAGCTGAGGGACAGGAAGATCCGAGTCAACGTGCTGACCCCCGGCCAGGTCGCCTCCCCGATGCTGGAGGAGGTGATGGACGAGGCGATGAAAGCGCGGTTCGAGTCCGTGATTCCGCGGAGAAAGATGGGTCGCCCCGAGGAGATCGCGTCGGTCGCGTTGTTCCTCGCCTCGGACGACTCGAGCTACGTTAATGGCATGGAGCTTGTTGTCGACGCCGGCAGCACAGTTATCTGAGCCCCTAAATGAGATCGTCAGGCATACGCGAACCTTCGACGCGCCAAGCCATTACAGCAACTAAATCTCTATCAAAAACCCTCATTCAACTACAGCAAAGGAATACGCGACATGACCACCATCACCATTATCGGCTCGGGCAACATGGCCTCCGCCATCGGTACCCGAGCGGCGAAGCACGGCCACACCATCGAGTTCATGAGCCGCGACACTGGCAACGCCCAGGCACTTGCTGACCAGATCGGCCGCCAAGCCACCGTCGGCGCGTTCGGCGCAACGCCACAAGGTGAGATCGTCTTCCTCGCCGTTCTGTACACCGGAGTGATTGAAGTGATCGCGAAGTACGGCGATGCACTGGCAGGCAAGATCCTCGTCGACATGACCAACCCGTTCAACGCCGACGCCAGCGGGCTTGTGACGACCGCGGGTGACTCAGCGTCCAAGCAGATCGCCGCCGCCGCCCCGGAGGGCACTCACGTCGTGAAAGCGTTCAATACAATCTTTCGCGACGTCCTTGCTCAAGATAAGCCCGTGGACATATTCTTCGCCGGCGACAACGCCGAGGCGAAGGCACACGTCGCGGCGTTTCTGGAAAGTTTGGACATTCGGCCCCTGGACGTAGGTGGGATCGAGATGACCTCGGTCCTTGAATGGGCCGGCATCCTCTTGGTGGGCGTGGCCAGCAACGGCGCCGGCTTCGACATCGCCTTGGGAGCCAAGACGGTCTAGACATTTTCTTGAGACGATTACTTTCCGCCGTTGTATTCATCGACAGGCTCGAGCCGGCGGACAGTAGGCGCGACGCTCTAATCGGCCCGCCACTCGACTTCGCCGAATCGATTAACGCCGACCCGGAATGCCTCAAATATTCGGTTCACGAGCCGATCGATGGCGAGGCCGCGCCCTTCGCCATCATCCAGGCCTACGAGTCGGTCGCCGTCGTTACCTGTCACTGCAGATCGCTACGTTGCCCAAGATGAAGTCTTCAATGATTGTCGATAGAACCGTCGCTTCGGCGATTGGACCAGGTCTTTTGGGGGGGACCGAGATCACTGAACCGACGCAACAGAAGTCCCCCCCATCAGTAAAAGTGCAGATCAAGGCCGGTGCGAAGGCACCGTCTCTTGTCTCGCGTTGGACCACGGTCACATTTTGGCGGCAGAACCCTCCCCCGTTCGCTGGCCCATCCCCTGCCCCAGCCATAGGAATGCGACTTTCCGGAGAGATTGGGCGCCCGGCGCAGAGGTCAAAGGTCCCTACATGAACCCTTATCCGAGAAACCTGTCCTCTTGGTGTCCATTTGCTGTCGCGCCGACTGAGCTCGAGTGCAGATTTCTCCTGCGGCGCATCGTAGAGATCCCAGGCAACCATTGATCGTCTAATCGTCGCTCACTTCCGGGTGGATTCCCGGCTTGATACATAATCGGCAATCCGCTCGTAGCAGGGCGTTTCTCGACTGGTGTCCTAGGAATGCTCGACGTGGTTAAGTCGGACCATGTCCAACATTTTGGACTTGGCGACAGCCACGCTGGCAGTATCGACCATCAACGGAACGCGAAGGTCGGCAATCGACGACGTCTCACTGTCAGTCTTTCCAGGCGGCCGGCTGGGCGGGACATAGAAATGTGTGCGGAATTTGGGCGGAGACCAGTTCTCGTTGTGTCGAACGTTATTTGGAGGCGCAACAATTACTCAATGAGTATCAACCCTCGCGATAAACGACAGTTCCGCTGCTGTTTCTTGCGCCTTGTCCCGAGACTCACCTGCAAATGAAGTCCGTGGAGCGTCAAGTTAATGACGACGCGATTGGATGGATCGATGCTCTGGTTTCGTTAGCTCGTAGTGCTCGCGAGGACAATGTCGACGACGTTCTTCGTACTGTCGTCGAAACCGTCCATTCGACTGCGGGCTTTGAAGTAGTGGTATTCAACAGGTATCGACCAGCGTGGGACGACTATGAGGTCGTGTTGGTGATCGGACCAGCAGAAGTGCAAGCGCTCATGCACACCCGGGAAGGTCGCGGGACGTTTGAAGAGCAACTTCTGACTAGCGAATATGAAATACAACCGGGGACTTACTTTGTCCCGGGATCATCCGAAGTGTGGACCCATGTCGATGGATTCGTGGTCGTATCTCCTGAGCGACCCACAATCCCGGGTGGATGGGATCCGATGGACGCCCTTCTCGTCCAACTCCGCGATTCCAAGGGCGAGCCACTCGGGATCTTGTCAATCGACGAACCTCGATCCGGGCGAATGCCGGACTTGAGCGAACTGCGCCTCTTGCGAGCGATTTGCTCGCACGCTGAGCAGTCTCTCGAGAATGCCCACGCCAGTGCTAAAACTGAACGACATCGCACCCGATTGACGCAACTGCTTGGAACATCAGCGCGATTCTCCGAATGCCAATCTCAACGCGAAGTTCTTGAGATTGCGTGTGAGGCGCTGGTCCCTGGTCTTGGCTTTGAACGAGTGGCTATATATTTTGGGGAAGGCGATGATTCAATTCCACTCGCGATATCGACCTTCGACGAGTTGGCGATCGCTAGATCGCTGGAACTTCCCTTCTTCGAACTGTTTCGTGATCGCACTCGTGAGGTGGGTGGCTGTTGGATGGCGCCAGCGCAAGCCGTTCACGGATCAGATCACGGGGAGTTGCGCTCGAGGCGCAACGGGGCGGGGAAAATTGGTTGGTCTGACGACGTTCTGCTCGCGCCCGTATTCGACGGAGATGGAGCGCCCCGACTGGTATTCGCGATTGAGGACCCGATCAATCATCTTCGACCGACAGAAATTGAATGCGAGCTCCTCCGACTGTTGGTCGAACAAACTGACGCCGCACTTGAACGCGTAACGTTTCGAAGCCGTCTTGAACACCTTGCTGATCATGATGCGTCGACGGGATTGCTCAATCGACGGGCTCTCGATCGCCTCCCTCGCGAAGCACGAGTAACGGCAACTCTGATGATTTGTGATCTCGATCACTTCAAAAATGTGAACGACACGTACGGACACGACGTCGGAGATGCCGTCATCTGTCGATTTGCCGATCTTCTTCGGTCTCTATCGCGAGAAGAAGATCTCGCGGTTCGATTGGGGGGCGACGAGTTCATGGTGATTTTGCCCGGGACGAATTTGCAGCAGGCCCGATCGGTAGCTGACCGATTGCGTGTCGCGCTCTCTCCGTTGATGTCGTCATTGGTTTCCTCGGAAGTCACCGTGTCGATCGGTCTCACGCAGACGGACGCAGGCGAACACCTCGTCGAAGCAATGCGTCGCGCTGACAGCGCACTCTATGCGGCGAAAAAGAACGGGCGAAATCAAATCGCTTCCAACTAAAGCACAGAGTAGACCAGTCCTCCTCAATTTGAGCGGGGTTCGAAAGATCGTGCTCGAATTGATTCGGTCTCTTTGCGTCCGGTGTGTGGCCGGTTTTACACGAAATCCTCAAGACCTTCAGGTTGGTGGGGGATTAACCAGATCACGATGACCAACACTGGCGTTGTGGGTTTCACAGCTCACGAATCTCAAATGCGTCTTGGTTTGATTGCGCTCGCCAGAGATGCCACCAACACACCCGCCTCGATGACCAGCGCACGAAGGTGTTCATCCGTGGTGGGGCGTACGACGACCCATTCCTTCATGGGTCGTCTCCGTCCTGCATCGAATGGCCGTCTTGCTTGGCCCGCCACCAAACGGGCCTCGAGTTCGTCGCAGTAAAAAGCGACGTATGCAGTCGAGGTTCGATTTATCTCGTCCCCAGGGTGGAGGGCCGCGACTATTTTTTGTTCGCCGTGAACGCCTGCTCTTGCTGTGCGACGTCGTGAACGAGATTTCCCAGCGTCAAGTTGATGTCGTCGAGGTGGAATCCCCAGGCGGGACCGAGAGTCTCGGTGACGACCGGTCGTGTCCCACGCGTTTTCGGTGTCGTCGTCACTTGAAGCCACGAGGCACCCCCGGAGTTGTGGCAGCTCGCGCCGTACAAATTCGGATACGTAACCCACGGAGTGGTCACGGCCGGCGGTGGCGGCGACGTCGTTTTGGTCAGGAAGTAGGGCTCCAATGTGCCGGGCCCGTTGGAGAGGTTCGCGGGGTTCACGCACGCCACTTGCTCTCCAGTGCGGGTCGTTTGGCCTGATTGGAGGCTGATCCCTTGGCCGGGCCGTCCGAAGTCACTGTTCGACGGCGGGAGTCTCGGAAAAGTCGAAAACGCAATGACGCACGAGGTCTCGATGTTGGAGGTACATAACGGGAGGTGTTGGAATGTCGAACCCACGTCACGTCCCGTCGGGACCGTTACGTTCCCTCCCACAATGATGGCAGACACCGTACGGGCCCGCAGTTGCGTGCTGGGATCAACCTGGCTGGAGAGTAGTCGAATGAGCATCGCCGCGCCCTGGGAATGCCCGATGAAGATGATGGGTCGACCGTCGTTGTAGTGCGTCAGATAATCGCCCCACGCCGCGAGGACGCTCCGGTAGGCGACGTTGTTGGCCGCGGGATCACTGCCCAGACCGCTCAGGAGCGAGAAGATGGTTCTCTGACGGTACATCGGCGCCCATACTCGGCACAACGTCGAAAAAGGTGACACTTGATTGATCGCGACGGCGACCTCGGCCCGCTGCACCGAGAGGTCCGCGTTGTCGGAGAGTTCAGTGCTGACGGTGGGATAGACGTAGAAGCAATCGAAGGGCGCGCTCGCCGCCGGCACGGGCGCGCTCGTCGTTCGTGCTCCGCTCGCGGGGATGGACGTGGTGCGCAGACTGCTCGTGCACGGGTCACCAGCGATTCCCGGTCGACAGAGCCACACGATGCCAGCCGCGTCGGTACGCGAGACGGTACTTGACGCCACCGACGCTGACGCTGCGCCAAAGGGGGTGGCGACGAGAGCGCACAGCGTACTCACCACCGCGAGAGAAGAGATGACGAATCGACGGTTTCGTGCCACGTGACGCATGAAACCCCTTTCGGCTTTCGCTAGGCCGAATTGTTACACAGGGGGGGAAAATATGCAACATAGTTGCGTATCAGAGTCAAATTAAGGGACGTCCTCGTGGTCATCCACGCGGGGAGCCTAGAAGTCGGCGTCGAAACTTACGGTGCCCTCGATGCCCGTCTGGTACGCGGATACGGTCCGTTCAAAGAAATTGGCCAACTCCTGGACTTCTTGTAGCTCCATGAATCCAAAGGGATTGGACGATCCGTAGTACCTGTCAAAGCCGAGTCTGATCAGTCTCTGATCGGCGATGAATTCGAGATACTGCTTCGTGTCGTTCACCGATAGTCCCGGTACGCCGTCGGACAGCATGTCGCGAGCGAAGGCGAGTTCCGCGTCCACGGCGTCTCGCATCATTTCGACGACCCGAGCTTCTAACTGGGCATCCACGAGATCTGGTTCTTCGCGACGCACGGTGTCCACCACGTCGAAGGCGAAACTCATGTGGGCGCTCTCATCGCGAAAGACCCAGTTGGTTCCGGCGGCGAGTCCGTTCAGCAGTCCTTTGGACCGCAAGAAATAGACGTAGGCAAATGCCGCGAAGAAGAAGAGACCTTCGATGCACCCCGCGAAGCAAATGAGATTTAACAGGAATTCCTGGCGATCGTCCCGGGTCTCGAGACGCTCACGGTGCGAGAGTGACGAGATCCACTTGAAGCAGAAATCGGCCTTGCGTTTAATGGAGGGAATGTTCTCGACCGCCGAGAACGCGTCGGCGCGCTCTTGTTCGTCAGTGAGGTAGGTGTCGAGGAGCGTCAGGTAGAACTGGACGTGAACCGCTTCCTCGTAGAGCTGTCGCGATAGATACAGTCGTGCCTCGGGCGAATTGATGTGCTTATAGAGGTTGAGCACCAAATTGTTGGCCACGATGGAATCACCAGTAGCGAAAAATGCCACTAGTCGCTTGACCAAGTGGCGTTCGGACGGAAGCAAGCGTTGCGCGAGGTCGGTCACGTCATCACTCAAGTCGATCTCTTCGACCGTCCAGGTGTTGGCGATGGCGTCCTTGTAGCGCTCGTAGAAGTGGGGGTACCTCATGGGTCGCAGCGTCAAGTCGAGACCCGGATTCAACAGGAGCTTCTTGGAACTCATCAGTCGCACGCCTCACAAGATTCGGGGTTCTCTAACGAGCAGGTCACAGCGTCAAAGACGTTCACGACCGGTTCCATGGTGGTCATGGCAATTCGAGTCGCCGGCCGTGAGCGCAGGTAGTACGTGGTCTTGAGGTTCTTTTGCCACGCGTAGAGGTACATCGAGGATAATTTGCCAATGTTGGGAGCAGCGACGAAGAGATTGAGCGACTGACTCTGATCGATGTAGGCGCCACGATCACTCGCCATGTCGATGAGCGAGCGCATGGGAATTTCCCACGCGGTGCGGTAGAACGCGCGCACCGAGTCCGGTAGCTCCGACAGGTGTTGGACCGAACCGTCGCCCTGCTTGATCCGAGTGCGCACTTCGTCATTCCAGAGGTTGCGCTGTTGCAGATCGCGAACTAAGTACGTGTTGATCTGCATGAATTCGCCCGACAGCGTCTCTCGTTTGAAGAAGTTGGAGACTTGGGGTTCAATGCACTCGTAGCAACCCGCGATCGACGCGATGGTCGCGGTCGGCGCGACCGCGATGAGGAGTGAATTGCGCAGCCCCGAGGTCATGACCCGCGTGCGCAGATCGTCCCACCTGTTCGTATCTGTCGGCGCGACGCCCCAGAGGTCAAATTGCAGTCGACCATGCGCGGCGTGGGTCGCCGCGAACATCTCGTGGGCTCCGTCTTCCTCGGCGAGCGCCACCGACGCACTGAGCGCGTGAAAATAGACCTCCTCGCTAATTTTCTGCGACAACGCGCGGGCCTCGGGTGAGTCAAAGGCCAGGCCGAGTTGGAAGAAGACGTCCGCCAATCCCATAATGCCCAGACCGATAGGGCGCCACCGGTGATTTGAATAACTCGTTCGTAGCGTGGGGTAGAAATTCCGGTCGATCACCCGATCGAGGAACGGTACGGCGACTCGAACGATCTCGCCGAGGCGGTCAAAGTCGAACTCGCCCGCACGCACCAAGCGGGCGAGGTTGATCGAACCCAGATTGCACACGGCGGTCTCGTCCTCGGAGTTCACCTCGAGGATTTCGGTGCAGAGGTTGGATAAGTGCACGGTGCGTCCGTCCAGAGCCTGGTTGCATGTGCGGTTACTGGCGTCCTTAAACGTCATCCAACCGTTGCCGGTCTCGGCCAGGGTGCGCATCATTCGCCCGTACAGTTGGCGCGCCGGAACCTGGCGAACGAACAGTCCTTCATTCTCGGCGCGCTCGTAGGCCTCGTCGAATGCAGGTCCAAAGAGGTCGGGCAAGTGCGGCACGACTTTGGGATCGAAGAGGGACCACGGCTCGTCGTGCTCGACGCGGCGCATGAACACATCGGGGATCCAGTTGGCCAGATTGATATGGCGCGCTCGTCGCGATTCCTCGCCCGTGTTGTCACGCAGCTCGAGGAACTCCTCGATATCGGCGTGCCACGTCTCTAAGTACACGCAGGCCGCCCCTTTTCGCCGACCGCCTTGGTTGACCGCTTGGACGGAGGCGTCGAGAGTCTTGAGCCAAGGGACTATTCCGCTGGAGAGCCCGTTCGTTCCTTTGATTAACGAACCACGGGAGCGGATACGCGTGAACGCGACCCCGATGCCGCCCGCGAACTTCGAGAGGCGCGCGACTTCGGCGTAGGCGTGATAGATCGAGTCCAGATCGTCCTGGGGTGAATCGAGCAGGTAGCACGAGGACATTTGTTCGTGGATAGTACCCGAATTGAAAAGTGTGGGACTCGAGGGAAGGTACTCCAAGCACGACATCAGTTCGTAGAGCTCGATCGCTTCGTCGGGCGTCCTCGCGAGTCCGCACGCCACACGAAGAAAGAAGTACTGCGGAGTCTCGATCACGTGTCGCGACTCCGGGTGGCGCAGCAAATAACGGTCGTACACCGTGCGTAACCCAAAGAATTCGAACAGCTCGTTTCGCTCGTTGCGCACCGCGTCATTCAGTTTTCTGGCGTAGCGACTTACGAAGTCGGTGGTGGTCTGGCCGATGATGCCCTGAGCGTGGCCCTCGGCGACGGACTGCGAGAACGAGTGGATGTCCTGGTTGCCCACCTCCTTGTCGATGACGCCACTGAGCAGTCGTGCTGCCAGTCGCGAATAGTTCGGCTCCTCGGTAATGAGGGCGGCGGCCGTGCGGATGGAGAGTGCGTCGAGTTCCTCGGTGGAGGCGCCGTCAAAGAGTCCACTGATGGTGCGTACCGCGACGCGAACTGGATCGACACCGTCGAGTCCGGTGACATTGCGGGCCACCGCACGCACGATCTTGTTGACGTCGACGTCCTCGAGTGAACCGTCGCGCTTGCTGACGCGCATGCGCACACCCTCGGCGATGGGCGAGTCGGTAGGTTGATCGATGACCGTCATGAGTTGTCTCCTTGCGCCACGCCGTGGCCGTTATCGCCACATCTGGGGTGTATCGACGCTGCGACCACAAGATGTAGTGGTCCAGGTTGGCACGCGGACGGACTGAAGACGGCGCCTTTGGCGCGTCGTGTTTTAGCGCTAACGCGAACCATTTAGCACTAACGACAATCAGCGACTCCGCAGTACTGGGGTAAGTTTTCACGATGGCGAACCTCGACGATGGTGAACTCAACTTGAAGCAGGCCGCCGCCGTTCTGGGTGTGCACTACATGACGGTGTACCGCTACGTACGTACCGGTCAACTCGCCGCACACCGGGTGGGTACCAACTGGGTCCTACGACGCTCCGATCTCGACGACTTTCGACAACGGTTATACCTAGTGGCACTGGACCCCTCACGCGACGAGCCCACGCCGTGGCGCGATCGACTGCGGATTGCGTTGATGACCGGCGACGAGACCGGTGGGTGGCGAATAATTGAGCAAGCTCTCATCGCTGGTTGTTCGCCGGCCGACTGCTACCTCGACCTGATTGTCGGCGCGCTCAATGACATCAGTCAGGGCCCGGAAGTTCCCGGTGCGCCGATTGCCCGAGAGTATTTGGCTATCTCGACGGCGTCGCGACTCGCGGCGCGCCTGGGCGCTCGCTTTCGACGCCCCGGACGTAGTCGCGGCACCATCATCTTTGGTGCCCCGCTGGGTGATTACCACGCCTTTCCAATTTCCGTCGTCGCGGACTTGGTGCGCCTCAGTGGCTTCGACTGTCTGGAGTTGGGCGCGAACGTACCGCCAGAGATCTTCGCCGGGACCGCGCGCGAGGCGCCACGTCTAGTCGCCGTCGGCATTGGCGTCACCATGGCCACGAGTTTGAACGTCCTAAGCGCGACGGTGGCGGCGGTCAAGGGGATTGAGGCTGAGATTCCTGTGGTGCTCGGTGGCCAGGGCGCCGGTGACGCCCAGGTGCTCGCCACTGGTGCGACCGCCTGGGCGGGTGATGGACGAAGTGCCATCGTACTGTTCGAGGAGCTGTCGGCGACGCGGCGGGCGACTTGGCTCCTCGCGCGGTGATGTAGCTGAGCGTAATGTGAGGTGCCTCTAGGGCCAGTTCACGCGATGGACCCGTCGCACGGCGCGACGGGGAACGCCGTGCTTAACGCGCGGAGTTCAAGTGGTTGAAACGTCCACTTGCACGTCGTGCGCGATCGTGAGTCTCGAATTCGTGGTGGTCGATGCGTGAGTTGAGGCGCCACGTGTCCTCGTCGGCGACACCCGTGAGTCCCTGTTTGACCAGCTCGCGAGCGATTTTCTCGCTGGAGTCCGT
>Ga0208357_1003053_pt1 | contig 10575 bp, 10 predicted proteins | sample NGESurdeep092012_6_FD_184487 | JGI IMG/M metagenome (GOLD analysis project Ga0208357, IMG submission 184487) | Arctic peat soil microbial communities from Barrow, Alaska - NGEE Surface sample F52-2 deep-092012 (SPAdes) | ecosystem: Environmental > Terrestrial > Soil > Wetlands > Peat ... | reverse complement strand
ACCAGCCGAACCTCACAACCGGGGAGGGGCCGGCCGTCGGTCCCCAGTCGCTTCTCGAGCGGGTCGACGTACGTGCATCCGGTAATGGAGGGGTGCTCGGTCGACCCGTACATCCGGTAGATGTTAATACCGACGGCCGTCGCCCGTTCGGTGACGGCCCTCGGCACCGGCGAACCACCCATGCCTTGAAAGGGCAGCTTCTTCAGGTGCTCCTCTCGAAAAGAGGGATGGTCCAACAGGCTGATCAGGAAGTAGGTCGCCCCGCCGTTGGTGGTCAGGTTCTCGGCCACCATCAGGTCGAGCACCACTTCGGGATCCCACAGGTCGAGCAGGTGCACGGGCTTGCCCCGGTCGACCGGCGTCAGCAGCGCGGCCAGCATGCCGATGGCGTGACTGATCGGGTTGGCGATGAGAACGGGCATATCCTGCGGTGGTGAGGTGGCTCCGAGCTGCTGCACCTCTGCCGTGACCGTCTGGTGGGAGTGGATGACACCCTTCGGCTTGGAGGTTGTCCCCGAGGTCCACCCGACCAGGGCCGGGGACGCAGGATCCGCCGCCGTCGGCGTGGTGATGGGGTCCGCCGTAACTAGATCGTCGAACGACGAGTAACCGGGCGGCACGTCGTCGCCCACCACCACCACCTCCATGGCCGGAAGGTCAGGGATCGACGCCAGGTTGACCAAGAAGTCCTGCCGGCCGAACCGTGCGGCCGTGACATGGACTCGAGGTTCACACTGGCCCAGGATGTAACCGAGCTCCCGGCTCCCATAGAAGTGGACGACCGGCGCGGCGATGGCTCCAAGCAGCGCGGCGCCGTAGAACGTGGCCGCTCCCTCGATCCAGTTCGGGGTCTGAAAGGACACCACGTCGCCGACCCCCACGCCTAGGCGGGAGAGACCCCCGGCCACCCGGCGGGACAAGTCCAACAGTTGGCCGAACGTCCCTCGCCAGGGGCGAGTGGCGGAGTGAATGACGAAGGGCAGGTCTGGATGAGCGGACAGGCGCTCGGCCAATCGCTGGCCCAGCGTCTGTTCTGTCCACCACCCCTCGGCCACAAAGCGCCGACGGTCCTCGTCAGACGTGGCCCGCAGCACCCAGTCGGCAGCAGCCATTCAACAATCCAGTCCCATGGTCGGTTTCAAGGTCAACGGCCCGATGGCCCTCCGTCGACGGTTCGCAGAGCCTGGGATCGGTCTCCCCCGCCGTCGCCTTGACTGCTGCCGCCCAGACCACCCAGGCAGAACTGCCACAACTGATCGGCGATGTCTTCGAGCGGTCCGTCGATGCCGGCAAAGGCGTAGTAATGAAAGACAGCCATGGCCAGCTGGGTGACAATCCAAGCGGTGTAGCCAGGCTCTGCCGGCCGCAGCAGTCCGGCCTCCGTCGCCACGGCGATTTCCTCGTACAGGAGATCGGTGAACGGCTTGGTGGCGACGGCGACCTCGAGTGGGTAGAGCGACTGGAGCCGCCAGTGCTCGGCCGTGATGAATCGAGCGGTTTGCGGGTCGTTCCCCTCGACCGCCAGTGCGTCCACCACGGAGGTGACATAGAAGCGCAGACGGGCGACGGGATCATCGAGATGGCGCGCCTCCTCTTTAAACCCGATGCAGGACTCACCCACCATGTCCTCGAGGACGGCCAGGATGAGCTGGTCCTTACCGGCGAAGTACCGGTAGAAGGTCTTGAGGGCGATCCCTGCCTCCTTGACCAGTTCCTGGGTGGTGAAGGCAGTTCCTTTGACCGCGATGAGGCGCTGTGCCGCTTGGACGATGGCGGTGGCTTGCTCGACCCCTCGAGCTCGAGATCGCCGCACCACCGGGGATTGATCGGCAGCACGCTCGGCCCAGGACACCTCGAGGATTGTATCGGTGGCCTGTGTCACCGCTGGTCGACCAGTGGGCGCCCGGTGGTCCTCCGGCATCAGAATGGCTCAGCGCTGTAGACCACGGCGCCGCCGAAGTGGGGCGAGGAATGACAGGCGACGCCGATGGTCGCCTGGTGGCGCTGTCGTTCGGCCGCCCGTCGGGAGAGCTGCAGATAGCACTCCAGCATCTGGGGCACACCGTGCATCCTTCCATTCCCCAGGGCGCCTCCTCCGGATAGTGCCGGGAGTGCCCCGGGTCTGTCGCTGTCGATCCCTCCGGCCAAGACGAAGCGGTGGGCCTCCCCAACCGGGCAGAAACCGAGGGACTCCAGCCAGAAATAGACAAAGGGGGAAAAGCCGTCATAGACCTGGGGCAGGTCGACGTCGGCCGGCCCCATCCCCGCCGATTCCCACAGACGCCGAGCGGTCTCGCTCCCGACGCCCATGATGTCGTCGAGTGGCCAATGCAGGGGAAGCCGTGGGGTGACCGGGGCGCCGGTGGCATAACCCGAGACGTAGACGGGCGCATGGGGCAGGTCTTTGGCCCGCTCTGCTGAGGTGAACACGAAGGCGGCTACTCCGTCGATGGGAATGTCGCAGTCGTAGCGACAGATGGGATCGTTGATCATGGGAGCGGCGAGGTACTCCTCCTCGCTCAGCGGCCGGTCCCGCCAGTAGGACCAAGGGATCCGGGCACCGTTCTTGCGCGCCTCCACCAGCACGGCGGCCATGGCCTCTCTGGTTGCCCCATAGCGCTGGATGTACTCGTTGTAGGCCAGGGCGATCATGGCCAGGGGGCCGAAGTAACCCTGGGGCACGATCCATTGTTGGCTCCCACGAACTTCGCTCATCTCATTGGCGTGATAACTCCCTCGAGGATTGTGCAAGGCCCGATGGACCAGTACGTGGTCGGCCGCACCGCTGGCCACGGCGTTGACGGCCATGGCCACCGCCCCCGGGATCTGTCCGAAGCCCTGGAATCCCGCCGCATAACGAGGGTTGATCCCGAGGTGCGCGGCCAGCCAGTTGGCGCTGACCACGCTGACGCCGTCTTCGAGGGCATGGCTGCCCGCGGTGGGAAAGAGACTGCCGGTCACGAATCCATCAACCTGATCGAGGCCGGCGTCGGCCATGGCCCGGCGGGCTGTCTCCACGGCCAGCACACCGAGAGACTGTTGGGCGTGCCGTTCGATGGGGCTCTGGGCGTAGCCCACGATCGCCACCTTGTTGCTGGCCGCCAGCCTTCGGCTCATTGGTTCCCCTCCAGGGCGAAGCCTGGTACGGCGATGTCCGGGCTGAGCTTCTCGAAGGCGACCTGCACGGAGTCACCGATGTGGAGATCGACATCAGGTCCGTCCATCAGGCGGCCGATGATCCGAAGGTCGGGCTGCTCCACCAACTCCACATCGACCAACAGGAACGGTACGTCCTGGTCGAATCCGGGCAGGAAGGACTGGCGCATCACCGTCCACGATCGAACGGTTCCCCGGCCACAGACTGGAGTGAAGGCAAACGCCGGGTCGGTGCTGTGGCAATGGGGACAGACGACGTCGGGTGGATGGCAGAAGGACTGACAGCGGGAGCAGCGCGCCATGGTCAGGATCCCGTGGGCGGCAGCCTCCCAGAAGGGAGAAGATTGCCCGTCGGGCATGGGGAGGGGCCGTGTGAGCGTGGTCAAAGGATGACCTCAGCCTCCTTGAGCCCGACGATCTCATCCCAGCCGTAACCCAGCTCGACCAGCACGGTCTCGGTGTCCTCGCCATGCTCCGGGGCTCTTCGGAGTGGGGGCGGCTGTCCATCGAACTGCACCGGTACGGCGGGCAAGCGGTACTGCGTTTCGCCGTCGACCACCACGTCACCGACGTAACCGTTGGCCGCCACTTGGGGATCGTCGATCAACTCGGGGACCGACTGCACCGGCGCCCAGGGCGCGTCCAACTGGCCCAGCACTTCCTTCCACTCGACAAAGGTGCGTTTGGCGAATTCGCCATCGAGCTCGGCCACACAGGCCTCGGCGTTCTGGGCCCGGGCCTGCAGGGTGGCAAAGCGGGCGTCGTCAACCAAATCGGGACGGCCGATGACTCGGCAGAAGTCGGGCCAGTAGCGGTCGGCCTCGAGGAACACGAGCTGTATGTGGCGCCCGTCCTTGGTCCGGTACATGCCCACAACCGGATTGATGGGAACCCCTCGACCGCTCGCTGCCTTCGGTTCGTCACCACCGAGGGCGGCGAGGACATCGGAGGACAACGTCCACATGGCCGTAGCCAGCAGCGAGACGTCGACCACCGATCCCACCCCGGTGCGGGCCCGCTTGAGCAGAGCGCCGGCGACGCCAAAGGCCAGCGCCATTGCCCCGTTCCGGTCACCCATGGCCCCCCGCTGTCCGATGGGGTACTCCCGCTCCGGTGGGGTCAGCATGTGGGCCAGGCCACCCCGGGACCAAAAGGCCGAAGCGTCATATCCCGCTTGATCGGCGTCGGGACCACGGACCCCGTACCCATGTCCCCGGGCGTAGATGAGGGTCGGATACCGATCGGTCAACGACTCGGCATCGAGGCCCAGGCGCTGCAACGCCTTCGGGCGCATGTTGGTGAGGAACACATCGGCCGAGTTGAGCAACCGGTGCAGGGCCTCCTTCCCTTCCTCCAGTTTGATGTTGATGGCCACCGAGCGCTTCCCCCGATTGGCCAGGGCCAACGACAGGTTCACTCCCCCTCGGTCGCTACCGATCCCCTGGGTCACCAGGCCCCGGTAGGGATCGCCTTGCGTGCTTTCGATGTGGATCACATCGGCGCCCCAGTCGGCCAGCAGGGCGCCGGCCACAGGGACGAAGACCCATTGGGCCAGCTCCACCACCCGCACACCATTGAAGGGCCCCTCGGCCATCGTCTCCTCCGTCTCGTCCTGGTCCATCTCGTCTAGTTGGTCGGCGTCAGCACGACGAGGGGGATGGCCCGATCGGTCCGGGACTGGTAGACGTCATAGTTTGACCAGGCGTCGGTCATGATCTTCCACAGACCCGGCTTCTCGTCGGGCGAAGCGGTTCGGGCCAGGACCGGGATGTGGTCAGCCCGCACCTGGATCTCCGCTTCCGGGTTGTCCTGAAGGTTGAGGTACCAGTTGGGATGGGTCGGCGCACCGCCCTGTGAGGCGATGACCAGGTAGTCGTCACCATGTCGGCCGAAGATCAACGCAGACGTCCTGGGGCTGCCACTGCGACGTCCGGTGGTGGTGAGGAGGAGGGCGGTGACCCCGTTCCACTCGTAGCCGACCGCTCCGTCGGTCTCCCGATAGCGTCGGATGTGCTCGGCCCCCACCAGATCGAGGTCCGGGCTTCGGTACTCAGCTTCACTCATGAACGCGTCCTTTCAACCGAATATGACGGGGATGGCGGTGGCCCCCCGCTCGTAGAGTCCGATGTAGCGGGGCGGTTCGGCCTCAGGGTCGAGACGCAGGTTCGGAAGCCGGTCCAACAGCGCACCGATGCCGACGGCCATCTCGGCTCGGGCGACGTGTTGGCCTAGGCAGGCATGGGGACCACTGCCAAAACCCAGGGTCGGCTTGAGCGGTCGGAAGGGGTCGTATTCGTCGGCGCGGTCCCATCGCTCCGGGTCTCGGTTGGCGGCACCGACGCAGATGTGGAGCACGGCCCCTTCGGGCAGGTGGACGCCATGGAAGTCGATGTCCTGGGTGACCCAGCGAGAGAACATCGGGTCCGTGGGTGCCCAGCGCACTGACTCCTCGATGGCCGGTCGCAAAAGTGCCCTGTCCTCGCTCACCGCCTTGAGGAGATCCGGACGCTGGAGGAGGGCAGCGAGGGTGATGCCCATCTGCTTCCAGGTCGTCCCCGACCCCGCAGCCAGCAACAGCATGGCGAACGAGTAGATCTCGGCGTCACTGAGACGATGGGTCTGGCCGCCTTCGTCGGTGATCTCCGATTGGACCAGCACGCTGATGAGGTCGTTCTCTGGCTTCTGGCGCCGAGCGGCAACGATCGGTTTGATGATCTCCACCACCTCGGCGGGTCGGCCAAGCGCTTCACGAATGTCCAGTGCCTGTTCGACGGGCACGCCAAAGCTTCCGGTGATGGTGAGGACGGGAATGGCCGCGCAGAACTCGACATTGAGCTCGGCCCGTCCGTTGGCCTCGAAGGAATCAATCAAGGCGTGGACCGTCTGCTCGATCCAGTTCTCGATCCACCACCGACTGCGAGCGGGCGAGAAGGACGGCTGCACCAACGCCCGGTACCGGCGGTGCTCCCTTCCCCCCATCGACAGCATGCTGTTGGTGGCGCTGATCTCACCGCTTTCCAGATCGACTACCTCGGCCGAGGAGGAAAAGACCTCGTCGTTGCGATAAGCGGCGTCGCAGGCGGCCCAGCTGAAGGCGGAGAAATGGGGCCGGTCGGGGTAGGGAAGGCCGTGGAAGAAGAGGTCTTCGGAGATGCCTGTGAGCTCGTGGACCACGCCCGGCTGCACCGGCGCCTGGCTGCGCAGGGCGTGCCAGCTCGGGTAGGGATCGTCGGTGTAGCCGCCGCCGGTCCAGGTCATGAAGCTCCCGGCCAGGTCGAAGAGCTCCCGCACCCGGTCGAGATCGAGGATCGGTGTGATCTCGCTCATTGGGCTACGTACCCGCCGTCCAAGGGGAGCAGGACCCCGGTCACGTTCTCGGCGCGGTCAGAGACCAGGTACACGGCGGCCTCTGCGCAATCCTCGGCGGTGATGGGGCGGCCCAGCGGGTGCATGGCCCCGGACTGCTTGCCCAGCTGGTCTCTGTCGACGTTGGCGGTGTCCAAGCCGCCGGCAGCCATGAAGTTGGTGAAGGGCATCGCCGCCGGGCAGATGGCGTTGGCCCGGATCCCGAACGGGGCACCCTCGATGGCCACGGCCCGGGTGAGCTGGTGAATGGCTCCCTTGGTGGCGCCGTACACGGAGCCACCCCAGCCGACCAGGCCGGCCACCGAGCCGGTGTTCAGAATCACGCCGGCACTCTCCTGCCGCTTGAACTGGAGCACGGCGTGCTTGGATCCGAGGAAGACGCCACGGAAGTTGATGCCGACCAGGCGCTCGAAGTCCTCCACCGTGTGATCCTCGAGCTTGGCTCCCAGGCGGGGCGTGGGCACGCCCACGTTGTTGAACATGATGTCCAGACGGCCGAACCGATCCACGGTGGTGGCGATGGCGGAAACGACGTCGTCCTCCACCGACACGTCGCACCGTTCGGCCACCGCTACCCCACCGGCGGCCTCGATCAGCGCCACCGTCTCCTTGGCCCGATCCAGATCGATGTCGACGCAAACCAGGCGCGCCCCCTCCTGGGCGAAGCGCAGACAGGAGGCCCTCCCGACCCCTGAACCGCCACCGGTGACGACAGCGGCCTTTCCCTCGAGTTCGCTCTGCAACTCACACTCCCTTGTCGTTGTGGGCCAGGCTCAAGGCACCGGTGGGACAGGCCTCGACGGCGATACTGACGTGCTCGAACGGATCGCCCTCCGGGCCCGTCACCACCGCCTTGTTGTCGTCATCCTGAGCAAAGGTGCCCGGGGCGTACATGGTGCACATGCCACTTCCCATGCAGAGATCCCGATCGACGTGGACGATCGGATGCTCGTGATGGTCAGGCACGAACCGGTACGGGGGGCTCGGCGGGAGTGAACCGATACAGCTTCTCGGCGTTGCCCCGCAGGAGCTTGTACTGGACCTCGGGTGACAGGTCGCCGATCAGCTTCTTGACCACGGTGATGCAGTTGGGCCAGGTGGAGTCGGAGTGGGGGTAGTCCGTCTCGCACATGATGTTGTCCTCACCGATCTCGCCGATGCTGGCGATCCCGTGGTAGTCCTCGATGAAACAACCGAACACGTGGTCGCGGAACAGCTCGCGGATATTGATGGTGTTGAGGTCCACATCGGTCCCGGCGTGCTCCATGAAGGTCACACCTCGTTGCACCCAGAACCGCTGCTTGTCCAACACCTGCTCGGCCCGCTCGAGGAAGTAGGGCATCCAGCCGATCTCCCCTTCCGACAGGGCAATCTTCACGCCGGGGAAGCGGGTGAACATCCCACTGAACAGCCAGGACAGCATGGCTCCCGAGGTGCGGACCGCCCCCCAGGCCAGGTTGGCCATGAACGGAGAGTCCGGCGCGATCTGGGGCACCTGGGATGAGGACCCCACATGCATGGAGACGACCATCTCCAGTTCGGAGGCGGCGGACATGACCGGGTCCCAGTAGCCGCCGGGGTCGTGAATGGTGGGGAGACCGAGCGGGGCGGGGTTCTCCGAGAAGGCAAAGGCCGTGGCCCCCTTGGCCGCGCAGCGCTCCATCTCCTTCGCCGCCAACGGCGGGTCCCACATCGGGATGAGGATCAGCGGGATGAAGCGACCCGGTGCTGCCCCGCACCACTCCTCGATCATCCAATCGTTGTAGGCCTGCAGGCACACGAAACCGAACTCCCGGTCGCTGGTCTCCATGAACAACTGGCCGCAGAACCGGGGAAGTGTGGGAAAGCACAACGAGGCCAGGATGCCGGCCCGGTCCATGTCCTCGATCCGCGCCTTGGAGTCATAACAGCCCGGCCTCATCTCGGCGTAGGTCACCGGTTCCGGGCTGAACTCCTCTTTCGACTTGCCCGCCACCGCGCTCAAGCCGGAGCTGGGATAGCGCTTGCCGTCGTAGACCCAGAACTCCATATCGCCCTCGACGACCTGATGCGGCGCTCGATCACGGTCTTTGGCCGCCACCCGGTCGGTCCACAGGTGCGATGGCTCCAACACATGGTCATCCACCGAGATGAGCCAATCCAAATTCAGTTGCGACGTCATAATCCCTCCCTTGTCCGAGCTCATGTAGGGAGCTCGCCGATGGACACGTGCTTCACTTCCTGAAAGGCGCGGATGCCGTCGATGCCGCGCTCACGACCGAGGCCGCTCTGCTTGTAGCCGCCGCTGGGGGCATAGGCGCTGAACATGCCGGTGTTGACGTTGACCGCCCCGGTACGGAGCCGTCTGGCCACCGCGGTGGCAGCCGAGGCGTCGGCCCCGTACACCTGCCCGGACAGGCCATAGATCGAGTCGTTGGCCATGTCCACGGCATGGTCGATGTCGCGGTAGCCGATTACCCCGATCACCGGACCGAAGATCTCCTCTTGGGCGGCGGGATTGGCGTTGTCGGGCAGGTCGAGGACGGTCGGCTCGAAGTAGTAGCCACGGTCGAGGCCGTCAGGCCGACCACCGCCCTGTGCCACCTTTCCCCCGTGCTCTTCGGCCAGGGCGACGAACCGCTCACACCGCTCCCGCTGGGCCGCGGTGATCACCGGACCCATGAGGGCGGTCGGATCACTGGGGGGGCCCACCGTGATCCCGGCGTAGGCCTTGGTCACTGCATCCAGCACTTCATCCTTTTGTTCTTGGGGAACGAACATGCGGGTGGCGGCGACGCAGGCCTGGCCCGCAGTCATGGCCACGACGGCGGCCGCTCCGGCCCCGGCCCGGTGGGCGGCGTCGGGCAGGTAGATCTGGGCCGACTTCCCTCCCAGCTCCAAGGCAACCCGCTTTACTGTCGGCGCCGCCTGAGCCAGGATCTGTCGACCCACCGCAGTGGAACCGGTGAAGGAAACCATGTCCACCGCCGGATCGGAGGTGAGGATCTCCGCTCCCGCCGACCCCGACTCGACCACCACGCTGAGCACGCCGTCGGGCAGTCCTGCCGCTTCGGCGGCGGCGCCGAAGGCGAGCGACGAGAGGGGCGTCAACGGGCTGGGCCGGAGGATCACCGAGTTCCCGGCCATGAGGGCAGGAATGAGCTTCTGGAAGGCCATGATCACGGCGCCGTTGTAGGGAGTGATGGCGCTGACCACGCCGACGGGCTCGAAACGCCGGATGCTGATGGCCACCCGGCCCCGGGTCAGCTCGTCCACGGGGACGGGGTTCGCCTCTTCGTCTGCCAGCGACAGATAGAGGTCGATGGTATTGCGGGCCAGGGTGATGCCGGCGGAGCATTGCGCCATCTCGGCGAACATCCGGGGTTGGCCCGCCTCAGCCACCATGGTGGCGATCAACGGTTCCCGCACCGACTCCAGATAGTCGGCGAAGACGTGCAGCATCTTGGCCCGGTCGTTGGCTGTGAGGTTGGCCCAGTTGCCGTCATCGAAGCTCCGGCGAGCTGCTCCGACCGCCCGATGGATTTCCTCCACCGGAGTGGCCGAGAGCTCGCAGACCAGGGTCTCGTCGGCCGGGTTCTCCACCGCCAACCCCTCGTCGCCATCGATCCACAGGCCGGCCACATAGGACCCACGCTGAGGAAGAAGGTCGGAAGCGGTCATGCGAAACGGGAAGTAGGGTAGATTGCCATTCTACTAAGTGAGTATATGTAGTTGTGGATTACAAATCCAGAAGGTTTGGCGACAGACATCCGGAAAGGAGATAGAGCCAATGTTGACGAAAGCGGCTGTCCTGTTCAGTGCCCCGGGCAAGTGGGAAATTGCTGAGCTCGAGCTCGAACCGCCCCGCCAGGGAGAGCTCCTGATCAAGATGGCCGCCGCCGGCCTCTGCCATTCGGACGACCACATGTTGACCGGCGACCTCCCCATCCCCCCCGAGGCCCTACCAGTGGCCGGCGGCCACGAGGGAGCGGGCGTTGTGGCCGAGATCGGTCCCAACACACCCGGCTGGAAGGTGGGTGACCATGTGGTGCTGACCTTCCTCCCCATGTGCGG
>Ga0208357_1003052_pt1 | contig 10582 bp, 10 predicted proteins | sample NGESurdeep092012_6_FD_184487 | JGI IMG/M metagenome (GOLD analysis project Ga0208357, IMG submission 184487) | Arctic peat soil microbial communities from Barrow, Alaska - NGEE Surface sample F52-2 deep-092012 (SPAdes) | ecosystem: Environmental > Terrestrial > Soil > Wetlands > Peat ... | reverse complement strand
TGAGGCTGCTCTTCCAGGAGCGACTCAGGGGTTGGGGGAGGAATCGTCTGGTCGATGACCTTTCCATCTCGAAGAAAGACGACACGGTCAGCCCACGAAGCGAGCTGCGCGTCGTGGGTGACGACAACTGCGGCAACGCCTCGGTGGCACGCGGTCAGAATAAGTCGCATCACCGCCTCCCCGTTCTCCGAGTCGAGTGCACCCGACGGCTCGTCGGCGAGCAGCAGACCCCGTTCGCCCACTGCCGCTCGTGCGATTGCGACCCGCTGGCGTTCACCGCCCGAAAGCTCATCAGGGAAGTGTCCCGCCCGATCTGCAAGTCCGAGCTCCTCGAGGGCGGCAATGCCCGCGACGCGGGCCATCCTTGCCGACATCCCGTCAAGCTCGAGCGGCAACGCGACATTTTCCACCGCGGTGAGCCCGGCCAAGAGGTTGAACTCCTGGAAGACGTAGCCGATCGTGCGACGACGAAGGCGCGCCTTGTCGTTACGGGACATCGTCGATAACGCTTGCCCGTCGACGAATACCTCGCCGTCGGTTGGTTCCTCGAGGCTGCCTGCGATCGTGAGCAGGGTGGACTTGCCCGATCCACTCGGCCCCATCACCGCTACGAGCGCGCCGCGTTCTACCGAGAGAGAGACGTTACGTATGGCCTCGATACTGCCGGCACCGTCTCCGTACGACTTAGAGACGTTGCGCAGTTCGAGATAGCTCATCTCCGCGAAACCAATCGCCGCCGGATTAGCGGCGTTGTGCGAACAACTACCGGCTCGACCGCAGCGCGCCGCAATCGCCCATCTGCAGAATCGAGCCAGCGGACAACGGAATCGAGGCGGAACAGCTCGGCGTCGACCACCAAGGCGAACGACAGGTCGAAATCGGCCTCGTCCTCCTTTAGCCGCGTCCACTGCTGCATCAACTCGACGAGATAGCGCCGATGTACCTGAATCACGTCATGCACATTCACGCCAGGGACCTTGATTGCCGAGAGCACCTTGATCACGAGCTCATCACGCGGTGGCGAGGTCATGTCCGGTGGCGTGCTCAACCACGTCGAGAGCTCCTGCTGGCCGCTCTCGGTAATCCGAAAGCTGTTGCGGGGTCCAGGCTCCTCGGTGTCGTCGGACTCGACGAACCCGTCACGTTCGAGGCGCTGCAGCGTCGTGTAGACCTGACCGACATTGAGCGGCCAGATCTCACCGGTGCTCTCCTCGAACTCCTGGCGAAGTTGCAGGCCGTACTTCGGCCCCTCGCTCAGTAGTGCGAGTAACGCGTGCTGGACGCTCATTTCGTCACCGGGAATCGAAGTTCAAGGTCACGTACCATACGGCGTATACTACAGCGACCTGCAGCAACCGTGGTGGACGTCGCCGGGATGGGAGCTGCTCGCTTGCTCCGCCAGGCGAAGCTCCAAGCGCCTGGGTTGGATCGCAACGCAGGTCCGTTCGCCAGCCGTTGGTGGCGATGAGGGTAAGGGTAATCCCTGATTGTCGAGCGACACCACCAATGTGAAGATCGACGAACCAGACACGTTAGGAGGCAGTTGTTGACCACGCGCAACTCAGGCGAGGCGCCCAAAACGCACTGCTACACCTCGATTGGGGTATTTCGCTGCTTCGTCGATTGTTCATTCAGCTTCGCCTCGGCAGCATCTAACAGTGCAGGCAGGCGCTCTGTGTCGAAAAGCGTCGGAAGCGTCGACTCATGAGCGTCATTACGTCTTCAGCGACCTCGGCGAGGCGAGGCGCCGACAGCCAGTGGGCCGTGGAGACTCACGGATTGACCAAGCGCTTCGGGGAGAACGTCGCCGTGGACGACGTAGAGCTCCTCGTACCACGGGGGTGCGCCTTCGGCTACCTCGGCCCGAACGGCGCCGGCAAGACGACGCTCATCCGGATGCTGCTCGGACTGACCCATGCTGATGCAGGCACGATGTCCCTCCTCGGCTTCGACGTCCCGCGACATCGCGATCGCGCTCTAGCTCGGGTCGGGGCCATCGTTGACGAGCCCCGATTCCACGCTCATCTGACTGGTCGGCAGAACCTCCAGCTCCTCGCGGCAGCGCGCGAGCCGGAGGCGAGGGACCGCATCGGGCCTTCCCTCGAGCGAGTCGGCATTCTGCACCGCGCCGACGACAAGGTCTCGAAGTATTCGATGGGCATGCGCCAGCGCCTGGGCGTTGCGGCGTGCCTCCTCGGTGATCCTGACCTGCTCATCCTCGACGAGCCAATGAACGGGCTCGATCCGGCAGGGATGCTCGACATGCGTGACATGATCACGGCTCTGGTGGCCGAGGGGCGAACCGTCGTGCTCTCCTCGCACCTGCTCGACGAGATCGAGCGCACCTGTGACGCGGTGGCGATCGTCGACCGCGGCAAAGTCATCAGGCAGGGACCGATCTCGGAGCTCCTAGCCGGCTCGTCGGTCGAGCTCCAAGTCGAGTGCTCCGAACCTGACCGGGCCCTCGCTCTGCTCAAGACGACCGCGATCGCCTCCGATGTCCAAGTCCGTCCCGACGGACTCGCAATCACACTGCCAGAAGGCACCGAGCGCGACGTGATCGCCGAGATCAACCGGGTGTTGGTGCAGGGCGACATCTCGGTCTACCGGCTGCAGAACATTCAGGCCTCCCTCGAGACGTGGTTTCTTCAGGTCACGAGCCGGCTCGGGTCGTCATCATGACGACGATCTCTGACGTCGGCGTGCCGGCCCCGGGTCCAGCCCCCGTCTCGGCGCGGGAGGCACCGCGGGGTGATCGCCGTGGCTCGTGGATCCCGACCTGGGGCATGATCACCACCCGATTCATGGAACTGCGCAGACGTCGCGGCCTGATGATCGCGCTGATCGCCGTCAACATAGGCATACCGGTCGTCTTCCTTGTCGTTCGTCTCGTCTCGCACGCGGTGGACCCGAAGTCCTTCGGGCCTGCCGGTGGGTACAACGTCGTTGGGCGGCCGACCATGCTCAAGAGGTCGTGTGCGACTTCAACTACTCCGGGCCGATCAACTTGCAGGTCCCGTGTGGCAACGGCGGCGGGAATGGGCCGCCACCCGGCGCAACCGTCAAAACGCCCAAGGGGACGGTGGTTGTCCCCGAGCAGGCCACGGCAGCGCAGATCCGAGCCTTCGCTGTCGCGGTCGCCAACGAGAACTACACGGCCTACCGCTCCACCTTCTTGGTCCCGTCTACGTCGCTCATGATCGACGCCGGACTGTGGATCGCGCTCGAGGCCACCATCGGCTTCGTCGTCGGTCTCGGGCTGGCCTCGCTGACCGGACAGCGGACAGTCCCGGTGATTCTCCTCATAGTGCTCGAACTGATCCTGACGCCACTATTTAGCGTGCACATCATCTCGCACCTGCTCAACTTCGAGCGGGGGATCGTCGGCGTGGCGATGGCGCATATCGAGCCGGGCGGGCTACCGACTCCGTTCGGCGGCGGGCCCGGTGGCGGCGGGCCGAAACTCATACCGGAGTCCACGTTGGCGGCTTCATTGGTTATCGGTGGTTGGCTGGTGTTCTGGACGGCCATCGGGGCATGGCGAATGATGAGTCGGGACGCCTAGGTCATCGCCCCAGGCCTAGTCGTCCGGCTCGTCAAGGAGACTCGGCACGACACGCGCCCCGACCTCCCCGAGAGATCGCGGCGTCTAGATGCCCGTTCCTCGCCCTCCTCGGCGAGTGCCACGGTGCCGGCCGAGCGCTACTACGAGTTGGGGGTAAACGTCTACGACCTCGGTTCGTCATTGAACAGCGCGGCCGCATACGAGAGAGCGAGCTGACCCGTGCGTTCGGCCTGATTCACGGGCATAGTGGCACTATGGCGTCCGAATCAAACACATCGCCGGATCGTCTCGGTGCTGACTGGCTACTGCTCGTGTACCGCATTCCGCCAGAGCCCACGCGCCTTCGCGCCGGAGTGTGGCGAAAGATCAAGGGGCTCGGCGCGATTTACGTCCAGAACTCGGTCGCGGCGCTCCCGGTTTCTCCTAGTGCCGAGCGTGCATTTCGTACCCTTCGCGCTGAAATCGGCCAGCTGGGCGGAAGCGCGTATCTCTTCACCTCCTCGATCCTGGCCGGGCAACCGCAGCTGGTCGAAGCGTTCAACTCGGCCCGCGACGACGAGTACGAGGAGATCGTCGACCGCTGTGAAGACTTCCTCCAACAGGTTCGCAAGGAGTACGACGCCGATCACTTCACCTACGCCGAGCTCGAAGAGAACGACGAAGACCTGACGAAGTTGAGGCGCTGGCTGGACAAAGTCCACGCCCGCGACGTGCTCGGGGCCAAGGGCTTCGATCGGACGATCGTCGCGCTCAATAAATGCGAGCAGTCCCTCGAGGACTACGCAGGTCGCGTCTACGCCGTCGAGGCCGACGGATCGGATGCTCCGTAATCGGTCCGTAGTCTATGCAATGTTCAACGGGACGTCAGGCTGCGGTAGCCAAGATGTCACGAGCGCTTCCTAGGGTTCAAAACCGTCGTTATCAACTTCGACCGACGGAATCCGAGGAGGAAGCGTGCAGAAAACTGTCCGGGGCCTTGGCCACACGAGAGCACGACTGCGGTCCCGAACTAGACGCGTGGTTAGCACGGTCACGCTGACGAGCCTGGCCGCAGGGGTCGCGCTGGCGGCAACTACTGGCGCGCCCGCTGCGGCGAGCGTGTCGCACCATCTCGCACCCCAGACGGACTCGGTTCCTCTGGTCGTTTACTCCGCACAGGGCTACGACTCCGCCGAGACGAAGGCATTTGCTGCGAAATATCACATCAAGGTGAATCTCGACGACAACTCGACCGGACCGCTGCTCACTCAGATCGAGGCCTCGAAGAACAACCCGAAGTGGGGCTTGCTTTGGGTCGATGGCGCGACGGCGTTCGCTGGTCTCGACACCCAGCACCTCTTGTTAAGGGGCTACGAGCCGAATGTGAGTTGGAGCAGCCTCGGCAAGGATTCGCTCCCATCGGACAAGAGCTACATCCCGACCGGCGTAACCCTCGCAGGTGCGATGGCATACAACTCCGCCAAGGTCGCATCCCCGCCGAGCACGTGGCAGTCGTTGCTCTCCTCGACGTGGAAGGCGCAGGTCGGCACGAACGACCCGAGTCAGTCGGGTCCTACATATCCATTCATCGCTGGAGTGATGAACTACCTCGGTGGCGTTAGCGCCGGTGAGTCCTTCTTCAGCGAGCTGAAGGCGAATGGGCTCCTGATCAACCCGACGAATGGACCAACTCTTGCGGCGCTCTCCTCGGGTCAGATCAACGTGGCGCTCGTGCAGAGCTCCGCAGCAGTCGGCGCGACGTTCACCGACCCGAGCATCAAGGTTAAATACCTCAATCCGGTGACGGTTCTGCCTAGCGCGATCGGTATCGACGCCAAGGCTCCGAAGCAGGAGCAGAAGGAGGCCGAAGAGTTCGCAGCCTTCGTGCTCTCTCGCGCCGGACAGCACGTGATGCAGACCGGCGATCCGACCGGCGACTCGCTCTACTACCCGGTGCTCACGAACGTGAGGCCCCTCTCGACGCTGCCGTCCTTGGCGGCGGTTCATACCCAGACGATCAACCCCTACACGTGGGGTCCGAAGGAGAACACGATCAATTCCTGGTACGACGCGAACATCGTCCAGTGATCGAATCCGGCGCGTCGGAGTTCTCCCCTCGGCAGACGACGGGACCTGCGGCGCGAGGCGTTAGGCGCTGACCAGTACTCCAACTCAGCTTCCTGGTCCTCTGTCCCCACTCCCGACGCCTCGCCCGAGTGATGCGGCCGCCGTGCTGTCTGGTGTCCCCCGTGATCCGGTTGGTGCCGGTCAAGGTCACGAGGGACACCATCGACATGAACGGCTCCGGCGAGTGAAGGACTCGCGAGCTGTCCATGCGGTGGCAGCGCGAATCGGCCGGGTAGGACGCCCGGTGCTGTGGCTGGCTATCACGCTGTTGATCCTGGCCCCGTGCGCGTGCTTCCTCGTGCTCGCGATCTCGCCCCGTCTGTTCGACCAGGGAGACCAGTGGTTCACGCTGTCGTATCTCGCAGACGTCCTCTCCGGCGGCACCGGCCGGGCTCTGCTCGACTCAATCTGGGTCGGCTGTGCGGCGGCGGGTCTTGGCCTGGTGCTCGGCTTCCCGGTCGCGTGGCTGGCGAACCGCACGACACTCCCGGGGCGACACTTCGTCAGCGGAGCGATGTGGCTCGTGTTGTTGCTGCCCTCATGGCTGCCGGCAATCGGCTGGCAGCGGCTCGTACAGCCGAATGGCGTGATGTACCGCGTCGGCCTCGACTGGCCGTTCGTCACACACGCCATCATGGGACCCTTCGGCGTCGTCCTTCTCCTCGGGCTTCGCTGCGTGCCATTTACGTACCTCGCGATCACGGCTGCGCTCGGGGGACTCGGTCAGGAGTTCGAAGACGCTGCGCGGGTGCACGGCGCAAGTCGCCTAGCGGCGATCCGACTCGTCACACCAATCCTCGCCCCGGCCATAACCTCCGCGCTCGCGATCGGCTTTGCCGAGACCGTGAGCGACTTCGGTATCGCCTCGACCCTTGCCTACAGCTCGCACTTCCCGCTCGCGACCTACCAGCTCTACGCCGACATCAATGGCTTTCCACCGAGCTTTTCGGGCGCAGCGGCAGTCGGATGGCTGCTCGTCGCGTCGGTGGCGGTGCCACTCATCTTGCAGGCGAGAGCGCTCCGCGGTCGGTCGTATCAGGTTCTTTCGGGGCGGACTCGCATGGTCGCGCGTCGGGACCTGACCACCAGGGCCAGAGCGCTTGCGGTCGGCTTCGTCGCGCTGTTCTACGTCATCGCCCTCGGCGTGCCAGGCTTTGGCGCAGTCAGCGCCTCGCTGCTCGCGGACTTCGGCGCGACGTTCAAGTTGACGTTCGTCAACTACCGACAGGTCGCCGACAATGCGGGCCTCACTGGTCCGATCGAGCGGTCGCTCGTTTACGGCGCGATCACCGCGTCCGTGACCGTGGTCGGTGGCTTCATCTTCGCGAATCTGTTGGCGAAGAAACGCACCGCGTCTACGAAGGTTCTGGACTTCTTGCTGCTCGCCGCGGTGGCGTTGCCGAGCGTCGTGTTTGCTGCCGGGTACATCTTTGCGTACAACCTGCCGTTTCTCTCGCGGATCGGCATCAACTTCTACCAGACGACAACCCTGTTGATCCTCGGGTACATCGCTTCAAGCCTGCCTACCAATACACGCGTTCTCGTCGGCGCGGTCTCCCAGGTACAGTCCTCACTCCACGACGCGGCCAGAGCGCACGGCGCGGGCCCGCTACGCGCCTGGGTGCGGGGGGTCTTTCCTGTGCTCTCGCGTCCGCTCACGATGGCCTGGCTGTTGACGTTCTGCGGGATCTTCTTGGAGCTACCGATCTCGCAGCTGCTCTACGCGCCTGGATCGCCACCGACGTCGGTCGCTATCCAGGACAACCTCGGCAACTACCACTTCGGCATCGGCATGGCCCAGGCCGTGATCGCCGTAGCGATCGCGCTCGCGTCGGTCACACTCGTGCTCGGTGGTTACCGCTTGATCGCGCCGAAAGGCTGGCGTCGAATCGGAGGAGGCATCCGTGGCTGATCAACTGGTGATCGAAAACATCCTGAAGGTCTACCCGGGCGGCAATCGTGCCCTTGACGACGTCTCGTTCGAGGTCGATCCAGGGGCGTTCCTCGTACTTCTCGGGCCGTCAGGTTCGGGCAAGACGACACTGCTTCGGTCGGTAGCCGGCATTGAGCGGGTCACGTCGGGAAGGATGGCGATCGGGGACCTCGTCGTAGCCGACGGCAGGGTCCACGTTCCTCCCGAGCGCAGGGACTTGTCGATGGTCTTCCAGGACTACGCGCTCTGGCCGCACATGGTCGCTCGCGACAACGTCGCGTTCGCACTGAAGCGACGCGGGCTCGCGAAGTCGGAGGCGCGTCGGCGCGCGATGGCGATGCTCGAGCGCGTCGGTCTCGGAAGCCTGGCAGAGCGTTATCCGACCGAGCTCTCCGGAGGGGAGCAGCAGCGAGTTGCACTCGCCCGAGCACTGATCGGTGACACCGGCCTAATTCTCTGCGATGAGCCGCTCTCCAACCTAGACGCGGACCTGCGCGAGCGGATGCGGGTCGAGATCTCCTCGCTCGTGCGCGCCGCTGGAGCGACGACGATCTACATCACCCATGATCAATCGGAGGCCTTCGCGCTCGCCGATCGCGTCGGCGTGCTCGAGCGCGGCCGTCTCGTACAGATCGGAACTCCGGAGGAGATCTACGCCCATCCGGCAACGCCATTCGTCGCTCGCTTTACCGGTCTCGCGGGTGAGTTGCTCGTGCGAGTTCGCTCCCAGACCGACGGAGAGAACTGCGTGGAGGTCGAGCCCGCGACCTTCCAAGGGGCGCGTTACGTCCGTGCTCGCATCGGCGCCCAACCACTCGGAGGATCTGAGGCACTGTTGGTGATTCGCCCGACAGCCGTGCGGATCTGCGCGATAGATACCGGTGAACACCATCTCCTCGGCCAGGTTGCGGACGTCGCGTTTCGCGGTCGTGGCTACGAACACGCGGTCGAGCTCGCCGAGGGAACGCAGATCAACAGCATCTTTTCTGAATCTCGGTTCAGTCGCGGACAATCCGTCGGGCTTCGCCTCGAGGCCTCGGGCTGCCTCATCTTCCCCGTTGCCGAAGGGCCGGCCTCAAGCTCGGCAGACATTGACTTCTCGAGGCGGGGCGTGCCGAGCGAAGCGGCGACGGCGCTCGCCCTACAGCGCTAGGCTAGCGCCGATCTATAACGGTCGTTAGTTCAGATCGATAACGACGGAGGTTAGGCATTGACGTCAGCGGTGATTCTTGCGCTCGCTGTGTTCGGCGCATCGTGCGTCGAAGCAGTCGAGGCGCTCACGTTGGTGGTCGCCGCGGGTACGACGCGAGGTTGGCGCTCGGCACTTGAGGGCGCGGCCACGGCGATGCTCCTCCTCGTCGTCCTTGTCGGCGCTATCGGGGTACCGCTCATCCACTACGTCCCGATAAACGTCCTTCGCGTCGTGATCGGCGGCTTGCTGCTCGTGCTCGGATTGGGATGGCTGCGCAAGTCCATCTTGCGCGCGAGCGGACACAAGGCACTTCACGACGAAGACCTGATCTTCGCCAAAACAGTGGCGCAACTAGAGGGCGGCGAACAGACTCCCGGCAGGGGCCGCGACGCGATCGGTTTCGCTATCGCCTTCAAGGGAGTGCTCCTCGAGGGAACCGAAGTTGTACTGATCGTTCTCAGTCTCGGCGCAAGCTCACATCGTCTCGGGCTTGCCGCTGCAGCAGCAGGTGCGGCGGCGCTCCTTGTCACCGTGGTCGGATTCGCAGTCGCTCGCCAACTTCGTGAAGTGCCCGAGAACACGCTGAAGCTCGGGGTTGGGGTCATGCTGACGAGCTTCGGCGTCTTTTGGATCGGGGAAGGATCGGGCTTTCGCTGGCCAGGAAGCGATCTCGCGATATTGGTGCTCATCGGCCTCTTCGTCGCGGTGACGGCGTTGTCGATTCGCTTCATGCGGTCGATGCTTCCGACCGCCGACGCGAAGCTCCCCCATCTCGAAGCGCGCCAGGCGCCCTGATGGCGACGCTGAAGCGGCTGCTCGTTGCATTCGGACAGTTCTGGTGGGAATTCCTCATCGGCGAGAATCCAGATGCGTTCTTTGGCGCTCTCGTTGTAATCGGCGTGGCGTTATTACTACGCCACGATCGATCCGTGGCAATCATCGTCGTGCCACTGCTTACGCTCGTGATCCTTGTCGCCAGCACCTACCGAGGGCGAAAGCGCGCTTCGAACTGAGAACGCGGCTGCCCTCAACGCGCGACGTGAGGGAGCGTTTCAACCGCACGCGTGCTGTTCGCTTCGTCGCGTGTTGTGCGACGCCTGACGACGCATCGGACGCGGAATGCGCGCCGTCGGCGCGCGGTTGTAAGAGTCATGACGACCATTGGATTCATCGGAAGCAGACATATCGGGGGCACCGTCGCCAGACTCGCTGTTGGCGTAGGGCACAACGTGGTGTTGAGCAACTCACGAGGCTCGGAGTCACTACAGGAGCTCGTTAGTGAGCTGGGGTCGCGGGCCCGCGCGGCGAGTCGTGCAGAGGCCGCGGCTGCGGGCGAGATCGCCATGGTCTCGACCCCGATCAAGGGGTACCCAACGCTGTCTGACGCAGCCGTCTCGGGAAAGGTAGTGCTCGACACCGGCAACTACTACCCGGACCGCGACGGCGGGATTCCCGAGCTCGCCACAAAGACGGTGACCGACAGCGGGTATCTCGTCCGCTTCCTCCCCGGCGCCGAGGTTGTGAAGGTGTTCAACAACATCTTCTACAAGCACCTGTGGAGCCTCGCCCGCCCTCACGGTACTGCCGGCCACACGGCTTTGCCGATTGCTGGAGACAGCGCTACGGCGAAGGCGACGGTTGCCGACTTCTTGGACTCGATCGGATACGGGGTCGTCGACGCAGGCGCGCTCTCTGACGGTTGGCGGCAACAGCCGGGCATGCCAGTGTATGGAACTCCGTATGGCTCGTTCGACGACGAGCACGGTACGCCTGCCGACGAAGCCGT
>Ga0208357_1003051_pt1 | contig 10583 bp, 9 predicted proteins | sample NGESurdeep092012_6_FD_184487 | JGI IMG/M metagenome (GOLD analysis project Ga0208357, IMG submission 184487) | Arctic peat soil microbial communities from Barrow, Alaska - NGEE Surface sample F52-2 deep-092012 (SPAdes) | ecosystem: Environmental > Terrestrial > Soil > Wetlands > Peat ... | reverse complement strand
GACGCTTTCGCATGGGCAAAACCTCCGGGTATCGAGGAGTGATTTTGCCGATTTTTCGCGAGTCCCGCTGGTCCAGAATTCGGGTTCAGGGTCACGACCAAAAGCCGATCAGGTCGTGTACGGCCTGCCGGGAGCCACGCCGGGCTTCACACACGAGGACCTAACGTAGCAAAATCTTCTACCCAATCTTCTACCCAACCGGCAGTAAACGACAGGGTTTGCCAGGACCTAACGGGCGGATTCTCTCATGAAATCAACACGTTAGGACCTGGCGGGACGTACTCCAAAAGTTCGATTCTCGTTGGCGCTACCAACTTCGGCCCGTATGTACGAGCCTTTTTTCTTTAGGTATGCGCTCCGTGCAACCCGCTGTGCTCCGCCCGGCGGCGGGAGGCTGTCGCAACCCGGGAACCGACGTCGCCGAGTCGAAGGCTTTCCGATAGTAAGGAGGCTTCCATGAGGTCGTCGGCGCTTGTCCGGTGGCTGCTCCTCGGCGCCGTGCTCCTAGTGGGAGCCGGTCCCGCCGTGCACCACAGCCGCTACTTGTTCGTGTGGGCGATGGAGACGGGCCGTCCCAAGGCCGCGATGCCGATCCAGCATGGCAACGGCAGAGATTTCATTGCGGTTTTCGACGTGGCCCCGAACGCGACGCCGTTTGCAAAGCTCGTCGCGATGCTTCCCGTTGGGAACGGTGCGAAGATGGCGCACCACACGAACTACGCGATGCCGCCGAACGACGTGCTCTACGCCAACGATTGGCTTGGGGATCGCACCTATGTCTTCGATTTGCACGATCCGCGTCATCCGCGCCTCATCCGGCAGTTCGGCAACGCCGGGCCGTATATGTATCCGCACTCCTTCGTTTACTTGCCGAGCGGCGACACGCTCGCGACGTTTCAGTACAGCCGCGGCTACAATCGCGCCCCCGGCGGACTCGTGGAGTTCGACCCGCACGGGCGCATCGTCAGGTCGAGCTCTGCTGCCGACCCGCGCGTCGATCCAAACATCCGCCCCTACAGCCTTGCTGTCGTCGCAGGCCTGAACCGCGTCGTCACCGGCAGTGCGGACATGATGGGCGCGCAGGCGAGCCACGTCGTGCAGATCTGGAGGCTCTCCGATCTCCGACTGCTCGCGACGATCGTGCTCCCCAAGCCGTCGAGATGGTACGAGGACAGCGCTGCCGACTCGTCCGAGCCGCGCCTCCTGAGCGACGGCAAGACGGTCGTCGTGCCGACGTTCGACTGCGGCTTGTACATCGTGCGAAACCTGGGAAGCGACAAGCCGACGCTTCAACACGTTTACGACTTTGGCTACCGCGTGTGCGAGGTGCCGGTCGTGATCGGCAACTATCTCGTGGAAACGATGCAGAGCGGTCACACCATCGTGAGCCTCGACGTCAGCGACCCCGCGCATCCACGCGAAGTCGGACACATCGTACTGGGGCCGAACGACGGTCCGCACTGGATCTCGGTCGAGCCCGGCGGCGACCGCATCGCGATCACCGGCTACGGCGCGATGCAGACCCATCTGCGCTTCGCGAAGATGGATCGTACGACAGGGCGTCTCACGCTGCTCCCGCAATCGATCGACTTCACGCGCCGTTGGCCGGACGGATGGAACGGGAGCGCCATCCCCCACGGCGCGGTTTTCGGCGACCGCTAGCGTTTGGCGGCTAGAGCCGCTTGTGAAAAAAGACGACCCGATCGGTTTCGTCGAAGCCGAGAGTGCGATGCAGAAGCCGGCGACATGCGGAAGGCTGAGCAGGTCGTGTATGGACTGCCGGGAGCCACGCCGTGCTTCACGCACGAGGACCTGACATAACGAAAACGGTCAACACAACGGTCAACAAAATGAGCAGTTTTCGGCAGGGTTTGCCAGGACCTAACGGGCGGATTCCCTTGTAAAATCAACACGCTAGGGCCTGGCAGGACGTATTCTCAAAGTTCGATTCTCGTTGGCGTTTCATTCTCGCTCTTGGTTTGTGTATACCATTCGGTCAGCCAAATGGGCAAACTAGCTCTTACGGGGCTTCGTCGGCCGACGATTCAGGCGATGGCGGGGATGCCGGATTTTCCGGGCCCGCTACTTAGCGAAACGACGCAACGCTGCCGCGATCTCGGACTCGGAGTAACCGCGATGCGCGAGCGACTGCACAAACTGCGCGATTGTTTCGTGCAACTTTCGGGCTCGCGTCGGTTTATCGCCGGCGCGCACGTCCGAAGCGACGCGGGTGCCGCGACGCCCGCTGGACGTAACCAGGCCTTCCTCTTGCAGTTCGGCGTACGCGCGCGCCACCGTATTTGGAGCGACGCTGAGATCGCCTGCCAATTGGCGCACGGTGGGCAGCGCGTCGCCGGCACGCAGCTCACCGCGTTCTATGAGGTTGCGGAGCTGATCCATGATCTGCTGAAACGGTGCGAGATCAGGATCGACCGCGAGAAACAGATCGCTCACGAGGTCGATGACAATCGACGACCGAGATAAGCACAGTACAAGATTAGCGAAACGCCCGATAGTGCCCACATCCACCAGGAAACGCTCTGGAGCGTGCGCAGCAGCGGCAGCGCCGTATGCAGGTTGTAGTTTACGAAGGTAATGAAGACCCAGATGCTGCCCATCGCGGTAATGGCGGTGAGGCCAGTCTTTCGCGTGCGGGAATAGCGATCGCGCATGCGTTCGTATCCAACGTCTTCACCGAATAACCGTCTGGGCGCGCTGGCGATGCGCCACGCGATGCCGGCCATGAGGAACGCGCAGACCGTGACGATCGCCGCGGCAACGCGCTGCTCGTTGAGGACCACGTAGGGCGTGAGCATCAGTCCCGCAGCTAGGGCCAGTGCAACCCAAACGGTTGGGACTACTTCGGCCGCAGGACGCGGAGCGAGCAACGCGATCCTATGCTGACGCCCCCACGCGTGCTCGTCTTGCAATAGATCGGCGAGTTGAAAACCCGCCAGGGTCAAGCATAGCAAGCTGTACCCAACGACCGATGATACGACCTGGGAAACTACCAGCAATGCAATGACAAACGCAACAAGCGCAGTGACGAAGAACGCGCGCGCATACGCCGGATCGCAATGGCGGTTCCGAATACCAAGAATTCCATACACGATTGATGCCAGAAAGGCAACGGCGGCAATCGCTAGATTCTGATCGAAAGTTGTCAGGTGATGCATTGTACCAGGATATAACACAAACTGGCGGTTTGTGTCAACGCTGCATACAAAACCGGCGGCCGTTCTGCCGGGCTGCTGGTTCCGGGCTCACTCTTGCGCTGGACAAGCAGGTAGATGCGGCGCTCCTACTGCACGGTGATTGATGCCAATGCGGGGGAAGGGTTGTAGCCTGCCGGAATGTTGGTGACGACGACGGTAATCGTGACGTGACAAGGCACGCCCTTGGCGGTGACGGTGAACGCCTGTCCAACGGTTACGTTGCTCGGACTGACGTTAACACATGTCGTGTCGTAGCTTTGGATCTGCCCCGAACTTCCCGATGCCCCGCCCAATGTTAGCTGAACGCTGTCGGTCGTTGCGATCGTTTCAACCGATGGACTTAACGTGAAAAACAAGGAAGCAGGCTGCCACTGAGTGATGCCGGCCGGAGCAGCGCATCCCGCGCCACAGAGGACCATGAACAAAGCGAGGGCACGCTTTGCCAGGCCCATTTCGCGATACCTATTCAACATTGCTTAACCCGTACCCATCCGGAATGCCAATTCCGCTAGCGAAGTCCCATCCAGGACCAGCCGATGCCCCGTTGTAGCCTTCCGTGACATCGGTAAAGACGATCGGCTTGGCTCCCAGCCCAAAGTGGAACTGTAGCGCAGCTCCTCGATGCAACGCCTGCGTTCTAAAAGGAACACCCATTTTCGGCTGCGACACGTTATACACGGCCCTATCTCTGGTTCTCCTTAACCGTATTCCGGTAAGCGCTGCTCGACGATCGTACGCAGCGCAGCGATGCTATTGCGGAGTTCGGCGATGCCATCCGAGCCGAGGCCGCTCCGGAGGCCATCGATAGCGGTGCCAACGCCGCGTGCGACTTCTGCGAGCGTCTCAACTTCATCGGGGGCGTACGCTTCACCGCTGGCACGCTCGCCGCACAGCAGCACGCCCAGGAGTTGACCGCGAGTGACAATCGGCAGCGCGAGATCTCCGTTGAGCGCCGTCGTATACCGATGCGGGTCGATCGGCGAGTGCCGCGTCTTGAGCGCGAGGATGGCGGGATCGTTAACGCCGACCTCGGCTGCGATTTCACCAAAATGCCGGACGGCGCGATAGGCGCCATTTTCCACCAACAAAATGACGGCGGCTCGCGCATCGGTGTGTTCGCGAATGTTCTCCAACGTCCGATCGAACAACGCGTCCTGCTCTGTAACGAAGGCCGCCTCTTTTGAAAAATCGCGAAGCGCCCGTTCGTCCTCGTGACGCTTGCGAAACATGACGACATCGACGAAAGCGTCGATACGTTTGTGAATAAATCTTAGCGAAACGCCCAGCACCAGGGCCAGCGCGGCATTCGCAACGACGCCGGTAGCATGACTCGCGCCGGTGAGGAGGGCGCCCAGTCCCCATTCGAGCAGGACGAATGCCATGACGACGATCAGCGATACGGTGGAAACGACGATCGTTCGACTGATCAGAAAGCCTGCGTCGAAGACGCGACGGCTAAACAATGCGTAGGTGACAAGAAACGCAGCGAGCAACAAGACGAGGCTGCTGACAATGTAGGAAATGATCAGCAAGTACCACGAAGCAATCAACTGGCTGATGTTGCCGATGACGACCCCCGCAAGAAGTGCGACGGGTAGCGGAAGCAGTAACCAGGCAGCGCGAGCGCGGTCCTGCATCGGCGTACTGACTACGGCCATGGCTGCGACGATCGCGACGAAGATGCCCCCCACCGCAGCCAGGAGGCTTTCGAACGTTCCGTTTACCAGTGGGCGTGGATCGGTCCACAGCGTTAGAAGTGCGATAGCTCCAGCGACGGCCACGATAAACACCATTGTATTTGTCGCGTATGCGAACCAATCGACGATCCGACGCTTGGTCGATCGTGCGCCGTATCGCGAGCATAGGCCGATTAAGAGCAGCGAGGCTCCCAGCGCGAATGCGCTCGAGACGACGTACATGCCCAAGGTCGCATATGGGTTGGGCAAGACGTACCCAAGCGGTCGCACGACCTGAGCGAGCGTCACGCAGACCAGAAACGACGCGAGCGCGCGGCCCTCGAAGGACCACCAACGGCGAATCGCTATGAGAAACGCGGTGCCGAGCAGCCACAGACAGGCAAGACCTCGGATGACGAAATTCGGAGCTTTCCACTGCGACGTGGTACCGAATACGCTGCTGCCGATGATGCTTCTGCCGAACGTCGTCGCGTTGCGGTGAACGACGATCTGCGTAGGGCGCGTTCCCATCAGTTGCCACATCACGGCGACGCGCGCATCCAGGCTCTGCTCGCGCAGATCGACACGGTCGCCGTCGCGCAGGCCGGCTACGGCGCTGGCTCCCCCGGCGCGCGGCTGAAAAACGGAGACGACATAGGGTTGGCTCGTGGACACATACGTGTCGTCCCAAAAACCGAACCAAGGCGCGCCGCCGAAGCCTGCAAAATCCAAAAATTGGCTGAACAATATGGCGAGCGCCAGCGCACAGGCTCCCAGCAACAGCCACTTCCATCGGATATCTCGATCAGCCATCAATATCCCGTTCTACCCGGGACCCGGAAGAGCCCTTGCTTGGTTTGGCCCAATGGTGCCAAAGATGGATTCTTCGCAGCGATCGATTATAGAGAGAACGCCGCGGCGAGAACCGACTTGCGCTTCCCACTGATGTCGCGCGCCAGGCAAACGCCGGCGTTGGGACCGGCGTGGACGCCACAATCGTTAGCATCGTTCGGAAACAGTTTATCCCGGATTCGCCGGATAAATGCCCGAAATATGTTTTTACGGTCGCCAGCCGCCTCCGGGGCTTTCGGTCGAAGCGCCCTTGCGCATCAGATCATTAAACGAGATAGCAGACGTTGGTGAAATGTCGGCTTCCATGCCCGCCCCCTTCGCCTTCAATCTCCACGAGGCTTCCCCCGGCTCCTATCAAAGATGTAGTGCGATGAGCGCCCCTACACCCGAGCCTATGTGGACCCGGCCGATCCGCCAACGTGAAGAGCCCTCTACGCGTAATCTTCGACACGAACGCATACGACGAGGTCGTCGCCAGGCCAGGGCTCCTCAATCGCATCCAGGAGCTTGCGTCGCTGGAGAAGTTGCGCATCGTTCATACGCACGTCCAGGAAGACCAAATCGCACGGATCCGGTACCCAGCCAAGCGCGCTAACCTAGAGCAGGCGCACGGCGTCAAGGTTCCTACGAGCGGTGCGGTTTGGGACGTATCGCGCTGGGGCGACTCGACATGGGGATCGGGCACTGGAGAGGTTCAACTTGGCGACGTGATGACCAGCGATGGCAACCATGCTGAGGACGCGCTCATCGCAAGCACTGCGAGCGTCCAGGCGGATATCCTCGTTACGGGAGACAAGCGTCTTCGTAAACGCATACAGGCTAAGACGCCAAGGCTGGCCGTCGTAACCGTCGATGAGTTCGTGGCACGGATCGCTTCCCTTTAGCCACGGGAGAGCCCGGCGACCCGGCGTGGGCAAGTTCGTGTCTCTCCGGGGATCCTGACGATACCGGCCGGCGAATCTTGACACCCTTTCCCGACACCCTTTTGAGGAAACGACTTCAGGTAAGTTTGGTGCCAAGGTTGCAAAATTGCGGGGTTCTCCCTCGTGAAATGGCCGAATCTTGCAACGTCGTGCAAAATAATCGGCTTTGCCCGACATCTGTTAATCAGCGGGTCGCGCGTGAGCCCTTCTCTCGCGTCCCAAACGACGTCCAAACCCGAATCACGCCGCCGGTTCGTCTCCCGCAAAGCCGGAAACCGGCAATTTGGCATCGAAAAAGCGCGTTCATATGGGGAATATCGGCTTAATACAATTGCGCCACGTGCGGGCGAGCAACCAGATCGCCGCCTTGAACGAAACGCGCGAGCGAGTAGAATCGCCGGAATTTCAAGAATTTGTTCGGAAAGCGCGAGAGCTGCCACGCTACATGGCTGACCCGGCCACCCGCAGGCGATTGCTCGCGCCCGAAATGGATTTTCCCGGGGAGTTTCAGTGGCTGCTGGTCTTGATGCATTTCTACGAGCATCTCGGGATTTTGGTCAAGAACGGTGTTATCGACCGCACTATCGCATGCGAGACAAGGGCATTCAGATGAGTGACCGATTTCCCGCAATCGAGCCCTATGACCGCGGCATGCTCGAGGTCGGCAGTGGCCAGCGAGTATATTGGGAGTGCTGCGGTAATCCGAACGGCAAGCCGGCGCTTTACTTGCACGGCGGCCCCGGGTCCGGGTGCACACCGGGATCGCGACGATTTTTCGACCCGCAGACGTACCGTATCGTTCTCTTTGACCAGCGAGGATGTGGTCGTAGTGCGCCGCTGGCCAGTGAGCCCGACGCCGATCTTCGCACGAATACGACCTCTCATCTCATAGACGATATCGATCAGCTACGAAAGCTGCTGCGTATCGAGAGTTGGATTGTGCTCGGAGTTTCCTGGGGCACAACGCTTGCTCTAGCGTACTCGCAGTCGCACGCTGCACGAGTAGATGGTCTCGTGCTCGCGCTCGTGACCACTACCTCGCGCCGTGAGGTGCAATGGCTGACCGAAGGCGTCGGGCGCATCTTCCCGCGGGAATGGGAACGTTTTGCTGCTGCGGTCCCGCCCGTTTTGCAAGACCGTTCCCTAGTCGACGCCTACGCATCAATGCTATTCGATCCCGATCCGGCGATTAGCGATCGTGCAGCGAGTGAGTGGTGCGCATGGGAAGACGCTCACGTCTCGCTCATGCCTAACCATAAGGCGAATCCGCGTTTCGAAGACCCCAAGTTTCGTCTTGGTTTCGCGCGCCTCGTCACGCACTATTGGAAGCACGCCGCTTTTTTGGAGGATGAACAACTGCTCAGAAATGCGCCAGTTCTGAACGGCATCCCGGGCGAACTGATCCATGGTCGCTACGACGCGAGCAGTCCGTTGGAAACGGCGTGTCGCCTGTCCAAAATGTGGGCCTCGAGTAGGCTGCACGTGTTGGACGATGCTGGCCACGGTGGCGGCGAGTCATTCACCAGCGCAATCGTCGAGGCTTTGGACCGACTTGCTCTTGAACCCGCCGACGCGCACACTGGCCTGTCCTCAAAGTCGAGTTAGGATGAAATTCGCGCCTCAATCGGCGGAGATCAAAGAGATGCGTATGGGCTTCCGGTACCGTTCGATCCGGCGGATCCGCCCGTATGGGCGATGATTCTTGCGCGCAAAATTTGCGACGAAGTGTACGCCGAGAACGGCGAGATTTTGAAGGCCGATCAGGTCGTGTACGGCCTGCCCGGAGCAACGCCGGCCTTCACGGCCGAGGAGGGACCTAGCGAAACGGTCAACAAAATGGTCAACAAAATGAGCCGTTTTCGACAGGGCGGGACATATTCCTAAAGTTCGATTCTCGTTGGCGCTACCAACTTCTCCCCGTATGCACGGGGCGTTTTTACGGTTCGGTTAGCCCTGCCGGCCTGCAAAGATCAATGACAGAGCGTACCTCAGGCGATGGGTCATTCGTTGGATCGACGACCGGGGACACATCCCACAGCTAACGTGATCGCTTCACAGACAAAATAGAGTGTTAGTGCGTGTGCCGCGGGATCGTCCCGCCGGCGCCGCACGAGCAGGAATGCCAGGCCGAGCGAAACGATCTCGCAAACGAAAAAGATGTGCTCCGCCCAGTAGCGCTGATGAAACGCCGCCGCCGTGAGGGTAACGGTTCGCCGGGAACAACCGCAAACGCCAGTGCCCGGCTCATTGGCCTAGCCTAAGTCCCGCGTCGCTTCTTGCACGCAGAGCGGTGTTTTCGGCGCGCAGCGCTGCGATCTCGCGGCGGGAGCGTTCGGCGTCGAGGTGGTCGAACGCCGCGGCGGCGTTGGCCGCGATGTTCTGTAGCAACTCGCGCGCGTCGTGAGCGATCTCCGCGCCGCCGATGTGGCGTCCGTAGAGCGCGAGCGCAAATGCCTCACCGCGCATCGTTACTTGAACGGCCAGCGAGGGGGCGCTCTCGCCGGTGGGCAAGCCCTCGCGGTGCCATCCGGCGGCGCGCAGATCCAGCGGCTGCTGCACCGCTTGCAATTGCGCGACGAGTGCGTCGTCGGCGGGAATCTCAACGAGCGCAGCGTTCTCCCAATGCTTCGCGGCGATGCGCCTGAAGCCCGTGCCGCTCTCGCCGCGGATGAAGATCGCGCCGGAAGCGAGTTCCAGCGCTTCCACCGGTTGCTCGAGCAGAAACTCGATGACGAGTCGATCCGAGTTCGCGTAGAGCAGCGCGCGGGAGATGCGGCGCAGCCGTTCCTCGGCTTCTCGCTCTTTGGAGAAGAAGAGCAGTTCGATCGTACGGTCCACGCGGTCGCGCACGGCGTTGAACGAGAAGGCGACGATGACGACGGCGATCAGGCTTGCATACCCGGCGGCTTTCGAACCTTCGAAGAGCTGCCCGAAGCCCCATTCGAGAATCGCGAAGACGACGATCACCACCGCCGTGGTCAGCGCGTATGTGGCGGCGCGTCCCAGTGCCAGTCGGATGTCCACGATGCGCTCGTGTATGAGTGCATAGTAGACCGCAAGTGCCGTTGCGATCGGCAACCACGGCAGCAACGCGAAGTCGACGGTATTGACCGTGCTCGCTACGGCCTCCAGTAACGGCTGTGGATGGAGCGAGAACGCGAGGAGCACGATCACATCGCACCATTCAATCAGCGGAACGAGGCTGATGCCGGCGATGATCCAGAGCGCACGCTGGCGGCCTTCGCGCCTGGAGGAGATGGCGATCGCAGCGAGCGTACCGAGTACGATCGAGAGAAATACTGTGCCGCAGGCGAGCCCGAGAGGCGCCCATCCGCCGTTCCACGCAAAGAGCACGGCGAACACGGGATAGGCCCACGAGAGCGCGTTGGCGATTCCCGCGACGATTGCCGCCGCTTCGACGTATCGGCGCCACGCGTGCGACCACGCGAAGATGCGCGTCGCGAAAAAGAGCAGTGCGATGATGGCGGCGGACCACGAGAGCTGGAAAACGACGCTAACGACGGCCGCGGCCGCAGCGGATCCGACGAGCAGATTCCCCTCGAACGACTTGATGGTCATGAGCAGCGCGTATGCGTAAAAGGCCCACGTCGCCGGCTGCGGTCGCAGCAGTAGCAGCAGCGTGGCGAGGCCCACCGAGATCAGCACGAGCAGAAGGAAGCCGATTGCGGTGATGGCGAGACGAAGCCGGCTCGCGATCGGCACAGCGACGAGCGTCACGGCGCGCGGCACGCCCGCATGCACGATCGTAGCGCGGACCGATTCTCCGACGCGCGGCTCTAACAGAACCCGGCGTTCGTCGGGCGTCTTTAGGGAACGTAGATCGATGCGGTCGTCACGAGCGATGCCGGCGAGTGCGGCGGGTGAACCCGAATCCACGGCCAAGAGCGTGCCCCGCG
>Ga0208357_1003049_pt1 | contig 10586 bp, 5 predicted proteins | sample NGESurdeep092012_6_FD_184487 | JGI IMG/M metagenome (GOLD analysis project Ga0208357, IMG submission 184487) | Arctic peat soil microbial communities from Barrow, Alaska - NGEE Surface sample F52-2 deep-092012 (SPAdes) | ecosystem: Environmental > Terrestrial > Soil > Wetlands > Peat ... | reverse complement strand
TCGGCGACCTCCTGGATAAAAGTCCGACTGTCTTGGAACAATTTGCGTATACAGACACTTGGCTCAATGGAACAGTTTCATATCTAGCAATGATCGTTCCCCGCCTCTATCTGATGAAAGAGTTGCTGGCTCCCGAAGGCACGATTTTCGTTCATCTGGACTGGCACGTTGGCCACTACGTCAAAATCGCTCTGGATGAAATATTTGGCAAGAGTCATTTCGTGAATGAAATTATCTGGCACTATTACAACAAAATGCAGGGAAACGTCGGCTACTTCCCAAAGAACCATGATGTTCTCTACTGGTATAAGAAGGGAGACACCTTCACCTTTAATAAAATTAAGGAAGAGCGCGCAGAAAAGGTGAGGCAGCTAAAGAGAGTCTGGAGCAAAGAAAAGCAAAAACTCGTGAACGCGAAAGATGAGAGCGGTCACGTCATCTACATCGAGGCGGAAGATAAGGGCATGGACGATGTTTGGTATATGTCGATGCTCCAGCCTGCAGACAAGACGGAGAATCTCGGATACAACACTCAAAAGCCTGCCACTGTTATTGAAACCGTGATTTCTGCGGCATCAAACAAGGGCCAATTAGTCGCGGACTTCTTTGGTGGTTCTGGAACGACGGCGTCCGTGTGCGAGGACCTCGGTAGGCGCTGGATAACGAGTGATATCGGAAAGCCGGGGTGTATGCTGACGCGCAAGCGTCTCATCGACCAAGACGCTAAACCGTTCCTCTATCAGCATGTGGGCGACTATCAAGTTGAGATGGCCCGCAGCACGATGGGCCGCAAGTTCCGCACAGGTGATTTGGCAGAGATCGTGTTGGGTCTATATGGTGCGCTCCCACTGCCAGTAGAAGAGAACCCGAACAGGAATATGGGGCGCATCCCACACACGAAGACATTAGTGCTCGCCGATAGCCCCAACAAGCTAACTGGACTGGCAACATTGAAGCGCGCTATCGAGATACGCGACAATTTGATGGGCGGGTGGGACAAGGTAGTGGTGCTGGGGTGGAACTTTGACTCGGGAATCGGCCATGACATTCAGGGATTGAATCAGGGCGACCGGCTGGAGGTCCTCGTCATTCCGCCTGACCTCTTGGATCGTTTGAAAAAAAAGGGCGACAAGCTAAAGGCGGACGAGGTGCGGTTTTCCTCACTGCAATACGTCAAGCTGAAGCCGGTCCTGCGAAAGAAGTACGGAGATACGGAATCGCTGACGGTGGAGATCGACAACTATGTACTGCTGTCTCCCGATGCGCTCAACCTGGACGAGGTGAATCGCCAGAAGTTGCAAAAGGTTGTCAACAAAGACCCAATGGCGCTGATCGAATATTGGAGCGTTGACCCTGATTACGACGGTCAACTCTTCCGCTCTGTCTGGCAAGACTATCGCGGCAATACAGAGAATGACCATGACCGCTATCGAGTGGTGACAGTAGCCCGATTGACGGACTTACCGCCGAAGACGGGTCCACGTCGCGTCTGCGTGCGCGTGGTGGACGTGTTCGGATTTGAGGCAGAAGCAGTTATCGAGGTGGCCTAATGGCGAGCATCAACGATCTAACCCTTGCCAGCAAACTCACTGAGCGCGTATCGGAGGCTTGCATCGGCCTTGAAAACGGCGACGCGCCCATTCTTAGCCAGGTAAGCGAGACTACTGCCGATCTGCTAAAGTTCTGGTTCCAGCAGGACTACATAGACAATCGTGGATTCAACTTTCACATAGGCCAGCGTATGGCCATTCTGAATGTGATCTATGCTCATGAGGTTCTGGGCATGACGACCTTGAAGGGACTGTATGCCGAGGTCGCGCCGGAGGTGCTGCTATCGAGCGGGCAAGCGGCCGAGATTATCAGCGCCGCCAAGAATGACTATCCCAAGTATTGCTTGAAGATGGCAACCGGCACCGGCAAGACGTGGGTGCTGCAAACACTGATGGTGTGGCAGGTACTCAATGCGAACCGTGCCCCAGACAATCCCCGTTATACGAAGAACTTCCTTGTTGTCGCGCCAGGGCTGATCGTATACGACCGGCTGCGCGATGCTTTTGAAGGTAAAGAGCGCGAAGGCAAGCGCGACTTCGCATCGTCCGATCTTGCCGTCTATCAGGAGCTATTCATACCAGACGCCTATCGAGAAGAGATTTTCGGATTTGTGCAAGGGAACGTCTGCCCAAAGGAAGAGATTGGCCGCAAGGTTACAGCCGGGGGCCTCATCGCTATCGCAAACTGGCACGTATTGAGCGATGAGACGGAGGATGAGCTGGAGGAAGACACCATCGCGCCGGGAGACAAACTGGACGCTGCCGCAGTCGTGAGCAGTCTGCTACCGCTGACGCCAGGAACTTCACAAGGCAACGACTTGAATGTGCTGAATCGTCGATACGAGCGGGGCAGCATCCTTACCTATCTGAGCGCCTTGCCGAGCTTGCTTGTATTCAATGACGAAGCCCACCATATCCACGACTTCAAGCGCGAAGGCGAAGTCTCAGAGGTGGAGTGGCAGAAGAGCCTAAACCTGATCGCGGAGCCAAAGGCAAGACGTTTCGTTCAGGTCGATTTCTCCGCAACTCCCTATAACGAGGTTGGAACCGGCAAGAAGGCGAAGAAGACGTTTTTCCCGCATATCGTCGTGGACTTCGATCTGAAGACCGCGATGCGGCAAGGGCTGGTGAAGTCTCTGGTACTGGATAAGCGCAGCGAGTTGGGCGCCCTCTCGAACGAGGACCTGGACTTCAAGGCGTACCGGGATGAGGATGGCAACCCTCAGCTCTCCGAAGGGCAGCGCATCATGCTCCGAGCCGGGTTAACGAAACTGAGCAAACTCGACAAGGACTTTTCAGAGCTTGCACCAGACCGACACCCGAAGATGCTAGTGGTTTGTGAAGATACGACCGTCACGCCGTTGGTCGAGGACTTCCTGAAAACGGCCGAGGGTCTGACTGAGCAAGAGATATTGCGGGTAGACTCCAACCGCAAGGGAGAGTTGAAGCCCAACGAGTGGAAGGTGCTGCGGGAGCGTCTATTCGATGTAGACCGCCATGCTGCACCGCGGGTGATTATTAGTGTCTTGATGTTGCGGGAGGGCTTTGACGTGAATAACATCTGCGTCATCGTTCCGCTGCGGGCGTCCAGCGCCGGAATTCTGCTGGAGCAGACCATCGGACGCGGCCTTCGCCTAATGTGGCGTGGCGAGGACTATGCCGACATAAAGCGCGAAAATCGCTCCTTGATAAAGCAGGGAAAGACGCCGGGGAGCATGATAGACATTCTTTCCATCGTGGAGCACCCTGCTTTCCTTGAGTTCTATGCGGAACTGATAAAGGAAGGACTTGTCGGAGAGACGGAAGATGAAGATGAGAAGAACGGTTCCTCCAATGGGGATCTGATTGCAGTTGGCTTACGGTCGGGCTATGCCGAGTTCGATTTCGCTGTCCCATTCATCCTGCGAGAGAAGGAAGAAGAGATTGAAACACACGAGATTGCCGTGGAGGGTTTGGCACGATTCCAAGGCTTTGAGTTGGCGCAGGCGAAGGGGATGATAGGCACCGGCGAGAGGTTCCATTCGCTTGACGTGCAGGACCGGACGAAGTTCGGCGATTACCGAGTCAATGGCGGTGTAATGACGGCAACCGGCTATAACGACTATCTGGGCCGTATCGTGCGCCGTATTACAGAGGCACTGAGCCAGCCGCTAACAGACAGCTCCACAAAATTCAAGCAGGTAACGCAGTTCCCGCACGTCCAGATAAACCGCGCTCAGTTGGCCGAAGGCATTGATCGGTACATTCGCACCGTCCTGTTTGGGCAAGCAATAGACCCGTTAGCGGACGAGATATGGCGTGTCCTACTGTTGGACCCTGTGACCAGTCACATTATCAAAGTTTGGGCGCGTCAACTGATGGACTCCGAGGAGACAACCGTTGCGTCTGAGGCTGAGGTCACACATCGCCGATTGTCTGAGGCCCCTAAGCTGACGATGCGGGAGAGCAATTCGCTTGCCGTCAGCAAGAGTATCTATCTGCGCTTACCATTCCCATCTCGTAACGGGGGACTGGAGCGAGCCTTTATCGAAGCAGCAGATCGGGACGCATCAGTTGACGCCTTCTGCAAGTTGGATGAGCAAAAGCACAGTTTTACTCGGCTTCGCTATGTGAAGGAAGACGGTTTGCCGGCTTTCTATCACCCCGACTTTCTCGTTCGTTGCGAGGGACATATCTATCTGGTGGAAACGAAGGCGCAAGGCCAGGTGACAACACCCAATGTGGTGCGGAAGAAACGCGCCGCCGTCTCGTGGTGCGACCGGATAAACACGCTGGTACCGGAGCAACGCGGCAATGCTGAGTGGCATTACGTCTTGTTGGGAGAGGGATTCTTCTACGATTGGCGAGACAAGGGCGCCTCCATTCGGGAGACGCTCGACTATGCCAAACTGCGGCCAATTGATGAGCGCATACAGGCCAAGTTTGCTTTCTAGCAGCGCACCTGCTGTTTAGAACTCTGACCGTAGCAGCGGGATAACATATAGCTATGACAACGACTGCCATCGAACTCGCGCCGCAACCCACCGTAGCCTGTCCAAAGTGTGGGACTCCCGTACCGCTGACCGAGGCTTTGGCCGCGCCATTACTGGAGGCCACGCGGGCGGATTACGAAAGCCGGCTCCGAGTAAAAGATGAGGCTTTGGCAGAACAACAGGACGAACTCAAGCGAAAAGAGTCTGCCGCTGGCGAACTCGCCCAACAGCTTGAGAAGCGCGAGGCCGAGCTAGACCGCAAATCAGAGAATGATCGTGCGGAGATCGAAGCGCAACGGAAACAGCTTGCTGCCGAGGTAGCCCGACAAACCGAAGCCGCCGTCACCGTACAACTCGCTGAGCGGCTGACTGTCGAGAAGAAGGCTATTACCGAGGCCGAAGAGCAGCGCGCTAACCAGCGGTTCGCTGACGAGCTTGCTGAGCGCGAGCGAGATAACAAGGACAAAGGAGAGCGTATTGAGAAGCTGCTTGCGCGCCTCACTCTTGCTCAAAATGCCGAGGCCGAATTGAAGCGCCGCGAGCGCGAGTTCGAGGATCGTGAGCGCGAAATGTTGCTCAAGATCGAGCAGGAAGTCAGCGGCCAACTCGATCAGGTTCGCGCCGTTGCCGCGACAGAAGCGGAGCAACGCCTGGGCCTTCAGTTGAGCGACAAAGATCGTATGATTCGCGATCTTGCAAGCAAACTTGAAGAGGCTAGCCGCAAAGCGCAGCAAGGCTCTCAGCAAGCTCAAGGCGAGACGCTTGAACTTGTGTTGGAAGAACAGTTACGCCGCCAGTTTCCTTTCGACGAATTTCAGCCGGTGCCCAAGGGCGAATTCGGCGGGGATACCTTGCATCTAGTGCGCGATAGCTCGGGTCGGGAATGTGGGCGCATTCTCTGGGAGTTCAAGCGGACTAAAGTATGGCAAGCAGCGTGGTTGTCCAAATTGAAAGGTGACCAGCGTACGGCACGCGCCGATCTCGCTGTGATTGTTTCGCAGGCCATGCCATCGGACGTGCAACATTTTAATGAGGTTGATGGGATTTGGGTATCGTCGTTGGGATGCACTCTTCCAGTCGCAACAGCGTTAAGAGCCACGTTGCTGCAGTTGGCCGGCCAAAGGCGCAATGCTGATGGACAGCAAACAAAAAGCACACTCGTCTACGCGTACTTAACTGGACCACAATTCCGCGGTCGGATCGAGGCCATCGCCGAGCGGTGGTCGGAGATGCAGAAAGACCTAGCAGACGAGAAGAAGGCGACTATGAAGCGTTGGTCCAAGCGCGAGTCACAGTTGCATACACTGATCGAATCAACAGCCGGGATTTATGGAGATTTGCAAGGGATAGCCGGTCGCGATCTGGCCGAAATCCAAGCTCTCGGGGAGACGTTGTTGCTGGAGAACGAGGTCTAGTAGATAGCCTGTCCTTGACGAATTCCCAGTCGGGAGCCGGACGATTACGCCTTGTCTTTCTTATGGAGCGCGTAACGCTTTTCTCGTTCTAAAAACGCCGTCTCTCCGCCTTCTAAGAGGTTACATACTTGCTTTCGTACACCGTCGCAATTCTCTAATGCGCCACCTGCATATGAGAAACTCGGGAAGACACGTTCAGTCCTCTTTGAAGTCGCAATGATGACCTGTTCGGCATCCGTGTTAATGATGAGATTCGGGTTATGGGTGATGATAAAGACTTGCCGACGCTGTTTCGCTTTACGAAAGTAGGCTGCAAGCAGCGTGTAAATGGAATCACTATCCAGATTCTCCTCCGGCTGATCGACAATCAGAGGCCGATTGTCTTCGACATCCATTGCTAGATACAAGACGAGCAACACTATACCTTTCGTCCCTGGCGACAGCTTTTCAAGTTCCGTCTTGTGGTAACGCAGTCCGTATACAAGGCGAATGTGGTCTGAACTAAATAGCCATTCGAGCATCATCCCGTGGGTTACGCTCTGACGCAGGCAAGAAGTAGCGTTCTTTTCTTTGAAGAGCCCCAACACCGTATCCATACCCGCTCGAATCAGGACTGGATCACCTGCCGACCATCCCGGCATCAGATGTTCTTCAACGCTCTCTCTAAACTTATCTGGAGACCCAAACGGATGACCTTTTCGTTGGTCGAAAAGGTTGTTTCCTCTATCTAGCCAGCCCTCAAGATCGACATTCCATCGTATGTAGAAATCCAATTCTTGCTCTTCTTTATCACCACTAGCGAGCTTTTCCTGTACGGGTTGATAGAGCGTCTCCAGCGTGACTTGCTCTGTTTTCCATGACTCGAAGAGCTTCCGATAAGCGTCTAAGCGATCTGTTCGAATGTCTTGTTGTCTCTTAGTGGTCTCACTTTCCGCGAAGAGAATTTCAGTTTGAAGTCTTTGCAGTTCTTGATTTAGAGTAGAAATCCTGCGCTGAATCGTTTGAATTTGATTCCGGATGATTTGATCGGACGCGACCGTCTGTTCTAGCGCCGTTATCTGTGCAGTGAGCGAAACGACTGAACCACCCGGTGCGTCGGCACCCTCATTCAGTTGTTGAATGATTGCGTTTACAGCGGCCTTGCGCTCAGTGAGAACATCCTGGCCTTTTATGGAGAGAGTAACGTCGATCTCTCCCAGGAGGATTCCGAGCTTGCTTGCCTGGGCCAAGAAATCTGTGCGGAATCTTTGGAATTCCCCGTTGAAGCGCTCTAAGCTGGCGGCGAGCTGGTCAAAGCCCAAAGAGAGCTGCTTCTGAGAGGCGACGTTGCTTTGTTGCGTGAGCAACCGTTGTCGGAATGTGCCCAACTCGGCTTGAGCTTTGGCTTCCGTCTCATTCTTGGCGGCAGGCAACTGACCTTCAAGTGTCTTGATCTCAACTGCAATCTCCTCAATACGATCCTTTTTCTTTGGAACCTCGCGGAGGACGGCCCGCAGTTGTTCATCTTCAGCGATAAGTGAAGTGATACGCCCAGAGATGCTGACACGGTCCTTTGTTGTCTCTCGCGTGCGCAAGTCTCTCAGGTCAGTAAAAGAGGAAGCATTTAGCGTATCAGTCGGGTCTAAGTGACCAAAAATGACACCTTCGATCTCTTTGGCAAGATCGACTCCTTCATAGTCATCAGAGCACAGCTTCTCCACAAAGCTTTGCGACAAATATCGAACGAGTTCCTTGGGCGGAAATTTAGTGCCCACAGTGGCATCGGTAGTTGAGCCGTCTCCCCATGTGAGACATATCTGCGTTCCTTTGACGAAGTTCTTGGCGCGCGCGAGGAAGCTCCGCTTGTCCATAAGCGTATCGACTCCCCCGCCATAGGCTAGAAAGTCGGTTAACGCTGACTTGCCTGATCCTTTAGAACCGATGATGCCAACGAACCCGTTATTGAAGGACATAGAGATTGTCCCGAGCCCGCTTCCTGTCGATCCGATTATGTCTATCTTCGACACAACACGCGAGAGATCGTGTCTGATAGGTTCCGTGGGACCGATGTAGACCCGCTCGTCTGGTTCATAGACGATTGCTCTCAAACCCTCAAACGTCGCGTCAGCCTTAATCCAACAATAGCGGTTCTCTGCGGGCTTGAAAAGACTTGCCATCGCGTGGGCATCGGAAGAGCTGACACAGGGCTTTGGCGCGCCGAGCTTCTTTGCTCCCTCTTTTTTTGCCGCATCCTGGCAGAGCCAAAACAATCGGTTCTGCGGATTTCCGGAGAGGATGATGTCAGCAAACCTCCAAAGCTCCTCCTGAACAGCGGTCCATCCACTGTCCTTCAATCCAGATGGCCCATCATTGCCGGCTGCGACCGCAACTAAAGAGTGCTCGCGCAGCCATAATTCAGCTTTGAACCATTCCCTAAAGGAGGGGAATTCTACCTTGAACTGGTTTGTTCCGGCTTCCAGTTTTTGCTTGTCCGTTTGCAGAGCGGAATCAAACGCAGCGCCGAGCCGGATAAGGTCTTCCCGTGTACATGAATATGGCTGCTGTTTATACTTGATGCTAAGTCGGCTTAGGCTTAGCTCGATCTCATCAATGTGTGACGGCTCAGTGGGATCAATCAGCAAGTGAAGATTGATTGCGCTGCCTTTAGCCGTCTGGGGACTTAGGCGGAACTCGACGTTTGGAATCAGCAACTCGATACTGCCCAATGACGACTTACTCTTCTCAGCAAGGAGACGCTTGTAATTTGCGATGGAGAGATAGTCTGTCACCCCGACGACCGCGACTTGAGTTTCGGCCCGCAGTGCGACCAAGTATTCGTCCCAAGACCCGAATTGATCCTCTCTTGCCGTCCCAGGTGTATGAACGTGGAGATCCCATTTGCGCCAAACGGAGCCGCGTTCAACGATCGCATTCGCCGAAATAGATGGAACTGTGGGATATGTCATCAACGTGCGCCAGTTTCACCGTATATTCGCCACGAGTATACCACAGTGTGACAACTGAGAGTTCAGATGTTGTCGCACAATCTCCTGTTTGCACGGTCACTCGGCCACCGCTTCGGTGCAGGAGCTGCGCCCTTCGGCTCTGCGTTCAGAACTCGCGTTCCGCGCCCTCCGGGTTTCGGACTCCTCCCCCCTCGCAGGCTCCGGGTCCCTTTCCAAAAACTTCTGCACTTGGCAACGCGGCGATGCCGCGACTTGGGAGCAGCGCACCTTTGCGCCCTTTGGGATGTGTCCCGATTGACCGGGCAAAAAGGAGAAACACCATGCAAACTCAACAGACCGTCACCCTCTTCGGCACCGTCAGCAACTCAGCCACCAGCCGCATCTCCAAAAACGGCCGCAAGTACACCGCCTTCGGAGTCTCCATCATCTCCGACCGCAACCTCCAGGCCTTTCACTACAACGTCGTTGCCTTCGGCAAGCAGGGCCACTTCGCCAAGCCTCTCCAGAAGGGAACGCGCATCAAGCTAGTCGTCCAGGCTCAATCTCAGCCAGACAACATCGCCACCCTTCCACTCCTCACCGCAACCTTCGTGCGACCGGTTCGTCCGGTTGCACCGAAGTCCACTACAGAGGTACTGGCGGCATGATGCTCCGCAAACACTGAAGCCAGCCCTTGCGGGCTGGCTTCGCTTCATCGCGTATTGAAGATGCGGAGCCATCGAGATTGAAAAGATACCGTGGCGGCTATATCGACGGCTTCAACCTCATGGCGAAGCTGTGTGTCTGCAACTTGTGATTGGCGACGGCTTTGGTACCAGGCTCGTTTAAAGCGACTATTGCAACTAGACTTAAGGGATACGAATGACTGAGCAAGCCACCACTCCACAAGTGCCGAACAGCGAGGAAACCAAGCTCCTGATAAAGTTCCCTGCGTTCCGTCATGCAAGGACGGTTTACGACCTGTCGCACCTAGACCCCAGCGTTGTGGAGTACATCCAGCCTGGCACCGATACGGTCGCGGCCAAGGTCTACAACGTGAACGTCATCTACACCCAGCACTGCTTCACCCGCGATATTCCGCGCTCTGGAGCCTACGACCAAACGCTGGCCCATAAGGATGGCAAGGAAGTTCGGCTGTTCGATGTGGACCGTTGGGAGTTGTCCAAGCGTCTGCCGGGGATAGTGCGTGCGCTCACAGAGCGTACCTGCCAGCACGCTAAGGAAAACAACTTCGTCACGGTGGAAGCCGTCACTGAGGACGGCGACGTGCTGGAATACGACATCTTCTTCGTGGCGTCCAAGGCGATGCGGCCAGGCTTCATCAATCTCATCATCCAAAGCGCTTACCTCAGAGTGCAGAAGCAAACGGGCAAGCGAGTGAGCTTTTTGACGATCCTTTTCAGCGCTCTCAGTGGGAAGAAACTTAGGTCTTAAACCAAGAAAGAAACCCGCTAGGGGTTTCTTCTTGGTGGTTCTTACTTCATCGGGCCTCTATCAAATCCCTACGCATGGGTGGGGACCAAGGAAACCTTGGCGGGATCAACGCACAGCCGAAGCCGTCCCGTTCAAACGTTGACATTTTTATGATACACCACGGTGTCAAGCAGTTGTATCGGACATTGCGCCCACTTCCATTAGAAGCCACACTGTAGGCCCGCGACGGGGTCTCTGGTTCCTATCGGGCGCTAGGCGCGGCTCAATCCC
>Ga0208357_1003047_pt1 | contig 10587 bp, 6 predicted proteins | sample NGESurdeep092012_6_FD_184487 | JGI IMG/M metagenome (GOLD analysis project Ga0208357, IMG submission 184487) | Arctic peat soil microbial communities from Barrow, Alaska - NGEE Surface sample F52-2 deep-092012 (SPAdes) | ecosystem: Environmental > Terrestrial > Soil > Wetlands > Peat ... | reverse complement strand
TCGGCGAACGTGCCGGCACCGATCGGGGCGATCATGAATTCTTGGATGTCGACGTTGGAGTCGGCGTGCGATCCGCCGTTGACGATGTTCATCATCGGCACCGGCAGCAGGTGCGCGTTGGGGCCGCCGAGGTAGCGGAACAACGGCAACTCCGCGGATTCGGCGGCGGCCCTGGCCACCGCGAGTGACACACCGAGAATCGCGTTGGCACCGAGCTTGGACTTGTTCGGCGTGCCGTCGAGTTCGATCAGCTTCGCGTCGAGCAGCCGCTGCTCACTCGCCTCGAAACCGATCACCTCGGGCGCGATGTCGTCGATGACGGCCTGCACGGCCTTCTCGACACCCTTGCCGCCGTAGCGCTGGCCGCCGTCACGCAGTTCGACGGCCTCGAAGGCGCCGGTTGAAGCGCCACTCGGAACGCCGGCGCGGGCAATCGTGCCGTCGTCGAGAAGGGCCTCGACTTCGATGGTCGGGTTGCCTCGGGAATCGAGGATTTCGCGAGCCCCGAGGGCTTCTATGGCGGCCACAGTGGTACTCCTGAGCATCGGGAAGGCGGGCCGTCAGTTTACCGGCCCGCTCCTTCAGCGGCCTGCACCAACCCGCGGTAGCGGCGGGCGGCGGCGCGCAATGCTGCTTCGGGATCGACCTTCGCGGCGCGCGCCCGTACGACGACGGCCATTAACAGGTCGCCGATCGAGTCCGCATCGACGACGTCCGGCGCTTCGATGACACCGGGCACCGGGACGTCGAGACCCGCCTTCGCCGCACGCCCGACCAGCGCAGCTGCAAGCGCAAGAGCAGGCTGCGCCAGCGGGACGCCGTCAGCTGCCGACGTCCGACCCTTCTCCGCCGCCTTCAACGCTTCCCAATTCGCCTCGACATCGCCCGCTGTGTTCGCCTGCGCCCCGGCGAAGACGTGCGGGTGCCGGCGGATGAGTTTGTCGGCGATACCGGCGGCCACGTCGTCGATGTCGAAGCCTTGCTCGTCCTGCGCGATGCGCGCATGAAAGACCACCTGCAGCAGCACGTCGCCGAGCTCCTCGCGAAGCGCCGCGTCGTCGCCGTCCTCGATTGCCTCGGCGGTTTCGTAGGCCTCTTCAAGCAGGTATTTCACGAGTGTGGCGTGGGTTTGCTCGGCGTCCCACGGACACCCGCCGGGTGAGCGCAACCGGTCCATGACCTCGACGAGATCGAGAAACCGCTCTCCCCGCCGTCCCGTCACGCTTGTCGTCTTGCCTTGCTCAGCCGGTGGCAGGCGCGGTCGGCACGGACGAACTAAACGCGTCACTGGCCACCACTGCGAACTGCTGCGCTTGCCACGCGCCGTAGCGCGGATTGACGCTGACGCCTTCTTTGGTGGCGATCTTGCCGAGGTAGGCGGTGAGCGCGGCCGACTGCGCGGTCTGGTCCTGCTGGCCCGGGGCAAGCGCGGTGATCAGCTTGTTGAGCAGCAGGGCCTGGTAGACCGCCGCGTGCAGTCCCGCGAACGGGATGCCGTTCGCCTTCGCGGTCGCCTGGTCGCTGCCGTTGGTCTGACGCTCCTGCTGGAGCAGCGACTGGATTTCGGCCTCAGTAACCGTGACGCCCTTAGTCTTGGCGGCGTCGGCGATGAGGTCGTCGCGGATGATCTGCGTCAGGCTCGACTGCACCGCGGTTGTGCGGTCGGGCAGTTGGCCGGTCGTGGCGTCGGGCGTCTGCACCGTTACCGCGACCACAGTGTTGAGGGCGGTCACCGGGATGCGGGTGTTACCGACGGTAGCGGCGGCGCCCGGATGTTGGGGGCTGCAAGCCGCGACTGCCAGCGCGAGTGCGGCCAGTGCAGGGACGCCGGTAGCCGTGCGCGCGAACCTCTTGCGGGACACCGATGTCCTTCCGTCCGTTGCACCCGGTCATCGGGCTTCGCTATGCCTTCGCCATTGTCGCGGGCGCAGCGTCGGCGCGTGAAGCCGGGTCCCCAGGGTGCCTCCAACCCGCGGAGAGTCCGCCGCTCCCGCGCCACCGACTCCTCACAAATGCAGGTTCAACCGCCCTCCGCGCCTCCCGCTCCTCACACATTCACCTCTTTCGGTGCCAGATGAGCTGCATCTGTGAGGAGCCGAGCTGTCTCTTTGAGGAGTCGAGCCAGGCGGCGGGGTGCGCGCTGCGCGCGTGGGCGTGGGCGTGGGCGTGTGCGCGTGCGCGCGACGTGGCGGCGCGAAAATCACTCCCGGACATGCAGAAGGGCGCCAAGCCGAAGCCAGGCGCCCTGCTACTTGCGAAGACTAACTGTGTTGCTGCAACTACGGTGTTGCTGCAACTACGGTGTTACTGCCGAAGACTAGTGCTGGACCCCACGACGCCTGCGCGTCGCGACCGTCATGGCCGTACCACCAGCAACGAGCGCGGCGCCGACTGCGACAAGCGCCATCGTGTCGAGACCGGTGAACGGCAGGCTGGCCGACGGTGTTGCCACGGTCGGTGCCGGCTTGGTCACAACTTCGCCGAGCACTGCAACGGGTGTGACCGCAGGTGTGACCGCAGGAGTAACTGCGGTAAACGTGGTGACGGGCGGCGCGGGCGGATACGTGGCGGTAGCCGCCATCGCAATGCCAGTGCCCATAAGTGCGGCGACGCCTGTCATGCCCCCCACGACAAGTGCCCGAGCTACGTTCTTCATTCGTACCCCCCAGAAAATACTGCCCCGATGATTCTCACTTGCACACTGCGATGAAGTTACTGAGAGTAGTCAGGAACCGTCAATCATCCGTTCGGCTGAGCGGTACACACCGTTCCGTCAGTCACGTTCCCCTGAACGCTCGTGGCAACCGTAGATGCTTCTGGCTCAGTCACAATCTTGGTGATTTCGCTGACTCCGTTACCCGCGGTCAACTGTACAGCGATGATCCGGGTCGTTGTCCTAGGAACGTCAAGAACGCCACGAATTAGTCTCCAACCACCTTCCATTTGCGCTGAAAACGCCGATGGCTGGCCACCCGCAGTGACGGACTTCACGCCCCAACCGGGCGCGATGTACAGCGAGTAGGACAACCTCATGGTGGTGATGTCGAGGCCAGTGAGGTGCGTGCCGGCGTACCAAGGGATGTCGAGCGGCGCGGAGCTACGCAGCGTAATCGTGAGCAGCGGGCCGGGGTTGCACACGTTCGTCGACGTCACGCTCGTGTCCAGATACGCGCCGAGTTTCGACCCGTCGAGGCTGTTCAGTGCGAATCGCACGCTGCTCGCGGCGTCCGGCGCGGTCGGCGATCCCAGCTGGCCGCCGACGCCCATCTCTTGCCACTTGGCTTCCCCGGTCGGATCGGAGCTCCAGACCTCCAGGTCGCCCGTCCCCGCGCTCTGCGCAATCTTTCGACCCAGGGCGCCGACCGCGTAACCAGGCTTCGTCATGCGCGCGAACACGGCCCGGGTGACCTCGCCGAGGAACGCAACGCGCGGCGCCTGGTCGGCGCCCGGGAACGTGTAGTACTCCTGCTTCTGCAAGATGTCGGAGGCGTTCGTCGCGTTCAGTTCGGTTCCGTTGGAAGTCTTGACCGGTCCGATCGCGCTCAACATGTGACCGAGTGCGACCGGGTCGATCGACACGACGGCGTCGGGAACCGCGCCCAACCCCGGACCCATGCTCCACGACTTGCTGAAGATCTGCGCCGCGTCGGGGAACGACGCCGAGAGGTTGAAGTTCTGCGGGAGCGCGATGTCCGCGCCGTAGATGGCCGGGACGTCAGGGCTCACACCCGGCGGCGGCACGGGCACTTTGGCCAACGAGTCGAGCGATCCGAAGGCAATGAGTGAGATCGCGCCCTTGTCGGTGCGCAGTTCGCCCCATGCCCCGATGAGTCCACCGGTGCCGCGTTCCTCGGCGGGCGTCTGGAACATCAACAGAATCGTGCGCGGTTTGTCCTCACCGAGCAGTGCAGGCGCGACGGTCGAGAGCGCCGAGAGGTCTGTCACCTGGGTGCTCGCTCGGTTGAGCTTGTTCTGAGCGCTGACGACGCGTCGCCGTACGAACCCGAGCAGACCACCCGTGTGCAACCCCGCGACGTCCGCGTTCGCCTCGTCAACGGCGGCCACCGCAGCCACAATCGTCCCGTTGTCTTCGCCGAGCGCGGTGAGCAGGTTGCTCACCCCAGCGTTGTCGGACGCCGCGATCGTGAACGTGTGAGATTTGCTCAACGGCACCAGTGCGCCGTTGACGATGCGCGACAGCGACTGCGCAACGACCGACGTGGCCCGCAGGTTTCTGCCCAGGAACGGAATGTGACCGGCGGCCACCCAGATCGGGTCGTGTGAAACGGACGACGCAGATGTAGCGTCCGTTTGAAGCCGCCGCGCATCAGGAGCGAATGCATTGAAGCGCCCGGAGCCGAGGTCGGTGCGCAAGTAAGAGACGTCGACCTCAGCGCGCGAGATTGCGCGGTCAAGCTGCCACGCCTTGAAGCCGGTCCAGCCCATCGCGCACAGAACAACAGCGACGACGCCAAACACCGCCCACTTGCGGGGAGAGATTCGCCGCAAGCGGGACCGCTCCTCGACGGCGATCGGGGCGACCCACTCCACCGCGTCCCCGTCGTCCGAGCCGGCTGGCTCGCCGTCCTGATCGCCCGGATCGGGCTCCTCGGGCACGTCGGAGCCAGCCTGCTCGGCCGGATCCGTCGGTTCGACCTTGTCCCCCGTCACAGACTCTCCTCACGACTACTCCACCTAGCGCGACTACTGCACCCGAAACGATCACTGTGAGCGTTGATCGGCAGGTAGCAGCTCGCGCACAAGTGCGCCTACCCAATGCAAAAGCGGGACGTCACGCAGTGGCTGCGCCCCAAACCGGCCCGGTGCATCAGTCGGCCGTGGAACCATGATCGTCGCAATCGGCTCCTTGACAATGCTTTTCGGGAAAAGCCGCTGCAGCCGCAAGACCTGGGATTCCCGGAGGGTGACGGGCGAAAACCGAATCTGGTTCCCCTGGAGAACGACCTCGGTAATCCCGTACGGCCGCAACTCGACGCGCAGTTTCGCGACCTCGAGCAGGTTGCTCACCGGCTCCGGTAGCGGGCCGTAACGGTCAGCTAATTCGTCGCGGACCGCCTCGACGTCCGCCACTGTTGTTGCTTCGGCCATCGCCCGGTACGCGGCCAGCCGCAACCGCTCGCCGTCGATGTACTCGTGCGGGATGTGCGCGTCGACGGGAAGGTCGATCCTGACCTCAGCGAGCTCCTGCGAGCTCTCGCCCTTGAAGTCCGCAACCGCCTCGCCGACCAGGCGCACGTACAGGTCGAAGCCGACCGCCGCGATATGCCCTGACTGTTCGCCGCCCAACAAGTTGCCCGCACCGCGAATCTCGAGGTCTTTCATCGCAATCGCAATACCCGCGCCGAGGTCAGAGTTTTGGGCAATGGTCGCGAGCCGATCGTGCGCAGTTTCCGTCAATGGCCGTTCGACCGGATAGAGGAAATACGCGTACGCGCGTTCACTACCGCGACCGACCCGACCACGCAGCTGATGCAACTGCGAGAGCCCGAGCAGGTCAGCGCGTTCGAGAATCAACGTGTTCGCATTCGGGATGTCGAGCCCCGACTCGACAATTGTGGTGCACACCAACACGTCGTACTCGCGTTCCCAGAACCCGATCATGACCTGCTCGAGGGTGTCCTCGTTCATCTGGCCGTGCGCGACGGCGATGCGCGCTTCCGGCACGAGGTCGCGCAAACGCGATGCCGCCCGATCGATCGACTCGACCCTGTTGTGCACGTAGAAGACCTGGCCCTCGCGCAACAACTCGCGGCGAATCGCAGCACTGACCTGGCGCTCGTCGTATCCACCGACGAAGGTCAGCACCGGGTGCCGTTCCTCCGGTGGGGTCTGAATCACCGACATCTCACGAATACCGGTGATGGCCATTTCCAGCGTCCGCGGAATCGGAGTTGCCGACATGGCAAGGACGTCGACGTTGGTCCGCAACTGTTTGAGACGCTCCTTGTGTTCGACGCCGAACCGCTGCTCCTCGTCAATGACGACAAGTCCGAGATTCTTGAAGTGCGTACTGCCGGCGATCAATCGATGAGTACCGATCACCACGTCAACGCTGCCATCGGCAACGCCGGCCATGATGGCCTGTTCTTCCTTCTGCGAGTTGAAGCGACTGACCGGCCGCACGACGACCGGGAAGTTGGCAAACCGCTCCGAGAACGTGGCGAAATGCTGCTGTACCAGCAATGTTGTCGGGCATAACACGGCCGCTTGCTTACCGTCCTGCACCGCCTTGAATACTGCGCGAACCGCAATCTCGGTCTTGCCGTAACCGACGTCGCCGCAAATGAGCCGGTCCATCGGGATCGGCAATTCCATGTCGGCCTTGACTTCGTCGATCGTGCGCAACTGGTCCGGCGTCTCGACGTAGGGAAACGCCTCTTCGAGTTCACGCTGCCACGGCGTATCTGGGCCGAATGCATAACCAGGCGCGGCGGTCCGTGCGCTATACAACCGAATCAACTCGGCCGCGATTTCCTTGACCGCCTTGCGTGCCCGACCCTTGCGTTTCGCCCAGTCGGAGCCGCCCATGCGGTCGAGGGTCGGATTCTCGCCGCCGACGTAGCGCGTTACCTGATCGAGCGCATCAGTCGGTGCATACAGCCGGTCGCCAGGTTGCCCACGTTTGCTCGGCGCGTACTCGATAACTAGGTACTCGCGCGTCGCGCCGGCGACGGTGCGCTGCACCATTTCGATGAAGCGACCAACACCGTGCTGCTCATGCACGACGAGATCGCCGGGCTGCAACTGCATCGGATCGATGGACCGCTTGCGCCGGCTCGGCAACTTCGCCAGATCTCGCGTCGACGTGCGTGTACCGAAGACGTCATTCTCGGTAAGCAGCACGAGTTTCGGAGCGCGTGCTTCGAAACCGGCATCAAGCGCGCCGCACGACACGACGACCGCGCCAGGTTCAGGAACGCCCAGCAACTCGAACTCGAGCCGGGCCGCAACACCCTCACCACGCAACACCTCGGCGATCCGCTGCGCGGGACCGTGACCTGCCGTCGTGAACAGCACTCGCCAACCGTCAGCGAGCCAACCCTTGACGTCGGCCACTACGGCCTGGGTGTCCCCGCGGTACGCCTCGGCCGCGACCGCATCGATGACCAGCACATCGCCGTCCGCCTCGATGTCTGGGGCGACCTCTGCCGCCGCCGCGAGTGGCGACACCGACCACCACCCGAGCCCAAGAGAAAGAGCATGAGCGCGGACGTCGCCAAGTGGCCGCAGCGCCGCAGAGCTCAGGTCGATGGGGGCTTTGCCTCCGGACGCCGCACCGGCCCACGCCGCTTGCAGAAACTCCTCGCCAGTGCGCACCACTTCGGCGGCACGCGCCCGCACCCGCTCGGGATCGCAGAGCAGCACCACGGTGTCCGCCGGCATTTCGTCGAGCAGCAGATCCATCTTGTCGACCAAGACCGAGGCGAGCGACTCCATGCCCTCGACCGCGATGCCGTGCGCGACCTTGCCAAGAATGTCCGCAAGCTGCGGATGCTTGGCGGCGAGTTCTGCGGCGCGTTCGAGCACCTGCGGTGTCAACAACAACTCCCGACACGGCGGAGCCCACAACCCACGAGTGGCTGGAAAGTCATCGCCGAGACTGCGCTGATCGGCGGCCTTGAAGACGCGAATCTCCTCGACCTCGTCTCCGAAGAACTCGACCCGCAGCGGGTGGTCTTCGGTCGGGGGGAACACGTCGAGGATGCCGCCGCGGACCGCGATTTCGCCGCGCCGCTCGACCAGATCGACCCTCGTGTAGCCAGCGGCGATCAACCGCCCAACGACATCATCGAGCTCGGCACTGTCGCCGACCTGCAGTGCCACCGGCTCGAGATCACCAAGGCCAGCGACCTGCGGCTGCACCAGCGCCCGAACTGGCGTGACGACGACTGCGAGCTGCCCGTCGCTCGGGTGTCGCAATCGACGTCGGACGGCGAGGCGCCGGCCCACCGTGTCAGCGCGCGGGGACAGCCGCTCGTGCGGCAGCGTCTCCCACGCGGGGTACTCGGCGACCGAGTCGGGGTCGATCAAAGCGCCAAGGGCGGCCGCGAGATCGGTGGCTTCGCGATCGGTGGCGGTCACCGCGAGCACCGGCCGACCGGCGCCCGCCGGCGGCACGGATGCCAGCGCGGCGATGATGAAGGGACGCAACGGGCGCGGGGCGCCGAGATCGAGATGCGCAACGGTCTTGCCCTGAGCGGCCCGGACGGCCTGCGCGAGCGCCGGATCCTCCAGCAATACCGACCGCAACGAAGACAGATCCATCGATGCGGGGGCCTTTCCGACGAATGGCGGTGCGGACTAAGGGCTACGGGACGCCAACCAGCAGCGCTCCGTGCAAGCCACGGGCGGTCAGGTCCCAGGCGCTTTCAGCGTACGCGCCTAGGTCCCAACCGCCCGCGGGTAGTTGCCGTGCTGGTGCTCTTACTGCGCGACCATGCCGACCGGGTTAGGTAGTCGACGCCGTCCTCAGCAGCTTGGCGGTTGCGTTCGTCGCACCAATCACGTTGCCCGACGAAACGAGCGTCACGGCCGGGCTATCGAGGATCTGGCACGCGGACGCCAGCTGTCCCTCGAAGATGTTGTTCGTGACAGTGATACCGGACAACGTCGGCAGCGGCTTGTTGAGCAGTTTGATCGTGGCGACCTGCTGGGAGCCTTGCGAGCCGAGCCAGTTGCCGGAGATCGTCACGTTGCTCACCGGGCCGTTGTCCTGGGTGATGATGACCGACGAGTTGGGCTGCCCGATGATCGTGTTCCCGATCACCTTGAGGTTGGTGCCGGACAGGATCTGAACGCCGTCGGAGTGTGACGGACCGTTGTTCTGCGCTGGGTCGTGCGCGTAGGTGACGAGATCGTGAATCCACGAGTCTTCCACGGTCGCGTTGTTCCCGTACATCTTCAGCCCGTCGACGGAGCCGTGGATGTTGTCACGCAGCAGCGTGTAGTTCCAACCCTTGACGTCGTCGAGGTTGACGACCGGGTACTGCGGGACAACCTCAGAATCCTCGAGCAGGAAGTTGGTCGCGGCGTCGCTGACATCAGACACGATGCCCAGACCGTTGTTGCCGGTGCCACCTCGGATGATCGAGTTCTTGACGGTCACGTTCGGTGCCTGGATGCGCAGGTAGCCGTGAATATCAAGGCCGCTGTACGTCGCGCCGGCCGTCGTGATGGTCAGGTCGCCGTTGTAAACGGTGAGCACAGTGCCGGCCGGGACGCCGGTGTTGTCAGCGTTCGGCTGCACGTTGCCAGCGACGGGCGGGCTGGACGGCGGGGTGGTGGGCGTCGTGGTCGGTGTTGGCGACGGCACGCTGGTCGGACTCGGCGCAACGGTCGGGGTGGTGGTCGGGCTCGGCGCGGTGGTCGGGGTGGGGGTGGTGGTCGGGCTCGGCGCGGTGGTCGGAGACGGTGCCACGGTCGGCGTGCTGGTCGGCGAGGTAGTCGGTGAGCCGACCGGCGGCTTGGGCGCATGGTTACGACGCGCCTTCTCAGCGGCGATCGCGGCGGCCTTGGCCTTCGCGGCGGCAGCTGCCTTGAGAGCGGCGGCCTTGTCAGCTGCGGTCTTCGCTGCCTTGGCGGCGGCGGCCTTCGCGGCCTTCGCCTTCGCGGCCTTGGCTGCCTCGTACTTGGCGTGAGCCTTCGCGGCTGCCTTCGCCTTGGCGGCGGCCTTTACCTTCGCAGCGGCCTTCGCCTTTGCAACGGCCTTCGCTTTCGCAGCTGCCTTTGCCTTCGCGGCGACCTGCGCCTTGTGGGCGGCAAGCTGAGCGGCGGTGTAGTGCACCGTCGACGTTGTCGCAGCTGCGTTGGAAGCATTTGCTGGGACGACGGCGGCAAGACCGATGCCCCCGGACACCACGGCGACCGCCGCGACTGAGGACATGTAGACCCGGATCTTGCGATTCATTGTGCACAACCTTTTTTCGCGGCGGGGTAGCTCTTTGGTGAGCTAGGCAGCAGCGGTTTTTTGGCTGCGACAAAATGGACATCGTCGGAGTAAGGGGACCCCTTGATCGGGAGTAGTAGATCTCACCCAAATGCCAGCTTGTATGATGTAAAAAGCAAATAAGCAATAAATCGTAAAGGCTCAAGTTCGCCATTTCGACCGTCGAATACGCGTGGCTCGCCGGGCACCTGAGGCCGCGTTTTCGCGCCCAGTGAAGGAATTCTGCGGTGTTCAGGCCCTCCGACCCGACGTAATTCCGTCACTCGACGGAAGACCGCGTGCGCCGACCGGCGACGTTCGCCGGAAATGCACCTCGGCAAACGGGTGAAATACGCCGCCGCCCAATCGAGTGAAATGCGCGAGGCGGCTTTGCACCTCGCTGTACAACAAAAATCGCCGGCCCGGCGCCTGATGAAAGGCCCCGAGCCGACGATGTGTTGCGACGTGCAGGAGCTGTTACTCGCCGCCCTTGTTGTTGACCGGGACAGGCGGGCGCGAGAGGCCGGAGCCGGAAGCATCGCCGGCCCGGCACGTGGGGAGTGGGAAGTGGCGCCGGGCCGACGATGGGTCAACAGGTGATCGGTCGTCCCGACGCTCGCCCTGAGGGGTACCGAGGGGTC
>Ga0208357_1003045_pt1 | contig 10588 bp, 9 predicted proteins | sample NGESurdeep092012_6_FD_184487 | JGI IMG/M metagenome (GOLD analysis project Ga0208357, IMG submission 184487) | Arctic peat soil microbial communities from Barrow, Alaska - NGEE Surface sample F52-2 deep-092012 (SPAdes) | ecosystem: Environmental > Terrestrial > Soil > Wetlands > Peat ... | reverse complement strand
GAGCGGGTAGCGCCGCGTCGTCGAGCGCCGACAGGTGGGTCGGCACCAGCCTGGCCGGCTCGGCCTCGGCCGCGACCAGGTCGGGCAGCGAGGCCGGCCTGCCGTCGGGGTGACCCAGCTGAACCCGATCTGCCCGTCGGCCTGCCTGATATGCGGGATCACCAGGCCTCTCCGGTCTCCGAGGCCGGCTGCTCGCGGGGATGCGGGAGCTGCGGGAGCGGCGGCGGGACGCTGGCCGAGATAACCGCGCTCTCCCGCGCCAGCCGCGCGTTGGTCGCCGCCAGCTGCCAGTCGGTCCAGCGCCGCAGCTGCCACAGCTCGTCGACCGTCAGGCGCTCGCAGGCTAGGTCCCAGTGCACGGCGAGCCAGTCGCCGGGGGCCACGTCGGTGACGAAGGCCCGCCCGTCCTCGGTCAGCCGGACGCTCTCCTCGACTTCCTCGCCGAGCCGGAGCGCGCGGGAGTCCCACTTCAGGTGACGGCCCCTGACGGTGGCGCGCTCGGCCTCGACCGAGCTGACCCGCGCCCACCGGATGCGGCAGCTGTCGAGCACGTGCAGGGCCGGGCCCGCATCGGCGGCTGACAGCAGCCGCGTCCACGGGTAGACGCCGAAGACGTGGAACCCGTGGGTCGGCATCGCCTCCGAGATCAGCGCGGGCTTCAGGTGCGTCCAGTACCGCCCGGCCCCGGCGGCGGAGATCCGGTCCAGCAGGCTCCGCCAGAACCGCGGCCGGTCCACGTCATCCAGCAGCGAAGAGCCGGTCCAGTAGGCGCGCACCACCCGCTCGTCGAGCGGGTCGGCGATCCCCGCCAGCTCGGCCAGCACGCACAGGTAGGGCCACGCGCCGGAGAACCGGCCGGCGATCGACCGCAGGTCCGCCTCGGTCTGCCCGGTCGACGCCAGCTCCGCCAGCGCGGCCGAGTCGGCCGGCCCGCAGTAGCCCAGGTGGTTGGGCGCGTACGCATACCTGGCGAACAGCCGCTGCCCGCCGTTGGCGGCGGCCTGCTCGTCAGCCATGGGCGGTCGCCCGCGGCCGGCCCACGAGCGCCGCCGTCTCCCGGTGCAGACGGCCGAAGTTGTAGTACGCCGCGCACGCCCCTTCCGGCGAGACCATGCAGGTGCCGATCGGGGTCTCGGGCGTGCACGCGGTGCCGAACACCTTGCACTCCCACGGCTTGATCACGCCCTTCAGAACCTCGCCGCACTGGCAGGCCTTCGGGTCGGCGACCCGCAGCCCCGGCATCGAGTACCGCAATTCGGCGTCGAACTCCGCGTAGGCGGCGTTGAGCTTGAGCGCGCTCTGGCTGATGAACCCGAGACCGCGCCACTCGAAGTGCGATCGCAGCTCGAAGACCTCGGCCAGCAGCGACAGCGCGGCCGGGTTGCCCTCCTCGCGGACCACCCGGGAGTACTGGTTCTCGACCTCGCAGCGGCCCTCGCGGAGCTGCGCGAGCAGCATGTAGACCGACTGGAGGATGTCGAGCGGCTCGAACCCGGCGACCACGATCGGCTTGCCGTACACCTCGGGCACGAACCGGTACGGCTGGTTGCCGACCACGGTGGACACGTGGCCCGGCCCGATGAAGCCGGACAGGCGCAGGTCGGGCGAGTCGAGGATGGCCCTGATCGGCGGCACGATCGTGACGTGGTTGCAGAACACGCTGAAGTTCGCCGTGCCGAGCTCTCGGGCCCGCGCCAGCGTGACCGCGGTGGACGGGGCGGTGGTCTCGAACCCGACCGCGAAGTAGACGACCTGCTTGGCCGGGTTGTCGATCGCTATCTTGAGCGCGTCGAGCGGCGAGTACACGAACCGGACGTCGCAGCCGCGCGCCCTGGCCTCGAGCAGCGACCCGTCGCTGCCCGGCACCCGCATCATGTCGCCGAAGGTGGTGAAGATGACGTCCGGCCTTCCTGCCAGCCAGATCGCGTCGTCGACCCGCCCCATCGGGATCACGCAGACCGGACAGCCCGGCCCGTGCACGAGCTCGATCGACGGCGGCAGCAGGTGCTCGAGGCCGTGCCGGTAGATCGTGTGAGTGTGCCCCCCGCACACCTCCATGAACTTGTACTCCCCGTCGCCGGCCAGCTCGGTGATCGATTTCACCAGGGCACGTGCGGCGGCCGGGTCCCTGAACTCGTCCGCGAACTTCATCTCTTCGCCCTTCAGCGGTGGGTCCTGTGAATTCAAAATCCGTTTGCCCGAACGGTCCCTGGCTTCGCGCGGTTCGCTAGCCGACTCCGGTCGAGCGGAAGGCGTCAAGCTCGTCGGTGTAAGCCTTGCCCATCTGCCGGACGGCGTCGAGGGTCGCGGTGGCCTCGCGCTCGTCGATCTTTGCCATCGCGAAGCCGACGTGCACGAGCACCCAGTCGCCGATGTCAATCCCGCTGTCGGCCAGCAGGCGGACGCTGATCGCGCGCTTGATCCCGTTGACGTCGACCTTTGCCAGGCAGGCGTCAGGGTCGGTCATCTCGACCACCTGTCCGGGGATTCCGAGGCACATGAGGCTCACCTTCCTTGAATTCGGCCTGTTCAGCAGATCCGTGGCAGCGGATCGCCCACGAGCATGTCCACGATCCGGGTGCCGCCGAACGCGTTGCGGAGCGCGACCACGCCCTCCGGCTCGGCCCGGATCTCGCCGATCACGCAGGCGTCCCGGCCGAGCGGGTGGGCGCGGAGGGCGGCCAGCGCGTCATCGGCCTCGGCCGCCGGGACGACCGCAGCGAACTTGCCCTCGCAGGCCACGTACACCGGGTCGATGCCGAGCAGGTCGCAGGCCCCCTGGACGAGCGGCGTGACCGGCAGCGTCTCCTCGTCGAGGATGACCGCGACCCCGGCCGCGCCGGCCAGCTCGTTGCAGACGGTGCCGAGCCCGCCGCGGGTCGGGTCGCGCATCCAGCGGGTGCCGGGGGCGGCGGCCAGCAGGGCCTCGACCGCCCCGCTGACCGGGGCGGTGTCTGAGCGGATGTCCGCCTCGATGCCGAGGTCGCCGCGGGCCAGCATCACCGCCATCCCGTGGTCGGCCAGCGTGCCCGACAGCAGCACCTTGTCGCCCGGGCGGACGCCGGCCACCGACAGCTCCCGTCCGGCCGGGATGAGCCCGACCCCGGCGGTGGTGATGTACAGGCCGTCGACCGCGCCCTTCGGCACCACCTTGGTGTCGCCGGTGACCAGGGCGACGCCGGCCTGGCCGGCCGCGGCGGCCATGTCGGCGACGATCTCGCGCAGCTCGCCGACCGCGAACCCCTCCTCGATGACGAACGCGACCGACAGCCAGCGTGGCACCGCGCCGGAGACGGCCAGGTCGTTCACCGTGCCGTGGACGGCGAGGTGGCCGATCGAGCCGCCGGGGAAGCGGGGCGGCGAGACCACGAACGAGTCGGTGCTGAACGCCAGCCGCTCGCCCGACGGCAGGGTGAGCACGGCGCCGTCGCCGAGCTGCTCCAGCTGCGGGTTTCTGAACGCCTCGATGAAGACCGCGTCGACCAGCGCCGCCGACGACTTGCCGCCGGCGCCGTGCGCGAGCGTTACCACCTCGTCGATCAGCCGCGGGCGGCGTTTGCGGACGGCCGTGATCCGGTCGATGACCTGCTCCTCGCGTGACGTGCGGCCCTCGCGTGACGCCTGCGCGCCGTCTGACGTAACGGCCGGGCTCATTCGGTGCCTCCGTTGGGGGTTGGCGCTGGCTTCGCGATCGCGCGCTGGGTGGACGCCCACAGGTGGTAGCCGAGGATGGCCTGGCTCTCCTGGATGCGGTGCACGGACTGGGAGCGGACCACGAAGCAGTAGTCGACCGCGTCCGAGTGCGCCATCTCGCCGCCGTCGTAGCCCGCGAACCCGACCGTCAGCAGCCCCCGGCGGCGGGCCTCGCCCAGCGCGGCCATCAGGTCGCGCGAGCTTCCGCTGGTGGAGAAGGCGACCGCGATGTCTCGCTGAGCGGCGTGGCCGATGATCTGGCGGGAGAAGATCAGGTCGAAGCCGACGTCGTTGCCGACCGCGGTGACCACGGCCTGGTCGGCCGCCAGGTTCAGGGCGGGCAGCGCGCGGCAGCCGGGCGGCCCGCCGTCGGCTGACCTGGCCGGCGGGCTCGCGAACAGGGCCGCGAACGTCGCGCAGTCGGTCGCGCTGCCGCCGTTGCCGAAGGCGTACATTCGGCCGCCGGCCGCGAACCGCCCGGCCATTGCGGCGCCGCACGCCGCCAGCAGGCCCGCGCTGGCCGCCAGGGTCGCCTGCTGGAGCGCGGCCGACTCCGCCGCCTTCGCCTGCGCGGACCCGGCCAGCGCCGTCAGCAGCGGCCTTGCGTCGCGCTCCTCGGCCTCGATGAACGGGTAGAGGAAGCCAGTGGGATCGGACGCCCCCATCAGGCACTCCCCGGCCTGGTCAGCGCCGCTCCCGCGTGCACCAGCACCAGGTCGCCGACCGAGACCGGCGCGACCAGGGTGACGTCGATGGTCTCCTCGCCCGCCGCGGTGCGCACCAGCGCCCTGCTGCCGAAGCCGGAGCGGCCGAGTCCCGACGGGTCAAGCTCATCGGCCGCCCGCCCCACCACCTCGGCCAGACGTCCCTCGTCGCCGCAGGTGATGCACCCGTCGTCGGCGCACTCGGGCTCCGGCCGGAGCAGGCCCGGATGCTCGAAGCAGACGTGGGTCAGCTCCCACAGCAGGTGGTAGAGGAGCACGAACCCGCCGGTGGCCGCCGCCATCGGGTCCTGGTCGGCGATCCACAGCACGTGGTCGGCCGCTCCGGCGGCCGGACGGGGCCCGGCGCCGATCCAGGCCGAGGCCGCGCCCCAGGCGGGCGCCGGCCGCATCAGGTCGGCCACGACCTCGTCGGCCGCCCCGGCCACCGCGGTGAGGATGTCGCCCGGCCGCACGGCGACCCGGGCCCGCGGGACCAGTCCAGATCCGGTCAGCGCGAACGCGGGGAGCGCGCGCTTGCCGACGATGACCGGGTGGACGAACTCCACCGCCATGTGGTGCGCGTGCGGCTCCGATCCGGGAGCGACGCACCAGAGGGTCGCGCCGCGGGCGAACCGCCTGGCCATCGCCAGCGAGGCGGCGGCCAGGTCCTCGGCCAGGCCGCCGTCGAGCATCTCGGCCGTGATCCCGGTCGTCATGGCCGCACCGGGTCGAGCACGCCGTACTCGCGCATCACCGCGAGCGTGGCGGCCGCGTCGTCGGCGTCGATCAGCGTCAGCGCGTAGCCCATGTGGGTGATGACGTAGTCCCCCGCCTTCAGGTCGGGGAGGTAGGCCAGGCAGACCCGCCGGACCTGGCCGGCGAAATCCGCGTGCGCCATCGGCGCGTCACCGTCGCGCCAGACCTCGGTGATCCGGCCGGGGATTCCCAAGCACATTGGCCGCGCCTCTCAGTAACCCGGCCGGCCGGCCCGACGGCGGTCCCTGACGGCGAGCGCTGCTATTGCGGCCTGGCCGAGCGCGAGCCCGCCGTCGTTGGGCGGCACCAGATGATGGGTCAGCACCTCAAGGCCGCGTGCCTCCAGGCCGGTCCGGCACAGCCCGCTCAGCAGCACGTTCTGGAACACGCCGCCGGTCAGCCCCACGCTCCGGACGCCGGTCCGCCGGGCGACGAGGTCGGCCGCGTCGGCTACCGCCTCCGCCACCGCCAGGTGGAACGCACGGGCGAGGACGGCGGCGGGGATGCCGGCCGCGATCTCCGCCGCCAGCGTGCGAATCAGCGGCCGATGGTCGACGACTCCGTCTGGGCCGACCGGCAGCGTCAGCTCGGCCGACTGCGATCCGGCCGTCACCGCGAGGATCTCGAGCTCGACCGCGGCCTGCGCCTCGTAGCTGATCCGGTGCCTGACCCCGAGCAGCGAGGCGACGGCGTCGAATAGCCGGCCCATGCTGCTGCACGGCACCGTGCGCGGGCCGCGCCCGGCGCCGCGGTGAGGCCGGTCCGCGCCCGGCCGCCCGGCCGGCTGGAGGTACTCGGCGTACCCGGCCGCGAGCATCGCCCGTTCCGCGCCGGTGCACGCGGCCACCGGCGGCAACTCGGGATCCCAGCCGACCCCGGCCGCGGCGAGGTAGCCGAGCGCGGTCCTGCACGGGTTGCGAACGGCCGCGTCGCCCCCCGCCAGCGGGATCGGCAGCAGGTGGCCGACCCGCTCGAAGCGGGTCGGGTCCGCCCCGACGAGAAGGATCTCGCCGCCCCAGATCGCCCCGTCGGGGCCGTACCCGGTGCCGTCGAACGCGACGCCGATCACCTGCTCGCCCAGGCGGCCGTGCTCGGCCAGCAGCGACACGACATGCGCGTGGTGGTGCTGGACGAGGTGCAGCGCGGGCTCCCCCGGGGCGCCCGCGTGCCGCTGGGCCCAGTCGCCGGTTCGGTAGGCCGGATGCAGGTCGGCCGCGATCACCTCCGGGGTGACCCGGTGCGCGGTCGTGAGCTGCGTGACCACGCGGTCGAAGGCGCGCAGCGTCGCCAGGTTGCCCATGTCGCCGATGTGAGCGGAGCAGAAGGCGCTGTCGCCGTCAGTCAGGCAGCAGGAGTTCTTCACCTCGCCGCCGACCGCGAGCACCGAGGGCAGCGCCCGCCCGAACGGCACCGGGAGCGGAGCGTAGCCCCGGGCGCGCCTGATCGGCAGCTCGCCGTCGGGCAGCACCCGGACCACGGAGTCGTCGCACGGCACGTGGATGGGGCGGTCGTGAGTGAGCACCGCGTCGGCCAGGAAGGTCAGCTGCTCGGCCGCCTCCCCGTCATCGAAGACGATCGGCTCGTCACTAATGTTTGCGCTGGTCAGAACCAGTGTGTGCGGGACCGGTTGGGTGTTGTCGGGAACCGGGGAGAGCAGCAGGTGGTGGATGGGCGCGTAGGGCAGCAGCACGCCGAGGAGCGGGCTGCCGGGGGCGACGGTATCGGCCACCGGCGCCCCCGGGAGCCGGCCGAGCAGCACGATCGGGCGCGGCGGCCCGGTCAGCGACCGCTGCTCACCCGGGTCGATCTCGGCCAGCAGCCGGGCGGTGGACAGGTTCCTGGTTATCACCGCGAAGGGCTTGTCGCCGCGCGCCTTGCGCTCCCTGAGCCGGGTGACGGTCTCCGGGCAGTCGGCCCGGCAGGCCAGATGGTAACCGCCGATGCCCTTGACCGCCACGATCCCGCCCTCGGCCAGCACCCGCTGGGCGGCCGCGATCGCGTCATCGGCGCCGGTGGTGGTTTCGCCGTCGGAGGTGAACCTGAGCGTCGGGCCGCAGTCGTGACAGGCGATCGGCTGGGCGTGGAACCGGCGGTCGGCCGGATCGTGGTACTCGCGCTCGCATCGTTCGCACATCGGGAAGCCGGCCATCGTGGTTGCCGGGCGGTCGTAGGGGAGATCGGAGATGATCGTGAACCTGGGGCCGCAGTCGGTGCAGGTGATGAACGGGTGGCGGTACCGCCGGCTGGCCGGGTCGAACAGCTCGCGCAGGCAGGCGTCGCAGGTGGCGACGTCGGGCGGGACGAGCGTGCGCTGGCCGCCGGCGTTGGTGGAGGCGACGATCGCGAAGCCGTCCTCCGCCTTCGGCGCCACCGGTTTCGCGCTGATCGCGTTGATAAGGGCGAGCGGCGGGGGCTCGGCCGACAGCCGCCGGGTGAACTCGGAGACCGCGCGGTGTGACCCCTGCGCCTCGATGAACACTGCCGCCGCGTCGTTGCCGACGAACCCGGTCACCCCGAGTTCGTTGGCGAGCCGGTGCACGAACGGCCGGAATCCCACGCCCTGCACTACCCCGGTGACGGTGATCCTGGTCCGTACCGCTTGCCCGGCCAGTGACGTCTTGGTGCGCGGGCGCGGCGTTGTCGCGGCGGTCATGCGTTCCCCCATATTCGGTAGTGGCGTGCTGTGCGGCGGGCAGGTCACTGGCGCCTCCAGATGACCACCCGGTTATTGCCCGAGTCGGCGACCGCGAGCCGGTCGCCGGCCAGCGAGAGCCCGTAGGGCCAGCAGAGCGAGTGGCGGGTGACGCCGGTCCAGTGGTTCTCGCCGTTCGGCCCGAACCCGGGCTGGCCGAGCACGGCAGTCGCAGGCGGGCCCGCGGGCGAGTCCGCGAGGCGGTCCCAGAGCAGGACCCGGTTGTTGGCGGTGTCGGCGACCGCGAGGGCGGCCCCGTCGGAGTCGATGGCGTACGGGAAGCGGAGCATGTCCGCTCGCTGCGGGCCGTAGGGCAGTTCCGCTGCGGCGGTGAAATCCGGCTGGCCGAGCACCAGGTCGGCCGGGGTGTCGCGGTCCGGCCGGGTAGCCCAGCCGAGCACCCGGTGATTGCCGGCGTCAGCCACCAGAAGGCCAGGGAAGCGGGCCGCCCGCCCGGCAGCGCCCGGCCGACCGGCGGCCGTTCCGGTGTCGGCGGTCGCGCCCGTCCCGGCGATGCCGTGCGGCCAGCGGAAGCTGTCCGGGCCGTCCGGGGCACCGCGGTTCTCAGCGCGGCCGAACCCGTCCGGCTGGCCGAGTATCAGGTCTGGGGGTGTGTCCGGTGACGTCGGCAGGCCGCCCGACCAGCCGAGGACCCGGCGGTTGCCGGTGTCGGCGGCGTAGAACCGGCCGCCGACGACCGCGATGCCGAACGGCCAGTACATGGTCGACGGGCGGCAGTCGCCGCCGGCGTTGGGCGCGACCGAGTCCGGGTCCGGCTGGCCGAGTATCAGGTCGGGCGTCGCGCCCGGCGCCTCCGGGAGCCGGTCGTAGACCAGGACGCGGTGATGCCACGCGTCGGCGACGACGAGCCTGCTCCCGTCCATCAGCACCCCGGTCGGCAGGTGGAGGCCGATCCTCGAGTCGCCGCGGCCGGCCGCGGGCCCGTCGCTGAACGCGTCCGGCTGGCCGAGCACCACGTCGCACGGCTGCTCGTCCCGCTCCGGCGGCTGGTGCCAGATCAGCACCCGGTGATTGCCGGTGTCGGCGACGACCAGCACGTCGCCGAGGTAGACCCCGCGCGGCGCGTACAGCCACGCGGGGGTCGGCTGCGCGGACGGCAGCGCGAGGCCGCCCGGTGCGGGCGCGCCGAGCCAGGTCTGCGGGCGCCAGCCCCCGGCCGGGTCCGTGCCCACGGCGGCCGCCCCAAGTGCGGCGTCCTGTCCGGTGGCGGAGCCGGCGGCCCGTGCGGCGGCGCTGACAAACGTCACCGACTTCACGCGGTGCCCCCCCGACGGCCGGTCGGCGATTTGCAGCCGTGGCCGGTCGGCGGCCAGACGACCGGCGCGCCTGGAGATCGCTTCACCGCCATGAGGATCACCCGACACCTCCGGGCCAGATGTCCAGCGACTCGCGCCTGCGGATCTGCGAGAGCGGGATGATCGCCGGGCCGGCCGTCTGCGGAGCGCCCTGAGCGCTGCCGCTGCCGCATCCGCAGCGGTCGGCGGAGTTTCCGCACCCGCAGCCCGAATTGCCACCCGCCCCGTGCTCGTGGGCCGGGTACTCGTGCCCGGCGTGGCCGTAGCGGTTGTGCTCGCCGTCCGCGCCGATCCCGTCCGGCCGGCCGGTCCTGATGATCCCGTGCAGCGAGAAGAGCATCCGGATGACCGGGTCATCGACGAGCGCGAACAGCAGCTCGCGGCCCGCGTCGTCCGCGCGGAGGGTCCGGACGATCGTGACCAGCCCGGCCCGGTGCGCCGCCTCGACCGCCGCGCGCAGCTCCTCGGCGGCCTTGCGCGGCGTTCCCTCGAGCCGCGCGACCTCGGCCGCCGCCTCGTCAACGGCCCTCGCCAGCGCCTCGAACGACGGCTCGGGAGCGCGGGGGGATCGCTCGGACCCGGTCGCGGCGGGGATCGCGTCAGGCATCGGCCGGCACCTCCCTGGCGGACCTCTGCTGGCGGGCCAGATCGTCCAGCAGGGTCCGCACGGTGCTGAGGGCGGCCCAGTCCTGAGACTCCTCGAACAGGGAGCGGGCCTCCGCCAGCTTGGCCCTCGCCTGGTCGAACATGCCCAGGTGGGCGAGCGCGTTGCCCTGGTTGGCGAGCGCGCGGGCGTAGCCGACCGGGTCGGCCTCCCGGCTGCGCGCGCCCAGCACCGCCTCGTAGAGCTCGACCGCCTCGGCCAGGTTGTCGCCCTGGTGCCTGGACGGCGCGTAGACGAGGGCGTTGGCGAGGTTGAGCTGAGCGCTCGACCACTCGGCCGGGTGGGACGCCATCGTGTAGACGGTGAGCGCGGCCCGCAGCGACCCGACCGCGACGCCGAGCCGCAGCTGGTCGCCTGCCTCGCTCATCGGCATGGTCAGGTAGGCGGCGGCGAGGCCGGCGTGGGCGGCCGCCCACTGCTCGGGCGCGCACTCGGCGTTGATCTCCTGCAGCGCGTTGTGGTAGCACTGCACGGCCCGGTTCAGCATCGCCTGCCCCGTCATCGGCGGCGCGTTCGCCGCGTCGGCGTCAGCCGCCAGCTCGTGGTAGGTCGCGGCCAGCTCCAGGTGCTGCTCGGCGCGGGCGACGGTCAGATCGGTGTCGGCCAGCAGCGCGATCCCGGCCCGGAGGGCCTCGATGGCCGCGGTCGGGTCGCCGAGGTCCTTGCAGGTCTGGCCGAGCGCGCCGTGCAGCACGCCGGCCAGCGCCGCCGACACCGGCTCGGCCGCGGCGACCGCCTCGCGCAGCGTGGCCACGGCCTCGGC
>Ga0208357_1003044_pt1 | contig 10590 bp, 7 predicted proteins | sample NGESurdeep092012_6_FD_184487 | JGI IMG/M metagenome (GOLD analysis project Ga0208357, IMG submission 184487) | Arctic peat soil microbial communities from Barrow, Alaska - NGEE Surface sample F52-2 deep-092012 (SPAdes) | ecosystem: Environmental > Terrestrial > Soil > Wetlands > Peat ... | reverse complement strand
CGCCTATCCCGGCCCGGTGATCACCCGTTTCGAGATGGAACCCGCGCCAGGCATTCGCGGCTCGCAGGTGTCCAGCCTGGACAAGGACATCGCCCGCGGCCTGTCGGTGGTCAGCGTGCGCGTGGTCGACGTGATTCCCGGCAAGAACGTGATCGGGCTGGAGATCCCCAACACCCGCAAGCAGATCGTCTATCTCTCCGAAATCCTGCGTTCGGACAAGTACGACCAGATGAAATCGCCGCTGGCGCTGGCGCTGGGCAAGGACATCGGCGGCAAGCCGGTGGTGGTCGACCTGGGCAAGATGCCGCATCTGCTGGTGGCCGGCACCACCGGTTCAGGCAAGTCGGTGGCGGTCAACGCGATGGTGCTGAGCCTGCTGTACAAGGCCAGTCCGAAAGACGTGCGGATGATCATGATCGACCCGAAGATGCTGGAACTCTCGGTCTACGAGGGCATCCCGCATTTGCTGGCGCCGGTGGTCACCGACATGAAGGAGGCGGCCAACGCGCTGCGCTGGTGCGTGGCCGAGATGGAGCGCCGCTACAAGCTGATGGCCGCCGTCGGCGTGCGCAATCTGGCCGGCTTCAACAAGAAGGTGCGGGATGCCGAGAACGCCGGACAGCCGCTGCTCGATCCACTGTTCCGACCGAGTCCGGAAATGCCGAACCTGGCGGCGGATCCGCTGGAGCCGCTGCCGAACATCGTGGTGATCATCGACGAATTCGCCGACATGATGATGATCGTCGGCAAGAAGGTGGAGGAGCTGATCGCCCGTCTGGCACAGAAGGCGCGTGCTGCGGGCGTGCATCTGATCCTGGCCACCCAGCGCCCGTCGGTGGACGTGATCACCGGTCTGATCAAGGCGAACATTCCCACCCGCATCGCGTTCCAGGTGTCGAGCAAGATCGACTCGCGCACGATTCTCGATCAATCGGGCGCGGAGGCGCTGCTCGGCCACGGCGACATGCTGTACCTGCCGCCGGGCACCGCCACGCCGGAGCGCGTGCATGGCGCTTTCGTCGACGATCACGAGGTGCATGGCGTGGTCAACTGGCTGCGATCGCAGGGCGCGCCGAACTACGTCGAGGGCGTGCTGGAGGAAGTGCAGGCGACCAGCGACGGCAAGTTCATCAACGACGCCGGCCTGCCGCAGGAAGGCGAAGAAGGCGGCGACGCCGATACCCAGCTCTACGACAAGGCGGTGGCCGTGGTCACCCAGACCCGGCGCGCCTCGATCTCCGGCGTGCAACGCCACCTGCGCATCGGCTACAACCGCGCCGCGCGGCTGGTCGAGCAGATGGAGGCCGACGGCGTGGTCAGCGCGCCTCAACACAACGGCAACCGCGAGGTGCTGGCCCCGCCGCCGCCGCGGAATTGATTTTTTTTTCGGGATTCGGGATGACCAGACATTCGTCTGTTGAAAGCCGGGATTTGAGATTCGGAAATGCATCGCCCGCTAGCGGGCTCCTACGGCAGGGTTAAGCCGGCCATGTCCACAATTCACCGCCAACGACTGCCATTCGGGAATCCGATGAAACGCATCTTGCCTGCCTTCTGCGCCTTGGTGGCGCTCTCCCTGGTTGGTGTCGCTCAAGCGGCCACGGGGCCTGCGCGCGCGCGGCTCGATGCCTTTGCCACCGGTCTGCATTCGCTGACCGGGCATTTCACCCAGACCCTGACCAACGCCAACGACCAGGCGAGCAAGACCAGTTCCGGCACGCTTGCCTTGGAAGCGCCGCGCGAGTTCCGTTGGGACACGCTGACCCCGTACAAGCAGACCATCGTGGCCGACGGCGGCCGGGTATGGATGTACGACCCTGAGCTCGAACAGGTGACGGTGCGCAAACAGAGCACCGAGGAGGCGCACAGCCCGTTGACCGTACTGACCGATCTCAGGCAGCTCGACACGGAGTTCAAGGCCAGCGAACATGGCGAGCGCGACGGCTTGCTCTGGCTGCGGCTGACCTCGACCAGCCAGGACCCGCAGTTTGCCTGGGTCGATCTGGGTTTCGATGACAAGGGTCTTGCGCGCATGGCGTTCCGCGACCAGCTCGGTTCGACCACCGAGATCCGGTTCTCGGACTTGCAACGCAATCCGTCGCTTGGGCCCGGCACCTTCACCTTCGTGCCACCGAAGGGTGCCGATGTGATCGGCGACGTGCCGGACATATCGATCCAGCCGATCAAGGACTGAGACGGTGCCGGTATTGCGCCAGCTGCCGCGCTGGGCCTGGTACGGCACCGGCATCCTCGCGTTCATCGCGGGCATGGTCAACGCGGCGGGCTATCTCGGCTTCCGGCATGAGTCCATCAGCAACATGACCGGCAATACCAGTTTGCTTGGTATCGCACTTGGCAACTCCAATGGCAGCGAGGCGGTTCACTGGGCTTTCGCGATTATGGCGTTCGTGTTCGGCGCCACGCTGAGTGGCATGATCGTGCAGCAAAGTACGCTGAAGCTCGGTCGCCGCTATGGCGTGGCGCTGGTGCTGGAGTCGCTTCTGCTGGTCGCCGCCGTCCCGTTGCTCGAGGCTTCAAATTCCGCGGGCTTGTACCTTGCATCGGTGGGTATGGGGTTGCAGAACGGCATCGTCAGTGCCTACAGCGGCGCGGTGATTCGCACCACCCACGTCACCGGTATCTTTACCGATCTGGGCATCTACATCGGCCACATGTTGCGGCGGCTGCCGGTGGACATGCTGCGTCTGCGCGTCTGCATGGTGGTGGCTGCCAGCTTCATGATCGGTAGCGCAACTGGGGCCATGCTGTTCCGGGTGATGCAGGAACGCACTCTGCTGATTCCCGCGGCGCTGACCGGATTTTGCGGCGTGAGCTACGGCCTCTATCGACAATATGCGATGAGGAAGGGAACCACTTCGGACGTCCCATGATCGTTTCCGGCTCAGACGGCGACGGCGCAACGGTTGCGACCATCGCGTTTGGCCTGGTACAGCGCCTTGTCGGCGCGCGAAAGCCATTGCTCGATGGATTCACCCTGGCGCAGTGCCGCCAGGCCGATGCTCACGGTCACCCGGATCGGCCGGTCGTTGTGGATCACGGCGGTGCCTGCCATGGCGGTGCAGATCCGGTCGCCGATCTCCCGTGCCTGGGACACGCTGGTATCGGGCAGACACAACACGAACTCCTCGCCACCGTAGCGTCCCAGCAGGTCGCCCTGGCGACAATGCCGTTTGATGATCTCGATGGCGCCGACGATCACCGTGTCGCCGGCCAGATGTCCGTGGGTATCGTTGATCAACTTGAAGCGGTCCAGGTCGAACAGGGCGATGCAGGTCGAACGCCCTTGCGCCTGTTCGCGCTCGGCGTGGGCGAGCTCCAGGAAGCGGCGGCGGTTGTAGATGCCGGTGAGGCCGTCGGTACTGGCGAGCTCGTCGAGGCGCTGGTTGGCAGCACGCAGGTCGCGTGTGTGCTCGTTGATCTGTTGCTGCAGTTGTGCGGCCTGCCGACGCAGGTAGAGCGTGCGCAGATGCACCAGCAGCGCGATCAGGCCTACCAGCAGCGCGATCGCGGCCAGTTTGCTGAACCACGCTTCATACCAGCGCGGCGCGACCTCGACCTCCAGGCGGGTCTGGACGGTTCGCGGATGCATGCCGTGGGTGGTCGCGCGCAGATACAAGGTGTAATTCCCATGCGCGAGGTTGCTGTAATTCGCGCTGGGCATGGCGCCCTTGGGGATCTCGGTCCAGTTGTCGTCCAGGCCGGTCATCTGGTAGCTGTAGGAGGTCTCTCCAGGGATTCGATAATCGAGCAGGGAGAAATCGACGCGCAGGCTGCGGTTGCGCGCGTCCAGCTTGACCACGGCCCCGTCGCGCGGCAGCTTCCCGAATGGCAGCGTGAGCTTGCCGACGACGGCATGGGTGATGACCAGCGGCGCCTCGGCGCTCGAGCTGGCATGTTCGTTCGGCCGGATCACGGTCAGACCGCCCAGGCCGCCGAACATCAACGTGCCTCCCGCTGCGCGGGCGGCGGCGCCAGCGTAGTGGTAGCTGCGGATGTGCAGGCCATCGCGCGGCCCCAGGTTGTGCACCACGTGGGTGCGCGAATCGATCACTGAAATGCCGCTGGACGTGGAGACCCACACGCGGCCCAGGTCGTCGCTCAGCGCACTGTTGACCTTGTCGCTGATCAGGCCCTGGGCCATGCCGATGGCGGAGAAGTGCCAGGAAGCCTTCCCGCTGCTTACGGCCAGGCCCCCCGAGGTACTGACCCAGAGCTGTCCCTGCGGATCCATGGTCACCGCGTTGACCGAGTCACCGGGCAGGCTCGAGGGGTCGTTTTCGCGATGGGTCAGATTGTGAAAGCCTCTTCGCTCGTAGGTGTTGTCGGCGATGCTGATGCCACGGGTGGTGCTGTACCACCACTGGTCGCCGACGCGGAGAATCTGCCGCACCGTGTCGCTGGCCAGGCTGGTCGGGTCGTTCGGGTCGTGATTGATGTGGTCGAGACCGTGGGTGAGTGTGTCGTAGCGATACAGTCCGTCGTAGGTGCCGATGAGCAGGCGTGTGCCGTCGCGCGCCAGGCTGAGCACCGGTACGTTCTCCAGCGCCGGCAGGACCGACGTGTGAAACTTGAGGGTGACCGGATCGACCTGCGCCAGCCCCTGGGTACCGATCCAGATCGAACCGTCTGCCGCCTCGACGAAAGACTGCACGCTGCGGTGGATCTGGCTGCCATCCAGCTGCAGATGATTCATCCGGCCGGTCTTGAGGTCGATCATGTCGATGCGCCCGGCGCTCAGCCCGATCCAGATCAAGCCGCGGCTGTCGACGTAAATGCCACGCACGCTGGTGTCGCTCAGCGTGTTCTGCTGCAGTGGCGAGGGCAGTACCGAGAAGGCCGTGCGCGCTTGCGGGTAGGTGCGCGCCAGGCCGAGATCGGTGGCCGCCCAGACATTGCCCGAACGATCGTGCAGCAGCGCGCGCACGGCGTCGCCCGGCAGCGACGAGTCGATCGCCAGATCGTGCTCGATGATGTGTGGCGATGTGTCGCCTGGGGTGTAGGCGAGCACACCGCTGCCATCCGTGGCAATCCACATCGTGTCCGGCGCTGCCTCCACGAAATCACGCACCGTGGCGTGCTGGGCTCCCTGCGGGTGGCCGCTGAACTCCGGCACCGGATGCCAGTGGCCGTCGCGGTCGCGATACGCCGCGCCGGCCTGTCCGCTGCCGGCCCACAGCCGACCGGCACTGTCTTCGTGGATGGCCCAGATCTGGTTTTGCAGCACGGCCGCTGCGGTGCCGCCGGGGTTTTTCGGACGAACAAACTCCTTGCTGCCGGCGCGACGGACGAACAGTCCGTTGTCGTTGCCGAGCCAGAGGTCGCCGGCGCGGTCCTGCATCACGTTGAAATCGCGCGGTGCCGCTTCGCTGCCGGTATCCACGTGACGGATTGCGTTCGAGCGCAGGTCAAGGTGATCCAGTCCCTGGTCGGTGGCGATCCAGGCGCCACCGGCATGGTCGTCGGCCAGCGCGAATATCTTGCGATCCGAGGTTCCGTCCGGGCCTGTGGGGTAAGCGTGGAACGTGTTGCTGGCCGGGTCGAACCGTAGCAGGCCGCCCGCATTGGTGCCGACCAGCAAGCCGCCATCGGGCAGGGCCAACAGGCAGCGCACGTAGGCATCGGGCAGCCGCTTGCCGTCCTCGCCCCGCATATCGAACATCTGGGTGCGGTAACCGTCGTAGCGGCCCAGCCCGACCATGGTGCCGACCCAGATCAAGCCATCCCGGTCTTGCGCCAGTGCGGTGGCAATCGACGGCGACAGCCCCTCGGCGCTGGATACCTTGTCGAACCAGGGCGCCTCGAACGGCGCCCAGGGATCGGTGGTGCCAGCGCAACTGGGACCGGTCCGCAAAACCAGCAGAATGAGTGCCAGGATCCCCAGCCACGGAGGGCAGGAAGGGCGGGCCGAGCACCTCATGCGGGCCACCTGCAGTGGCTGGACAGCATGCAGCGCCGGCTCGCGGTTCCAGTTCCCTGGGTGCGATGACATGTCCTGCACACGATCACTGCTGATCGCCTCCCGACGTGCCCTGTAGATCAAATCCACATCCCAAGCAACCCCATGATAGCGGGAATTTTCGCTATTTCGGCATGCCAGGCGTACGCGTGCATGCCGTATCATGCCCGCATGTCCCGCCGCTCCGTCACGTCCTCCGGCACGTCGCCCGGTGCTGGCTTGTTCACCGAGCCAGACGCCCTCAAACCGCTGGCCGAGCGCATGCGCCCGCGCAGCCTCGACGAGATCGTCGGCCAACAACGCCTGGTCGGCCCGGATCGGGCCCTGCGCCGCGCGCTGGAGGCCGGCAAGATCCACTCGATGGTGCTGTGGGGCCCGCCCGGCTGCGGCAAGACCACGCTGGCGTTGCTGGTGGCGCGCTATGCCGAGGCGGAATTCCGCGCGATCTCCGCCGTGCTGTCCGGCCTGCCGGACGTGCGCAAGGCGCTGGCCGAGGCCGAGGTGAATTTCGCCCAGGGCCGCCGCACCGTGCTGTTCGTGGACGAGGTGCACCGCTTCAACAAGACCCAGCAGGATGCGTTCCTGCCGCATATCGAACGCGGCGTGATCATCTTCATCGGCGCTACCACCGAGAACCCCTCGTTCGAGCTGAACTCCGCGCTGCTGTCGCGTTGTCGCGTGCACGTGCTGGAGCCAGTCTCCACCGACGACATCATCGCCGCGCTGAAGCGCGCGATTGCCGACCACGAGCGCGGCCTCGGCGAATTGCAGTTGCGGGTGAGCGACGAATCGCTGGACTCGATCGCGCAAGCCGCCGACGGCGATGTGCGTCGCGCGCTGACCCTGCTGGAAATCGCCGCTGAGTTGGCCGAAGACCGCACAATCGACGAGGCCACCCTGACCCAGGTGCTGGCCGACCGCACCCGCCGCTTCGACAAGCAGGGCGAGCAGTTCTACGACCAGATTTCAGCGTTGCACAAATCAGTACGCTCATCGGATCCGGATGCGGCGGTGTACTGGTTGTGCCGCATGCTCGACGGTGGCGTCGACCCGCTGTACCTGGCCCGACGCATGACCCGCATGGCGGTGGAGGACGTCGGCCTGGCCGAGCCGCGCGCCTGGCGCATGGCGCTGGACGCGTGGGACACCTACGAGCGCCTCGGTAGCCCGGAGGGCGAACTAGCGCTGGCGCAACTGGTCATCTGGCTGGCGATCTCGCCCAAGAGCAACGCCGCCTACATGGCCTACAACAAGGCCCGCGCCGCGGTGCGCGAAGGCGGCACGCTGGAAGTGCCGATGCACCTGCGCAACGCGCCGACCAAGCTGATGAAAGGCCTCGGCTACGGCAAGGGCTACCAGTACGACCACGACGCCGAAGGCGGCGTCGCGCTGGACCAGCAATGCCTGCCCGACGCACTGGTCGGCAGCGTGTTCTACGAACCGGTCGAGCGCGGCCTGGAACTGCAGTTGCGCGAAAAACTGCTGGCCCTGCGCGAGGCCCGGTGGCAGGCGCGAAACACATAGAATCACCCGCCGGGCGGGTCATGGCCCTGCTGCTGCGGTCGCCGCTTCTTCCACACGAGGCTTGTCCATGTCCATCGTCTGGTACTTCGATTTCATCTCCCCGTTCGCCTGGCTGCAGTGGCCGAAAGTGAAAGCGCTGGCCGCCACGCAGCCGGTCATCCTGTGTCCGATCCTGCTTGCCGGGTTGCTTGATCACCATGGGCAGAAGGGGCCGGCGGAGATTCCGGCAAAACGCGAGTTCAGCTATCGCCACGTGCTGTGGCGCGCACGCGCGGCAGGCGTGCCGCTGCGTTTCCCACCGGCACATCCGTTCAACCCGTTGGCGGCGCTGCGCCTGTGCATTGCGGCCGGAGCCGACATCGCCGCGACCGACGCCATTTTCGACTGGATCTGGGCGCAGGGCCGCGCCGGCGACAGCATCGAGGCGCTGGCGCCGGTGGCGGCGCAGCTCGGCATCGCCGACCCGGCAGCAGCCATCCGCGATCCGTCGGTGAAGTCGCAATTGAAGGCCAACTTCGACGCAGCGATCGACGCAGGCGTGTTTGGCGTGCCGACACTTTCGCTGGATGGCCGGCTGTACTGGGGCGAGGACGCCCACGAGTTCGCCTTGGCCTGCCTGCGCGATCCGGCACTTTGGGACGACGCGGAGATGCGCCGGGTGGCGAATCTGCCAATAGGTGTCGAACGGCGCGGTTGAGGTTACCGGCGCTGCTGCGACCGGCCTTGCGGCATGTGCGTGCACGGACATAGAGTTGGTATTGCACCAGCATTAAATCGGACAGACGACATGCGCGTACTCATTGCAGGCTTGATCGGCGGCATCGTGATGTTTATCTGGGGTGTCGCAGCGCATATGGCCCTGGGCCTTGGCGAGGTCGGCCTGAGGCTGCCGGCGAATGAAAACGTGGCGCTGAGTGGTCTGCAGGAAGGGCTTGGCGGGAAAGCCGGCGTCTACATGCTGCCAGCGCTGGATCCGAAGCAGATGAAGGATCCAGCCGTCACCCGCGCCTATTCGATCAAGGCCGTGCGCTCGCCGTATGCGTGGGTGGTCTACCAACCGCAAGGCACCGACATGATGCAGATGGGCCCGCAGATCGGGCGGCAATGGGCGTCCGACACGCTGGCCTCGCTGGCGCTGGCTTTCGTGATGGGGCTGGCTGCGCTGGGCTTCCGCCGGCGCCTCGCGGTGGCCGCCGCAGCGGCGGTGTTCGCCTGGCTGAGCACCATGTTGCAGTACTGGAACTGGTATCGCTTTCCGCTGGATTTCACCCTCGCCGCGCTGGCCGAGCAGCTCATCGGCTGGCTGATCGCCGGTGCCGCGATGGCCTGGTGGCTGGGCCGCGACGAACGCCGCACGGCAAGCTGACATCTCCGATCGCGCTGCGCCGGGTGAGGACTTCGTTGCGGCAAGCGGCACCCGGCAGCGATAATGCGCGGTTGAAGCCTTTATCTGGACTCGCTCATGCTCGATCCCGCCCTGTTGCGTTCGCACCTCGCCGACACCGCGGCCCGCCTCAAGCAGACCCGCGGCTTCGATCTGGACGTATCCGCCGTCGAAGCGCTGGAGGTCACGCGCAAGCAGTTGGCGATGAAGACGCAGGAGTTGCAGAACCTGCGCAATACCCGCTCCAAAGCGATCGGTCAGGCCAAAGCGAAGGGTGAGGACGCGGCGCCGTTGCTGGCCGAAGTCGCCGGCCTGGGTGATCAGCTCAAGGTCAACGAACAGGCGCTGGCCGACGTGCAGGCCAAGCTGGCCGAAATCGCCCTGGGCATCCCGAACATTCCGCACGCATCGGTGCCGGTGGGCAAGGATGAGAAAGACAACGTCGAAGTCAGCCGCTGGGGCACGCCGCGCGACTTCGCGTTCGAGGTGAAGGATCACGTCGAACTGGGCGAACCCCACGGCTGGCTCGACGGCGACGCCGGCGCCAAGCTATCCGGCGCGCGCTTCACCGTGTTGCGCGGACAGCTCGCCCACCTGCACCGGGCACTGGGCCAGTTCATGCTGGACCTGCACACCGCCGAACACGGCTACCTCGAATGCAACGTGCCGGTGATCGTCAACGCCGACAGCATGCAGGGCACTGGTCAATTGCCGAAATTCGAGGACGACCTGTTCGCCACCGACGTCGGCGAGACAAAGCGTTACCTGATTCCCACCGCCGAAGTCTCGCTGACCAACCTGGTGCGCGACACCATCCAGGACGCCGACGCGCTGCCGCTGCGCATGACCGCGCACACCCTGTGTTTCCGCGCCGAAGCCGGCAGCTACGGCCGCGACACCCGCGGCATGATCCGCCAGCACCAGTTCGAGAAAGTCGAGATGGTGCAAGTCGCCCGCGCCGATCAGTCGCACGCGCAACTGGAAGAAATGGTTGGCCATGCGGAAGCCGTGCTGCAAAAGCTGGGCCTGCCGTATCGCACGATGCTGTTGTGTTCCGGCGACATGGGCTTCACCGCGGTCAAGACCTACGACCTCGAAGTGTGGCTACCCAGCCAGCAGACCTACCGTGAAATCTCCAGCTGCTCCAACTGCGAGGACTTCCAGGCCCGCCGCCTGCAGGCGCGCGTGCGCAACACCGACAGCGGCAAGCCCGAACTCGTGCACACCTTGAACGGCTCCGGTCTCGCTATCGGCCGCACCCTCATTGCGGTGATGGAGAATTGCCAGAACGAGGACGGCTCGATCGACATTCCCGAAGCCCTGCGTCCGTACATGGCCGGACAGGAGCGCATCGCATGAACGCTGCAGCGCCCGCGCCCGGCGCATGGAACAAGGTCGAACGTGTCACCAGCGTCACCCTGATCAGCTGCCTGCTGGCCTTCATCGGCAGCCGATTGTTCTTCGCCGTGTGGTGGCCGCTGCGTCCCGTCGACTTCATCCTGTCTTCCGTCGCCGTGGTGCTGCTCATCATCAGCTATTGGTTCCCCGCCCGCCGCCGCAACTGGCGCATCGCCGTGATCGTTTACGCCAGCGCCACCCAACTGGTGCCGATGGTGATCCGCGAACCCGCGTTGCTGCTGCCACTCCTCGGCGCCCTGATTCCCCTCGCCATCCTGTTCGGATGTCTGCTGGCGCTGTCGAAAAA
>Ga0208357_1003042_pt1 | contig 10592 bp, 8 predicted proteins | sample NGESurdeep092012_6_FD_184487 | JGI IMG/M metagenome (GOLD analysis project Ga0208357, IMG submission 184487) | Arctic peat soil microbial communities from Barrow, Alaska - NGEE Surface sample F52-2 deep-092012 (SPAdes) | ecosystem: Environmental > Terrestrial > Soil > Wetlands > Peat ... | reverse complement strand
TCGGATGAATGACAACCGCATCGTCATCAAGCCGGACGCCGATCATGGGCGCAACCTTCGGGCTGCGCAGCACTTCTTCGAGAACAGCTCGGTCGACCGAGCGCAAAACCAACCCGTGAGCAGGGTCGTTGGTGAGTTGCAAGCGGCCGTAGCGCGCCATCGTCTCGGCGACGTCAATCAGCAGTGCGTGCGGCACGGCATAACGGCTGTACTTCAGCAGCGCGTCGACAACTTCTTCGGCGTCGTGGCCCGCCGCCCGCGCATTCCAGAGACCCAAAGGCGTGAGGCGGTAGGTATGCACGTGCTCTGGAGAACGCTCGAGTTCCGCGAACGGCGCGATCGCCCGACGGCACTCCCCGGCCAGCTCGTGCTCAACCTCAAGGAGAAGCGTCTTGTCGGATTGCACGATCAGGGGCCCGTCGGTCACTTGACCATTGTCCCAGGTGTCGGCTCGTCGGCGCGGTCGTCGGTGTCGGTGACAGTGGCGATCTCGCCGTCGGTTAGTTCGGCGACGCCGGTGATTCGGTGCACGGCAAACGTCCGCGGCTCGTCGCGCCGGTAGTCGAATGCAGTTAGGTATCCACCGGCCAGGCGTTGCGGCTCGATGATGCGATTGCTCGCCTGACCTTGGGCATTGAGGTAGCCGATCCAGACAGCCCGACCTGACCGCAACGCGTCTTGCAAAATCGCCAAGGTCTCGGTCGACGCCGAATGCGGCACGACGTCGGAAATCGCACCACCCACCACCATGCCGCGACTTGATGTCACCGCCCGGTCGCCTCCGCGAATCGCTTTGACCGCGACAGAAACAACCGATGCGGCAGGTGTCGCGAGCTCAGGGCGTCGTCGAAGCGGTCGAGGCCGCGACGGGGCTCGCCCTGAATCGGGACGGCGGAGCAGCAACGCCCCATCGGGGCTTTCCGCTGCGGGGGCGTAGCCGAGTTCGCGCAGCCGTTCGGCGACTCGCTCCGGCGCGAGCGGACTGACGAGAACCGACGGCGCCAACCGGCGCAGTCGCAAGCTCTCGACGCGGCGGTCGGCGAGCACCTCGTTCAGCAGCCCGTCGTCGTCGCAGCGAACGTAGGAACCGGCGAGCCCGATCCGGATCCGGCCGTGCCGGCGCGCAACGTCGTCGATGAGATAACTGAGTGGCTGCGGAACGGGAGTGCGTGACCGGGCGGCCAGCAACGCATGCAGGTCGGCCGCGCTACGTCCTGAATCAAGTGCACGCCTGATCGACGTGTCACTGAACCGAAAGACAGTCGCGCCACCGGTCGATTCGATGTCGGCGGTCATCGCGAGTTCGCGAGCGAGGTCGCTTTCCAGCGGCCCGGGCGCGACGGCGGTGAGGTCGGCCTGCAACAACACATGATCGAGCGGCCGCGGCAGCAGTTCGTCGAGCAGCGCCGCAGTGACCGCCGCAGGATCCTCACCTGCGGCCACCATCTCGGTGTCCGACCCGGTGGTTTCGGCGGTGGAGCCCGCAAACAACCCGGCGCACAGCGGGCGCGCGAAGGTCGCCAGTGCACCGCGGCCCGTCAGGCCAAGGAGTTCGGCCTCTTCGATCGTCCAGCCGGCGAGATCGTCGCGCAGCCGCCCACCGCGGCGCGGCCACGACCAGCGCAGCGACTCGTTGATCGACTCGGCACTCGGAGCTTCGCCCGCGCTGGCTCGAAGCAGGATCTCAAGAACCTCGCGGCGAACGATCGGTGCTAACGCCCGATCAAGGTCGGCGCCGAGCGCATTCGCAGCAGGTTGTGGCCGCTCGGGCGCGTCGGGCTCGGCGCTGGCGCGGATGAACGGCAGCTCGCGGCGACCGACCAATCCCGGAACCCGCGTCGTGACCAGCCACGCACTGACGAGAAGCACCCACCGGTCGGAGACCGACTTTGCCAGCCAGAGGTCATAGCCGGTGGTCGGCAGCCAGCTGTCAGCCGCCTCGCCGTCGGGGGCGATCAGGCCGGCGGCGTGTGCCACCTCAATGAGCAACGCGGCGCCCCGCTCGTCGAGCTCGAGGTCGCGCGCTGTGCGACGCAAATCCCGAACTCCAACCCCGCCAGCCCGCAACACACCAGGCGGCTCGACACCCCAGCGTTCGAGCAACGCTTCGACCAGCCGGACGACCGTGAAGGCCTGCCCGGCGGCGCTGCCGTCGACGTCCGCCTGCTTGTGCTTGGTGCTCTGAGCCACTGGTGGATCGAGTTCGACCGCACCGAACGCGCGCCCGCCGCGTACTTGCCAGGCGACCTCGCGCGGCAGTACGACGGTGAAGTCGTCGATGGCGATCAGGAGTGCGTGCGCGAGTAGCCAGCGCACAGGTGAATCGGCGCTGGCGGCGTCGACCGGACGTCGGGCGGCTGGGATTCGACCGGTGGGTGGGCCGACCGCGAGCAGATCGACGACCTCGCGCGCGGCCGCAGGTGCGCGGCCGAGCAACTCCGCGAGTTGCGCCGGATCTTCCAGCTCGTCGGCTATCGCGTCGACCGCCTGTGCCGCGGCCGCGATGCTGAGGGTTGGATCGCCGACATCCGTCAGGCCCAAATCGGCGAGCAGAGTGGCGAGCTGGCTGCGCGAAACGTGCTCGAGCAACGTCCGCAGGGGTGGACCGAGGGCTGCCGGTGCAGGCATCAGATCGCGGACAACGGGGAGCAGCCGCAGCTGGTCATCGCGACCCCACACGACCACCGCCTCCCGCAGGCGGTCGAGCGCGGGCGTGAGTTGAGCCGCTGTGACGCCGAGGAGTGCAGCCACCGCCCCGGTGTCGGTTTGGTCGGGGGACAACACCATCGCCTCGACGACCTGCAGGGCGCCGACGTCGAGGCGATCGAGGGCAATCTCGACAGATGCGCGCCCGGCAGCCCGAGTCGCCAGCACCTCGATGTCGGACGGAACGGGGTGCAACAGGTCGGGCCTGGCCATGAGTAGTCGCGCAAGATCGTCGTCAGGCTGCTCGCGCAACCAGTTGACGAGATCGACCTGGGCTGTGCTCATCCGGTCAACGTTACTGGCTTCTCACCTACTGCTGCGCCGTCGCGAGCAGTGGTGGGGACACAGCGACCTGATGAGCGCGACCTGTTAGTTGACGGTTACTCGGACGCTGAAGGTGACGTCGTTGCCGTCGAGCGCTTCGTAGGTACCGATGCCGGTCAGGTGCTGGAGGTCGCTGGGTACCTTGCTGCCCGCCGCCGGCCAGATGCCGGCCAGGTTGACGTAAGCAGCGGCGACAACGTTGTCGGGCATGCCCGACATCGCCGACTTGAACCCAGCGTCATTGCCCAGCGCGCCGGATGCCGCGGCGTCGTTGGTGACGACGACATTTGAACCGGACGCCGAGGCGGTGGCGGGGGTGCCGTTGGTCGTCAGCAGCTTGGCGAGCGCCTGCGCAGTCTTGAGTCCGCTGGCGACGTCGGCGGGTTCGGCGATGCCGGTGAACTTCGCCTTTGCGCCGTCGGCCGGAACGCTGTTGAGGCCGATCGCAACACCGTTGCCGATCAGGTTGACCGCATCGCCAGGCAAGTTAATGCCGAGCTGGGCGCTTGCGGCGTCGAGTTCGTCCTTGATGCCGAGCGTGGCGAGCGGCCCTGATTCGAGCGTGGTGAGTTCTTTGCTGATCGCGGCGCCGATTCCCGAAACTGCCACGCCAGCGACTGAGCCAGCAGGTAGCTGACCCAGCAGCGCACCGGCGTCCGCATTCTGGCTTTGGATTCCAGTCGTGTCACCGCCGACGAGCCGGCCGCTGATCTCGGCGTATCCGGACTGCAGGCTCAGGCCGACTACGAGGCGGCCCTTGACCTGGTTCGTGAGCCCTTGGGCGCCGCTCAGTTGCGAGAGCCCCCCCACGCCGCCAAGGGTGCCGAGAGCGCCGAGGCTGCCGAGTTGGCTTGCTGCGGCCTTGGCGACGTACTTGGATGCTGCACCTAGATCGGCCCACGCGGTCACGATGCGGTCGCCACCTAGCGTCGCGACGTCGGCGGCGTACTGGTTGCTCGCGGTAATGCTCGAGGTGCGCGCGGCCGCGACGGCTGCGTCGACCGCTGCCTGTGACGGACCGACGATCGCATAGTCATTCTCAATCGCGAACCCGGCGGCGCTCATGCCGCCGTCGCCCGTGTGGATCAACTTCGTGAGGCCAGCCTGCGCCTGTGTGGCGTCCTTCACCTGAAGGATGCCGACGGGCTGGATTTTGCCGCTCGCATCGGGATACGCCGCCAAAGCGACCCGATCGCCGAGCCACGGCTTGATGTCGGTGGCGTAGTCGATGTTGCTCGACGGCTGGTCGAACGCCTCGCTGAGCAGGGTGTCCTTGAGCTGGTCGGCGCTGGTGACGTGGGGGGCGTCGGGGAACTTCTGCTCGAAGCGCAGGGCCGCGATCTTTTCCGATGCAGCCGGGTCGAGGTCGATCTTTATGTAGGCAACGGACGACGAGGGCGCCCACTCATCGGGCTGGGCCCCTGAGCTCGCAAGCTTGTGGTAGCCGACGTATGCCACGCCGCCGCCAATGACGGCGAGCACCGCGACCAGGCTGACGACGATCGCCGCGAGGTTGCGGCGCGGCGGGCGCTCGATCGACCCGCTGGACAGCATGTCGGCGCCCGAGCCGCCCGAACTAGCAAAGCCCGAGCCGCCCGACAGCAACTCACCGCTCAGGCCGTCAGAGGCGTCGTCGTGCTGTGGTCCGTGCTCGCTGGTGTCCCCGTTTTCGCTCATCCAGCTATTCTCGGGCATCGCGATAGCGCTCTGTAGGGCCGATCAACACATTGGTGTGTAGTGGCCAGTGCCGCTAGCCTGGAATGTCCACAGTGTTTGCTCCCAATTCTCCTGCGCGACTTTTCGAAAGGGCTTCCCGTGCCTACCGGCAAGGTCAAGTGGTACGACACCGACAAGGGCTTCGGCTTTGTCTCCCGCGACGATGGCGGTGACGTCTTCGTGCATGCCTCAGCGCTGCCCTCAGGTCTTGAGGCGCTGAAGCCTGGCAGCCGGGTCGAGTTCGGTGTGGCCGAAGGCAAGCGCGGCGAGCAGGCACTGTCGATTCGCGTGCTCGATACGCCGCCGTCGTTGGTCGCCTCCCAGGCCCAGGCGCAGCGCAAGAAGCCCGACGAGATGGTCGTCATTGTCGAGGACCTCATCAAGTTGCTCGACGGGATCTCCAACAGCCTGCGCCGCGACCGCTACCCCGACAAGGCGACCGGTCACAAGGTCGCCACCGTCCTGCGCGTAGTAGCCGACGACCTCGACCAGTAGTCCGGCTTCCGGTTCGCCTCGCCCTTCCGATTCCGCAGAAATACAGGTGTCCGCGCGCCGGATGATCTGTTTATCTGCGGAATCGCCCGCGGCCGTCTGCTTGTAAGCAACCCGCGGCGGGAGCTCGGCGTTCTTGGCCCGAGGTGATCGGGATGCTCCGCTCGGCCGCAATCGTGACGGGTGCTGTCGCTCTGATGGTGAGCGCGGCTGCATGCGGGGCGTCCATTACCCCGGCGTCGCAACCATCTGCGATGCCGAGCGCCGTCCTAGCAACGAGTGCGCCCGCGTTAGGTAGCTCACCTGTCGATAGCGAGTCTGCGACCAGCGCGCCATTGTCGAGCCCAGTCGCGTCGAGCCCAGTGGGGTCGGTGCTCCCGGTCAAGCCCTCGAAACCTGTCGGGTCGCCGCCGGCGGACGTCGGCTTCCTGGCGCAATTCACCCAAGCGTCGGCAACAACGTGGTGGGCAAGTGTCGTGGGGAACGTCACCGACGAGACGTTCGTCGTGCGGACCGTCGATGGCGGCCTGAGCTGGCAGGACATCACGCCACCCGTTAGCGCGCTCCGCTCGAACGATGACCCGATCAGCGACGTGCTCTCGGATCAAACCGCGTGGCTCGGAGCCGCCACCCAAGACCCTGACGCGACCATCCCGTTGTACCGCACGCGCGACGGCGGCCAATCGTGGCAGCAAGTCGGCACGCTTCCGCGCGACTGCACGCCCGAGTTCGTCGACGTGTCCATCGGCTGGTGCTATGGATTGCAGGGCGCAATGGGCTCGATGGGTGTTGAGATTTACCGCACGGACGACGGCGGCTTGACTTGGACGCTGCTTTCCCAGACAACCGGCGACGGCACTCCGGGAACCCCTGACGCGCTGCTGTTCGAATGCGACAAGTCGCTTACATTCACGTCGCAGGGGGTCGGTTGGGCGTCGAGCTTCTGCGCCGGCGGTAATCCCTACCTAGACATCAGCACGGACGGCGGCGGGCACTGGCATTCGGTCACCTCGCCACCGTTTCCTACGTGGGCGGATCCGTCGCAGGGCGAGGGTCTCAGCATCCCGGTAGTCGACGGCGAGAACCTCGCATTAGTCGACCTCGGCGGCAGCGTCGGCCCCGGTGACGCTGCAATCAACACCAGTTCGGACGCCGGCAGGTCGTGGCGCGTGCACGCGCTCCCAGCCCCGTCGTCCGGTCAGTACTGGAGTGTCGACCTCATCGATCCGACACATTGGCGAGCAACCGACGGCGACGTCATCGTCTCAACCGATGACGCGGGTCTGCACTGGAGTCGCTGGACACCGGCGATAAGCATGCGTGGGCAAGGCGCGTTGCCGTTGGACCTCGACTTCGTTTCGCTCGAGATCGGTTCAGCGAGCGATGCCGCGGACCGCACTCCGATCTGGTCGACCACCGACGGCGGCAAGACGTGGACCAAGGTGGTGATCGACGCAGGTCCGTATGTCTTGCAGTAGCAACTGTTGAACTGCATCAGCTGAGTTGAGTGGTATACAGCACGCCGGTGCGGCGCGACAGCGTAGGCCCGACCGCCGAAGCCTCACCGATCAGATCGTCGAGCGACTCTTTGTCCAGACTGGCTGCAAGCTCGTCGCGATTGGCAAGCCAACCGTCGTACATACGCTTGAGGTCCTCGTGCCAGTGCGGGATCTCTTGGCGGCTCACGACATCGAGCCCGCCTGCACGGACGATCGGTCCCCAGTCGGGGACTGCAGTTTGCCGGTCGGTGTCGTCGCTCTCATCGGCCGTGAAGATGAATCGGCCGCCGGGTCGCAGGATCCGCGCCATCTCCGCGAACACCGCGACTCGGTCAGCTGCGAAGAAGACGGCGTCGGCGCACACGGCGCCGTCGGCGCTATCGGATTCAAGAGCCGTTGCAGCGAGGTCGCCGACGACGAACGAAGCCCGTCCCGCGGGCACGAATTGTGGTGCGCGTGCCGCTGCCTCGGAGACCGCTACGGGCGACCAATCGACGCCGGTCAGTTGCGCGCCAGTCGCCCTCGCGAGCCACAGGCCAACCCCGGCTCGGCCGCATGCGAGATCCACCAGCCGCTGGCCTGGACCGACCCGTAATCCGGAGACGAACTGCCCAAGGGTCCACCAGGTCGTCATGCCCCACGCTTGGATCTCCTCGGGGTATTCGTCGCCATACGCCTCGCGCGCGAGCCGCCAGAGCAACGCGTTCTTCGCCGTCGTTCCGTGTGCGCGATCGAAGGTCTCCGCAGTGAGATCGGGCGGCACTGGTGCACTAGCGCCTCGTATCGGGATGTCGCTCACGCGCCGATTATCGCAGCGCGCCGGCCTCGATTGGTGGCACCAAACCTTCGGCTGCCGCGCGGTTCAACAAGCCCTCGATCGCGGCGTAACCCTCGTCGCCGAGGTTGACCGAGAATTCGTTGACGTATAAGGCAATGTGACGCGCCTGCACGTCGGGATCCATCTCGCTCGCATGCTCCGCAACAAACTGGGCGGACGCCGAGGGGTTGGCGAATGCGTGCTCGACAGAGGCCCGTGCAGCAGAGGCCAACCCACCGACGTCCAGCTGTCGTTTGGCGAGGATCGCACCGAGCGGGATGGGCAACCCGGTGTCCGCTTCCCACCACGCGCCGAGATCGACCACGTTGGTCAAGCCGTAGTTGCCGTAGGTGAAGCGCGCCTCGTGGATGACCAGGCCGGCGTCGAACTTGCCGTCGCGAACGGCCGGCATGATCTCCGGAAACGGCAGCACGCTGATCTCGCCGACACCCTGATCGGCGGCCCACAACCGGAACAGCAGGTAGGCCGTCGTCCGCTCGCCGGGGACCACGATCGAGGCGCCGCGCAGATCGGTGCGACCGGCTGTGAGGACGAGTGGTCCGCACCCGCGGCCGAGCGCGCCGCCACTCGGGAGCAGTGCGTACTGGTCGAGCAACCACGGCAACGCCGCGTACGACACCTTCACCACGTCGAACTCGCCGCGCTCGGCCGCGCCGTTTGTGACGTCGACGTCGGCGAACGTGATGTCGACGGGCGGTGCGCCGGGAATGAGCCCATGGGTCCACGCGTAGAAGGCGAACGTGTCGTTGGGGCAGGGCGAGAAGGCGATCGAGAGTGGCGTCACGGCAGCGGCTCGTTCAGTAGCGTCGACATGACATCTGCAAGAGCGCCCAACGCTAGCGGAATGTTCCAGGTCGACCGGTCGCGGCGTCCGATGATGTTCGAGATCGCGCGGATCTCGGCGAACGGGATATCGCGGCCGGTGCGTTCGGAGGAACGTCGGGTCGCCTCGATCACCCCGTAGCCCTCCATCGCCTCAGCCACCGCACGCGGGTAGCGGGAAGCCAACTCAGCAGCGCGCGCGTCGGTGCCAGTCATAGACGACAGCGTCAAGATGTCGCCGGCGAGCAACCGGTAAGGCCCCGAGGCAAGCCGCGCGCGATGCTCGACGTTGCCCACGGCGTAGCCGCCCTCGCCCGGCAGGCCGAGGTCGCGCAGTGTGCTGAATCCCTCATCGGTCATGACGCCCTGATCCGCCGCGATTACCTGGTCGGCGAGCACGATGTCGCCGATCTCCGCGCGCCCGCGAAATCCCCCGGCGATCCCGGCGCTGATGACGAGGTCGTACTCAGGGCCAAGCGCGAGCAACGATGCTGTGCTGAGAGCCGCCGCGACCGGACCAGGGCCGCCATCGAAGACCTGCAGCTCACCCGCCGACGTGTCGACGGTCACGCCACTGAGACCAGCGACTTCGATCGGGGTCGCCGAGCCGAGGTTGCGCACGACGGCATACCGCTCGGCAGCGACCGCGCAGATGACAAGAACGCTCACGCGTCGCTCGGCGCGGGTCGGCGGCGTTCGCGCAGCAGTTCAATGCCACGGTCCGGGCTCACCCGAGTGCGCACCGCCTTCATCGTCGAGACCAGCACGATGACGAGCACGGCGGACCCGAGAGTTAACCCGAGGCTTCCGTTGGAGGGAAGCAGGATCGCGACGAATCCTCCGAGCACCCATGACAGCTGCAGCACGGTCTCCGAGCGGGCAAAGGCCGAGGTGCGCACATGCTCCACTGCATCGCGCTGGATCACTGAGTCGAGGCCGAGCTTCGACAGCGACTGGCTGATGCTGGCGACCAGGATCGCTAGTGCAGCGGTCGCAAGACTGAACCAGACCGCGGCGATGATGCTCATCAGGGCCGCAGAAAAGAGGCTGATGATCGCGAGGATCTCGGGCTGCCGTGGTTTCAGCCACCCACCAAGCGTCGTGCCGAGCACGCTGCCGAGTGCGGCGCACGCGACGATGACGCCGAGATCGCCAGTCGCGTGGAGCCCACCGAGGGGATGCCGCCGCACCAAGAACGCAAGAAAAAGGGTGAGGAAACCGTTGAATGCGCGAAGCCCTGCGCCCGCTCGCAGCATGGTGGTCATGCGAGGGCCGATGCCACGAAGCGGCGGCAGGATCCGGCGGTAGGTCGAACGAGGGATGGTCGCCTCGCGGCGCGAGCCGCCGTCAACGGATTCGACAGGAGGCCGAGCCCGCGGCCGGCGGCGTAACCGCACCTCGCCCTCGCTGGAGTCGACCCGTTCAGGGAGCCTGATGGCGAAGACCGTGCCACCCAGATAGACGACCGCGCAGAGCCGCAACGTCCACGACGGCGAGCCGGTCGCCCAGGTCAGACCCTGGCCGATCGGGGCAGCAACGGTCGCAGCCAACACGCCCCACAACGTGAGTCGGGCATTGCCGCGGACCAGCGTCACGTTCGGTGGCAGCACCCGTGGAACGACCGCGCTTCGGGACACCCCATAGGCCTTCGAGCAGACCAGCGCGCCGAACGCCGCGGGGTAGAGGGCGAAGGCACCCTTCGAGCCGACGGCGCCGGCCATCACCCACGCGAGGAATGCACGAAGGATCAGTGTCGTGGCCAGCGCGTAGCGGCGGCCATTGCGGAACCGGTCAAGCAAGGGGCCGATGACCGGTGCGATGAGCGAGAACGGCGCCATCGTGATGAGTAGGTAGAGCGCGACCCGGCTACGTGCTTGGTCGACCGCAACGGAGAAGAACAAGGTGTTCGCCAGCGCGACCGTGAGGAGGGCGTCCCCGGCGCTTTGAATGGCGTGCAGGTCGATCAGGCTCGCCAGCCCGCTCGCGTCGGCGCCCTCAGCGCGTGTCGAACGGGTGAACCAACGACCGGCAGAGCCTCCCGCGACGGCGAGCACGTGCACGGCCTTGCGGCCGACGCCGCCGTGATCGCCGTCGTGGTCGCCGTCGTGGTCGCCGTCCTCGGGAGGCCGGGTCGTGCGGGGGTCAGACACGGGCATCAGTCAACTACTCACAGGCCGCGCGCGCGATGCATGCGA
>Ga0208357_1003041_pt1 | contig 10593 bp, 8 predicted proteins | sample NGESurdeep092012_6_FD_184487 | JGI IMG/M metagenome (GOLD analysis project Ga0208357, IMG submission 184487) | Arctic peat soil microbial communities from Barrow, Alaska - NGEE Surface sample F52-2 deep-092012 (SPAdes) | ecosystem: Environmental > Terrestrial > Soil > Wetlands > Peat ... | reverse complement strand
ACCGCGCAGGAGGCCGAGCTCTCCTACGAGGGCGGTGTGGTGAAGCTGCACGACATCGCCGAGTTCCGTCCGTTCGGGCGCGAGGGCGGCCATGAGCTCACGACGATCGGCCGGATCATCTACAACGACCGCATCGAGCGCGCGCTCTCGGAGGCGCTGGGCGACGAGTTCGACGCCACCAAGTACGTGTTCGTGAACCAGTCGATGAAGAAGCGCGACACCACCCGTCTGATCGACGCGCTGGTGCAGACCTACGGCGCGACGACGATCTCGCTGGTGCTCGACGCGTTCAAGGATCTCGGCTTCAAGTACGCCACCCAGGCGGGCATCACGATCTCCAAGAACGACGTCGTGATCCCGCCCGAGAAGCAGGGCATCCTCGACAAGTACGACAAGCTCGTGGGGGCGATCACCGATCAGTACGACGACGGTCTGATCACCCAGGAGGAGCGTCACGAGGCCGTGGTCGAGAAGTGGAACGCGGCCACCGACGAGGTGGCGGAGGCGATGATCGAGAACCTCGACGTCCTCAACCCGATCTTCATGATGGCCAACTCGGGTGCCCGTGGCTCGTTCAAGCAGATCCGCCAGCTCGCGGGGATGCGCGGGCTGATGGCCAACCCGAAGGGCGAAATCATCGAGCGCCCGATCAAGGCCAACTTCATGGAGGGCCTGTCGGTGCTCGAGTACTTCATCTCCACCCACGGCGCGCGCAAGGGGCTGGCCGATACCGCTCTACGAACGGCCGATTCCGGCTACCTCACCAGGCGTCTGGTCGACGTCGCCCAGGATGTGATCATCCGCGAACCGGACTGTGGCGCGGAGGAGTACATCGAGATGGCCGCCTTCAAGGCGGGTGGTGACCCCAACGACGATCTCGTCGGGCGAGTCGCGGCGCTCCCGGTCACGACCAAGCGCGGGCGGATGCTCGCGGAGCAGGGCGCGGAGATCGGTCGCGCCGAGTTCGCCGAAATCGTCGAGGCGTTCAAGGACGATCACGAGAAGGGCACCGACGTGCTCGTGCCGGTGCGCTCGGTGCTCAAGTGCCGCGCGCCCAGCGGCGTGTGTCAGGCCTGCTACGGCCGCGCGATGGCCACGGGCGCGCTCGCTCAGATCGGTGACGCGGTCGGCATCATCGCGGCCCAGTCGATCGGCGAGCCCGGCACCCAGCTGACGATGCGTACGTTCCACACCGGCGGTGTCGCCGGCGCGGACATCACGCACGGTCTGCCACGCGTGGTCGAGCTGTTCGAGGCGCGCAAGCCGAAGGGCCTGGCGAAAATCGCCGAGCAGGACGGTGTCGTCTCGATCGAGGAGACCGACAAAGCCCTGACGGTCGTCATCACCGACGAGGCCGGCGAGGAGCATCGCCACGCTTTCCCGCGGCGCACACGTCTGTTCGTTGCCGAGGGCGAGAAGATCACCGCCGGCAAGCAGCTCAACGAGGGGTCGGTCTACCCGCACGAGCTGCTCGCGATCCGTGGCCGGACCGAGACCGAGCAGTACCTGGTGAAGGAGGTCCAGGAGGTCTACAAGTCCCAGGGCGTCGACATCAACGACAAGCACATCGAGCTGATCGTGCGCCAGATGCTGAAGAAGGTGCGGGTCGACCAGAAGGGCGACACCGACTACCTGCCAGGGCAATTCGTGGACCGCTTCGACTTCGCGAAGATCAACGACGAGGTGATCGCCAAGGACGGCGAAGCCGCCCAGTTCGAGGACATCATCCTCGGCATCACGAAGGCGTCGCTGAACACGAACTCGTTCCTCTCGGCGGCCTCCTTCCAGGAGACCACGAAGGTGCTTACCGACGCGGCCCTGGAGGGCAAGACGGATCGCTTGAACGGGCTCAAGGAGAACGTGATCATCGGCAAGCTGATCCCGGCGGCGACCGGGCTGAAGCGCTACCGGCGGATCGAGATCGAGCCCTCCGAACCGCTCCCCCGCGCGATCGACGACGTCGGCCTGCTCAACGAGGATGAGATCGCGGCCGAGCTGGGACTCTCCGGTGGCCTCTCCGGCGCCGGTGCCGGCGGCTACGGGCAGGAGTTCGACTCCGACCTCGCCTCGCTCGAGAAGATCGGCGCGGGCGGCACCGACCCCGGCTTCGTCGAGGAGCTTGTCGATCTCGAGGTACCGGAGCCCTCGGGGGAGTAGGGCCCCTCAGCCTTCAGGACACAGCGGGTCTTTCTGCGCGGCCGGGTTCTTCTTGAGCCCGGCCGCGTTTTTGTGAGGCGGGGACGTCAGTCAGGCTGGCAGTGCCGCTGGTCGTGGCACCCCCTGCGGGGATCGTCGTCCGCCCGACCGGGAGATTTGCCGCGTAGGGCGCGGACGTGGTGCTGGGCGCACCCGGTCGTTCGAACGTCGACCCCTCCGGGGACCTGTGCGGATACAGGGCGTCAACGGGCGTTTTGTGCGACGCATGTCGCGATATTGCTGTATTTATGCCTTAGCGCACAACTTCTCCTCGTTGTCCGCCCTTGCTTAAGCGTTGTTCCTGTGCTATTAAGAGATGTATGAGTTCAGCGGACAGCGTTGTGGTCCCAAAGGGGGAGCGCCAGGCACTGGCAACAGAAGCGATGCTGCTGTTTAGCCCATCTGGTCCGGTCACTACCGAGGAGCTGTTCGCTGGTCGCGTAGGGCAGATGCGAGACCTGATTGCAGTGCACGGCCAAGCCGGTCAGCATGCGGTTGTATACGGCGAGCGTGGTGTGGGCAAGACATCGCTCGCGGCGACGATGGTTGACATAATGAGGCCGCAACTGATCGCAGTGCGGGCCAATTGCGATTCTTCAGACGACTTTTCTTCGATCTGGCATAAGGTGCTCGAAGAGGTCGAGATTGTCCAAGAGACACAGGGTGCGGGCTTTACCAGCGAGGTACGACAGGTATTGAGCACGGCGGCTTCGATGCTTCCGAAGGTGAGCGTGACGCCCAACGATGTTCGCCGCGCGTTGTCCATCGTCGCTAACGCAACCTCCATCGTGATCTTTCTGGATGAGTTTGACCGGCTCGATCGATCGAAGTCGACAGGACTCTTCGCTGACACCATCAAGACTTTGTCTGACCAGTTGGTTCGCGCGACGGTCATCATGGTTGGAGTTGCTGACAACGTTGAGGATTTGATTGCTGAGCATCGATCGGTTGAGCGTGCTCTTGTGCAGATCCACATGCCGCGAATGTCGCTCGAAGAGCTGAGCGAGATCGTCAATAGAGTCCGCCGTATAGGAATGGAGGTGGGGCGGGATGCTCGGCAGCAGATCACACATCTATCGCAGGGGCTGCCGCACTATACGCATGGTTTAGCCCAGGCCGCTGCGGTCGCTGCAGCGGAGCGCGGAAGCCGCGAGATCGGAAGTCCTGATGTTCACTCGGCGATCCGCACGATGATTGATCGCCGAGCCCAGGAGAGCGTCGTAAGTGCGTATCACAGTGCAACCTTCAGTACTCGAGAGACGCTCTACAGTCAGGTGTTACTTGCCTGTGCGCTTGCTCCCGGCGACGACCTCGGCTACTTCGCATCCGGGGATGTACGCGCTCCACTATCGATGATCATGGGTCGCCCCTATGACATTCCGGCGTTTTCTCAACATCTCAACGAGTTGTCTGATCCCGATGGGGCACGTGGCCTGGTGTTGCAGAAGGCAGGCACCAGTCGGAAGTTTCGCTTCCGCTTCATCAACCCGCTGCTTCAGCCGTATGTTGTCCTAAGGGGTATCGCCGATAAGATGATCACCATTGAGGATGCACGCAAGTTGGAGGTCGCTGCTCGTCCGAGCGGAAGCTCACGCGTTGCCTGAGCGGGGTGAAATCTCTACCATCCGGCAACGATGTGGGGTAGGCTGACAAAGCGCCTGGAGGGCCAGATCGTCGTGTTGGAGCCGCTGGCGGCTCACCACGAGGATGGCCTGTTCGCCGCCGCGCAGTACCCGGAGATCTGGACTTGGCTGGCGCCGGTCGGTGAGAGCCGCGAGTACTTCTCGGCGTGGTTCGCATCGAGCCTCGCCGAGTCCGAGGCGGGCAGGGAGGGGGTGTTCGCGACGATCGACAGCGCGAGCGGCCGGCCGATCGGCAGCACGCGCTATCTGAGCCTGCGTGAGGTTCATCGCGGCCTGGAGATCGGCTGGACGTGGCTCGAGCCGTCGATGTGGCGGACGGGGGCGAACGTCGAGGCGAAGCTGTTGATGCTCGAGCACGCCTTCGAGACCCTTGGGTGCATGCGCGTGGAGCTGAAGACCGACGCCCGCAACGAGCGCTCGCGGGCGGCGATGGCGGCGCTGCCGGCGCAGTTCGAGGGCATCTTCCGTAAGCACATGCTGATGCCCGGCATCGGCGTACGGGACTCCGCCTACTACAGCGTCACCGACGAGGACTGGCCCGCGGTTCGAGCTAACTTGGAACATCGACTTGCGGCCGTGTCGGCGCGCGCGCCCACTCCGCCAAAAGCCACGACTCCCTCGACGTGACGCCGAGCGAGGGGTCGGTTTCCACCAGCAGCGTCGGCGCCGGGCGCGCCTCTGCCCAGGCGTGACAGGACTCGTCGAAGGCGTCGTCGATCCACGCCAGCGGACGCCCGCCGGCGTAGGCGTCGATCGCGCCGAGCTTCCAGTGGCCGTCGATCGAGCGGCCCGCGCCCCGCCTGCGATCGAAGCGCAGAAACGGCAGCCCGGCGGGCAGGCCGAGCAGGTGCGGCAGGTACTCCTCGGCCTTCTCCTCCCAGCCGCTGGCCCAGACCAGGTCGAAGTCCTCGGCGAGGCTCAGCAGGTGCGCGGCGGCCGCCAACGAGAGGAAGTGCGGGATGCCGTCGATCGCGCGGAAGATCCCGTCGGTACGGGTGCGTGAGGCTGAGGCGTCTCCGGGTTCGCTGGCTGCCCCGGCACTGCCCCCACCACCCCCGAACAGCGAGATCACGCCGTCGATGTCGACCATCAGCAACGGTCTGGGCGGCCTCTCGCTGGAGTCGTCGTGGGCTTGGGTCGGTCGGCCCTCGTCGACGTCGATGCCCGTCTGCGGGAGGCGATCCCCGAGAGAGCTCGCGGGTGAGGAATCGCACAAGGGCTCTTTAGCTCGCATACAGGTTGGGCAGGGTAATCTGCCTGGATCGATCGCCGCAAGTAAAGCACCGAGGCGCTGCGGTCGATGGAGCCTCGGAGAGCAGCGCCGCCGAGCAGTCCAGCCTCGCCAAGTATCCCCGAAACGCACGCTTCGCCGTACCTGAACCACCAAATGAATCAGCACACCCTTCCCACCATCACCCACGAGCGAGGTCTCGCAGAGCGATGAAACTCGAGCTCGGCATGCTGCTCGCGCTCGCGTGCGCATTCGTGGCCAACCTCGGCTTCTTCTACAAGTACCGCGGCGCGAACGCGGTCGCGAAGGTCGATGTGCGCCACCCGCTGCGCAGCGTCAAGGCGCTGTACTCCTCGGGCTGGTTCGCGCTCGGGATGCTCGTCGCGACCGCGAGCTGGGGGCTGCACGTGGCGGCGCTGTCGCTGGCGCCGATGTCGGTCATCCAGGTAGCGCTCGCGGCCGGGATGGTGTTCATCGCGGTGATGGCCGATCGGCTGTTCGGCTTCGAAGTCGGTCCCCGTCAGTGGATCGGGCTGTCGCTCACGGCGATCGGGCTGGTGCTGCTCGGGATCACGCTGCCGGCGATGCACGGCGCGCACTCGCAGTTCTCCCAGGCGGCGATGATCTCCTTCGAGGCCGGCCTGTTCGGGCTCGGCGGCCTGCTGATCATGGGGCCGCGGATGGGCGGCAAAGCCGAGCACCACGGCGTGATGCTGGGCGCCGCGTCGGGAATCCTGTTCGGCGTCTCGGACACCGCGATCAAGGCGCTCACCGGCATCACCCACGCGCACGGCATCATCGGGCTGCTGCTCAGCCCCTGGCTGCTGGTGGCGGTGCTCGCGTCGATCGTCGCCTTCTACGCCTCCGCGCGCGGGCTGCAGGACGGCGAGGCCGTCCCGGTGATAGCCGTGACGGGCACCGCCGCGAACATCGCCGGGATCGCCGGTGGGATTATCGTGTTCGGCGATCCGATGGCGGCGAGCCCGCTGGGAGTCGTGCTCCAGGCCACCGCGTTCGTGCTGGTCGTGGTTGCCGCCGCGCTGATGCCCGCGCCCGTGCGCTCGGCCGGCGCCGCGGCGCAGGCCTAGTGCGGCGCAGGTCCAGGCCTCCCCGACGCTGCTACCATCCCCGGCCGAATGCCAACCACCTCACAGCTCGTGCGCAAGGGCCGCGTCACTCCCAAGAAGAAGCTCGCCACCCCGGGCTTGAAGTCCGGGAAAGGGCGCAAGAAGAAGACCGCCGCGCCTCAGCGACGCGGGGTCTGCACGCGCGTCTATACGACGACCCCGAAGAAGCCCAACTCCGCGCTGCGCAAGGTCGCGCGCGTGAGGATCTCGGGCTCGATCGAGGTAACCGCCTACATCCCTGGAGAGGGCCACAACCTGCAGGAGCACTCCGTCGTGCTGGTACGCGGTGGCCGCGTGAAGGATCTGCCGGGCGTCCGCTACAAGGTTGTGCGCGGGACGCTCGACGCTGCCGGCGTGAGCGATCGCAAGAAGGCGCGCTCGCAGTACGGCGTGAAGAAGAAATAGCCGATGCCCCGCCGCGCAGCCGCCCAGATCCGCCCAGTCGAGGCGGACGCCATCCACCGCTCGAAACTCGTGCAGCAGGTGATCAACAAGGTGATGCTCGACGGCAAGAAGTCGACCGCCGAGCGCATCGTCTATGACGCGCTCGCCTTGGTCGGGGAGCGCAGCGACAAAGACCCGGTGGAGACACTCGAGGCGGCGATCAAAGCGCTCACGCCGACGCTCGAGGTCAAATCCAGACGCGTCGGCGGCGCCACCTATCAGGTGCCCGTAGAGGTCGCCCCGCGCCGGTCGCGCACGCTGGCGGTGCGTTGGCTGGTCGAATTCGCCCGCAACCGGCGCGAGAAGACGATGGCCCAGCGTTTGGCGAACGAGCTGTCGGATGCGCTGTCCCAGCAGGGCGGGGCGTACAAGCGCAAGGACGACATCTACCGCATGGCACAGGCCAACAAGGCCTTCGCCCACTACCGCTGGTAGCGGCGCGAGGACACGGCGCGATACTGCGTCCTCGATCGCTCGTGTGCTAGCCGATCTTCGATCGGTACACGTCGCTCGCTGCGTCCTGTCTTGCTTGGTCCTCGCACCGTTACATGGTGAGTTAATCCCCATGGGTGGGGGGTCGATGGGGTCCTCGACGAGCAGCCCCGACTTGTGTGACGGATCGCACACTCGTAGGACTTGAAGAAAGAAGCTTCGGTACCTAATCTTTCGGTACCAAATGTCTTCTCAGCCTGAGTTCCACAACCCGGCCGCGTCGGATCACATCGAGCGCCACGTGTGGGTCGTCTGCGGCGTGGTGATCCTCGGGATGATCATGTCGATCCTCGACACGACGATCGTCAATGTCGCGCTGAACACGCTTTCGAAGGACCTCCACAGCCCGCTCGCGCAGGTCCAGTGGGTGATCACCGGTTACCTGCTCTCGCTCGCCGCCGTGATCCCCGTGACCGGCTGGGCTGCACGGCGCTTCGGCGCCAAGCAGGTCTACATGGTCTCGCTGGTGCTGTTCACCGCCGGCTCGGCGCTGTGCGGGCTCTCCGACTCGACCAACTCGCTCGTGGTCTTCCGTATCCTCCAGGGCGCCGGCGGCGGGATGATCATGCCGGTCGCGATGATGATCATGGCTCAGGTCGCCGGCCCGCAGCGGATGGGGAGGGTGATGGGCTTCGTCTCGATGCCCGCGATGATCGCCCCGATCCTCGGGCCGGTCGTCGGCGGGCTGATCCTCGAGAACCTGCATTGGTCGTGGATCTTCTTCGTCAACGTCCCGATCGGCGCGATCGCGTTCGTGCTCGGCTGGCGGATGCTGCCCCGCACCGACTCCGGCGTCGCCGGGCGCCTGGACGTGCTCGGCCTGGCGCTGCTTCCCACCGGGTGCGCCGCGGTCATCTACGGCATCAGCGAGCTCGGCTCCGGCGCGGTGCTGGGCTCGGCCGAAGTGATCCTGCCGACGCTCGCGGGGATCGTGCTGATCGTGGTCTTCTGTTTTCACGCCCTGCACATCGAGCGCCCGCTGCTCGACATCCGCCTCTATCTCAACCGCGTCTTCGCCGGCGCCGCGTTCGTCAACTTCGGCCTCGGCGCCGCGCTGTTCGGGGCGATGATCCTCGTGCCGCTCTACTACCAGGAGGTGCGTGGGGAGAGCGTGATCAACACCGGCCTGCTCACCGGTCCGCAGGGGATCGGCGCGTTGATCGCGATGCCGCTCGCCAGCCGCCTCACCCAGCGCTTCAGCGGCGGTCGCGTCGCGCTCGCCGGCATCTCGCTGCTGTGTGTCAGCACGATTCCGTTCACGTTCATCGGCGCGCACACATCGATCCTCGCGATCTCGCTCGTGCTCGTCGTACGCGGCCTCAGCATTGGCCTGTGCTTCATGCCCGCGATGAGCGCCGCCTTCTCGGCGATGCGTCCCGAGCAGATCTCCGACGCCACCCCCCAGATCACCGTGCTGCAGCGGACAGGTGGCGCGATCGGCACCGCGGTCCTCGCCGTCGTGCTCCAGCGCGCCGGCGTCGGCGCGCACTCCCCGGCGGAGCTCGCGAGCGCGTTCGACACCGCCTACTGGTGGGCGCTCGGGATCGCCGCGCTGTCGCTGATCCCCTGCATCGTGTTGTTGCGGGCCGAGAACCCGCGGGCAAAGCCCGCCACCCACGAGAGAGCGGGCGCGGACTCGGCGGTGGCCGAGCCGATGGGTGCGTAGAGGAGCACAAATGAGCACGGTCTCGAACCCCACGCGCCCGGCCAAGGTCGAGCCACAGTCCGGGGAGCCGCGGCGGATCGACGAGCTGACAGCGCTCGGCCTGGCCTTCCGCCACGTCTTCCGCACCCTCAGCCGACTCCGCGGCCGCGACACTCACCTCGGCTCCTCCGAGCTCAGCCACGCCCAGTTCGAGCTGCTGCTCGAGCTCGACGAGCGCGGCGAGCTGTCCGCCGGTGAGCTCGCGCTCGCCGCGCGACTGGCGCCGGGGACGGTCACGCAGATGCTTGACCACCTCGCCGAGTCCGGTCACGTCGAGCGGGCCCGCTCGGAGACCGATCGGCGCGTGGTCGTCTCGCGGCTGACGCCGCAGGGCCGGCGCCGGGTCGCGGCCAAGCGCAAGCTCTGGCAGAGCCGCTGGGAAGCGGCCCTGACGGGGGTCGAGACGGACGAACTGCGCGCCGCCACGCGAGTGCTCGAGCGTCTCGGCACGGTGTTCGAGGACGCTCCCGCGGCCGAGGACTGCGCTGCCCCGGTGGTCGATCCGGGCGCCGGCTCCATGGTGGATCGCCAGGAGCGCGAACACGACGCCGGACACGACGCCTGACGCGCCGCACGGCCGGTTCCCGAGGGCTGGCGGGAACTCCCGAAACGGCCGCGAAATGCCCGTATTCCTCTGCTATAGTCGGTCCTCGCGTCGCGGGCGGAGCAGTCGTGCGAGCATGCCCCCGGAGCGAACGATCAAGATGGAGACCTCGAGCAGATAGCGACGCGAACCGGTCAGGAGACCTTTAGCGCGCGTGGGCCCGAGGGGCCCATTTTTTTGCCCGAAACAGCCGGTCGCAGTTCGGCCCGTGTCGCCTGAGACACGACACGACGATCCCAGCGCACACGACTCCTCGACACCACCTTCACCACCCTGAGCCATGCCACGCAAGTTCACACTCGAAAAGACCCGCAACATCGGGATCATGGCGCATATCGACGCCGGTAAGACGACGACGACCGAGCGCATCCTCTTCTACACCGGGCGCACCTACAAGATCGGCGAGGTGCACGAGGGCGCGGCGGTGATGGACTGGATGGAGCAGGAGCAGGAGCGCGGCATCACGATCACCTCCGCGGCGACCACCGCGCAGTGGAAGGACCACCGCATCAACATCATCGACACGCCCGGGCACGTCGACTTCACGGTCGAGGTCGAGCGCTCCCTGCGGGTCCTCGACGGCGCGATCGCGCTGTTCGACTCCGTCGCCGGCGTCGAGCCCCAGTCGGAGACCGTCTGGCGCCAGGCCGACAAGTACCACGTGCCGCGGATCGCCTACATCAACAAGATGGATCGAATCGGCGCCGACTTCGAGAAAGGTGTGCAGACGATGATCGACCGTCTCGGCGCGCATCCGGTGCCGATCCAGCTACCGATCGGTGCTGAGGGCGACTTCCTCGGTGTCGTCGACCTGGTCGCGATGAAGGCGATCGTCTACAAGGACGAGATGGGCAAGGAAGTCGACGAAATCGAGATTCCCGAGAACCTCGCCGAAGCCGCTGCCGGCGCGCGCGAGCACCTGCTCGAGGAGGTCTCTCACTACGATGACGCGCTGCTTGAGCTGCTGCTCGAGGAGGCCGAGGTGCCCGAGGACGTGCTCAAGAACGCGATCCGCAAGGCGACGTTGTCGACCAAGCTGACCCCCGTGCTGTGCGGCTCATCGTTCAAGAACAAGGGCGTGCAGCCACTGCTCGATGCGGTCATCGCCTATCTCCCGTCACCGCTCGACGTGCCCCCCGTGCTCGGGACCG
>Ga0208357_1003038_pt1 | contig 10600 bp, 11 predicted proteins | sample NGESurdeep092012_6_FD_184487 | JGI IMG/M metagenome (GOLD analysis project Ga0208357, IMG submission 184487) | Arctic peat soil microbial communities from Barrow, Alaska - NGEE Surface sample F52-2 deep-092012 (SPAdes) | ecosystem: Environmental > Terrestrial > Soil > Wetlands > Peat ... | reverse complement strand
AGGACGCGCTCAGCACCGATGACATGCTCGACGCGATCTCGCTCTACTGGTTCACAAACAGTGCAGCGTCGTCCGGCCGCATCTATTGGGAGAACTACACGGGCAGCCTGGCTGGTCCAAAGCTCACATTGCCCGTCGCGGTGACCGTGTTCCCACGCGACATCCCACGCCTGCCACGAAGCTGGATCGAAGACACGTACACCAACTTGATTCACTACGGCGAGGCCGACAAGGGCGGACACTTCGCAGCCTTCGAGCAACCCGAGATCCTGATCAGCGAAATCCGCACCGGCCTAAGGAGCCTCCGCTCGTAACACGGACGCCTATCGTGCCTCGGTAATTCCGCAAGGCCGTCTTCGAGGGAACACCTTTCACGCAGAGGCACAGGGATGGCGCGTCGTCGGCACGGGCCGTCGCGCAGACCGCCTGAAGCACTTGGTCAGGAACTCGGGGCCGAGAACTTTCTCGGCCCCGAGTTCGATCTTGCCGATAGTACGGCTCGGTCGGACGCGATCGTCACCTTGATCGAGTCATTCGCGAATATTGACCCCCTCGTGAACAGTGCCGGCCCGGCGCTCTGCACGGAGCCCGCTCAGCGCCGACTGCACGCGATAGAGCTTGCGTCCCGCGGCCGAAAAGCTGCCTTCGTCGACTGCAGCGATGAAGGCCCCAAGTTGATCCAGTGAGACGCCGTCCAACATGATCATCCATCCCAAACATAGATAGTTTGAATCTTATTTTATCGTCTTTTCAGATTCCGCGGAAAGGCCCACTGTGGTGGCCGTCACCACCACACGGACACCGCCATGGACCATTCGAACCTCCAATCAAATGTTCTCGACGTCGAGCCAACGAGCCGCACCGCGGCCGCCGAACGTACGAGCCTCGCACCTCTGCTGCCACTGGCTGCCCCGAAGGGTGTTCTGCCCGCCACCTCCCTTGACCAGCTGTTCCGGCTGGCGAGAACCTACAACGAGTGGAGTGCCCGAGAGGTCGACGATCAGACCATCCACGAGCTGTACGAACTGCTCAAGTGGGGCCCAACCGCGGCCAATAGCAGCCCTGCGCGATTTGCATGGGTGAAAAGCCCCGAGGGCAAGGCGAAATTGTCGGCGCTCGCGATGGAAGCCAACCGCGCCAAGATCATGGCCGCACCGGTTACGGTGATCGTGGGTCACGACCTGGCGTTCGCGGAGGCGATGCCGCAGTTGTTCCCGGCACGCGGAGAGATGCTGCGCGAGTTCTACCGGGAACCGACAGTCGCTGCAGAGACGGCGATGCGTAACAGCAGCCTGCAGGGCGCTTACCTCCTCATCGCGGCGCGCGCCTTGGGCCTCGACTGCGGTCCCATGTCCGGCTTCGACAACGCGGGTGTCGATCGCGAGTTTTTCGCAGGCACACGCGTCCAGTCCAACTTCATCTGCAGCTTGGGCTACGGCAAGCCCGGCACACCGTTCCCGCGCAATCCTCGGCTGTCGTTCGGCGAAGCCGGTTGGTGGGCGTGAATTGACGCTACCGCGGTCGCGGCGCAGCGTGGATTGAAGATCAATCGACCTTTCTTGTGCACACCTGCATTCCTCAAGCCGGGCCTGCCGGCCTGGCACCGCTTTTCCACACACGCATCACATGGAGAACAGTCATGACTACGCAATACAGCATCGTGGGTTCCGGTTCCGTAGGCCGGACCTTGGCCGGCCTTTTCGCGAAGGCCGGAGTCGACGTACAGATCGCCAACTCGCGTGGGCCGGATTCCATGGCCGCCATCGCCAAGGAATTGGGGCGGCACATAGCGCCGGTCACGCTGGAGCGCGCACTCGACGCGGACGTCATTTTCCTTGCAGTCGGATTCATGCAGGTCCACGCCGTGGCGGCGAAGCGCCCCGACTGGACCGGCAAGCTCGTGGTCGACGTGACCAACGCCCTGCAGCCTGCCGAGCAACGCGAAACGGAACTGCGCGGCCTGCTGTCCTCCGAGATCAACGCGGAGTTCGTAGCAGGCGCGAAGCTGGTCAAAGCCTTCAACCACCTGCCCATCCAGAAACTCGGGATGAATCCCCAAGTCGAAGGACAGCGGCAGGTGGTTTTCGTCTCCAGCAATGACGCGGAAGCCAGCGCCACAGTTGCCGCGCTTGCCGAGCAACTTGGCTTTGCTCCGGTAGAGCTTGGCTGGCTAGATGAGGGCGGCGTCGCACTGCACACCGTAAGCGGAAAACCGGGCGGGCTGCTGTTCCAGAACCTGGCGAAGCTCGATTGAAGCGGTGCCCGCATGAAGAACAAGTATTTCCGCGAAAAGATCAACCCATGAACGAGCAACGCGCAGATTCCAGAGCTACGCCGGTTTCCATGGCAGCAGCCTGGGGCCCAGTCATCTCCATGATGCTGGGCGTGTTCGCGCTGGCGACGGCGAAATTCCTGCCGCCCAGCGTGCTGACACCGATCGCGTCCGACCTCGGTATCAGCGTGGGCTTGGCCGGCCAAACGGTCACCGCCACAGCCGCGCTGGCCTTCGCAGGCAGCTTGCCACCGAGATCGGCAGTGCCGTCGATTACGCCACCATCCGTGGAAATCGGATAGCGCACCGCAGCGTGAACAACTCAGGAGAAATTTGTCATGATCATTGATCTGAAAGGCCGCAAGGCGATCGTTACCGGCAGCACGGCCGGCATTGGCCGAGCGATTGCGGAAGGACTGGCACGCGCCGGCGCTGCGGTCGTCATCAACGGCCGCGGCGAGGAACGCGTCTCTGCCACATTGCGGGAGATGCGCACGCTGTTCCCAGGTGCAGACATCACCGGATTTGCCGCCGATCTGGTAACCGCAGAGGGCGCCGCCGCGTTTTCCGCGCGAACGACGGACGCTGACATTCTGGTCAACAACCTGGGCACGGCTCGACCAAAGCCCTTCCTCGAACTCACCGACAGCGACTGGCGGGACATGTTCGAGATCAACGTGATGAGCGGGATAAGAATGACCCGCCACTATCTGCCAGGAATGGTGAAACGCGGCTGGGGGCGCGTGGTCTTCATCAGCAGCGAGTCCGCGCTTGCCATCCCGAAAGACATGATCGACTACGGCATGACCAAGACCGCGCAGCTTGCGATTTCAAGAGGCGTGGCCGAGTCGGTTGCCGAAACCGGCGTCACCGTCAATGCCATCATTCCCGGCCCGACCCGTTCCGAGATCCTGTCGAACTGGATGAAGGCGCAAGCCGAAGCCGAAGGCATCACGCAACAGCAGGCCGAGCAGAACTTCGTGAAGACGATGCGGCCGACCTCGCTGCTGCAGCGATTCACGACCACCGATGAGGTCGCAAACATGGTCGTCTATGTGTGCTCGGAACAGGCTTCCGGCACGACTGGCGCGGCACTGCGCGTCGACGGTGGCGTGCTGCGACAGATTGCTTGATGGAAATATGGGAAATCAGGAAGAGCTTGGGGGCGTTCCCCGCAGGCCAAACGGGTGGGCCGCATCGTCATTCACTCTTGAAATTTCGGAAAATCAATGAAATTTCACATCCATAGGTTTCTATCAGGTCTCACCAATACGTGTTCCGCCTCGCCTTATTCGACCGTCACCGACTTGGCCAGGTTGCGTGGCTGGTCGACGTCGGTGCCGCGCAGCACGGCGACGTGGTAGGCGAGCAATTGCAGCGGGACGGTGAACACCGCCGGGGCGATGAAGTTGCCGCCAATGGGGAGCTTGATCAGGTGGCCTTCGTCTTCGTCCAGCGAAATATCCGCGCCGGAATCGGCCAGCACGAACAGCTCGCCGCCGCGAGCACGCACCGACTGCAGGTTGGATTTGAGTTTGTCCAGCAAGGAATTGTTGGGTGCCACCGCGATCACCGGCATGGCTTCGTCGACCAGCGCCAGCGGGCCGTGCTTGAGCTCACCGGCCGGATACGCCTCGGCGTGGATGTAGGAAATTTCCTTGAGCTTGAGCGCCCCCTCCAGCGCCACCGGAAACTGCACCCCCCGCCCGAGGAACAAGGCGTGCTGGCGATGCACGAACTGCTCCGCCATCAGCATGATGGCCGGCTCGCATTCCAGCGCCTGCTCGATGGCGCGCGGCAGGCGCCGCAACTCGTCGCACAGGGATTGATGACGCTGCGCTTCCAGACCATTGCGCTGACCCAGTTCCAACGCCAGCAGCGCCAGCGCGGCCAGTTGCGTGGTGAACGCCTTGGTCGACGCCACACCGATTTCGGGTCCGGCGCGTGTCATCAATTTCAGGTCGGCTTCCCGGACCAGCGCCGACTCGGCCACATTGCATATGCCCAGCGTGCCCAGGTAGCCGCGCTCACGCGAGGCGCGCAGCGCCGCCAGCGTGTCGGCGGTTTCGCCCGACTGCGAGATCGCCACGAACAAGGTGTCGGTCGGCACCACGACGTCGCGGTAGCGGTATTCGCTGGCCACTTCCACGGTTACCGGCAGGCGCGCCAGCGCCTCGATCCAGTACTTGGCGATCAATCCCGCGTGGTAGCTGGTGCCACAGGCGACGATGTGCACACCGCGTGTTTTCGCCAGCAGCGCATCACTGTCGATACCAAAGATGTTCTCCAGCACCCCGTGCGGACCGATGCGTGCCTCCAGCGTGTCGGCCACGGCACGCGGCTGCTCGAAGATTTCCTTCTGCATGTAATGGCGATACTCGCCACGCTCGACCGCGTCGCTGGAGAGCTCGCTCTCGTGCACCTCGCGTGTCACCGGGACACCGTCGAGGCCATACACCTGCGCGCTGTCGCGGGTGATCTCGACCACGTCGCCCTCGTCCAGATAGAGCATCTTGTTGGTGACCTGGATCAGCGCCTGGGCGTCGGAGCCGAGGAAGTTCTCGCCGATGCCGAGGCCGACCAGCAGCGGCGCGCCGCGCCGCGCGCCGACTACCCGGCCAGGTTCGTCGCGATTGATCACCGCGATCGCATAGGCGCCTTCCAGCTCGCGCACGGTGGCCAGCACCGCTTCGCGCAGGGCCAGGCCCCGAGCGATATGCCGGTCGATCAGTGCCGCCACCACCTCGGTATCGGTTTCCGAGCTGAACTGATGACCGGCCGCCTGCAACTCGGCGCGCAGGCCGGCGTAGTTCTCGATGATGCCGTTGTGCACGATCGCGACCCGGCCGGCGACGTGCGGATGAGCGTTCGCCTCGCTGGGTACGCCATGCGTGGCCCAGCGCGTGTGTGCGATACCGGTGCCGCCGGGGAAGGGATCGGCCAGGTACATCGCCTCCATCTCGCGCACCTTGCCCTTGGCCCGTACGCGCCGGATTTCGCCGCGGTCCAGCACGGCGATGCCGGAGGAGTCATAGCCGCGATACTCCAGGGCCTTGAGCCCCACGATCAGCAGCGGCGCGACATCGCGTTGGGCGACGGCAGCAACAATTCCACACATGGCAGGGCGTCCCTGATTGAGGGCGGAGCGATCCCGCCTTGGTTGAGTAATCTGGTTGAGTAATCTACTGGTGCACGCCTTGCGCTGTCCTTTCGACACAACGCAAGGAGCCAGAGCAAGCGGTCGTTCAATTCACTTTGCGGCGCAGCCAGTTCAAAAGATCGATGCGGGTGATCAGGCCGAGGAAATCATCGCCATCGGCCACGATCGCGACGTGGCCGCGCTCGAACACCGGCAGCAGCGATTCGATCGGCGATCGCACATCGAGCATGTGCAGCTCGGTGATCATCGCGGTGGAGACCGGGTCGCGGAAACGCGATTCGTCGACATGCACGTGCAGCAGCACATCGGACTCGTCGACGATACCGACCAGCTTGCGGCCATCCATCACCGGCAGCTGCGACACGTCGTACAGCTTCATGCGGTTGTAGGCCGTGATCAGCAACTCGTTCGGGCCGACCACCACGGTGTCGCGCTGGGCGAACGGACGCAGCAGCAAGTCGCGCAGGTCGCCGTGCTGCTCGCGCTCGGTGAAGCCGTTGTCGAGCATCCAGTAATCGTTGTACAGCTTGGACAGGTACTTGTTTCCGGTGTCGCAGACCAGGCTCACCACGCGTTTGGGCGAGGTCTGTTCGCGGCAATAGCGCAGCGCCGCGGCGACCAGGGTGCCGGTGGACGAACCGCCAAGGATGCCCTCCTTCGCCAGCAGTTCGCGCGCGGTGAGGAAGCTTTCCTTGTCGGAGATCGCATAGGCCTTCTTCACCCGGGTGAAGTCGCTGATGCTCGGCAGGAAGTCCTCGCCGATGCCTTCGACCATCCAGCTGGCCGACTTGGCCGAGAGCGTGCCCTCGTTGATGTACTGGGCCAGGATCGAGCCGACCGGATCGGCCAGCACCAACTCGGTCTGCGGCGAGTGTTCGGCGAAGAATTTCGACAGGCCGCTCAAGGTGCCGGATGAGCCGCAGCCCACCACCATCGCGTCGACCTTGCCATCCATCTGCTCAAGGATTTCCGGCCCGGTGGTGGCGATGTGCGCGGCCGGGTTGTCTGGATTGCCAAACTGGTTGATGAAGTACGCGCCGGGGGTTTCGCGGGCGATCCGCTCAGCCATGTCCTGGTAGTACTCGGGATGACCCTTGGCCACGTCGGAGCGCGTCAGCACAACTTCGGCGCCCATCGCCTTGAGGTTGAAGATCTTCTCGCGGCTCATCTTGTCCGGCACCACCAGGATCAGGCGGTAGCCCTTCTGTTGCGCCACCAGCGCCAGGCCCAGGCCGGTGTTGCCGGCGGTGCCCTCGACCAGGATGTCACCCGGGCGGATGCGGCCGTCCTTCTCGGCGCCCTCGATCATCGACAGTCCGATGCGGTCCTTGATCGAGCCCCCGGGATTGGCGCTCTCGAGTTTGAGAAACAGCTCACACCTGCCCGTATCCAGGCGCTGGGTGCGCACCATCGGGGTGTGTCCGATCAGTTCGAGGACGCTCTGGTGAACCGTCATGGAGGCTCCGTGGGTTGAAGGGCGGCTTCGGCCCGGTGCCGTTGTCGCAGAATCGCCATGATAACCGAGGCATCCGGGCAGGCGGGGCCGGGCAGGCGCGGAAACGCGGCGGCCCCGGCAACCTTCCCGATGAAAAGGGAAGGCCCCGGGGCCGCGCTCGCGAATCAGAATGACGAATCAGAGTGGCGCATCGACCAGGGTCAGTGAACCAGATGCGCCCGATCCGTCCACATGCGTTCCAGTCGTGTCTTGGCCATCAGTTTCTCCTTCTTCATGCTGGCAACAGTGACGTCATCGATGGGTAGTACGCCAATGCCGGCGTCGTGCAACTTGCTGTCGAGTTCTCGATGGTGCTGGTAAAGCCGACGGAACTCGGCATCTTCCTTCATCAAGGCCTCGACATCATCGCGCTGCTGGTTTTCAAACATGGTCCGACCTCCTGCGAGTGAACGGGCGGATGCCACACGAGGCGGCTTGTCCGCCGACGGTTGAATGCACGCGCTCACCCACGATCCACGCCGGACAACCGGGACGCGGATGGAGCTGTAAACGTGGGATGGGCGCATGATTCAGGTCAGTAACCCGGGTGGCGCGGATGGCCTCCCGGGGCTTTGACCCTACACCGCCGTTCAAGCCTTCGCAAGCCTGTGGCAGGACTGCTCGCTGAACCGCGACCTTGGCATTAAATACTTGTAAAAACAGTATTTTGCATATGTTTGACGGTAGCCCCCAGTGAGCGGGAAAGCGCGCCGTGCGAATCCTTCGCCAGGCGCGCCCAGCACGGGTTTCAGTGCTGCTCGTGATGCTTCTTGGCGGGCTTCTTTGCAGGCTTTTTCTTCTCCGCCGGAGTCGGCGTTCCCACCGCGCCGCCATCCTCCATCTGCGCACGCATCGCCTTGGCTGCCTGGGCGGCCAGCGCGGCCTCACGGCGGGCCGCGCGCGCCACCTTGCTCTGCGCGGCCGCCAGCTTGTTGGCGCGCTCGGCTTCGGCACGCGCCTGATCGGCCGCCTGCGAATATTGCTCGCCCTGCGCCTGCAAACGGGCGGCCTCTTCCTGTGCCAGCTGGTTCTGCAGTCGCTGCCGCGCCAGTTGCAGGCGCGCCATATCGGCCTCGCGTCGGCTGTTGGCCAGCAGGATCTGGTCATGTTCGCGATCGAGCTGGTTCAGCTTGAGCTGGGTGTCCTGCAATTGCGCCGCGGTCTTGGCCAGGTCCACGCGACGCTCCGCCAGGTACAGGGCGTGCGGCCGCTCGCGCCGGCCGGCCTGGGCCAGCCGGTTGATCGCGTCACGGGCGCGCGCCTGCTCGGACAAGGCATAGGGACCGAGGGTGGGGTCGTTGGCCAACTGGCTCAGGCTGCTGTTCAGCCGGTTGATATCGATATCGTCCTCGCGCGCGTGCGTCGCACCGACCACGGCCAGCGCCAGGGCGGCGACCGCAAGCATGTTTCCGAGCCGGCTCATGGCTGGTCTCCCTGGTTGCCGGTGCTGGATGCCGGTGCCGGCGTACTGTCGGGCAAGGTCTGGAAGCCATCACCGGCCGGAGCGGACAACACCGACGCCGACGGCGCCGGCATGTCCTGCATGGGCTGCGCCGCCGAGGAGCCGGACGCCGGGCTCGGTGCCGCCTGTTCCATCTGCTGCTGTTGGGCCGCCAGCTGCTCGCCTTCGTGGCGCAGGCGCGTGTTTTCCTGCAGCTTGCTCTGCATCTGGGCCCGTGCAGCGCCCAGCCGCGCCTTGCTTGTGGCCAGCTCGGCATCGGCGCTGGATTCCTCGGCCAGGTCGGCGGCGTCGGCGAACTTGCGCTCGGCCATCGCGGCCTGCGCCTGCTGGAACTTGTCCTGGGCAAAACCAAGATCGACCGGCGCGTAATCCGCCGCGCCGGCATCGCGCGCGGCCTGGAGCATGTTTTGCGCCAGATTCATCGAGTCATTCGGCGGTGGCACCGTGGCGCAGCCGCCGAGTGCCAAGGCCAGCGCCATGGCGGCGCTCGCCGCGCGAAAACGGACCGGGAATCCAGCCTGTGGGGAAAAGAAGTACATCACAGTCCTCATGGTGTGTCGCAGCGTATGGTGAGCGGGCATAATCCGTCATTGCAATGTACATCGGGATCAGGGGTAAAACGTGGATATCGGCTACTTCCTCAAGCTTATGGTAGACAAGGGCGCGTCGGACATGTTCCTGTCCACCGGCGCCCCGGTAAACATCAAGGTCGAGGGCAAGCTTTATCCGCTGGGCAATACGGGTCTGCCAAGCGGCATGGTCAAGAAGATCGCCTACTCGCTGATGGACGAGGGCCAGGTGCCGATGTTCGAGCGCAATCTCGAACTGAACATGGCGCTGGCGGTGAAGGAAACCGGCCGCTTCCGCATCAACGTGTTCAAGCAGCGCGGCGAAGTGGGCATGGTGATCCGCGCGATCAAGAGCGAGATCCCCAGCATCGAGCAACTGCAACTGCCCTCGATTTTCCGCGACCTGATCATGGAGCCGCGCGGACTGATCCTGGTGGTGGGCGCCACCGGTTCGGGCAAGTCGACCACGCTCGCGGCAATGATCGACCAGCGCAACACCCAGTCACCCGGGCACATCCTCACCATCGAGGATCCGATCGAATACCTGCATCGCCACAAGCGATCCATCGTCAACCAGCGCGAGGTCGGGCTGGACACGCACAGCTATCACGAGGCGCTGAAGAACGCGATGCGCGAGGCGCCCGACGTGATCATGATCGGCGAGATCCGCGACACCGACACGATGGAAGCGGCGATCTCCTTCTCGGAAACCGGCCACCTGTGCCTGGCGACCCTGCACTCCAACAATTCCGACCAGACGCTGGAGCGCATCCTCAACTTCTTCCCCGAGTCGGCGCACAAGAACGTGCTGATGAACCTGGCGTTGAACCTGCGCGCGGTGATCAGCCAGCGCCTGGTGATCGGCAAGGACGGCCGGCGCATCCCGGCGGCCGAGGTGCTGCTGAACACGCCGTTGATCCGCGACATGATCCGCCACGGCCAGATCCTCGAGATCAAGGACGCGATGGATCGAAGTCTGCAGGAAGGCATGCAGACCTTCGACCAGTCGCTCTACAAGCTGTACAAGGAAGGGCGCGTGGAGCTCGAGGAAGCGTTGAGCAAATCCGATTCGCGCGACGGCCTGGCGCTGAAAATTCGCCTCGCCGAAGGCGGCAACTCCAACGAAGAGCTGGCCCGCAACGATCCGTACGGGATGGGGCTGTGAGAGCGCAGAACCGGCTCTATCCCCTGTAGGAGCGCACCCTGTGCGCGAGCTTTTCGTTCTTGTCGACATCAAGAGCATCGCGCACAAGGCGCGCTCCTACGGCGCGTCGATCTGCGCTTCCGGCGCCGCGCGCTGGAACGCCTCCAGCTCATTGCAGGCGGCGTGAATCCGGCTGATGGTCGGGTAATCGTCCATCGGCAGCTTCCAGCGTAGGGCGTTGTAGACCTGCGGAATCAGGCAGGCGTCGGCCATGCCTGGCGTCTCGCCATGGCAATAACGACCGGTGGCCGCGCTGCCGGCAAGCATCGCCTCGATGGCCTTGAACCCCACGCCCATCCAGTGCCGTGACCATCTCGCGCGCTGTTCTTCGCTGGCATCAAATTCGGCCTCCAGCTGTTGCAGCACGCGCAGGTTGCCCAGCGGATGGATGTCGCAACATACCGCCATCGCCAGCTCGCGCACCTGGGCGCGCCCGCG
>Ga0208357_1003037_pt1 | contig 10602 bp, 8 predicted proteins | sample NGESurdeep092012_6_FD_184487 | JGI IMG/M metagenome (GOLD analysis project Ga0208357, IMG submission 184487) | Arctic peat soil microbial communities from Barrow, Alaska - NGEE Surface sample F52-2 deep-092012 (SPAdes) | ecosystem: Environmental > Terrestrial > Soil > Wetlands > Peat ... | reverse complement strand
GAGCCTCGCTCAGCAGTTGGCAATGACACGCGGAAGGGAAGCCCGGCACCTGTCGGGCCGAACAACTCCGTGAGGAGTGCAGCATGAGTGGGCTCACTAGAGATCACTCAGTTGCAACGGTATCTTCTACGTCGTGACCATTGCCTGGCTGACGGCGTTCCTCGACTTTCCTGAAACTGCGGTCACGACTGGAGGCTCGTTCTGGGAGGCGATTACCAACAGCACGCTTTCTGCACCTCGAGGCGTCGCAAACGAGTTCGCGACACTCATTCCCGAGCGTGGCGACGCGTATCTACGCGTTCAACGAGTGAACCAAGGAATGGCAACCTGTCATCTCGATTTGCACGTCGACAACCTGGAAATCGCGGCGAGTGACGCTCAGAAACTTGGTGCCGCACTGATCCATCAGAGTCCCGGACTTTTCATCTTCAATTCGCCGGGTGGACTCACGTTCTGCGTCGTGGAACATCAAGGGGAGCGCGAGCGCCCAACCCCTTCGATTTGGCCGGGCGGTCATCGAAGCATCGTCGACCAAGTGTGTATCGACATTCCACTGAACGCTTTTCTTGAAGAGTGTGAGTTTTGGTCAAAACTGACAAGGTGGGAACGTCGCGCAGGCTCTCGACCCGAATTCGAATACCTCGTCCGACCAGCGTCAATTCCCTTGCGCCTTCTCTTGCAGCGCCTGGACAGCGAGTCGACCGAACGATGCCGGGCGCACTTGGACCTCGCTTGTGATGACGTGTCCAACGAACAGAAGCGACACGAGGATCTTGGCGCCAGTATCATTCGAGTTGAAGAGAATTGGACGACACTGGAGGACCCGGCGGGGCTCGCCTACTGCATCACCCGTCGAAATCCCGATACCGGGAGTCTTTGAGAGTTAGTCCCAGAAGAAATGAAATTGTGCGCCCCTAGCGGCGATAGTCGAGAATTAACAGCCGCTCGCCACTGTGCCGACTGGAGGGGCCGTCGCAACGAGCTCCCACGCCGATGAATCGAGGCTACGTTGTACGTTCACTTGCGCGTACGAACCATTGGTCAAGGTCTTATGCCATCCATAATTTGGCGTGGAGGACGAGCCTTCTTGAGAACGAACCTTCCAACCAAGTTCGCTCAATCGTTTACTCATCGCATCAAAAAGTGCTCTAGGCGGACCACGAAAACTGAAGCCAGATTGAACGACGACTTGGGACCAGCCAAACGTCCCCGCCATCCCATCACAACTGTCTTGGTGTGGCTCCATATTCCAGACGTAGTGAGTCGAAACTTCCGCCGGGAGCGCGGTCATGACTGGACTCAATTGCGCGAGTACTTTGCCACCCGGATCACCGGTGGAAGAACTAGACCATCGCCACCACGCAGCAGTACCAATCACCAAAAGGATGACGAGAAGTAAGAGACCTTTTCGATGACTCAAATAGACCCTTTCGGTGATGAGAACGCGCGCTCACTGCATCTTGGCATGGCGTTCATCGCGGACCAACTTCACGTTCAATGTACGGACCGAAAAAGTAGTAGCGCACTCACCACGGAGCGGGCAACGCGCTCTCAATTGCTTTCGCTATGGCGTCATAACCGCGTTCGTCGAGATGAATGTTCGGACCATAGGGAGCCGCTTTACACATCCACGTAAGTTCACATACTCTCGCGACGTTCTCCTGGACCCTGCCCATTCCCGCCAGCTTCACCAGTCCGATTTCGTGGCTATCAAAGACGGTGCCGACCTTTGCCATCGAAATTGAGGCCGCGGCGTACGCGTTTCGAAGTACGCCATTAAGTCGATTGATGACGTCCGCACTTGCGGTCGCGAACTGACTCCCCAATGGTCCTTGAAATGTACTGGCCAGAAACGGGTCGTAGTGTCCCAGACCAACAAACGTGACCTGAGGTCCGGCCGCACCTTTCAGTGCCGCGAGAATCATTGGCATATCTTGAGCAACTGCTGCAAGTTGACTACTCACGCACGACGCCTCAACCTGGTGATTCCTGATACAAACAGCAACGTTATTGAAGCCGAGGTCGATCGACACAATTCCCGCGTCGTTGTAGTGGGCTTGAAGAAACGACACGGCTTGCGCTAACTGAGACGTCAGATTTCTATAGCAACTGTCGCCTCCGCTGATCATTGACGCCGTTGACTCGCCCGGGCATCCCAACTGGGTCATCTGCAACGTAACTCCACGTGAGGCTTCATACGCAACGAGATCGTTGGCGTAGCCGTTTGATGTTGGCCGGCCGTCGGGGCGGGTCGGTGTCGGTTGAAATCCGACGGACTCCGACGCGCCGAGGTCAAGATAAAAAGCCGACGAGGGAACGTTGGCGACATCGGCGCTGGCGTCGGTGGCGCCGAAGAAAACGGGCAGAGCGACGCCAATAGTGATGATTGACGCGGCGGAGAGCCTCATCAGCCTCCGGTACTTACTCCTGGACCGTGTCACACCCCGCCTCTCCTCGATAAATCGCGTCGGTCCACACTCGTCGCGAAACAGTTTTACGGTCAACTCTTGACTCTCGAGATGCACGAAATCACGAACTTTGAGAGTTCAGATGTGTACTTTCGAGTTCAGAACCGCGACCGCTTGGGAGCACGATACCTTCAGCAATCGTCGTTTTAAATGAAAGTCACTTCATTCTTAGCCAAGGTTTACGCCCTTTAAATATCGCGTCGCTGAACTGCGGCCGCAACGCGCCGGGCGGACTTTCAGAGGTGAAAAACGCTGTTTTAGCGATTCTTCAGGTCCGGCGCGATCGATCGATTGGCCTACGACCGTTCTCGACGCGCCACCAGCGATCTAACTCGGGCCATCTCATTAGAAGCAATCGTCAACGCCCTCCTCGACGCTCATGCCGGGCCTCGCCAATACGTGGCTCGGGGAACGCGCCATCGCGACGTTGGCGCTGAGTTGTGGCGGCGTGATCGAAATAGCGATATCGACAACAACGTTCCCCGTAGCGACAGCAACTGCGTTCGATCAACTCGGTGGTGTTTGACCGATTCCACAATGTCGACGCCGAAGCCTTCCTTAGCTCAACCCCGAAGGAGTACTACATCGGGGTTGCCTTTATCCAAATCATGATCGTTTGGAGAGTTACGGGAGAAAAGTCATAGCCCGACGAAGCGACGAGATCTCATTCACCGTCGATGATTCCAAAATAGAGTGGCAACGTGTCCCCTTGGCCTAGCGTCTTCGCGTGAACGTTTCGCGCTCGAAGCTGATCGTCACGTGTTACGCCTTGGCCGCAATCATTGTTCTCTATTGGGTGGCCTGGTTCACGCATCGCTCTCTCGTCGCGTCAGAGACCAATACCGTGTACGTCAACTTCGAACAAGCGTTCCCACTGGCGGACGGCTTTGTTGTCGTGTTCTTGCTCCTGAGTGCTCGCGCGCTTCATCAGCAAGCTTCCTCGGCCGTGCTCTTCCTGTTAATGGGAGCGGGTGCCGGGTTCTATTTAGGGGGAATGGACGTTCTCTTCGACCTCGAACATGGAATCTGGTCACACGGTGCCAACGGTATCGTCGAACTCGCTATCAACATCGTCACTTTCGCCACGTCGTTCCTAATTGCGCGGTGGACATGGACGCGCCGCCACGAACTCGATGACGTCAAAAGTGACGCCGGTTAGTGGCCTTACGTAACGAGAGCACGAAGAGGTTCGACGTACTCAGGTCCAACGCGAAGATAAGAACCTCGAATTACCGTCCACGCTCGAATTCGAAACTCGTCGAGGCCGGCCGCGACAAACGACCGGATACGGCGCTCAGTTTGCGTGGCGTCGGTGAGACGATTATCAAGAGGGTTCCAGAGGAACGAGGGTACGTCATACTCGCGATCAGCTAGATAGGGCTTAGGGTCAATCGCGACGAAACGTTCGCCAGAGCGAAGGATATTGTGGTGGTGAAAGTCTCCGTGCACGACCCAGTCGGCGCTGCCACCACCGATGCCTTCGAAGAGTTCGCGCGCCAGCGAAACGAGTGGACTGCCCTCGCGCTCTGCCTGGTCGAGCCAGCGCAAAACCTCGAACTGCACCGGACGAAATGGCGCCTGAGCTGGTCGCCACAGCCTCAACGCGAGATCGACCGCAATGTTGGTCGCCTCTTCATCAAGGAGATGTCCCATATCGTCGCCGGGGATTGCGCGCTCTTCGAGGAGGGCAAGTCCGGAGCGGCGCAACAAGCGCACCGCACCGTCTCCGTCCCAGAGTTCGAGCGCGTCGCCTTCGTGGAGCGACTCGTCGTCACCTCCCCACGGCACCTTAAGAACGCACTCTTCGCCGATTCGCGCGACAAATGAGACATTGGAAAGCGCGAAAGGAGCCCCTAGTTCAAGACCCCATTTCGTACTTACTGCTTCGGCGGTCTTCCGTGCGGCGCTGAGATCGACCATTGGCTCGAACTCGTCGTTCACGACGTCAGACCGTCCCTTGAGTCATTTCGAGCAAGCCGAACGATTCGAGCAGAATCGCACGACGAGGCCCGACTTAGTCGGTGTCGCCACCAGAAATCTCAGAGACCTTTTGCTTGCCCGCAGAGACAAACGGCATCATCGTGCGTAGCTTCTTGCCGATCTCTTCAATGGGGTGCTTCTTGCCGGCCTCACGAAGTTCGCGATAGCGAGGACGACCGATCTCGTTTTCGAGGATCCACTCGGCGGCGAACGTGCCGTCTTGGATCTCGCCCAAGATCTTCTTCATCTCTTTCTTCACGTCCGCGGTAATAACGCGCGGGCCTCGCGTGAGGTCCCCGTACTCAGCCGTATCCGAGACGCTGTAACGCATACCGGTAATGCCCTCTTCGTACATCAAGTCGACGATCAGTTTCAACTCGTGCAAACATTCGAAGTACGCACTCTCGGGCTGATAGCCAGCTTCCACGAGCGTCTCGTAACCCGCACGTACCAATTCGGTGACGCCACCACAGAGCACGACTTGCTCACCGAAGAGGTCCGTCTCCGTTTCTTCGCTGAAGGTTGTCTCAAGCACGCCGGCGCGCGTCGCGCCGATACCGTCGGCGTACGCCAACGCAATGTCCTTCGCGTGACCCGTGGCGTCTTGGTGCACAGCGATCAAGGCCGGTACGCCACCGCCCTCAACATACGTGCGCCGAACTAAGTGGCCAGGACCCTTTGGAGCCACCATCGCGACGTCGACGTCAGCGGGAGGGTTGATCAAGTTGAAACGGATATTGAAGCCGTGCGCGAACAACAAGCACTTGCCCTTGGTGAGGTGAGAGGCAATGTCCGCGTCGTAGGTCTTCTTCTGCTCAGTGTCGGGCACCAGCACCATGATCACGTCAGCTTCGGCGCAGGCGTCAGCGATGGAGAGCACGCGCAGTCCCGCTTCTTCGGCCTTCAGAATCGAGGAGGACTCCCCGCGAAGTCCTACGCGTACGTCATAGCCACTGTCGTGCAAGTTCAGCGCGTGGGCGTGGCCCTGCGAGCCATAACCCAGAATCGCAATCTTCTTGGCCTTGAGGAGCTCGGGCTTGGCATCTTTTTCGTAGTACATCGTCGTCATCGTGTAAATCTTTCTCGTTTGTAGTTATTGAGGGGTAAGAAATTCGAGGTAGCTATCTAGGCCGAGACCGTCTGACCGAGTCTAGGGAGTGCCACGCGGCCCGTACGCTGCAACTCCACCTCGGTGAAGCTCTCCAGTGCTTTCTCGAGTTGATCACAGGCACTTGGCGGACCCGCCAGCATCACCGTCACCGAGGTCGCGTTGACGTCAACAATTGAGGCTCCGGCGTTGGCGACAACGTCGAGCACGGAGCTTCGGTCGTTGACAATGCTGAGCGTCGCGAGCAACAACTCGCGTTCCATTGCGTCCTTGGGCGCGAGGTCGGTGATAGCGACAACATTTACTAATTTATTGAGCTGTCCAACGATCTGCTCGAGGGGCGCGGACTCAGCGTCGACGACAATCGTCACTCTCGAAAACCGCGCGTTGCCTTCAGCGGGAGCCACGGCTAACGAGTAGATGTTGAAGCCACGTCGAGCGAAGAGACCCGCGATGCGAGCGAGCACGCCGGCCTTGTTCTCCACCAACACCGACAAGATATGGTGGCGCACTGGCGTTCGGTTCGTAGTGCCGAGGTAGGGCTCGGGGGCGGTCATTGCGCGTCTCCTCTAAGTGATGGGTGCACCATAATGTCGTCGTTCGATGCGCCCGCGGCGACCATTGGAAACACTTTCTCCGATGAATCAGTGCGAAAGTCGATAACGACCGGCACGTCGTTGATCTTGTTGGCCTGGTCAATTACGTCGTACATCTCTTGGAGCGTGCGCGCGCGAAGTCCCACACAGCCCATTGACTCAGCCCACATGACGTAGTCGGGCAGGTCGGCGCTGAGGTAGACCTCGCTGTAGCGCTCTTCGTAGAACATCTCTTGCCACTGGCGAACCATGCCGAGGTAGGCGTTATTCAAAATTGCGACTTTGATCGGGATTCCTTCGGCACGTGCGGTCACCAGCTCTTGGGCCGTCATCTGAAAACAGCCGTCACCGTCGATGCACCACACGGTTCGATCAGGTCGACCAACTTTGGCGCCAATAGCAGCGGGAACACCAAAGCCCATTGTGCCTGCGCCACCAGAATTCACCCAGGTGCCGGGCTCTTCGAACTTCCAGTGTTGTGATGCCCACATTTGATGTTGACCAACACCAGAGGTGACGATGGTGCCCGGAGCGGCCTTCGCGGCGATGGCTTCAATGACGGCCTGAGGGCGAAGCGGGCCGTCGGCGAGTGGCTCGTCGTAGGCCAGGGGGTAGCGCTCTTGCCATGTGCGGATCTCCTTCCACCACACGTCGAGATTTTGCGGCATCGCCTTCGCCGCCTCCAGAGCAGTCAGGGCCGCGACGATGTTCGTTTGCATGGCAACATCGGCTTGGCGAACTTTGTTGAATTCAGCGCGGTCGATGTCAACATGAATGATCTTTGCTCCGGCCGCAAAACTGGAAATCTGACCAGTGACTCGGTCGTCGAATCGCGCGCCGAGCGAAATCAGTAGATCGGCCTTTTGCAAGGCGGTCACGGCGCTGTACATACCGTGCATACCGGGCATGCCAAGGTGTTGCTCGTGTGAGTCGGGAAACGCGCCTCGCGCCATCAACGTCGTGACGACGGGCATCTTCGTTCGTTCGGCGAAGGCCAGCAGTTCCTTGTGCGCGTGAGACTTCAACGTGCCGCCGCCCACGTAGAGCACCGGACGCTCTGAAGCGGCGATCAATTCAACGGCGCGAGCAACGTCATTGGCGTCAATAGGAATCTCTGGGTTGTAGCCCGGAAGATCCAGCTCTTCAATTGACGTCGGGTACCACCACTCCATCTTTGATTGCGCGATGTCCTTTGGCAGGTCAATCAACACCGGACCAGGTCGGCCGGTGGTCGCGAGATAGAACGCTGAGGCGACGACGCGAGGAATCTCATGCGCCGACTGAATCAAGAAGTTGTGCTTGGTGATGCCCATGGTGATGCCCGTGATATCGCACTCCTGGAAAGCATCAGAGCCAATGGAGGCAGTGGCGACCTGGCCCGTGATGACAACGAGTGGCGTTGAGTCCATGTGAGCGTTGCCAATCGGCGTGACGATGTTCGTCGCACCGGGTCCGCTCGTCACCATCGCTACGCCCGGCTTACCGGTAGCGAGCGCGTAGCCCTCGGCCATGTGACCGGCGCCTTGTTCGTGGCGCACGAGAATGTGGCGAATGGATGAGTCGAGAATCGGGTCGTACACGGGAAGTATCGCGCCGCCGGGTAGGCCGAAGATAGTGTCAACCCCCTCTTGTTCCAGGCTCTTTATAAGTGCTTGCGCTCCGGTGAGTTGCACAATGCTCCTTTGTGTTTAGGTAATAAAAAAGGCCTCCCTTGTTTGGGAGGCCTCCGGTGTACGTTTACGCGTGACTACCGGCGCCAAGCCCCTACTACTACCAGAATCTCGGTGCGCGTCTTCACGTTGCCAGTCTAAGCATAAGTTCGTCGCGTACACAACACAACTACCGCGTCGTTACCTCACCCTGTTTCGCTCCCTGGGCGAGGCGCGAACTTTTCCAGTATCCCGGCGCCGTACTAAGGAGTAAAGGCTGGGACGGACATCGCTCGTTCGGTCAATTCGGCTACGTCGACTAGATGGTCGGTCGTTCGGTCGAGAGCGTATTGACGTCAATGGCGATCTGACCGCCGCCGAGCGCGAGCCCAGGAGGACCGCCGTCGAGCGTCTCGGGCGCGTGACCTTTTCCTTTTGCGACGTCAGTACTGCACGGAGTGGCGTGGTACGTCATACACAAAATCAAGGAGCCGCGTTGGGTTGCGATTTGTGTTCACAAGCGATACACCTCGCCGAACTGGGAAAATACTTAACACCGCGCCACGCAATAGTGCGCATTGAGGTACGTCGATTGGTAGTTGGGCAACAACTACAATTAATCGGTGCCTCGCGACTCTGAAGCAACTGGTCGCGACTCGTCAAGGGCGGCCATCGCTAATCACAAACGCCTTGCGGACCTGGGCGATGCGGTGAATCAGCGCTCCACTGGAGGCGCGCGACGAAAGCCACGCAAGCAGCGGAGTCGCGGTCGCAAGTGGGCACGTCGGGTGGTTATCACGATTGGTTTGGTCGTGGTCCTCATCGTTGGCGGTGTCGTCGCCGACTATTACTACTTAGGTTCGCTCGTTAATCACGTGAACGTCAAGAACCTTCAGACGGCCGGAGCCTCAGAGAACATACTGCTCATCGGATCGACCAGCCGTTGCGCCCTAAAAGTGCAAAACGCGGCGTACGGTCTCTGCTCCCAGGGTGTTACGGGCGTCAACAGCGACATCGACATGATTGTCCACCTCGATCCCTCGACTGGCAAGGTGTCATTGCTCTCGATCCCGCGAGACCTCTTCGTACCCAACGCCCGCGTGATTGGCGCAAACAAGATCGACGCCGCGCTTTATGAAGGTCCCAGTCAACTCATTGCCGCCATCGAAGAAGACTTCGCGATTCCTATTAATCACTACGTCGAGTTGAACTTTGACACCTTCGCGAACGTCGTCAACGCGCTCGGTGGCGTGAAGATGTACTTCCCTATTCCGATCTTCGACCAAGAGTCCGGTCTCAATATTGAACACCCTGGGTGCTACAACCTTGATGGCTATCACGCTCTTCAACTCGTGCGCGCGCGTCACCTACAGATTCAGCCCAATCCCAGTAATCACGATCCTCGCTCTTGGCCCCAGGAAGCGCAATCGGATCTCGCGCGTATTCGACGCACGCACGAATTCCTCAGAGTGCTCGGATCAAAAGTGGCCGCGAGGGGACTTGGCAATCCTCTCACCGACCAGAGCATCGCGACGGCCGTACTGCCTGATCTCACGGTCGACAATGGATTTAGCGAATCGACGATGGTCAGTCTCGCGAAGAATTTCGCTCACGTGAGCCTCTCTGGCGCGCCTCAGTACACCTACCCAGTCACCCTCGTAGAAACGGGATCACTGCTCTACCAGGGCTATTACTACGGAGACGTCGAGTTTCCTGTGCAACCCAACGGCGTCAACACTGTCAATCAAATCTTTGGCGTGGCGAGCGGCGACAACACCTTCACCGGCACGGCCCTCCCCGCTGCCTCGAGCTTCAAAATGTCGATCAAAAATGGCACGGGCATCGCCAACCAAGCCGCGACGACCGCTCAACAGCTCAGCGCCAAGGGATTTCGTGTTGCTTCGACGAGCAACGTGACGCCAGATGGTCCCGCGAGCGAAACGGTCGTCTGGTACGGCGGCCCTCCGCCGCCCGCCCACGGCGACTGGACGAACCCGGGTCTCGCCGCGGCGCAAACTGTTCTCAACCAGCTTCAAGGTCCGGCGATTCTTGGCTACAACCCCGCCAACGTCACCGCGGGTTCGCTCGTAACCCTTCAGACGGGAACGGGCATGACCGTCACGCCAGCCCCCACGACCAAGACGTCAACCACGAGCACAAAGTCCACGTCGACGACAGTTGCGACGACCTCGACGCAGTACGACCCACCGGGCATCAAGTCCAGTCCGGTCTTCACCGCCCCAAGTTCGGTGAACCAAGCTCTCGAGCCGTGGGACCCTAGGGCGTGTAACGCGGCCGGAACAGGTCCCGCCACCGTTTCGACGCCTTAGTTCGTTAACACGACGACGTGCACCAGTCTGGAACAAATAATCACCTGCACCGCTACTGCAAATCAGCGCGCTCAACGCCGCAGGTCAGCGACAGCGGACTTCCTCGTAACACGACGTTTTTTCCAGTGACGTGAGTACGACAAAAGATGAGGTGATTCCTCTGGCTGATTGCTGCAAAGAGCCCTAGGCCACCGTCGATTTGGAAAGATCCCTCTGAAATGATCCACTGCTAACGAGAGTCCCGATGCTCCAGAATGGAGCCAGGAGGACAGCATGAAGAAGAGGCACCACACCCCCGAACAGGTGATCAGAAAACTCGCCGAAGGCGACAAGTTGCTGAACCAAGGTCAGGACTTGGCCGAAGTCTGTCGGCAGCTCGAAATCGCCGAGTCGACCTGGCACCGCTGGAAAGCTCAATACGGCGGCATGAAGGCGAACGACGCGAAGCGGTTGAAGGAACTCGAAAGTGAG
>Ga0208357_1003036_pt1 | contig 10603 bp, 8 predicted proteins | sample NGESurdeep092012_6_FD_184487 | JGI IMG/M metagenome (GOLD analysis project Ga0208357, IMG submission 184487) | Arctic peat soil microbial communities from Barrow, Alaska - NGEE Surface sample F52-2 deep-092012 (SPAdes) | ecosystem: Environmental > Terrestrial > Soil > Wetlands > Peat ... | reverse complement strand
CCATAGAACGACTATGGGCCGGCGAATCGTCGAAAAACTGCCCCGGCGCAGGCAACTTTTCGCCTCGAACGTTTCTGTGGTCCACACTCCCCGGATTGCCACGCCGGCCGCAGTACGCGCGGGTGACGCTGCTATCATGCGCGCTTCCCGAAGCGTGACGCGGCGAGGTCGAAAGGTGCTGGATATTCTGATCGCGGGTGGCTGGGCGATGGTGCCCATCCTGATCTGTTCGGCGGTCGCCCTGGCGATCGTGCTGGAGCGTTGCTGGACCTTGCGTCGCAGCGCGGTGCTGCCGCCCGGCCTGGGCGACGAAGTGCGCCAGTGGGCGCGCTCGGGCACGCTCGATCCGGGCCATCTCGAGGCGCTGTCCAACGGATCGCCGCTGGGCGAGTTGCTGGCGGCGGCGTTGACCGTGCGCAAACAGCCACGCGAGATCATCAAGGAGCGCATCGAGGACACCGGCCGGCATGTGGTGCACCGGATGGAGCGTTACCTCAACACCCTGGGCACGATCGCGCTGATTGGCCCGTTGCTTGGCCTGTTCGGCACCGTGATCGGCCTGATCCGCATGTTCATGGAAGTGATGGGCGGTGGCATCGGCGATCCGGCCAAGATGGCGGGCGGTATTGGCGAGGCGCTGATCTGCACCGCTTCGGGTTTGACCGTGGCGATTCCCGCCTATGTGCTGCATCGCTACTTCCGCTCGCGCGTGGCCGGCTATTGCGTGCAGATGGAAAAGCAGGCCACCGCACTGCTTGACGACCTGACCCTGGCCACACCGGCGCCTGCGCGGGCGCGGCGCAGTCCGACTCCGGTTCCGGCTGCGCCGGCTCCGGCTACCCCAGGCGTAGGCTGAGGAGCGGGCGATGCGCATCAGCAACGATCGCCGCGGGGACGATTTCGAGATCAACGTGATCCCGTTGATCGACGTGCTGCTGACCCTGCTGATGTTCTTCGTGCTGACCAGCACCTTCGTGCAGCACTCGCGGATGAAGGTGACCCTGCCGCAGGCAAGCACCACCGACCGCGACATGAATGCGCCGACGCTGACCATCATGATCGACCGCGATGGCCGCTTCTATGTGGGCAGCGATGAAGTGATGGGCGAAGGCATCGGGCCGTTGAAGCAGACCATCGCGCGCAATGCCGGCGACAGCCGCGACCAGAACGTGACCATCCGCGCCGACGCCATGACGCCAAACCAGAACGTGGTCACCGCGATGGATGCGCTGGGCCAGCTCGGCTTCACCCACCTGTCGCTCGCCACCACGCCGAGCAAGCCGGGCACCGCCCAGTGAAGGCGGACCAGGCCGACGCGCCGGATACCGGAAGCTGGCCGACCTACAAACGTCTGCTCGGTTACACGCGCAGCTACTGGGCGATCGGCCTGATTGCCTTCGTCGGCATGCTGGCCGACGGTGGCGGCCTGGCCCTGTTCACCGGCTTGATCAAGCCGATGATCGACAAGCTGTTCGGGTTGAAGGATCCGTACCTGATCTTCTGGATGCCGATCTGGATCATCGCCATCTTCTTCGTGCGCTCGCTGGGCACCTTCGTCAGCGACTACGGCGTCTCCTACATCGGCCGTCACGTGGTGCAGGCGATGCAGCACGAGGTTTTCTCCACCTACCTGAAGTTGCCCGCACCGTATTTCGGCAGTGAGCCGTCGGGCCAGCAGGTGTCGCGCATCACCTATACCAGTGAACAGGTCGCCGCGGCGGCGAGCAGTGCCGCCAAGATCGCGGTCACCGACGGGTTCACGGTGATCGCGATGCTGTTCGTGATGCTGTACTACAGCCCCTACCTCACGCTTTCGCTGCTGGTGATGGTGCCGGCGATCGCGCTGGTGGCGACGGTGGTCGCGCGCCGCTATCGGCGGATCAGCCGACGCATCCAGGGCAGCATGGGCTCGGTCACCGGCACGGTGGAGGAGTCGGTGGGCGCCCATCGCGAGGTGCGCGTGTATGGCGGCCAGGCGCACGAGGCGGACCGTTTCGATCAGATCACCCGGCATACGCGGCGGCTCAACCTGAAGATCGCGGCCACCAATGCGGCGTCCAGTTCGACCGTGCAACTGGTCGCGGCCAGCGCGCTGGCCGCCCTGGTCTTCCTCGGTACGCGGCCCCAGGTGCTCGACAGCATGACCCCCGGTGTGTTCTTCGCCGTGCTCACGGCCATGGGTACCATGCTGCCGTCGCTGAAACGCCTGACCAATGTGCAGTCGAACATCCAGCGCGGTCTGTCGGCGGCCGAGGATATTTTCGCGGTGATCGACCTGCCACCGGAGCAGGACCACGGCAGGACCGAACTGCAGCGGACGCGCGGCGAGCTGCGTTTCGTCGGGGTCAGCCTGGTCTATCCGCGCAACGAGGTCGAGGCGCTGCGCGAGGTCGACCTCGCTTGCGCGCCGGGCACGGTCACGGCGCTGGTCGGTCGCTCGGGCAGCGGCAAGAGCAGCCTGGTCAGCCTGCTGCCGCGCTTCAACGAACCCAGCGCCGGCCGCATCGTGCTGGATGGCGAGGACTACGAAAGCTACACGCTGGCGTCGCTGCGGCGCCAGATCGCGTGGGTCGGGCAGAGCGTGGTGTTGTTCGACGACACGGTCGCGAACAACATCGCTTACGGCGAACTGGCCGGCGCCAGCGAGGCGGATATCGTCGCCGCGGCCGAGGCGGCGAATGCGATGGAGTTCATCGCCGCGCTGCCGCAGGGCATCCACACCCAGGTCGGGCAGGGTGGCAACACCTTGTCGGGCGGTCAGCGCCAGCGCATCGCGATCGCCCGCGCGATTCTCAAGAATGCGCCGATCCTGGTTCTGGACGAGGCCACCAGCGCGCTGGATACCGAATCGGAGCGGCTGATCCAGCAGGCACTGCTGCGCTTGATGAAGGATCGCACCACGTTGGTGATCGCCCATCGCCTGTCCACGGTGGAAGGCGCCGACCAGATCGCGGTGATGGACCAGGGCCGTATCGTCGAGCGCGGCACGCACGCCGAACTGATTGCGCTGGACGGACAATACGCCACGCTGCACCGGCTGCAGTTCCATGACTTCGTGGCCAGTCTGGCCGCTCATTGAGGATCATCCATGGCGCTGATCGATACGCTCGAATCAGCCTGGTACGGCGGCGGCCGTCCGCCGTGGTGGACGCGTCCGCTGGCGGCGCTGTACGGCAGCTTGGTGCGCTTGCGCAGCGGGCTTTACCGGATCGGGGTGATGCGCAGCGTGCGCCTGCCCGTGCCGGTCATCGTGGTGGGCAACCTCAGCGTGGGCGGTACCGGCAAGACACCGCTGACCATTGCGCTGGCCAGGGAACTGCGCGCGCGCGGGTTCCGCCCCGGCGTCGTCAGCCGCGGTTATGGCGGGCGACGGCGCGAACCGATGTTGCTCGGCGACACGCCTGACCCGGTCGAGGTCGGCGACGAACCTTGCCTGATCCGCGCCAGCGGCGTGGCGGTGGCGATCGGGCGCGAACGACCCGCCGCGGCGCGGCTGTTGCTCGACGCCGGCTGCGATGTGGTGATCGCCGACGACGGTCTGCAGCATTACGCGCTGGCCCGCGACCTGGAGATTTGCGTGATTGACGGCGTGCGCCGCTTCGGCAATCGCCGCATGCTGCCGGCCGGTCCCCTGCGCGAGCCGATGAGTCGCCTGGAACGGGTCGATCTGCGGGTGTGCAACGGCGGCGTGGCCGCGAGTGGCGAGTATTCGATGCAGCTGCAGGGCGGCCAACTGATTGCACTGGCGGATGATCGACACGAGGCGTTGGCGGATTGGCGCGGGCGTCGCGTCCACGCGGTGGCCGCCATCGGCAACCCGCAGCGATTTTTCGACAGTCTGCGCCAGGCCGGTATCGAGGTGATAGAGCACGCCTTTCCGGATCACCACGCGTATGCGCCGGGCGATCTGGATTTCGGCGACGAGCTGCCGCTGTTGATGACCGACAAGGACGCGGTGAAGTGTCGCCGGTTCGCGCGGTCGCAGGGGTGGCGCGTGCCAGTCAGCGCGCAATTGTCCGAGGCGTTCTATCAGGCGGTGGCGGATCGCCTGGCCGCCTTGCGTCGCGACGCCGGTTCGCCGCCGACATAGATTCGGCGTGCCAGGTTGCCGCCGGTCCAGTAGCACAGCTCGGCAGGCCGGCGAGCGTTCCAGATGACGATGTCGGCGCGCTGGCCCGTCGCCAGCGTGCCGCGATCACTGAAGCCGAGTGCCCGCGCCGCATGGACCGTGACGCCGCGCAATGCCTCTTCGGGGGTCAGGCGGAACAGGGTGCAGGCCATGCCCGCGGCCAGCCGCAGGGAAAGCAGCGGCGAGGTGCCGGGGTTGCAGTCGGTGGCGATAGCCATCGGTACGCCGTGCCGGCGCAATAGATCGACGGGTGGCGGTTTTGTTTCGCGCAAGGTGTAGAAGGCGCCGGGCAGCAGCACGGCGACGGTGCCGGCGGCAGCCATGGCCTTGGCGCCGGACTCGCTCAGGTACTCGAGGTGGTCGGCGGATTGCCCGCCAAACTCGGCCACCAGCGCAGCTCCGTCCTGGTCCGACAATTGTTCGGCATGCAGCTTGACCGGCAAGCCGAGTTCGCGCGCACGCTCGAACAGCCGACGCGTTTCCGCCGGATTGAAGCCGATGTTCTCGCAGAAGGCGTCGACCGCATCGACCAGACCCTCGGCCGCCAGCGTGGGCAGCATCTCGTCGCAGACCAGCGCCACGTAGTCCTCGCGCCGATCATGATATTCCGGTGGCAGCGCGTGCAGGCCGAGAAAACTGGTACGCACGCTGATCCCCAGTTCGCGGCCAAGTCGTCGCGCCACGCGCAGCATGCGCCGTTCGCTGTCCAGTTCCAGGCCGTAACCGGACTTGATCTCCAGCGTCGTCACGCCGTCGGCAAGCAGGGCCTGGGCGCGCGGCAGCGCCTGGGCGTAGAGCGCATCCTCGCTGGCGGCGCGGGTGGCCGCGACGGTCGACACGATGCCGCCACCGGCGCGGGCAATCTCTTCGTAGCTGGCGCCATGCAGGCGCAGGTCGAACTCGTCGGCACGGTCGCCGCCGAACACCAGGTGGGTGTGGCAATCGATCAGGCCCGGGGTCACCAGCGCGCCATCAAGCGATTCCACCTCGCTGGCGAGCAGGTCCGGAGCTTCCGGCAGGTCGTTCACGCGACCCAGCCAGGCGATGCGTCCGTGCTGCATGGCGATGGCCGCCTGCTCGATCAGACCACAGGGCGTGTCGTCGGCGAAGGTGGCCAGCGTGGCATTCAACAGCAAGCGATCCCAGCGTGGCGAGGTCATGGGCGGGCTCCGCAGTTCAAGGTGTGGTCGTGGTGTCGGGCGGGATCTCGTCCGACTTGGTGTCCGACTTCTCTTCGGGTGTGGCGCGCTCGTCGAACGCGCTGGTCTTGCCCGCATGATGCGTCGTTTCGGCTTCCATGCGCTCGTGTTCGGCAACTTCGGCACGGGCGGCCCGCTGTTGTTCGAAATCCTGCACCATGCGTTCGGCGAAGTCCCGGTACACCGGCGTGGGGCAGAACAGCGATGCCGCCGCACGCGCGAGCAGGCAAGCGGCCATGATCGGAATCACCATGTCCTGATTGTTGGTCAGCTCCATCGCGATCACCGCCGAGGTCAGCGGCGCACCGGTGACGCCGGCCAGGTACGCGCTCATGCCCAGCAACACGACAGCTGCTGCCGGCGCACCTGGCAGGAAATACGCGATGTTCTGGCCCAGGCCGGCGCCGACGGCCAATGCCGGCGAGAAGATGCCGCCGGGGATGCCGGCCCAGTACGACACCACGTTGGCCAGCAGCTTTTCGATGCCGAAGCCCTGGCCGGGTGTGTTGGCGGCTTCCTGCACGATCGCGCGTGCCTGGTCATAACCGGTGCCGTAGATGGTGTTGTGCGAGTACAGCCCCAGCAGGGCCAGCGCCAGGCCGCAACCGACCGCAAACAGTACCGGTTGGCGCGCGCGCAGACGACCGACGTAGACCAGCGGGCCATGCCGGCTGAGCAGGATCAGTCGCGCGAACAAGCCACCGAGCAGGCCACCGATGACCCCGGTCAGCAGCACGGCCAGCCAGGCATGGCCTAGCGGCAGGCTCGCCTGCACCTGGCCGAAGTACGAGTAGTTGCCCATGATGCCCAGCGACACCACGCCGCCAATGAACACCGCGGTCAGCAGCAGGCCGCTGAAGCGATGCTCGAAGGTGCCGGCCAGTTCCTCGATCGCGAAGATGACGCCGGCCAACGGTGTATTGAACGCCGCCGCGATGCCGGCGGCACCCCCGGCCAGGATGAAGCGCGAGGCCGCCTTGGGGTCAGTGAAGCCGAAACGCCGGCCGATCGAGTAGAACAGCGCGGCACCGACATGCACGGTCGGACCTTCGCGACCGATCGAGGCGCCCACGGTCAGCGCGATCAGGGTCAGCGCCATCTTGCCGGCGGCAATCGGCAACGACAGCATGCGCGCGCGAAAACCCTCGTCCTCGATATGCAGGGTGCCGATGACCTGCGGAATGCCGCTGCCGCGGGTGGCACGCAGGCGTCCCTCGGTGACCCAGGCGAGCAGGCCGAACACGAGCGGCGTCAGGATCAGCGGGATCCACACGCCATGGCTGAGGATGCGCAGGAACAAGTGATACGACCACAGGCTGGCCTTGGCAAACAAAATCGCCGCCAGCGCGACCAGCACCGCACCGCACCACAGTACGAGGCGACGTTTCCAGTGATGCGGTGCGAAAAACTCATGGCCAAGCAGCGCCTGCAGACGCGGGTTCGACGACTTGGAGACGGGCTCGGGCGATTCTGGCATTGGGGTGATTATCGCAGACGGACGAAGCTGATCAGCGAGAGCTTGCCCCCAATCCGCCCCCGGACTTGATCCGAGGCGGATGTGGGCTGCCCGTGCTCTACCTCAGTGCGGTAGTGGCCGCCAGCGGGTCTCGTACAGGTCGAAACGGCGGTCCTTGAGGTTTTGCACCGCACCCGCATTACGGGCGCGGGCCAGGCTTTCCAGGCGCAGGTCGGCGAACAGCACGGTCTCGATGTTCGGCGTGGAATCGGCGGCGATGCCGTCCCGCGCGAACGGAAAATCGCTGGGGGTAAGGATGCAGCTCTGCCCGTACTGGATGTCGAAATTGTTGACCCCGGGCAGGTTGCCCACGTTGCCGGAAAGCACCACATAGCACTGGTTCTCGATCGCCCGCGCCTGCGAGCAGTAGCGCACGCGCAGGTAGCCTTCGCGCACATCGGTGCAGAACGGCACGAACAGGATCAACGCGCCCTGGTCGGTGAGGTGCCGGGCCACTTCGGGGAACTCCGCGTCGTAGCAGATCATGACGCCGATCGGGCCGCAGTCGGTCTGCACCGTGGCGGCGCTCTCGCCGCCGGTGATGTTCCATACGTTGCGTTCGCTTGGCGTGGGGTGCAGCTTCTCGCGCTCGTGCAGCGAGCCGTCGCGCAGGCATACGTAGCAGACGTTGTGGATGTCGCCATTGGCCTGCTCGGTGGGATGCGTGCCGGCGATGATGTTGATGTTGTAATGCACGGCCAGCCGGCTGAAGAGTTCCTTCACCTGCGGCGTGTACTGGCTCAGTTTGCGGATGGCGTCGAACGCCGACAGCTCGGTGTTCTCGATCGACAGCAGCTGCAGCGTGATCAGTTCGGGAAACGTGACGAAATCCGCGTTGTAGTCGGCGGCGATGTCGGTGAAGTATTCGACCTGGGTGGCGAACTCCTCGAACGAATGGATGCGGCGCTGGAAATACTGCACCGACGCCACCCGCACCGAATCGGGCAGGTGTCGCTGCGAGGTGACCGGCGGCATGTCCGGCTGGTCGAGCAGGCGCGGGTTGCGCCACACCAGGTGCACCGCGAAGCCGAGGGAATCGTGGTCGGTTGGCACATACTCCCGCAGCAGGCCGACCATCTCGAAGTCGTTGTGAAGCTGGAAGCTGAGCGTGCTGTCGCGACGTTTGCCGTCGATCACCGCCTGCACATAGGCTTCGGCACTGCCGTAGCGCGTCATGTTCCTGGCCAGCCCCGGAATGCGCCCGCCGAACACGATGCCGCGCAGTTTCAGGTCGGTGCAAACGCGCTTGCGCGCGTGGTACAGGCGCTGGCCGATGCGCATTCCACGGTAATCCGGATGAACCACCACCTCCATGCCGTACAGCCAGGTGCCGTCGGCCTTGTGCCGTGAACCCATGCCGCCGCCGGTGATCTGGGACCAAGTGTGTGGCTTCAGCGCGGTCTCTTCGTCGATGCGGAAGGTGGCGCAGTAACCGACCACCCGGCCTTCGTACTCGACCACGAACTGGCCTTCCGGGAAATGCGTCTGCTGGGAAAGCAGCATCTCCGCCGAGTGGCCCCACTCGGGACCGTAGATTCGCGCGGTCAACTCGACCAGTTGCGGGACGTCGGCGGGTTTTGCCTGGCGCAGCTGCAGGCGCGGGGTGTTTTCAGTGGTTTTCCTGGCCATGCGGGCATTATGCATAGCCGGGCTTGCGGCTGGGTGAAGGCGCGTCCCGGGCGGTTACACTGCAGCCCATTCGCCTCGGAGTCCATGCCATGAGTGAGCACAGCCACGCTACCCGTTACAAAGCCGGCCGGCTGTGGCGCCCCGGGGGTTGGGAGGCTGACGCAGCCTTCGGCGTGACCGATACCGGCCTCGTGCTCGAGGATGCCGGCGGGATGGCGAAGTCGATCGGGCCCTGGGTTCTGCCCGGCATGCCGAACCTGCACTCCCACGCATTCCAGCGCGCCATGGCCGGGCTGGCCGAGCGCAAAGGGAAGTCGGAGGATAGTTTCTGGAGCTGGCGCGAAACCATGTACGGCTTCGCCGCCACGATCGGCCCGGACCAGCTCAAGGCGATTGCCGCCCAGCTCTATGTCGAGATGCTCAAGGCCGGCTACACCCGGGTCTGCGAGTTCCATTACCTGCATCATCAGCCAGAAGGCACGCCGTATGCACCGCCAGAAACGATGTCGCTGGCGCTGGTCGAGGCCGCACGCGAAGCCGGTATCGGGCTGACCCTGTTGCCGGTGCTGTATATCAGCGGCGGTTTCGACGGGCGCCCGCTGGGCGAGCGACAGCGGCGCTTTGGTCACGACGTGGAGGCCTATCTGCGCCTGCTGGAGCAGTTGCAGGCGCTCGAGGGCGACGGCCTGCGCGTCGGGATCGCGCTGCACTCGCTGCGGGCGGTGCCGGAACAGGCCATGCGCGAGGTGCTTGCCAGCGGTCTGGCGGCCGCCCGCCCGATCCATATCCACATCGCCGAGCAGATTGGTGAAGTGCAGGATTGCCTGGCGATGCGCGGCGCGCGTCCGGTGGAATGGCTGTACGCCCATGCCGAGGTCGATGCGCGCTGGTGCCTGGTGCATGCGACCCACCTGACCGAGGCCGAGACGGCGCAAATCGCGGGCAGCGGTGCCGTGGCCGGCTTGTGCCCCAGCACCGAAGCGAATCTCGGTGATGGCCTGTTCCCGCTGGCGGCGTACCTGGATGCCGGCGGCACGCTGGGCATCGGTTCCGACTCGCATATTTCGGTTTCGCCGGTGGAGGAGTTGCGTTGGCTGGAGTACGGCCAGCGCTTGCAGACGCGCCATCGCAACATCGCCGCGCGGCATCCCGGCGACAGCGTGGGCGAGACCCTGTGGCGGGCAGCGCTTCGCGGTGGCGCGCAGGCCTCCGGCGTGCCGATCGGCGAGCTGCGCGAAGGCGCCCGCGCCGATCTGATCGTGCTGGATGAAAGTTCACCGCTGCTGGTCGCGCGCGATGAGCGATCCGTGCTCGACAGCTTCCTGTTCGCCGGCAACACGCCGCTGGTGCGCGATGTGATGTGCGGTGGTCAATGGGTGGTGCGCGATTTCCTGCACCGCGACGAGGCGCGCATTGCAGCGCGCTATCGGACGGTCATGCAGAAACTGGCGTCCGGGTGACAGCCGACCGTCCGCTGAACGGCCGCCGCCAGCGGGCGCGCCGCGCGTCATCGCGCGGGCACTTGCCGCGTTCATCGCAGCACGTCCCCACGTGGAGTGTGCCATGCGTCGTCTCACGCGATACTTGCTCGTCAGCGTGCTGCTGCTTGTCGGCGCCGCCTCATTGACCAGTTGCGTGGTTGTGTCGCCACGCGGGCGTGCCTGGGTACCCGGTTACTGGGGCTCGCCGCATGGGTGGGTAGGCGGTCATTGGCGCTACCGCTGACTCACTCGGTTCAGCTGATGGCAAACATGGCAGGGTGATGACTACCGGCATGTGCCTGCGTGGACCCACCGGAGTACGTTAGCCGCTCAATGACTCAGCCACGGCGGAAGGACGACCAGACATGAATGCTCCAGGAGCGTGGGCCACAGAAACGTTCGAGGCGAAAAGTTGGCTGCGCCGGGGCAGTTTTTCGACGATTCGCCGGCCCATAGTCGGTCTATGGGCCAAGAATCGGCGGAAAAATGGACCAAGCAGATGACTTTGCAGCCCGGACGGTTTCTGCGGCCCACGCTCCTGGGAGCGCGTCTGCTGGCGCCCACGCTTTGGGGCGGCCTCGTGGCAGGGACCGTCGACATCGGCGCCGCGTCGCTGATCAACTGGATCGACCCCACGATTATCCTGCGT
>Ga0208357_1003035_pt1 | contig 10604 bp, 7 predicted proteins | sample NGESurdeep092012_6_FD_184487 | JGI IMG/M metagenome (GOLD analysis project Ga0208357, IMG submission 184487) | Arctic peat soil microbial communities from Barrow, Alaska - NGEE Surface sample F52-2 deep-092012 (SPAdes) | ecosystem: Environmental > Terrestrial > Soil > Wetlands > Peat ... | reverse complement strand
GATGCGCGCGCCGAGGAGATGGTGAAGATTGAGCACCGTGTTCAACTCGTCACGCACCATATGGCCCACCGGAATGCCCGTCCAGGCGGAGATGACTTCGGCCACGGTGCGCTCGTCGACGAACGGCTGAATCAGGGGAGATTCCCCCTGCACTTCCATCAATTCCTGCGCCACCCCGTCGAACTCCACTCTCGCCACCTTCGCGCGCTCCGGAGCGGGTTCGCTCTCCAGCTCTTTTCGCAGGGAGATCAACCGGTTCACCAGCCTGCGCTCCTCCCTGCAGCGGTCCTCCAGGTCGACCAGCTGGGTCTCCGCGGTCGCCAGACTATTGAACAATTCGTTGAGACGGTCTGTATGAAAGCCGCCCGATTCGGCCTCGCGTCTCAGCGCGCCGATCTCCTGCTCCAGCAGGTCGATTTGCCGCTGGCAATCCTCCAGAGCCGGGGGAGTGGTGGTCTGGGCGAGCGCCACCTTGACGCAGGCGGTGTCCAGCACGTTCACGGCTTTATCGGGCAACTGACGCCCTGTTACATAGCGATGCGAAAGGCGCACGGCAGCCTGCACCGCCTCGTCCAGCACCCTTACGCCGTGATGGCGTTCCGCGATCGGCGCAACGCCGCGCACCATGCAGATTGCCTGCGCTTCATCCGGCTCCTCCACCCTGACGATCTGGAAACGCCGCGCCAGTGCGGCATCGCGTTCAAAATATTTCCTGTATTCCGACCAGGTGGTCGCCGCAATGGTTCTGAGTTCGCCGCGCGCGAGGGCGGGCTTCAGCAGATTAGCCGCATCGCTCTGACCCGCGGCGCCGCCGCCTCCGATCAGCGTATGCGCTTCATCGATAAAGAGGATAATTTGCCGGTCCGGGCGTTTTACTTCGGAAATGACCGATTTCAATCTCTCGTCAAACTCTCCCCGAACCCCCGCGCCCGCCTGTAACAAGCCCAGATCCAAAGAAAGGATTCTCACGTCCCGCAGGGCCGGAGGGACATCGGCCATCGCCACGCGCAGCGCGAAGCCTTCCACCACGGCAGTCTTGCCGACACCGGCCTCCCCGGTCAGGATCGGATTGTTCTGGCGCCGCCGTGTCAGGATGTCCATAATTTGCCGGATTTCCTTTTCGCGCCCGATCACCGGATCGATTCTTCCGTTCCTGGCGGCGAGGGTCAGATCGACGGTGAATTGATCGAGTGCCCCCTTGTCCAGGCCCGGTTCGGCATAACCTGTAACGTCCTCCGCGCGGCTTAGAACCAGTTGCCATTCCCCGCGAAGCGTGACCGCATTCAATTTCAGGAACTCAGTGGAAATACTCGCGATGACATCGGACAAACCCTCCGTTTCGAGCAGAGACAGAATCAGCGTTGCGGAACGGATCGTGTTCCATCCGAATTCGAGCGAGGCCAGAGTCCAGGCCGATGCCAGCAGACGGACGAGTTGTGGCGAAAGCGACGTCGTCTCCGTATTGCCCGATGGCAGGCGGTCGAGCGACCGTCTGAGATCCCCGGAGAGCCGTCCGGAGTCCAACCCGTAGCGGCGCACGATCGACATGGCATCGCTGTCGGGAAAGTCCATTAACGCGAGCAGCAGATGCGCGATGTCTACCTTGTAATTCCTTCTCGCGGCGCACAACGCGGCGGCCGACTCGGCGGCGGCCTGGCTCACCCGGTTGAGCTTCCCGATCAGAAATTGCAGATTAATCATGACGGCTCGCCATTAAGGTATTGTGACGCGCGCCGGACTCAGTTTCCCTGCCACGGTGCGTGGCACTCCATCTTTTTGACGTCCGCCCGGCGCGCATGAGGGTTTTCACCGCTGTGGTACGGTGAGAGGACCGGAACCCCAAGTGCTGCTTATTGTTAACGCCGACGACCTCGGAACCAGCACGCTCATCAACGATGAGATCTTCGCGTTGATGGAATCCGGGCTTGTAACCTCAGCCACGATCATTGCGAATTCCCCCGCTTTTGAAGACGCGGCCAAACGAGTCGCACGCTTCCCGAACTGTTCATTTGGAGTGCATCTGAACCTGACCGTATTTCCTCCGCTAAGCACTTCCGCCGGTCTCGCTCCGCTTCTCGATGACAGCGGCCGTCTGTCCCGGAAGCTGTTTCAGGCCACCATATCCGCCGAAGTGCGGGAGGCCGCGCTGCGCGAGTTGTCAGCTCAGGTTCAGCGTGTGCTCGACGCCGGTGTTCCGGTCAGCCATTTCGACTCTCACCAGCACATTCACACCATCCCGGGGATATTCCCCGTGCTGAAGCGGCTGCAACGGAAGTTTGGAATCCGGAAGGTGCGGTCCACCATCAACGTACTGCCGGCCGGCCATCGAATGACCGTTCTCCGCGCGCTCAGGAAATGGTCGTTCAATCTTGCGCTGCGTCATTTTCCCGCGACGGCAAGTCCGGAGGGATTCGGTGAATTCTGCGATTTCCACGGTGCTTTGATGGCAGGGCGATTCCCGCGATTCCGGCGGCTGGAGTTGATGGTACATCCGGGCACGTCCAACCCCGCCTATAACGAAGAAGTCGCTTTACTGCGGTCGGACTGGCAGCGGTTGCTGCCGCCGGATGTGAAGCTCGGCAGTTATCGTTCCGTATGACCCGCCTGCGGCTGGCTACGCTTTCCGATCTGGAGGCCATCGCCGCGGTGTCGGCGCGTAACGGCCTTTCTTCGTTCGACGCCGTTGAACGACGGGACTGGTGGCTTTCGCATCCCTTTCGCGCGGAGTTTGAAGGGGTCCCCATGGGGTGGGTTCTCGAAAATGAGACCGATGGCATTGTGGGCACGTTCTCGAACATCCACATGATGTACGAACTCGATGGCCGGCGGATCAAATGCGGCATTGCGGGGTCCTGGGGCGTGGATGTCGGGCACCGCAACTCCTCGCTGCTTCTGGCGAGGGCCTACTTCACTCAGAACGCCGTAGACCTGTGTGTGAATGGCAGTGCCAGCGCTGTCGCTTCCCCGATTATGGAGGCGCTGAAGGCCAGGCGAGTACCGGCGGTGGACTATGACATCAGCTACTTCTGGATCACCCGGCACAAAGCGTTTGCGGAGGCGGTGCTGCGCAAGAAGAAGATACCCGCGGCCGGAATCCTCGCCCACGCCGCCGGGTTGGTTCTCCGGGCGGCGGATCTGAGAATTGGCCGAAGAAAAATTCCGGCCGGGTTGAAGCCGGTGAACGAATTTGGCGTGGAGTTCGACACTTTCTGGGAAAAGCTCCGGCAGGGCCGCGGACGGATGCGCGCGGTCCGTTCGGCCGCCGCGCTCGATTGGCGTTTTGGCCCTCTCCGCCGGAATCGGGCCACCGTTCTCGGGATCTTCGAGGGCGGCAATCTGACCGGTTACGTCGTGCTCCGGCGGATTGTCCGCGAACACCTGGGGCTGCGGCAATTCGTCATAGCCGATCTGCAGGCACTGGACGATTCACCGGATCTCATTCTCGGTTTGCTGGCCGGTGCCCTGGAAACAACGCGCCACGAGAATATGGATGCCCTCGAATGGCAGGGATGGAACCCGGAGAAGAGGCAAGTGGCTCGCTCCCTGCGCCCGAAGTCGTACCGGTATTCCGTTTGGCCCCTTCACTACAAAGCGCTGACTCGGGATCTCGACCCCCCGCTTGCCGAGCCTGGCACCTGGGATTTCTCACCGTTCGACGCATTCTGAAGCGTTATCATCGTAGTTTGTCAACGATCATCGGAGTAACCGGCACTGAGATTTTGGATTCGCGGGGAAACCCAACCGTGGAAGCGGAGGTATTTCTGGCCGACGGCAGCAACGGCCGTGCCGCCGTTCCGAGCGGCGCGTCCACCGGCGAGCATGAGGCCGCCGAACTGCGCGACGATGACAAGAGCCGGTATCTGGGCAAAGGCACGCGCAAGGCCGTCGCGAATATCAACGGGCCCATCGCCAAAGCGCTCGCCGGCCACGATGCCACCCTTCAGGCAAAGATTGACCGCATCATGATCGATCTCGATGGCACGCCGAACAAAGGCAGTCTCGGGGCGAACTCGATCCTCGCCGTATCGATGGCAGTGGCTCGCGCGGCGGCGGCCTCGCAGCGCGCTCCGCTCTACCGCTATCTCGGCGGCATCAACGCCTGCGTGCTGCCCGTTCCGCTCATGAATATTTTGAACGGCGGGGCTCATGCGGACAATTCCGTCGATATGCAGGAGTTCATGATCGCGCCCTATGGCGCCGCGAAATTTTCCGAAGCCTTGCGCATGGGCGTGGAAGTTTTTCACACGCTGAAAAGCGTGCTGCAGAAACGCGGCTACTCAACCTCCGTGGGCGACGAAGGCGGTTTCGCGCCCAATCTGAAATCGAACGACGAGGCGATTGAAGTCGTTCTCGAAGCCGTCGCGAAAGCCGGCTACACGCCCGGCGAGCAGATCGGCATCGCGATCGATCCCGCGTCGAGCGAGTTCTACCAGGATGGCAAATACGTCTTCATGAAGTCGGACAAGCGCGAGCGCACCAGTGAGCAGATGGTCGAGTTTTATGCCGGCTGGCGCCGGCAATACCCCATCGTTTCCATCGAAGACGGCATGGCCGAGGACGACTGGGATGGCTGGAAGCTTCTAACCGATACCCTTGGCGCGAATACGCAGATTGTCGGCGATGACGTCTTTGTGACGAATACGGAGCGGCTGAACAAGGGCATTGAAATGGGCGTGGCAAATTCCATTCTCGTGAAAGTGAACCAGATCGGCACCCTGACTGAAACCCTCGATGCCATGCAGATGGCGTTCAAGGCGGGATATACCGCAATCGTGTCGCATCGCTCCGGCGAGACGGAAGATCCCTTCATCGCGGATCTCGCCGTCGCGATGAATACGGGCCAGATCAAAACGGGATCGGCCAGCCGTACGGATCGCATCGCCAAATACAATCAGTTGCTGCGCATCGAAGAGCGGCTCGGAAACGCCGCGAAGTTCCCGGGCAGGCAGGCATTCCGGCAGTAGAGCAGCAGTAGAGCAGCAGTAGAACAAAAGACACACTACCGTCAAATGTCCCGGAACAAGCCTTTGATTCTGACCATTCTCGATGGCTGGGGATTCTCGCCCCGCGTCGAGGGCAATGCCATTGCCGCCGCCCGCAAGCCGGTTTACGACATGCTGCTGCGCGATTTCCCGAATACGCTCATCCACACCTCGGGCTCGTATGTCGGGTTGCCCGAGGGACAGATGGGTAACAGTGAAGTCGGGCATCTGAATATCGGCGCCGGGCGCGTCGTGCACATGGATGTCACGCGTATCGACCTGATGATCGCGAACGGCGAATTCTTCTCGAACCCGGTGCTGCTGGCGGCCATGCATCGTGCGAGGGACGGTCACCGTCTGCATCTCATGGGTCTGTGCAGCGATGGCGGCGTTCATTCGCATCTCACGCACCTGTATGCTCTGCTGAAAATGGCGAAGCAGCAGGGCGTGGAGCATGTCTTCGTCCACTGTTTCATGGATGGCCGCGACACGGCTCCCGAGAACGGCATCCGCTACATCCGCGAGATCCGGAAGCAGATGCTGGAGCTCGGCGTGGGCACGATAGCCTCGGTCGAAGGGCGCTATTACGCGATGGATCGCGACAAGCGCTGGGAGCGGATCGACCGTGCGTTCGACGCCATGGTCCCCGGTAATGGGGAAAAATTCCAGGACCCCGTGGAGGCGATGCGCCGGTCGTACGAAAAGGGAATAACGGACGAATTCATCGAACCCGTAACCATCGTGGACAGTCTCAATGAGGCTGTCGGACTGATTCGCGAAGAAGACGCCTGCATCTTCTTCAACTACCGCGCCGACCGGGGGCGCGAGATGACGGAAGTTCTTACGCGGGACGGCGGCAAAGCCCCGAAGAACCTGTTCTTCACCACTCTCACCCGGTACGACAAGGCGTTGAGCGTACCCTTCATGCTGACCAGAGAGCCGCTCAATAACATTCTGGCCAATGTCTTCGCGCAACTGAACTGGAAGAATCTGCGCGTGGCCGAGACCGAAAAGTATGCGCATGTGACGTACTTCTTTAATGGCGGCATGGAGAAGCCTTTTGCCGGGGAAGAGCGGGAGATGGTGGCGTCTCCCAGGGTCGCGACTTACGATCTCAAGCCCGAGATGAGTGCGGAAGGCGTAACCGGCGTGGTTCTCGATGCAATGGGGAAAAAGGATTTCGACGTGATCGTGATGAACTTCGCCAACGCCGATATGGTGGGCCATTCCGGGAAGATGGAGCCGACCGCGCGGGCTGTCGAAGTGGTGGACGCCTGCCTCGGGCGCATCTGGCAGCGTCTCCGGGAAAAGAACGGCCGCTGGCTGATTACCGCCGACCACGGCAATGCCGAGATGATGATCGATCCGGTGACGCACGGCCCGCACACATATCACACGACCAACCCGGTACCGTTGATTCTCGTGGACGACTCGGGCGAAAAACTGCGGCAAGGCGGGGCACTGCAGGACATTGCGCCCACCATCCTCGGTGCATTGGGGGAAAAGCAACCCTCGGACATGACCGGGAGGGATCTGCGGCGATAATTGGAAAGTCAGATGATACGCGTCGTGTCGATTATGGAGTCGGACTTTGTTACAGGTCCGGCCAAGAATCTGCTGGAGTTCGCCCGGCGGGCACGTCAGGCACCGCCCGGCCTTCCGGGTGTGGAACTCACGATTGCCACCTATCACCGGGGGAACGGTAACCCGGCGGACAACGGATTCGTGGCGGCGGCCGCACGGCTGGGGGTGCCGATGGACATCATCGGCGAAAGAGGACGATTCGACAGGTCGGCCATTTCCAATATCGAACGTATTCTTGAAATGCGCCAGCCCGATATTGTCCAGACGCATAACGTCAAGTCACACTTTTTTATGCGCTATTCCGGGTTGTGGCGCAAGTATCGCTGGATCGCGTTTCATCACGGATATGTGTCCACGGATGCGAAGCAGCAGACTTATAACCTGCTGGATCGCTGGAGCCTGCGCAAGGCGGCGCATCTGGTAACCGTCTGCGGACCGTTCCGGCAGCAACTGGAATCCCGCGGTATCCCCTTCTCGCGAATCACGGTCCGCCACAACTCGATCAACCCCTTCGCCGTCCCGCCGGCGGAGGACATCGAAGCCGCGCGGCGTTCGATCCCCTGCCCTGCCTCCACGCCCATCCTGTTGATGGTGAGCAGGCTTTCGCACGAAAAAGGCCATGTGGATCTTCTTGAGGCACTTGCGATACTGAAGCGGTGGGGAACCAGTTGCCACGCCGTTATTGTGGGCGAGGGATATGAACGCGGCGCCATTGAGCGCGCGCGCGACCGGCTGGGTCTCGCGGACGACGTCACGTTGACCGGGCACAAGAACGACGTTCGTCCCTATTTCGCTCTTGCCTCTCTCTATCTCATGCCTTCGCATTCCGAAGGGTCGCCGAATTCCCTGCTGGAAGCGATGTCCGCCGGGGTACCGTGTGTGGCTTCGAACGCCGGGGGGATTCCCGAAATCATGACCGGCGAACGCACCGGCCTCCTGACGCCGTCGCGGAATCCGGAGGCGCTGGCGCATGCGATCGGCAGGCTGCTGGCCGATCCCGGGCTGGCGAGGTCGCTCGCGGCCACCGCCTGTGCGGAGACGGCGCGGTTCAGTCCGGACGCGTACCATGCGGCCCTCGTCAGGATCTACCAGCAGGTGCTCGGCAGTTCCAATAGCGGCGTATCGAGTCCGCAGCCGGCAGAGAGCGTTTGAGCGGAATGCCCGAAGTCTCTGTAATCGTTCCTCTCTACAACAAAGCTGCGTATATCGACCGCTGCCTGGATGCGATCCTGGGGCAGTCTTTCACCGGTTTCGAATTGATCGTGGTTAACGATGGCTCAACCGATGGAGGCGAGAAAGCGGTGGAGCGGCGCGCCGATGCGCGTGTGCGGCTGGTTTCCCAGGCGAACGCGGGTCCCGGCGCGGCGCGCAACCACGGGGCCCGGCTTGCGAAGGGAGCACTGCTGGCTTTTCTGGATGGAGACGATTCCTGGCATCCGGACTATCTGCGAGAGAGCGTTGAGAGGATGAGGATGCTCCCGCCTGACGTGGCGAGCCTGACCTGGGGAATGAACATTTACCCCCGCGGCGAGTCGACCGCGCGGCGATGGCAAGAGCAAGGTATTCCCGAGGGTATATTCCGGGCCGCGTCGGGTTGCACGGGCGTGATAATCGCTATGCTGGCGAACATGCTGCCGTCGTCAACGGTGATACGCCGGGATGTATTCGACGAACTGGGAGGGTATTACGCAAAATACCGCTGCGTTTATTCCGAAGACGCCTGGCTCTATCTGAAGCTCCTGCTGAGATATCCGGCCGCATTCGATTACCGCCCGCTGACCCTCCGGTATGAGGACGCGTCCGAACTGGCAGTGAATCTGAAAGGGGCGCGCCCGATCGAGCCTTTTCTGCTGGATCCCGGGAGTCTGACAGAAGATTGTCCGGAGCACATGCGTCCGCTGTTGCGGGAGATATTGGCGCGGCGCGCTCTCAAGACCGCCAGTGTTTATGGATATTGGGGAGAATTTCGGCAGTCCCGGCAACTGATTAAGAGGTTCGTATCGCTGGAGGACTGGCGGTTGCCCTGGTTCGCCGTCGGGCTGGCCAGTTGCACGCCTCTGAGCGGATGGGCCGGCAGGATCGCACGGGCCGCGGGTCACGGGAGGGGTAACGGACGATGATCTCTCGGAAAGCCGCGTATGTCGCAGGCGCCATTTGCCTCTATCTGGGGGCGGCCTTCATCTACGCGCCGGTCGTCTCCGATCACCCGTTTGCCTACGATGAGGCGGACTATATGTGGGCCGGGACACAGGGTCTCCTGGCAAACTACAGCGGACGGCACGGGATTTCGTTTGTGGAGTTCGTCCGCAAGGGCCTTGAGCTGTCGCGCGATCCCGGCAAGAGACAATCGTTTTCCGACTACATCCGTTCCAGCGGCGACATCGACTTCTACCGCCACTATCACGGGCCGATGTACGTCTATTGGCTGGCTCTGCTCCACGATGCGGGCGCGCGCGGGGAAAACGCGTTCCGCGGTGGCAGTCTCGCGATTCACTTCGCCACCGCGACTCTGATTCTATTCGGCATGTGGGCGGTGTTTCCTTCGCTACCCCCGGTTGCGGCCCTGCTCGCGTGCGCGTTGTTCACATTCAACCGTTCGGCTCTGAGCGCCGGAACCATGATCACGCAGCACGTGCTGTTTACCTTCTTCTGCGTTGCTTCCCTGCTCGCTTGTTCCCTGTTTCTGCGGAATCTCGAATCGCGTTGGTTTTATGCCGCCATGGCGCTTCTGGCATGCTCGTTTTGCACGGTCGAGACCAGCGCCCTGCTGGTGCTGGCGCTAGGCGTGTCGTTGATCGTGGAACACCGCCGGGTACGCGAGAAATGGCCCACGCTCAAGGCGTTTGCCGGTCTGCTCGGCAGAGGGATTGGCGTCTTTATTTTAACGATGCTGGTTTGCTGGCCCATGGGGATTCTGAAACTGGGAGTTGCAAAGGGGTTTCTGGGCTTGCTTTACATCGCGGTCTACCGCAAGACGTTCAGTCCGCTGAGTCCCCTGGGCCTGTGGGCGGGAGAGTTGAGGGAGTCGCCCTGGGAGTTCTGGCTGCTCATAGCCGGAGTGGCGGCCGCGTTGATCCTGTGGCGTGGTTTTGCGCAGCGGAGGGAATTGCTGCCCTGGCTCGCGTTCAGCGAAGCGGTGGGGCGCGCGCCGTTCATCATGGTGGAACACAGGGGCTTCATCAAGAAGCTGGTGTTCCCGGTGGAGACGCTGCCGGTGAATCTGGTGGTTTCGGGTCTGGTGACGGAATTCTTCGGTATCGTGCTCTTCGGGCTGGCATTGCTGCTGGTGCGGGGGCGCGTGCCTCTGACCGTGCTCTACCTGCCGGCGCTGGTGATTCCGCAGGTGCTGCTGACGGCGGGGGTGTGCTGGTTCCTCGCGGCGCTGGGCGTGTTCGTGCGCGATCTGGCGCAAATCAACGGCTATCTGCTGACGATCTGGTTTTTCATTACGCCCATCTGCTATGCGGAAACGTCGTGGGCTTCCCTGCCCCACGAGGCTTTGAGGATATTAACGAAGAACCCGATTTTCGTGCTGGTGCGGGGGTACAGGGCCATCCTTCTGGAATCGAAAGCGCCGGACTGGGTCTCGCTCGGGTGGCTGACCGCGGTTTCCATCCTGGTGTTTCTGCTGGGACACGCGTGGTTTTACAAACTTCGCAAATCGTTTGCCGACATTATCTGAGCGCCGGATAATTTACAACACCTGACTGAGTGCCTTTGCCGAACCGTGGTACGCTAACCGATCGGAGCCCTACTCATTGCAACTTACAGCACCTTCCGACACCAATACCGCCACGCCATCGGTGTCCCGTTATCTTCCCGTCCTTCTCTTTCTCTTCGCCGGTAGCGGCTGTTCCGCCCTGATCTATGAAGTCGCATGGTATCAGGTGCTGCAGCTGGCGCTTGGTTCGACGGCTGTATCGCTGGGAATTCTGCTGGCAACGTTCATGGGAGGGTTGTGTATCGGCAGTATCTGGTTGCCTCGTCTCAGGCTGGGGAACGTGAGCCCTTTGCGCGTTTATGCCGCGCTGGAACTGG
>Ga0208357_1003034_pt1 | contig 10608 bp, 5 predicted proteins | sample NGESurdeep092012_6_FD_184487 | JGI IMG/M metagenome (GOLD analysis project Ga0208357, IMG submission 184487) | Arctic peat soil microbial communities from Barrow, Alaska - NGEE Surface sample F52-2 deep-092012 (SPAdes) | ecosystem: Environmental > Terrestrial > Soil > Wetlands > Peat ... | reverse complement strand
AAAGTATGGGGCGATCCTGAATATTCTGCAAAGGACGACGTCTATAACCGTGAAGAAAAAGAATCCTTTAATGATGATGAACTTCCGGCTAAGCAGGATGGCGCCGATCCTCTATCTTTAGATGAAGGGCTTGATGTACCCGGTGCTGAACTGGATGATACCGATGAAAAAATAGGAGAAGAAGATGAAGAAAATAATTATTACAGCCTTGGTGGCGACGATCATAACGACCTTGACGAGGACGATGAAAGTGAATGAGATTTATAATTTGATTTCATTATAATTCTCATAAACGGCAAAAAAGTCAATCGAAGTCTGAGTAAAAAGATTTTGTCTTTTTCTTTGTTCCCCACTATATTTATAAATTGGTAATTCCTAAATAACAACCAGGAAAACAGAAAATAAAAGAACCTAATTAAACCTTCCTGATTTGAACCTCAAATATTTGGCGGGGATTATATAATTATATCAAAATTTTATTAGAGAACTGCTGATTATATTTGCCCGTTAATAAAAAATTGCTTCCTTAATGGATTTCAGAATTCTATTATTATTTATTACTTTTTTATTTATATCCCGGTCTTCGATCGCTCAAAAGAATGAATTAGACTACGACAATATCTTATGGACATCCCAGAGTAAAAACGCTTCTGAATCTATGCCTTGTGGCGGAGGAGATATTGGTTTAAATGTGTGGGTAGAGAAAGGAAATCTTTATCTCTATATGGCACGCAGTGGCAGTTTTGATGAAAACAATGCCTTATTAAAAGCCGGACGTCTGAAGTTGACATTTACTCCTGGAATTTTTGATAGCAACAATTTTAAACAGGAACTGCACTTGGCACAAGGCTATGTTACTATAAGTGGGGAAAATAATGGAATAGCCACAACTATAAAAATTTGGACTGATGTTTTCGCTCCTATAATCCATCTTGAAGTAAGTTGTAATAAAAAAATACAGGTGACAGCCGCTTATGAAAGTTGGAGGTATAAAGACAGGATACTACAACCTCGTGAAAACTTTGGCAACTCTTGGAAATGGGCTGCTCCCGAAAATAATGTTGGAAAAAAAGATGAAATCTACTTTAAAGATAATGCAGTATTGTTTTATCATAGCAATTCTTCCCTCAATATTTTTGATGCTACCGTTACAGAGCAACACCTGGATTCTGTAAAAGATTCTTTATATAATCCTTTAAAAGGACGGTGTTTCGGAGGGAGATTCATGGGAAAAAATTTTGTGCCGGCCGGCACTTATGAAGGCATTTATGCCAATACAGATTTTAAAGGATGGAGACTGAAAAGTAAGTTTCCGGCAAAGCAACAATCACTGGAAGTTTTTTTGCATACAGCGCAGGTAAAAGATGTAACGATATGGGAATCTTCATTAGATTCTTTAATAAAGACTAATACTACCAATACCGAATCTGCTTTTAAAAGGACAGAAGAATGGTGGCAACAGTTCTGGCAAAGGAGTTTTGTTTTTATTAATCAAAAAGACACCGCTTCTGTGGCATGGCAGGTGGGAAGAAATTACCAGCTATTTCGTTATATGCTGGCCTGTAATGCAAAAGGAATATGGCCTACAAAATTCAATGGTGGCCTGCTCACTGTAGATCCGGTTTATACTGATTCAACCGCTAAACTAACTCCTGATTTCCGCAATTGGGGTGGTGGATTGCATACCATGCAAAACCAACGGTTGGTATATTTTCCAATGATAAAAAATGGTGATTGGGATGCTTTGCAGGCGCAGTTTGATTTTTATATGAGAATACTAAAGAATGCTGAATTGCGTACCAAAGTTTATTGGCATCATGGCGGAGCATGCTTTACCGAACAAATGGAAAATTATGGATTGCCTGATTATGCTGAATATGGCCAAAACAGGCCTTCTTATTATGATCCGGGAATGCAATATAATTCCTGGCTGGAATATTTGTGGGATACAGTATTAGAATTTTGCGATATGATGCTTGACGAACAACAATATACTGGCGAGGACATCAGCAAATACATTCCTTTTATTGAAAGCTGCTTACAGTTTTTTGATGAACAATACCAATACCTGGCTTTACATCGCGGCATTAAACCATTAACAGGTGACGGAAAATTAATTTTATATCCAGGATCCGGAGCCGAAACTTTTAAAATGGCTTATAACTCTTCTTCTACCATTGCTGCATTGCAAACTATCACGAAACGTTTATTGAAATTGCCTTCCAATTATGCAACAAATGAAAAAAGAAAAGAATGGCAGGAATTTCTAAACCGGATACCGGCAATTAGTTTTGAATCGTTCGATGGCCACACCACTATTGCACCAGCACATTCCTGGGAAAGAATCAATAATGAAGAATCGCCCCAATTATATCCTGTTTTTCCATGGGGTATCTTTGGGGTTGGCAAACCTGGTTTGGATACTGCCATCAATACCTATAAATACGATACCAATGTGGTAAAATTTAGAAGTTATATTGGATGGAAGCAGGACAATATTTTTGCTGCGAGGCTTGGATTGACTGCGGATGCATGGCGATTGACTTCATTGAAATTAAGAAATTCCGGAAGACGTTTCCCGGCTTTTTGGGGCCCTGGTTTTGATTGGGCTCCTGATCATAATTGGGGAGGTAGCGGTATGATAGGAATACAGGAAATGTTGATGCAGGTGGACGACAAACGCATTCTTTTATTTCCTGCGTGGCCTAAAGACATTGATGTACATTTCAAATTAAATGCTCCATACAACACAACGGTAGAAGCTCAATTATACAAAGGGAAAATTGTGATGCTGGAAGTGTTGCCTGAAGAAAGAAAAAAAGATGTAGAGATCTTTTTGAAATAAGATTTTTACAAAAAGCGACTAAACTAAAAAATAATAATCATGTCTTTACAGTTTTCAAAAAGTGATATTGGAAGATTAAGGATAGCAGGAACAGCAGAAGGCATTTCTTATATTACTCTTCTTTTTATTGCCATGCCTGTAAAATATATTGCGGGAGAACCAGGTCTTGTCTGGTATGTAGGTTGGGTGCATGGATTACTTTTTCTTCTTTATATTCTCGCATTGATTACAGTAAAAATAAACCTGGAATGGAAGTTTAAGAGAACAGGTATAGCATTCCTTGCGTCTTTAATTCCATTCGGAACTTTTATCATGGATAAAACATTGCGAAAAGAGGAAAGGATGTTGCAGGAACAAAAAATCAGGGAATAAATGTATTTATTTTTTTTACATTTATTTACAGGTATGCATCTATGTTATCTAATTAAAAAATTGGATGGAAAAAATAAAAGAAAAATCTTTCAAATTTGTTGCTTTACTGTTCAATCATAAGCGATATAATCAGGACGCCTGTTGCAGTAAATGTGAGTGTGCCAGGTATTTTTGATTGGGGCTATAGATAAAAAAACAAGATCCGTCTTTAATAGTTTCAATAATAGATTTAGCAAATTTTTTGGGCAATGCCGGGCAACCCAGGCTCCGTCCTATATATCCCAAATCACGGATCCATTTTTCGCTTACGTAATCAGCACAATGAACTACTATAGCTCTCTTTTCTGCATTGTCGTTAATTCCTTTTTCCTCACCTTGTAATCGAAGCGAAAAACCATTTTCTCCGAAATATGTGTTTTGAGTTACATAAAATCCAAGGCTACTCATTTTGCTGCGTGGAGAATTGGAAAAATGGTGTGCAAATTCTTTCCCTGAATTTCGTCCATGCGCTACATAAGTATTATAAAGAACTTTGTAATCCTCCATATCTATTACGAACAATCTTTTCTCGTTTGAAGGCAAACTGAAATCGGCTATAGTTAAAACATTTTCATTCGTTAATTTTCCATTTGAGCGTAGGTTTTCATATCCTTTAAGCCCCTCAATGAAAGCTTGTTTGGAAAGACCCAGAGTATCTAACTGTAAGCTATCGTACAAAATAGACATCTTAAATTCAAAATTCATTGATATTTTTTCTGTTGCTTTTACAATTGAAGCGTGAACAGGAGCAGGTCTTGCTCCCCCGAAAACAAATGGCAGGTGGAGAAGGAAAAGGAAAAATAATGACAGAGGTAAATAAGAATTCTTTAATGAATTTTTCATCTTTGGGGTTTTTATAGGTTATAATGAAATATTCTTCTTACAAAATATTCGTTTTATTGGATATTTCAACTGTAATACTATTTTGTTTTGTAAGAAATATTAAATCTTAAAAAATTGGATTAGTTTTTTAAGATTGTGAAAATATAGGTTTTATGCGGTTTTAAATGGTGTTTATAGGAATATTTTATTTTTTTTGTCTCGGTTTTAACATAAATTAACTTTTAATGCCAAATGAGATTAATAAAAAAACTGTTTTTATTCTTTTTTATTGTGTAGAAATAGTATTTGGTAACCAATAAAAAGTATGAATTGATTTACTGAATAAAGGAAAAAGCGGTTCTCAACTTAGAATACTGATCGCGGTCATTTATTTTTGAATTGCTTAGTGGCTTAAAGCTTCGTGTTATATTTGTAGATATTCTTTAATTAATTCAATAATTATTAATAATATAGTTTCCATATTATCAAATCCGATAGAATACCTTAAGGGCGTTGGTCCTTTAAGGGCTGATATTTTAAAAAAAGAAGCCAGTATTTTTACCTTTAATGATCTGCTTCAGTATTTTCCTTTCAGGCACATAGATCGTACACAAATAACGCCTGTCAGTAAGATAAATGCAGAAACTGATTATGTACAGGTAAGAGGAAAGGTCACTTCAATAGAAATCCTTGGTGAAAAATCATGGAAGAGATTGGTAGCTACTTTGTATGATGGTACCGGAGAATTGGAACTTGTCTGGTTTCAGGGAATCAACTGGATACAAAAGACATTGAATTTAGGAGCAGCGTTTCTTGTTTTTGGAAAGGCCGGATATTATTTAAATACCCCACAAATTACTCATCCGGAAATGGAATTAGTAACAGAAGAAAATAAGAATGCCAAAAATTTTCTTGAACCTGTTTATTCCGTCACTGAAAAACTGAAGGCGCGCGGTATGGGAGGTCGCCAAATGGGGAAACTAACTTTTACACTTTTGCAATTACTTTCAGAGAAAGAGATTCCTGAAAATATTCCGTCTCCTGTTTTAGAAAAATTCAGGCTGGTAAAAAGGTTTGACGCATTTAAAAATATTCATTTTCCTTCTTCGGTTTCTGACTATGAAAACGCCGTAAAAAGATTAAAATTTGAAGAGCTTTTTTTATCTCAGCTTCGCATGGGTTTATTGAGATTTAAACGTCATACCTTTTCAAAGGGATTGATATTTTCTAAAGTAGGTGATCTTTTTAATAATTTTTATAATCATCATTTACCATTCGAACTTACCGGTGCCCAAAAAAGAGTGTTGAAGGAAATAAGAAAAGACCTTGGCAGCGGCAAGCAAATGAATCGTCTTTTGCAGGGAGATGTGGGTAGCGGCAAAACCATGGTAGCATTAATGGCTATGCTCATTGCTGCAGATAATGGCTATCAAAGTTGTTTTATGGCGCCCACTGAAATATTGGCGCGCCAGCATTATCAAAGCCTGAAAGCGATGCTGGATAATATTCCCGTAAAAATTGGAATACTTACTGGCTCTTCTACTGCAAAAGAGAAAAGAGATACATTAAAAGCAACCCTGGATGGAGAAATTACGTTATTAACAGGGACACATGCTTTGATTGAAGATTCGGTACAGTTTAAGAATCTGGGTCTTGCTATTATAGATGAGCAACATCGCTTTGGGGTAGCGCAGAGGGCAAAACTTTGGGATAAAAATGATGTTAATCCGCATATACTTGTAATGACTGCAACTCCTATCCCGCGTACACTCGCGCTTACGGCGTATGGAGACCTGGATTACAGTATTATGGATGAAATGCCACCCGGAAGGATTCCCATAACTACGGTGCATCGCATGGAATATGCCAGGCCCCAGGTTATGAATTTTATTAAATCGGAAATAAAACTCGGGCGCCAGGCATACATCATTTATCCTTTAATTGAAGAATCTGCTAAACTTGATTTTGAAAATTTAATGAAAGGATATGAAGAAGTGAAGGCCTATTTTCCCGAACCGCAATACTACATAAGTATGGTACATGGCCGTCAGAAATCAGCTCAGAAACAAACCAACATGAACCGCTTTGTAACCGGAGATACCAATATAATGGTATCAACTACGGTAATAGAAGTAGGTGTAAATGTTCCCAATGCCAGTGTTATGGTCATAGAAAGTGCAGAAAAATTTGGCCTTCCACAATTGCATCAGCTACGGGGAAGGGTAGGGCGTGGCAGTGAAAAAAGCTATTGTGTCCTTTCTACCAAAGTAAAATTAAGCGCCGATGCGAAACAACGTATTAAAATAATGTGCGAAACCAACGATGGCTTCAAAATTGCGGAAAAGGACCTGGAAATCCGTGGCCCGGGAGATATAGAAGGAACACGCCAAAGTGGGTTGCTTAATTTTAAATTAGCTAATATCATCGAAGACCGTAAAATTCTGGAAGCAGCCAGGTTGACGGCAGATAAAATAATAGATGAAGATCCCGGTTTATCAAAAAATGAGAACTTTTGCCTGAAAGAATTTTTACAGGTTCAAAAAGGGAAAACAGCCTGGAGTAAAATTTCATAGAAGAAAATTTCTTTAATTGTTATGTTAATTCCCTATTAAATCAATTAGCTTAAAAATTATTCCAAACTACTATTATTTTTGTTTCGTAAATTTAACTTTGAAATTTCTTAAAAAGGTTATTGATTCATTGTAAAATAATTTTTTTCATAAATAAAATTAATTCCCTTGCTACTATCGAAACGTCACCTTTATTTTATTTTGGTTTTTTGTGTTCTTTTTTTTGCCTCTCAAAAATTATTGGCACAGATACAATTTATTCAAAATAATGGGCAATGGGATCCTAGTGTGAAATTCAAGAGCGATGCGGGTTCCGGCGCTTTTTTTCTCACTGATAAGGGTTTTACAGTATCGCAATTCAATCCGAAAGATCTGGAAAATATAAAAATCAGGAGGCATGAAGGAATACAAGCAAATGCTAAACAAGCTTCTCAACCTTCGCAACCTTTCAATAGTAAGTTGCATGTTCATTCTTATTCAGTAGAATTTTTAAATTCCCAAACCGCACAGATAATTCCTGATAAACCTTTGCCTACTGTCAATAATTATTTTATAGGAAATGACAAAAGCAAGTGGGCATCTAATTGTAAAATTTATCTTGGCGTTACCTACCAGAATCTTTATAAAGGAATAGATGTACGTTATTATGTAGATGGTGGTGGAAATTTAAAATATGATTTTATTGTTCACCCGGGGGCCAATGTGGATGATATTGCCATGAAATATGGCGGAACTGATAAAATTTCTGTAAAAAACAAGGAACTCAATATCAGTACACCATTAGGAAAGAGTAAAGAACTGAAGCCTTATACTTACCAACTCGATGGTAATGAAAAGCAGGAATTGGATTGCCGTTATGAGGTAAAAGGGAATGTGGTAAAATTTAAAGTAAAAAATTATTCCCCTGATAAAACATTAATTATTGATCCTACAGAAGTGTTTTTTAGTTATTCCGGAAGTATTGCTGATAATTGGGGATTTACAGCTACTTACGGCCCTGATGGTTCTTTTTATGGAGGCGGTATCGCTTTCGGTAACGGCTTTTCTAATCCCCCCGGTGCTGCTGGATATGATCAAACTTTTAATGGAACTTTTGATATCGCAATTATTAAACTCACACCTAATGGAAGAGATCGTGTGTATGCGACATATATAGGAGGTAGTGGAGAGGACCAACCGCACAGTCTTATTGTAGACCCCCAGGGAGAGCTTATTATAGCCGGAAGGTCTAATTCTCCTGATTATCCTACCACAAATACATCCGGAAACCTTGGAGGATGGGATATTGTTGTTACTAAATTGAATGCTTCCGGTACTGCTCTCATTGGTTCAATGAAAATAGGCGGCCAGGGTAATGATGGTGTGAATATTGCTGACGAAAATAGCAGCTCAGGCACTAATTCTCTTAAAAGAAACTATGGTGATGATGCACGCAGCGAAGTGGTATTGGACGCTTCCAATAATATTTATGTAGCCTCCTGTACTTCTTCTAATGATTTTCCCACTACGCCCGGAGCCTTTCAAACCAAGCTGGCGGGATTGCAGGATGGTGTAGTACTTAAGCTGGACCCGAGTTGTAATTCAGTAATATTCAGTACCCTGCTTGGAGGTTCCAAAAATGATGCTGCTTATGTATTAGCTCTTGGCGACAACAATGATATTTATGTTGGCGGAGGCACTGCCAGCGACGATTTTAAGGGAGTAAGCAAAATAGGGGTTTTGAATCCAAATTTTTTGGGCGGTGTATGTGATGGTTTTGTAACTGAAATGAATAATAGTGGTACCGCGGTAATAAGAGGAACTTACCTCGGAACTTCGGCGGCCGACCAGGTATATGGAATAGAAACAGATAAAATGGGTAATGTATATGCAATGGGCACTTCAGAGGGAAACATGAAAGTAATAAATGCCCGTTATTTTAATTCTGGAGCCAAGCAATTTATTACTAAGTTGGAGCCTGATCTTGATTCGGTGATCTATCAAACTGTATTTGGATCTGTAAATTCCCCATTACCCAATCTTTCCCCTACTGCATTCCTGGTAGATCGTTGCGAGAATGTGTACGTTTCGGGCTGGGGGGGTAAGTCCAACCAGGGAACCGGGTTTGGCTCAGGCAATACCAAAAGAATGGCGACCACACCTGATGCTATCAAACCAGTTACCGATGCATCAGGTAGTGATTTTTATTTTATAGTTTTGAAAAAAGATGCGGATTCACTTTTGTATGGAACTTTTTTTGGTCAGGAAGATCCTCCGCTTTCTGTAAAAAATCCTGATACTTTTGGCGACCATGTGGATGGAGGTACCAGCAGGTTTGATCCAAACGGTGTTATTTACCAGGCAATGTGTGCCAATTGCTTCAGAACTGTTGTATTTAATGGGACTCCCGGAGCGTGGTCTACAACAAACCGCTCAGAAGGCCAAAATGGCCAGTGTAACCTGGGGATGCTAAAAGTTGCAATGAATTTTGCGGGCGTGCAAGCCGGTTTACAAAGTTCTATTGATGGCAAGCCCCACGATACTTCCGGTTGTGTGCCTTTATTGGTAAACTTTTCGGATACCTTAAGAAAAGGGAAACTTTATTATTGGTATTTTGGTGATGGAAGTGGTGATACTACTACAATTCCTGTAGCTAATCATACCTATCTGAATACAGGGCTTTATCATGTAATGTTGGTAAGTATAGATAGTACTACCTGCAATATTGCTGATACATCTTATGGTAACATTAGAGCAGGCAATATTAAAGCAAATCTTGATTTTATCCCGCAAAAATTACCTCCATGTACCAGTCTTACTTATAATTTCACCAATACTTCATCAGCTACTTCGGGGAGCTTCCCACCTGGTATTTTTACATGGAATTTTGGGGACAACACACCACCTGTAACCCAAAGTCAGTCGCCACCAGTATTACATTCGTATGCATCGCCAGGAACTTATAAAGTAACTCTCACCGTCAATGACAGTATCTATTGCAATTCTCCCGACGATACCGTGAAGACCGTAAGGTTGTCTCCGCAGGTACAGGCTTTATTTTCTACTCCTGCCTTGGGATGTGTACCTTATAATGCAGTTTTTACCAATAATTCGTTAGGTGGGCTCAATTTTTTATGGAATTTTGGTGATGGCTTTACATCTACTGATGAAAATCCTACACATCTCTATTCAAAAGTGGGCACATACAAAATAACATTAACAGCATTCGATTCTACTTCATGCAATAAAATGGATTCTATTTCATTCGCGATTACAGTAAGGCCTAATCCTACTGCTTCATTCACTTACAATCCTAATCCGCCCAAGCAAAATGCTGCCACTAATTTTGTGAATCAATCTGTAGGTGCAATCAGTTATTTGTGGAATTTTGGAGATGGTGATACTTCTGAATTGATGAGTCCTAGTTATTTGTTCAATGCATCTGGTACTTTCAATGTATGCCTGCAGGCTACTAATGATGCGGGTTGCAGCGCTGATACCTGCGAAAGTGTGGCTGCATTAATATTGCCATTAGTAGCTGTACCTTCGGCATTTACCCCTGGAAAATTTGGAGTAAACAGCAATATCAGAGTGGTAGGGTATGGAATCGCGCAATTGCATTGGTCCATCTATAACAGGTGGGGACAAAAAGTATTTGAAACAACAAGCACTAAAAGTTCGTGGGATGGTACCTTCCAGGGAAAACCGCAGCCTATGGATGTATACGCCTATACATTAGATGTTACCTTTTCTGATGGAAAAAAAGTTACGAAAACGGGCGATATCACTTTATTACGTTAATGGATGATTTTTATGAAAAAGTGTTTAAAAATATTTTCTTTCTGTTTTGTTACAATAATTGTAACGCAGAAATGTTATGCGCAGGATTTGCATTTTTCTCAATTTTTCAATAATCCATTACTTACCAATCCCGCCAATACGGGTTTTATTCCTGATGCGGATTACAGGTTAGGAGCTTCC